>Ga0315535_1000542_pt1 | contig 26833 bp, 24 predicted proteins | sample SalMarSW160220MG_2_FD_203092 | JGI IMG/M metagenome (GOLD analysis project Ga0315535, IMG submission 203092) | Salt marsh sediment microbial communities from the Plum Island Ecosystem LTER, Massachusetts, United States - Salt Marsh Sediment SW1602-20 ... | reverse complement strand
TTGCTATTGGCAATCCTTTTGGACTGACGGCGGTCGTCACCAAGGGTATTGTTAGCGGCAAGGGCAGGGCGATCGATGATTTGTCGTTCCTCAGGGACAGGTTCGTCGATTTCATCCAGACGGATGCGGCTATCGACCTGGGCAACAGCGGCGGACCGCTGATCAACATGCGCGGGGAGGTGGTCGGAATCAACACGGCCATCAATGCCCGCGCGCGCGGCATAGGGTTCGCCGTGCCTTCCGATCTGGCCAAGGCCGTCTTGCCTCATCTGTATGAAGAGGGCCGCTTGCGTCGTTCATACCTGGGGCTCAGCGTCGACCCGGTCAGTTGGGAGCTTTCGCAGTCTCTCGGCCTGACTGACACAAGAGGAGTGCTGATCACCCGAGTGCTTGCAGATCTTCCGGCACAAAAGGCCGGTCTGAGGGCGGGTGACGTGTTGTTGGAGTTCAACGGCCTGCCGATAAGGGGAACGCCTGATGTGGGCTGGAAAGTCGCCACCGCGCCGGCCGGGGTGAAAGCCGAGGCGCTAGTCTGGCGCGGCGGGCGACGATTGTCGCTCCAGGTGACTTGCCAGACCAGACGATCTGAAAAAGAGTCGAACCCTGGAGAACGGCTCCCCAAGGCAACTAAAACCCACAGCCTGGGACTGGTGGTCGTTGCCCTGGATGAGAAAACGGCCAAAGCCTCTGGGCTACGCGCTGACACGCGAGGAGTAGTAGTCGTCGGTGTATCAGCGGATGCTGCCGAACACGGCATTCGGGTCGGAGACGTAATCACTACAGTCAACGGCGCCGAGGTCGGAAACGTTCGTGAACTTGCACAGCAACTATCAGCGGTACGCCGCGATCAGATGATCCGTTTCTACATGTTCAGACAGCGCGACGCCCTCTATATTGCTTTGCCCAAGCGCTGGGAATAATCCCTGCGCCTGGCACTGCAGCATTTCAGGCTTCGGCCGCCGCCTGGTCTTGCTTCTTGCCGTACTTGGCCTTGTAGTGCTCCTGGCACAGGCCCCGCAGGAAGACGGGCTTCAGGCACTCTTTTTTCTCGCCGCGCTTGAGCTTGTTGACGCCGAAGTTGCAGGTCTTGTAACGGGCCTTTTTCAATTCGCCCCTGCGCCACTTGTGATAATGCGCGTTGCAGTAACCCTTTGCGCGATAGGGCCGTTTGCAGCCCTTGACCTTACATGTCTTCAATTTCTTCTCAGCCACGGCCTTTTTCGTTGATGCCACCATTGCCTCCTTGTTGTGTTAGCGACACGCTCGGGTGCCACTGCCAAGGCAACTTTGTATATCAGATCGAGTTTTCGATCAACTGCCTGTCGCCATGTCACTCATGGCGGCGACAAGGATTTCGGCGGGGTTCATAATGTGTGCTATACTCCGCTGCCATGGAAAAACCAGCCGCTGCAGGCGGTAAACCGGTGTGTGCATCTTATCTGGTTTTCGGCGGTCCACGCATCGAAGAGCCGATATAGGCGGGTGATCCGGATGAGCGCAGGCCGAACCAAGACCACCCCCGACTGGATCAGGTTGCTTGAACTTGTCTCCCTGGGTGCCATTCTGGCGCTTGTGGGACGCAGCTTGTGGATCCAGTTTCAAGCGATTAATGCGGATACCCTACAGATGAAACCGGGATGGATCACGCTGTCGGTTCTGGTTGGCTCACTGGCTGGCCTGCTCTCGGCCCCGGTGATCGCGGGCTACTTCCGCATCCTGGGTTACCCCGTGCCGGCCCGCTCGGCGCTGGCCCTGGCGACCATCCCGCGGCTTGCCCGCTATATTCCCGGCAAGATACACAGCCTGCTCGGCCTAGCTTGGTTGGCACATCGACTGGAGGACATCCCGGCGCGAATCAGCATCTCCGTGGCCATCTTGATGTCGGTCCAGACAGTGGTTGTCAGTGTCCAGTGCGGAGCCCTGGTGGCTCCCTGGACCGGATTGGCCTGGCCCTGGATGTTGGCACTTGCAGCCGGGTTTGCAGCCGGGTTTTTCCTGCTCTTTCCTTCCTTTTGCGTGCTGCCCATCAACTGGCTGCTCGGGCGCCTCGGACAGAACACCATCGAGTACCGGCCGGCCTATCGCCGCGTATTGTTGCTTTCGCTGGTTGCCGGCGTCCAGCGCTGTATAGTGGCGGTCATGTTTGCCCTATTGGCCTCTGGTTTGCTCAATTTGCCGGCGGGACTGACGGGCTACCTGGCCTTGGCCTACATTGTAAGCACGCTCTCGGGTTTTCTGGCCATCTTCGCCCCGGCCGGTATCGGCGTGCAGGAGGGCGCCCTCCTGTTGTTGCTGGCCGGCGTGCTGCCCGGCGAGCAAGCCGCCGTCCTGACCGTCGCCGCCCGGATCTGGCAGACGGCCATGCTGCTGATCGACGCCGGCTTGGGCGGCCTGGCGCTGTGGCCTATCCGTCCCCCCGGTCGGGACGAGCTGGAGACAGGCAAATGATAACAAGGCCCGTGATAATCGTCGGCGCGCCGCGCTCGGGTACGTCCCTGCTGCAGAAGATCATCCGCGACCACCCGGCCTTCTGGTCGTTGCCGAGCGAGTCGGAACTCGTTTGGGATCGCTACTGCCATCCCCGCTTGAGGAACTGGGAATCCGAGCATTTGGATGCCTCTGACCTGACTGGACAAGCCCGACGAGATATACTTCATCGTTTCGACCGTTTTAGCCTGCCGGCCGGAGTGTGGCGGGCGGTGGAGCGACTCGACCTGATCTGGACTTTCAAGCGTAAGGGCCGCTTGCGACCTCTGTTGCGTCGTGTCTACGACGAGTTGTTTCCTCACCTGAACTTTGCCAGCCTGCTGGTTCGGGACAAGCGCCTGGTGGAAAAGACAGCCAGCAACTGCTTTCGGCTGGGTTTTGTAAACGGCGTATTTCCAGATGCCAGGATCATCCACTCGGTCCGGGACGGGCGCAACAACGTCAACTCGCTGATCAACGGTTGGCTGCACCCGACCCGCTTCTTTACCTACGATCTGCCGCTGCCCTTGAACATCTCCGGCTGCCCACACCACCGCTGGAACTTCGTCTTGCCCCCTGGCTGGCGAGACTACATTGATCGCCCAATAGAAGAGATTTGCGCCTTCCAGTGGGTGACCTGCAACGAGTCGGTTTTGGCAGAAACCTCAATGCCGGACTATGCCGGCCGGGTGTTGCGGATCCCGGTCGAAACACTGTCCGCCGATCCGCTGGCCACTCTGCGACGTCTGGCCGACTTCATCGAGGTTTCCTTCGATGACTACTTCCGGCGCCTGGCAGATGATTTACCGGTGATCAATTCTCCGGATGGACAGACAGACGCAGACAAGTGGCGCCGCCAGAACGCCAAGCTAGTTGAACGCATCGCCGGAAAAATCGAGCCGATGATGAGCCGATTGGGCTACACGGATTTGCGCAGCAGCCAGATATAACCCGGAGAGGCCCAGGTGGCATATTGCATGATCGCCAGGGCAAGCTTTTGTTTCAAACCGCCGGGTCTAAGCAGATCAGTAGCCCGGTAGCGAACGGGATCGCGGATTACCTTGCCGGTCCAATCGAGCAATTCAAAGCCTTCCACCAGCCGCCGTAATTCCCACAGGGTCAGCAGTGTCTCGGCATAAGCGTCCGCCCGGCCCAAGACGCGTAAAACATGGTGCGCCCATGACCGGGGCATGATAGACAAAAAAGGAATTCGTCCGTAGTGTGTCTCGATCAGTTTGAGGCGATTGGTGGCTCCGAAGTAGCACACTCCGCCGGGCTTGAGCACTCTATGAATCTCGTCCATCAGCAGGCCGGCATCTCCGACGTGCTCGTACATCTGGTTGCAGATCACCACCTCGAAGCAATCGTGTTTGAACCGCATCCGGGTAGCGTCCATGACCTGATAAGTAATGTTCTGTCCAGCGTTTGCCCGGCGGGCATGAGCGATCGCCGGAGCGTCGATGTCGATGCCGACGACCTTACCGAAGTGCTGCCCGAAGGATTTGGTCATTATGCCTGTCGAACAAGACGCATCCAGCAAGGTCAAGGATTTCATATTCCCGAAATAGTCCCGTAAGACGGCCACAATCTTGTCGGCCTTGCGCTCCCGGTCGCGGCGGTCATACATAGCCGCATGGGCTACGGGGTTCTGGGTATAGCTCTTAAACGGCCTGGTCATGCACATCGCTCCCAGTTTAGATTTGCATCTCCGGGTCAGCATGTTATAGCTCGGAAAATGCGCACAAGAAAGGTTGATCTGTGGATTCGGCTGAACGATCCAATTCCTGGGAACGGCGCAGCCGGACGTTGGGCGCCAACCTGCGCAGCGTCTTGTTCAAGGGTTTTCCCGAGCCGCTCAACCGGCACATCGACGATTGGCACAAACAGATCGTTCTGGATCAGCTCGAAGGCAGAGGCTCTCAGAAGATCCTGGATGTGGGTTGCGGGTACGGGCGCCTGGCCGAGGCGATCCTCGACATCTACCCGAAAGCAGAGATAACCGGCCTTGACGTCAGCCGGCACTTCGTTGAGTTATTTCGAGCCCGCACGGGCTGCCCGGCGGTTCAGGGACGCCTGGAGAACTGGCCTGAATTGCCGGGCCGGTTCCATTTGCTGATCTGCGTCACCGTGCTGATGTACGTTCCGGAAGAGCATCTCGATCTGGCGGCCGGAAACCTGGTGGGAGCCCTGCACCCGGGTGGTCGAATGATCCTGGTCGAGAGTCATGAATCGGGACTGCCCTTTATAACCGCCTTCGGACTGCTGCGGCGCCGTTCCAGGCCGGGGAATGGAGACCTCGATACCGGTGGCCGATACTTCCGGCCGGGCCAAATCGAATCGTTGGTCGCCGGCGCCGGCGCGCGGATAGTGGCACAGCAACGAATGCCGGCCACCAGCCTGGCCATTCTGCCGTTGGCGCTGGCCGCCAAGTTGTTGCCCCGTCGGCTTTCCGGTCGGTTGCTGAGGTCCGTCGGCTGGCTGGACAGCCTGCTGGACCGCTGGCGACTGCCGTCGTTGCACGTGGCCTACATCATCGAGAAGTCGCCGTCGTAAGTTCCGGGTACTGTCTTGACCCCGGATACGGCTCGTGCTATCGGGGGGCAGCCATGCGCAGATACGATGACTTTAGCGAACTGCAAGTTGACAGGAATCCATGCGTCGTGGCCGTCGGTTCCTTCGACGGCCTGCACCTGGGACACCAACTCCTGTTCCGGCAGGTGATCGAGAACGCCTCCCGGATGCATGCCGAGACCGGCGTACTGACATTCAAGCCACATCCGGCGCGGGTTCTGGCGCCCCGCTATGCACCTCCGTTGATCATGCCTCCGGAACGCAAGCTGCGCGCGCTTTCGCGGCTGGGCTTCGATTTCACGCTCCAGCAGCGCTTCGACGACGAGTTCGCGGGTTTTGGCGCCGAGGAGTTCTCAGATCGAGTGCTGGTGAATGCTCTGCATGCCGGGCTGGTGATCATCGGTGACGATTTCACATTCGGGCGCGACCGCGCGGGTCATGCCGAAGATCTAGCACGCCTCGGCAAGCGGCTTGGGTTCGAAGTAAGTGTGATCAGACGCCTGGCCGTCGAGGGAATGATAGTCTCCAGTACGCGAATACGCTCCTTTCTTTTGCAAGGCAAGGTCAAGGGGGCCAGCCTGCTGCTCGGACGGCCGTACACAGTAGTCGGGGAGGTAGTGCACGGCGCCGGTCGCGGTCGACAGTTGGGTTTTCCGACTGTCAATATCAAGACTGACAGTGATATCCTGCCGCCCCGGGGAGTCTACGCCTGTCATTTCTGGTCTCCCGGCAGCGCAACGGCGCGGCCGGCCGCGACCAACATCGGCGTTTGCCCGACTTTCGGAACGGGGCAGTTTGGTATCGAGGCCCACATCCTCGACGGCGAGGTCGCAGATCTTTCCGGCCAGCAAGTGGCGCTCGGTTTCTTGGAACGCCTGCGTCCCGAACTGCGCTTCGATTCGCCAACGAGCCTGCAAAGACAGATCGGCAAGGACGTGCTCGAAGCAGGTGAGGTGCTACGTTTACACGGGGCAACGGCCAAGATTGATCCGCTTAACGGCATATAAAGGGCGCACAAACTTGACATATAAACGCCTTCTTGAGGATAATCCTAAGGTTATAGACTTGAGCCATTTCACATCAGAATCGGCTAGGGCCGGTTCTTGCAACGGATCATCGGGGCCGGGGCAAAGGCCATTGCCGCTGGCGTGCGCCGAGGCAGGCCCGGGAGAGAGGCAGGCACATGGCGGGTAGACTTGGAGAGTTGCTGGTTCGCGAAAGCGTGATCAGCGTCGGACAGCTGAAAAAAGCTCAGGAGGAGCAGAGAAAATCCGGCGGCCGGCTTGGATCTAGTCTGGTCAAGCTGGGCATGATCGAAGAGAGCGAGCTGACTTCCTTTCTGTCCAAGCAGTATGGCGTGCCGGCCATCAACCTGAGCGAATTCGACATTGATGCCGAAGTGATCAACCTGGTTCCGCGCGAGGTGGCTGAAAAGCACTGCCTGATCCCTTTCAACCGCGCGGGTTCCACGGTCAGTGTCGCTATGAGCGATCCTTCGAACATCTTCGCCGTAGACGATATCAAGTTCATCACGGGCTACAACGTCGAGGTCATGGTTGCAGCCGAGGACGCCATCAGGAGTTCCATAGAGCGTTACTACAGCGCGGGGCCCTCTTACGAAGAGGTCATGGACGGCTTCGACGAGGAGGAGATCGAGTACGGCGAAGATGAAGAAGACATGGACGTCGTCGATCTCGAAAAGAGTACCGAGGATGCCCCGGTTGTTAAGCTGGTGAACCTGATCCTGATCGACGCCATCAAGAAGAACGCTTCCGATATTCACATCGAACCATACGAGAAGGAGTTCAGGGTTCGGTACCGGATAGACGGCGTTCTATACGAGGTAATGAAGCCACCCCTGCGACTGAAGAACGCCATCACTTCGCGTATCAAGATCATGAGCGATCTCGATATAGCCGAGCGGCGCCTGCCCCAGGACGGTCGCATCAAGCTCAAACTCGGCCGCGGGCGCGAGATGGATTTCCGGGTCAGCGTACTACCGACCCTGTTCGGCGAAAAAGTCGTAATGCGGCTGCTGGACAAGAGCAGCCTGCAACTCGACATGACCAAGCTGGGTTTCGATGCCGAGCCGCTGAAGTGGTTCAAGGACGCTATCCAGAGCCCCTTCGGCATGATTCTGGTAACCGGGCCGACCGGTTCGGGCAAGACGACCACGCTGTATTCGGCCATGACCGAACTCAACCAGACGACGGTCAACATATCGACGGCCGAAGATCCGGTCGAGTACAACCTCAAGGGTATCAACCAGGTCCAGATGCACGAGGAGATCGGCCTCAACTTCGCGGCGGCGTTGAGATCTTTCTTGAGGCAGGACCCGGACATCATCATGGTGGGCGAGATACGCGACTTCGAGACGGCCGAGATCTCGGTCAAGGCTGCTCTGACCGGTCACCTTGTGCTGTCCACTCTGCACACCAACGATGCCCCGTCTACGATCAGCAGACTTTTGAACATGGGCGTCGAGCCGTTCCTTGTGACCGCCTCGGTGGTGCTTATTCTGGCTCAGCGCCTGGCGCGCAGGATCTGTCCCGAATGCAAGCGGCCGGTGAAGGTTCCCGATCAGTCGCTGATCGACCTTGGCATACCACGGGAAGAAGCGGCTGCCATGACGGTCTATAAAGGCAATGGTTGTCGTAACTGCGCCGATACCGGTTACCGGGGCCGGGTGGCGCTTTACGAGGTGATGCCCTTCTGGGAGCCCTTGAAGGAAATGGTGCTCAACGGAGCCTCGACCGCCGAGCTGAAGATGGAGGCCATCAAGCTGGGGATGGGCTCACTGCGCATGGCCGGGCTGATCAAGCTCAAGGAAGGCATGACTACCATCGACGAGGTGGTGCGCGTGACCGCAGCGGACTCCAAGTAGGCGAAAAGGATTTTTTGCCGCGACTCGATACGGGAGAACAGGATGCCCAATCTTCACCAGTTACTGAAGGCGATCATCGAAAAGGGCGCATCGGATCTGCACGTCACGACCGGCACCCCACCCCAGCTACGGATCGACGGCAGGCTGGTACCGCTGAAGACTACCCCGTTGACGCCGGTCGAAACCCGGCAGCTATGCTACTCGGTGCTGACCGACGCCCAAAAACACAAGTTCGAGGAGGAGAACGAGCTCGACTTGTCCTTCGGGGTCAAGGGGCTGAGCCGCTTCCGGGCGAATATCTTCATGCAGCGCGGCGCCGTGGCCGGGGCATTCAGGACCATCCCGTTCAAGATTCTTTCGTTTCAAGAGCTGGGCTTGCCGCCGATCGTCGCCGAACTGGCCAAGCGCCCGCGCGGGCTGGTGCTGGTAACCGGTCCGACCGGCTCGGGCAAGTCGACCACCCTGGCCTCGATCATCGACAAGATCAACAACGAGCGCCACGAGCACATCATAACGGTCGAGGATCCGATCGAGTACCTGCATCCCCACAAGAACTGCATTGTCAACCAGCGTGAAGTGGGGGCAGACACGCAGAGCTTCAAGAGGGCGCTCAAGTACATACTGCGCCAGGATCCCGACGTGGTGCTGATCGGCGAAATGCGTGACCTGGAAACGATCGAGGCTGCCATGGTCATCTCCGAGACCGGTCACCTCACTTTCGCCACGCTGCACACCAACAACTGTGTGCAATCGATAAACAGAATCCTGGATGTCTTTCCCCCGTACCAGCAGCCCCAGGTGCGGGCGCAACTTAGCTTCGTGCTCCAGGGGATTTTATCTCAGCAACTACTTCCCAAAGCTTCGGGACAAGGGCGCGTGTTGACGACCGAGGTGATGGTGCCCAACGCGGCCATTCGCAACCTTATCCGCGAGGACAAGGTGCACCAGATTTATAGCCAGATGCAGGTCGGGCAGGCCAAGTACGGTATGCAGACCATGAACCAGAGCCTGCTTTCTCTCTACCAGAGAAAGATGATCACCCTGGATGAGTGCATCGGCCGCAGCACGGACGTGGACGAGTTGAGAAACATGCTGGCCGGAGCTTCCGGTGAGCCCGCGCAGGGATACCGGGCGCCAAGGGCAGGTAGACCCAGCGGCACTAATCGCTGATTTGGGGACGCTTGAGTACGTCCCCAAAATCCTTTTCCGGAGGATGACCACATGGCGACTTTTGTTTGGGAGGGCAGAACCAGGGGCGGCGAGTTGCGCAACGGCACTATCGAAGCCAAGAACGCCGCCGAGGTCGAGCGCAAACTGCGCGCCCAGGCCATCAGCCCCGAGAAGGTCAAGAAAAAGGCGACCGAGATTCACCTGCCCAAGATGCCCGGATTCGGCGGCGTCTCGACCAAGGATCTGGTCGTCTTTACCCGCCAGTTTTCGACCATGATCGACGCCGGGTTGCCGCTGGTGCAGTGCCTGGAGATTCTCGGGACCCAGATGGACAACAAGGCCTTTAAAGAGATTCTGATGAGCATCAAGGAGAGCGTCGAATCGGGTGCAACCTTCGCCGACTCTTTGAAAAAGCATCCCAAGGTGTTCGACGACCTGTACGTCAACCTGGTTGCGGCCGGCGAGGTGGGCGGCATTCTGGACACGATTCTTTCGCGACTGGCCATATACATCGAGAAGAACCAGAAGCTGAAGAAGAAGGTCAAGAGCGCCATGGTCTACCCGATCTGCATCGTGATCGTCGCCATCGTGGTGCTCTTAGTGCTGCTTTACTACGTCATCCCGGTCTTCAAGAAGATGTTCGAAGATTTCGGTTCCAGGGCTGCCCTGCCGGCCATGACTCAGAACCTGGTCGACCTGTCCGACTGGATGCGTCGCAACTGGTACTTCGTTCTGGGTTTCTCGGTCGGCCTGCCGATCGGGGTGCACTATTTCAAGAAGTGGCCCAAGGGCCGGGTGTTGTGGGACACCATGATCCTCAAGTTGCCGATCTTCGGCACGCTGATTCGCAAGGTGGCCGTGGCCAAGTTCACCCGCACGCTGGGCACCATGGTTTCGTCCGGCGTGCCGATCCTGGACGCGCTCGAAATCGTGGCCCGCTCGGCGGGCAATAAGGTGGTCGAGGGGGCCATCTACCACGCGCGGGTGCAAATATCCGAGGGCAAGACGATGGCCGAGCCCCTGGCCGAATCGGGGGTTTTCCCGGGCATGGTGGTCCAGATGATCGCCGTCGGCGAGAATACCGGTGCGCTGGATCAGATGCTCAACAAGATTGCCGACTTCTACGACGAGGAGGTCGATGCGGCCGTCGATGCGCTGACTGCGCTACTCGAGCCGATGATGCTGGTGCTGCTGGGCGGCATGGTGGGCTACTTCCTGATCGCCATGTACATGCCCATCTTCAATCTGGCGAGCGTCGTCGGATAGCGCCCTGGTGTCCTCGAAGAAGCAGAGGAGCCGGCCTGCGGATCCCGAAAAACGGCGTCAATTCCTGGTACTACTGTTTTCACGAGCCGCGTTGATTTCGGCACTGCTCGGCTCGACCATTTTCTTCAACCTGCGCGGCAGCCTGTCGTTTCTTTCCGTTTCCCAAGTGATGCTGTACGGCATTGTGGCAGTCGTCTATCTGGGCACGGCCGCTTCCCTTGTGTGGCTGAAGTTCGGACATTTCAACATCGGGCTGCACGTCCAGGGCCAGATCGTCTTCGACGTCGTGGTGGCCGCCTTGCTGGTCTATTTGACCGGTGGGGTCGAAAGCCCCTTCTGCTTTTTTTTGGCCCTGCCGGTGATAGTGACCACCGTCTTTTCATCGCGACGGGGCACTTTTCTGACGGCGAGCCTGAGCTGCCTTTTTCTGGGAGCTGTTTTCATCCTGGAGAACCGGGGTATCCTGCCGGCCATGCCCGAGGGCCGAGTCGGTCCGCCGCCTGCGACTGGCAGAATAGTCTACTTACTGGCGTTGAACTACACGGCCTACTTCGCCATCGCCTGGTTGTCGGGTACGCTCGGAGAGCAACTCAAGCGAACCGGCCGCAAGTTGGAGAAGACCGAGATAGACCTCGAGCGCATCGAGGCACTCAATCGCGACATCGTGCAGTCATTGCTGAGTGGATTGATGGTGGTCGATCCCGGGGGCAAGGTTTCCTTGCTCAACCCGGTGGCCGGCAGGATCCTGGGGGTGGATCCGGAGTGGGCCGCGGAACAAGCGGCCTCGAAGATCTTTCCTCCGCTGGCCGATGCTTTGGTCTCGCTGGCCAAGGACGGCGGTTTGCGATCCGAAGTGAAGTTGTTTCGCGGAAAGGACGGTGCCCGAGTTCCCGTCGGAGTTACGCTCTCGGTGCTTCGAAACAAGAACGGAGAGGACGCCGGTACACTGGTTCACATGCAGGACCTGACCGAGCGCAGACAGTTGGAGGCCTCGGTGCGCAAAGCCGAGAAACTGGCTGCTTTGGGTAAGATGGCGGCCAGCATGGCACACGAGATCCGAAACCCGCTGGCCTCAATGAGCGGCGCGGTGCAGGTGCTCAGCAAGACCCCGGGCTTTGCGGACGCCGACCAGCGCCTGGCGGACATCATCCTGCGCGAGACCCGTCGCCTGGATGTTCTGTTGACCGATTTTTTGGCATATGCACGGCCGCGGGAACCCAGATTGCAGCAGTGCGATCTTAAAAAGCTGGTCGAAGAGACTGTCTCGGTATACGCAGAATCCAATGCGTGCGAACCGAAGTCGCCGCGCTTGACGACGGAACTCGCAGACCTCAGCGCCCGGGTGGATGCCGACCAGATTCGTCAAGTGCTCTGGAACCTGTTGAAGAACGCCGTAGAAGCGGCACCTGGGCAGGTTCAGGTGCGGCTGCGCGCTGCCGCCGGCCAAGACGGTGACCGGCGGGCAGTGATCGAGGTGACGGACGACGGACCGGAGATTGCCGCGGAAATACGTGATCGCATATTCGAGCCCTTTTTCACAACCAAGGAAGAAGGCAGCGGGCTGGGCCTGGCCACTGTCAACCGCATCGTCGGGGCTCACGGAGGCGGAGTTTCACTGGACAGTCCCGCCGAGGGGGGCAACAGATTCACCATCAGCCTGCCGGGGGTGATCGATGAGTGAGATTCTGATAGTCGACGATGAGCGATCGATGCGAGAGTTCTTGCAGGTTTTGTTTTCAGAGGAAGGCATGAATGTCACTGCCGCCGCCAACATGTCGGCGGCCATCGAGGAGTTGCAAAGATCGACGCCCGATCTGGTGATCACAGATCTGAAGATGAAGGGCGGATCCGGCATCGAACTGCTCGAGCATGTCAGGCATAACTTCCCGGGCGTCGAAGTAATCGTAATAACCGCCTTCGCATCCAACGAAACGGCCATCAAGGCTCTCAACCAGGGCGCATACGACTACGTCACCAAGCCGTTCGAAGTGGACGAGTTGAAGGTGGTAGTCCACCGGGCCCTCGAGCGCCAGAGGCTGCTGGCCGAGAACCTGCGCATGCGGGCGGAGTTGAAGGGCGGTTACGACTTCGGCGAGATTGTCGGCAAGAGCGCCCGCATGCAAGAGGTCTACCGGTTAATCGAGCAGGTGGCCCCGACGCCTTCCAACGTGTTGGTGACCGGTGAGAGCGGCACCGGCAAGGACCTGGTGGCCAAGGCGCTGCACCTGCGCAGCCCGCGCTGCGATGGGCCTTTCGTGCCCATCGATTGCGCCTCCATTCCCGCGCAACTGATGGAGGGCGAATTGTTCGGGCACGTCAAGGGTGCTTTCACGGGCGCCACCGCCAATCGCAAGGGACTGTTCGAACTGGCTGGGGCCGGGACCGTGTTTCTCGACGAGATTGCCGAGATTCCTCCTTCAATTCAGGTCAAACTGCTGCGCGTGGTGCAGGAACGCTCGGTCAGGCGGCTGGGAGAGGCTAGGGACCGCTCGGTGGATGTCAGGCTGGTGGCGGCTACCAACCGCGATATCGAGCAGGAAGTGAAGACGGGAGCCTTCAGAGAAGATCTTTTCTTCAGGTTAAACGTGATCCGCATCGACTTGCCGCCACTCAGAGACAGGCGAGAGGACATTCCCGCCCTGGTAAGGCATTTCATCGATACCTACAGCACCGCTCATAAGACACCGATCGTCATGCGCGACGCGCTCGAAGTCCTGGCCGACTACGGTTTTCCGGGGAACGTGCGTGAACTGGAAAACATGGTCGAGCGGGCACTGGCCCTGTCCGGCGATGGTCCGATCGGATCGGAGATGTTCTCGGAGTACATGCGCAGTGGGCGAGCCGCTCCTGCGCCAAACGGAATCGAGCTTCCGCCGGAAGGAGCGGATCTCGAGATGATCCTGGCCTCGGTGGAACGCAAACTTCTCAAAGAGGCGCTCAGGCGCTCGGGAGGAATCAAGAAAGAGGCCGCCGGGCTTCTGGGCATCTCATTTCGGTCGATTCGCTACCGGTTGCAGAAGCATGGTCTGGATTGATTCGTTACGGAAAACATTTCAGACTGTTACATTTTTTCGTAGCGATAGTGTTAGCCGCAGGTCGGTATATCGGCGGGCCCATTTTTCCGAGGATTGATTTCGTAGCGAAATACCTCAAAACTCAGAGTACTTGAAGAACATGCGCGCATCTGCAAATATCGAGAAAGTTCTGGCATATTGGCATGTAAATTGCTTTATTTCCCCAGTTAGATAACGATTTCCCCTGGCGGGAGGAAGAAAATGACAGCGGTTCGGCGCATGCGGCTTTCCGGCTTCACCTTGATAGAGTTGATCATCGTCGTGGCCATCATCGCTATCCTGGCGGCAATTGCCATCCCGGTCTTCCGGGGTTACCTGATGAGATCGAAAGCCTCGGAAGCCTACACGGTTCTGCAGGGCATCCGCGAGAAGGAAGAGGCCTACTTCGTCGAGTTCAAGCGATACACGACCAGCATTGCATACACTCCGGGAGGAAACTGTGCCACAGGCACCGATGCTGTTCTCTGGCCCAACGTTGCGAATTCGCCCTGGATCCAACTCGGGTTCGAGCCGGGTGGGCCCACATATTATGCCTACAGGGTAACCACGCCTTACAACGCCAACGGCGTAGACAATGGATCGGTACTGCCGGACGGCAACGGCACGAAATGGCCTGTCGCGCGGCGGCCATGGTTCATGCTGGAAGCCTGCGGTGACATTAATGGCAATGGCATATCCGCTCACTATTTTGTCAGTTCGCACAACAAGACGGTGTACAAGACTCCGGACAATGAGGAGTATTAACGCCTCAAGGGCACAAGACGTGCCATGGGTGATGTAGATGACTTCGAGTATTATTTTTGACTCAACTGCAAAGAAGGTGGCATCTCAAGCGCTTTAGATCGGCGTTACGATATCGGACTGGTTGCAGCTTGCCTGGAACAATTGACCGGGAGACTATAAAATGTCCGCAGCGGAAAAAAGGAGGACAAGTTCGGCGACAAGAGGAGTCACCTTGATTGAACTCATGGTGGTCGTCGCCATAATAGCGATACTGGCCGCCTTGGCCATCCCGGTGATCTCGATGTACGGCAAGGAGGCAGCCATGTCCGAGGCCACGGCCAACATCCAGGGGATCATCGAGGCCGAGCAGGCATACTTCACTCGTTACCAGCGCTTCACCCGCAACCTGGACTCTTGTCCCCAGGCATGGGGAACCTTCCCGGGCGCAGGCAAGACGCTGATCTGGCCCGATGGCGGCTGCGCCGACCTGGACGGAGGACCCGGCGGCAACTACGATGCCTGGTCCCTGCTCGGATGGAAGCCCGACGGCGCCGTGGCATTCAACTACCGGGTTATTACCCGCGCCGGCGGCTTGAATGCCGACCTTAGCTTGAACATGCCCGGCGCTGCCATCCTCCCGGTTGCAAACTGCGCCGTGGACTGGAACACGGAGGGGTTCAACGCCGTACCTGTCGAGCCCTGGTGCGTCGTGCAGGCCCAGGCGGATACCGACGGCAACGGCGTCACGGTCACCTTCTGCGGCAACTCTTACAATAACAGGACCTTCCGCACACCTGCCAAGGAGTACTGAAAGATATGCGCCCGGCTGCCGCACGGGCTATCGTCTTGTCCGCGGGGCTCGCACAGGCCGCGCAGGACAGCATTGCATCGGCTACGACATCCATCCCCTTGGCGCGGGCGGCGAGCGCCTGCCAGTAAGAGTGCCAACTGATGACCTCGGCGCTGCGCCGATCGATTTCCCCCGGGCCGCAGAGAGGGGGGGCGAAGTCGGCGAAGAAGGCGGACTGGATTCGAAGTGCGTCTGCTTCACTCGCCAAGCCGTTCTCCCGAACCATCCACAGCAGGCCTCCGGGTTGCAATACCTCCAGCAGCTCATCGGCCAGGTGCGGCCCCAGGTCCAGGGTCAGGGGTCTACGGCGCGAAAGGCGCAGCAAAGAGCGCAGATCGAGGATTGAAGAGCGCGGCAGCAATGCCGCGAGTTCCGGATCTTTTTCTGCCAAGGCCGTGCGCAGGGCGGGGTTTCCCAGGTCGCGCAAGTAGAACACCTGAACGTCCCTTCTGAGCGACTCCGCTTGCTGCAGGTAGTCGAACATGAAGACCAGATTGAAATCGGCGAGCAGGGCAACGGTTCCTTTAGGCAGGTCTGTCAGGGCCCTTGCGGCAAGCGCCCGGCCGGCAGTGCAGCCCGAACGATCCAGCGGCCGCTCGATCGCCAGCACCGATCCCAGGGCCAGTCCCGGCCAAAGCGCCACAACCAGCCAGGCGGTGCGAGGACGCATGACCGCGAGCATACCGGCAACCGCGGTCAGGCCCAAGGCGGCAAGCAGGAAAAGAGACGCTGTGGCCGCGAGCAGGTAGCCGCCTACATCCGGATTGTCGAGACGAAAACCTCGCTGGAGAGCGAGACCCAGCGTGCTTGCGACTGTCACGACCGACAGCATGAGCGCAAGGCGCGGCCGGGTTCTTGCGAGCAGGTAGATACCGATTGTCGCAGCCACGACGAGCGGAATTCCCAGGCCCCGGGCCAAGGCTGCCAGGACTTTCAGTTCACTCCCGTCTGGTCCGGAAGCCATGAGCGAGAAGCTATGCCCGAAGGTAGAGCCCGAGACGAACTTTACAAAACCCGAAAGAGTCGTGGGATCTCCCCAGCGTAAGTCAACGGGCCCGCGCACCATCAAGGGCAGCAGGAACAATGGTGCACATCCCAACAGGAAAGAGGCCGCCAGGCGCGCCATTCGCCGGGGTGCGAGCCAAAAGCGCCACCCGTTACCGGAGGCCGCCAATACGGGCACGCCCGCCAGGGCCGAAAGAGCGATGAGCGGGTGGGTTGCAACTCCCAGGCCGCAGAAAAACAGGGCCCGCTCCGCCTTCCCGCCGGCGACCTTGAGGTCGGCGGCCCGGCCGATCGCGAGCAGTGAGCGCAGCGAGAGCAAGAACAGCAACAGGGCGAGGGTGTAGACCTCCAGCCGCAGCGCCTGAGACCAGACGACCGGCGTGACGGCGAATGTCAGTCCGGTGAGAAATGCAAAGACATGACCCCGGGCGCTGTCGCGCGAACCGAGCGCCGAATGTGCCTCCTGGATGATGCGGGTCATGACATAGACGGATGCGGCGGCGAAAACGGCGGAGAAGTATACGAGTGCGCCGGCCGGGGGTCCAAAAGGCCATAGCACGGCGATGTGTCCGGCCAACACGGCCAGGGGCGATCCGGGAGGATGAAAGATTCCCAGGCGCAGGGCCGCACCGGCCAACTCCGGACCGTCGAGCCAGTCCGGCGAGGGATAACATGTGAAGGCGTAAAGCAGAAAAGCCGCAAGCGAGGCCGCCAGGGCCGGAAGGCGTGAGCGTGATCCGGGTTCTCTTTTTTCGGTTACGACCACACGGGCACCCGGCTCACGAGATGTCGCGCCGGGAAAAAATCAGGCATGACAGAAATAGCAGCAAGACCAGATAGCCGACTCCATAACATGCTGCCAGCAACACCTCGCCGGTAGGAATGGCCAGGCCATGCACGGCACGCGTGCTCATATTAAAGAGCGAGAAATCGGGCAAGACGTAGTAGACAGACTTCAACAAAACGTGGGGCAAGGGAGCATCAACCTTGTCGGCCAGGGTGTTCAAGGCCGGTAACGAGCGTCCCGCCACGAATAAAGCCAGGGTGAAGAAGCCGCTCAGATAAGGAGATGAAAACGAGGCGAAGAAGATCGCCAGGGCCGCCACGAATAGAACCTCAAGCGACGAAGCGCACAGGCTCTTGATAATCAGCCCCTCAGGCGCAACCCCCTCGATCGCCAGCAGGACAAAGAGCGCCGCCGACAATGCCCAGACCTCGATCATCAGAGTAAGCCCCATTCCGAGATATTTGCCGATCACGTATTGGAAACGATGAACGGGCCGGCTGATTACGACGTAGATCGTCTTGCGCCTGAGTTCCTTGCCTACCAGATTGACGCCGATCAGAATTGCGAGCAACACTCCAAAAAACGAGACGCAGAAAAGACCCCAGTCCTTGATGACTCGCTCGCGCTGATCCAAGGCCATGGCCGCAAGCAGGAGGGCGGAACAGACGAACCCGATTGCCGCCAGCAGGACGGCCAGCACCGTTCGGTTGCGAATGGACTCACGGAAGGTTACCGAGGCCACCGAGAAGATTGCCCGCATCACAAGATCTCCTTACCGGCAGGGGATTCGGCGAGCGTGCGGACAAACACGTCTTCGAGCGATGAGTGCTGGCGGTTCAGCGAGACAATCCGCCGGCCCCGCGACAACAACAGCCGCAGCAAACGGTTGGGCTGGTCTTCGCCCTCGACGCTGATCTTGGTGTCCGATCCCAGGGGCAAAATAGAGGTCGCCGAGGCCGCAATCTCTTCATCCCCGCCGCAGTCATGGCCGGCTACGACAATCTCCCATGTGCCTACAGACGTCGCGAGCAACTCGTCGAGCCTGCCCTGGGCGATCAAGCGGCCCCGGTCCAGGAAGGCTACGCGATCGCAGACAATCTCGGCCTCCGACAGGATATGGGACGAGAAGAAGACCGTTTTTCCGGCGCGGCCCAGATCGATGATCAGATCCTTGATCCAGCGTCGCCCGAGCGGGTCAAGGCCGCCCATGGGCTCGTCAAGAATGTAGAGATCGGGATCGGCGATCATGACCTGGGCGACTCCCACTCGCTGCAGCATTCCCCTGGAGAACTTGCGCAGCTGCCGCCTCTCTTGCGGATCGAGGCCTACCTTGTCGAGAAGCTCGGGCACACGCTGCCTGAGCAGCGCTGGATCCATCCCCGAGAGCCGGCCGCAATGCGTGAGAAACTCAGCGGGACGCAGGTAGTCGTAGAAATCAGGCTGTTCCGGCAGGTAGGACATTCTTCGCCTGGCGCGCGCGTCACGCGGAGAGCGTCCGAACAGAGAGATCCGGCCCGCGTCCGGGCGCAACAGCCCGGCCAGGATCTTGATAGTAGTCGTTTTACCCGCGCCGTTGGGGCCTAAAAAACCGAAGATCTCTCCCTCCGACACGTCCAGATCCAGGCCTCTGAGAGCAATGGTGCGCTTGCGTCGCAATCCCGTGCGGAAGGACTTGCATAGAGCCGAGACATGAACGGCTATTGGGTTCTCGCTCTTCATTGTTCCCTGATGAGCAGGTACAGGTCAAGCGGCAGGTAGCCATAGCTGTCTTGCCATTCGTTAATCAGCGTGGCGCGCCGGCGCGATATCTCTTCTTTTCGCGTGTCATCCATCATTGCGGTCATTCGATCTTGCAATCCTTTCCTGAGGACCGGATCGTCGGCTTCCATCACCAGTTCGGCTAAAATTTTTCTGGCCAGCCGGAGGCGGCCTTTCTTGGCATATAGATCAACAAGCTTTTCTCGAAGCCAGGCGGGGGCATTCGGTTTTTGCGAGGCAAGCTCGAAGTACGGAATTCCCCGCCAGGCATCGCCCAGGTCGTAGTAATAGTTGAATCCGATGCGCATCGGAAAGCGGTAGTCGTCGACGAAACGGCTCATGCCTCTTTCGAGAATGTCGATCGCCTGCTCGGAGTAGCTCTTGTTGTACTCGTAGCCGCGCTTGCGGAAAGTCGCGACGTTGGCGCTCCACAGATATGCCTTCTTGAAATCGGGATCCACAGTGAGAAGGATGTTAATGAAATCGTCGAGCCAGGGCATGTGCTCATCACCCAGGATGTGGCGTCCATAATACAAATTGGCCCGGATGAAGAGCAAGTCTGCCGCCAGACTGTGATAGCCCAGATCGGCACTTCTTATTACCTCTCCCGGCGGCAGCAAGAACACGTAGGCATCGCGTTCGTCGCGCTGGGCGGAAATCGTGGCCGCGAGCCTGCCGCGCGCCCACCCGGCAACGACGCCGCAAAGCGCAACCCCGATAACAATTGATAACCGGCCCCTCGACAATACAATCCTCCGCCCAATCATGGGTGCGGGATAGCACAAGTGCCTAGCCCCGCAACCCCCACACAACGGGGGCCGCTGGAATGCGCGGAATTCGCGGGCCAAGAGGCTCTAGTAGTCGTCGGTACCGTCGTTGGAAACTCCGCCGGCCCTGAAGGCGCCGCTGTTGACGATCCAGGAGGCGACCTTGTACCAGTGGGCTATCTTCTGATCGTTGTCTATGTCGGTCGATGCCCGGCAAACGAAGATGCCATCTGTATCGTTGGTTGCAATCACGTCGGCTTGCGGCATCGCCGCGTTGCCATGTCCCAGATCGTCATACCGGTAACAGCCGTATACCGCGTCCTGGATTATCCAGTTGATCGACCTGTAGTCCGCCAGGGCGCCGGCCGCGGCGTAGTCGATGAAGCCCGTTGAACCATCCAGGCCGGCTTCGACACACGCGCCGCCCGGGCCGACTGGCGCCATGGCCGCGGGAATCTCCAGCGACGTCTTCTGACCAATCGCGTCGATCCTCTCCGCGTGGTAGAAATTGATCACGCCCCTGTAGCATATATTGAGGTTCTCGTTGACCTCCGAGGCTTTCGAACTGCGAATATAGTTGATCAAGGCCGGAATGGCCACCGCCGCCAGGATGCCGATAATAGCCACGACAATCATCAACTCGACCAGCGTGAAGCCGTTCGTTCCGGGTTTCCTGGTGTGTACTACCGGCATCTGTGCTCCTCTCGATTATGGCGAGGGTGGTGCGTCACCCCTCATGACAAACAGAGAGGCTGGCCCCAAGGGCCAAGCCTCTCATGCTGGTTCATGCCTGAATGTCGCGGTCTTTACCAGTCGTCGCCAACATTCAGCTCTGACGCGTAGCCGTTCGTCACGGCACCGGCCCTGAATGCGCTTGATGCACCCAGCCATGAGGCACCCTTCCACCAAAGCGCGATGGCATCGTCATTGTCGATGTCCGTCCAGCCCTGGCACATGAAAGCACCCGTGGTCTCATCGGCGGTTATCAGATCGCCGGTTCCCATCGGCGCGTTGCCGTTTCCCAGGTCATTGTACTGGTAGGATCCGTAAACGGCGTCCGTGATCAGCCAGTTGATATGGTTATAGTCCGACCGGGCTGCCGCGAAGGCTCCATTCCAGGCGATGAAAGCCGAGGAGCCGTCCAGGGCTGCAAGGGCCCTGCCCACCATCACAAATGCCCCCGGCAACAGAGATGAACGAGTGGTGCCGTCGCCGCGGACGATCGGTTTGTCGTAGTAGTCGACGATGCCCTTGTAGCACTTGTCGAGGTTCTCGTTGACCTCCGATGCCTTCGATTTACGGATATAGTTGATAAAAGCGGGAATGGCCACCGCGGCCAGGATGCCGATGATGGCCACGACGATCATCAACTCGATCAGCGTGAAGCCCCTTGCTCCGATTTTCCTTCTGATTTTCATTAGCATGCTATCTCCTTTTCTCGTGAGTAGAAGAGTATTTTTCCATCTTCCCATAATTAATGATCCGCGTACCGCACCTCCTCTCGACTTCCGTCATGATGATCAGCGAAAATACCTTGAAGCGCCAGTCGTTGTCAACTATGCTAGCAACTATCATGCCGTTCGATGTTCTTCTGGATTTCTTTTCTTTACAGCCTGTTATAACTTTTCGGGCCACGGCCGACGTCCGCCAGAGTAACAATTTTTGTCACCATGGCTGACAATTGGCGGCATCAGGGAACTCACAAATGTACGGGAAGGTTCTGATAACGGGAGGCGCCGGATTCCTGGGAAGCTCGCTGGCGGCCAGCCTCTGCGGCGGTACGCCCGTCGTGCTGCTGGACAACATGCGCAGGAACTCGCTTGCCTACAGTGCGCTGCTCGATCACCCGAATGTCGGGCTGGTGGTCGGCGACGTGTGCGATCCCGCCAGCCTGGCAATGGCGATCGGGGGCTGCCGTTGTGTCGTTCACATGGCCTCCGTGGCCGGCGTCGACGCGGTCTGCGCTGACCCGCCGGGAACGCTGCGCACTTCCGTGCTGGGAGCCGAGAACGTCCTTCGCGCCTGCGGCATGCTTGATAATATCGAACGCGTGGTAATCGTCTCGAGTTCCGAAGTGTACGGCCCTCTTGCGGAAAATGTTACCGAGGATTCAGAATTGATCCAGGCCGGGATGAGCGCTTCCCGCTGGAGCTACGCCTTGGGCAAACTCGAGGCCGAGCGCCTGGGGCTGGCTTATCATGCGCAACACGGCCTTCCGGTGACGATAGTCAGGCCGTTCAACGTCTATGGTCCGGGACAGACGGGACAGGGCGCGGTGCGCATCTTCGCCTCCCGGGCGTTGGCCGGCCGGCCGCTCAGCCTGATAAACGGCGGCTCCCAGGTGCGAGCCTGGTGTTACCTGGATGATTTCATCGACGGTATGCTGCGGGTCATGAGTCAGCCCGCGGCCGTCGGCCAGGTGTTCAACCTGGGCAACCCCGAGGCCGCGCACACCGTGCGCGAACTGGCCGAAAAGGTGAGTTCGATTGCGGGGGCCAGGCAGCCTATGAGGATCGTAGAATCCCGCCGGCCCGAGGTCGATATCAGGATTCCGGATATCTCGAAGGCCAGGCGCTTGCTGGGCTTCGAGCCGGTCGTGGATATCGACTCCGGCCTTGTTCGAACGCTGGACTGGTATCGCGGGCACCGGGTGGAGATCATGGAGGCCGTGGGTGGCTGATCGCGTCGGCCTGGGGGCGGGGACGCCCGAGATCGCCTCGCTTGCGGCCTGCGGCAGCGGGACCGTGATCGAGCCCGGCGTGCGCATCTTCGGTTCAGAGCGGGTGCGCCTGGGAGAAGACGTCTACATCGGGCATGATTCATTCTTGCGCGCCTACCCACAGGGGGAGCTGCTGGTCGGGGACGCCTGCTGGATCGGACCGGGGTGCTTGATTAACAGTTTCGGGGGAGTGCGCCTGGGTCGGCGGGTAGGGCTCGGGCCGGGGGTGAAGATTATTTCTTCCACGCACAGCAGAGACGATCCACGCAAGGCCGTAATCGATACCCCGCTCGATGCGGCGGAGGTGGTCGTCGAGGACGGGGCCGACATCGGTGCAGGCGCCGTGCTGCTGCCGGGCGTCCGGGTGGGCGCCCGCGCCCAGGTCGGTGCCGGGTCGGTGGTCACCAAGGACGTCGAGCCGGGTGACGTGGTTGCAGGCGTGCCGGCCCGCAGTATCCGGGATTCCGTCTGAGGCGCTCATGTCGATCGATCTCACGCTGTTGGTTCCGTTCTACAACGAGCAGCAGAACCTCGCGGCCAACCTTCCCGTCATCGAGCGCGCCGCCCGCGCCTGTACGAGGCATCACGAGATCCTGCTGGTCAACGACGGCAGCACCGACGGCAGCGCCGCGATCGTTGCCGCCGCCGGCATGAAGAACCGGTGCATCAGGCTGATCGGCCATCCTGAGAACCTGGGGCCGGGCGCCGCCATCCCGACCGGGCTCTTCTGGGCCCGCGGCGACTGGATAATGTTGTTGCCGGCCGATCTGGCCTGCGAGCCTGCAGAATTGCCGCTCATGTGGCGCGCCCGCAGGGGGGGCGACCTGGTAGTCGGCCTGCGCTCCGATCGCAGAGATTATTCCGTCTTTCGCAAGTTCGTATCGTTGTCTTACATAGCCCTGCTAAAAGCCGTCAGCGGCTCGTCAGTACGGCAGTTCAACTATATTCAGCTCTGGCGGCGCGAGATGTTTTCCGGGCTTTCGCAAGAGAGCCATGGCGTGTTCGCCACCGCCGAGATCATCCTGGGCGCCGAAAGATCGGGCAAACTCATCGTCCAGCACCCGTTGAGCTACAGACCTCGCGAGGCGGGCAAGGGATCGGGCGCGAGTCCGAGGGCGGCAGCTCGCTGCCTCGCCGATTTGGCCTTGTTCTTGTTTTCATGCTATTGAGGATCACATGCACATGCAACTCGACCTGCCGCTGCCTGCGGTGTTTATCGGAATCGTACTCGGAGTCTTCGGGGCCGTCGTCGGGAGCTTTCTCAACGTTGTGATCTACCGCCTGCCGATCGAAGACCGCTCGATTGTCAGGCCGCGCTCGAGTTGCCCGGCCTGCGGCGCGCTAATCAGCTGGTATGACAACATTCCGATTGTCAGCTTCTTGTTGCTGCGCGCGCGTTGTCGGAGTTGCCGAGCGCATATTTCATTGCGCTATCCGCTGGTCGAGGCCTTGACCGGGGGCCTTTTGGTCTTGCTCTGGTGGCGCTTCGGGCTTTCGGTAGCGTTAGCGGTTCACTTCGTTTTCTCGGCCGCGCTGGTCGCTATTACCTTCATCGACATCGATCATCGGATCATTCCCAACCAGATCAGCCTGCCCGGGATAGTCATTGCCTTCGGCTGTTCGTTTCTCTGGGAGGGGTTCTGGAAGGATTCGCTGATCGGATTGCTGGTGGGAGGCGGGGGCCTGCTGTTGCTCTCCGGCGGCTACTCCTTGATTCGCAAGCGTGAGGGCATGGGCATGGGTGACGTCAAACTGCTGGCCATGCTGGGGGCCTGGCTGGGCTGGCAGTGCTTGCTGTTCGTGCTGCTCTTCGCATCAGTACAGGGCGTGATGGCCTCGATTGTAATGTTGTTGTCCGGGGTAAAGCTCAAGCCTCCGCTTCCGGAGGAGTGGGAAGAAGAAGCCGAGACTCCGGATGCCGAAACGGAAGAAAAAAAAGAAGAAGAAGAAACCGCTTTTTTGGCGGCCGCCATTCCATTCGGCCCGTTTTTGGCATTGGCCGCCGTCGAGTATCTCTTTTTGGGAAGCTGGTTCTACGCCTTGATTCGCGGGCAGTGAGTCATGCGCCGAACAGGAATTGGACTCAAACCCCTGCTGGCTTTTTACCTGCTGTTGCTTTCGAGCATGCTAGGCGCGGCGCTTGTCTATACCGCGGTCAGGCTCACCCGCCACGGACTGGTCATGGAGAGAGTCGATTCACAACGCAGGCTGCTCAAGCAGGTGCCGCGACTGCTCGACGACGCGTGCGGAGGCGTGTCGGGGGTGCAGGGCCTGGTAGAGCTGAACAAGCGTCTGCCCTCTGTGAACTCGCTTACGATATTCGATCGAAAAGACAAGTTGATTGGATCTTCCGATCCGCGCATCACCGCCAGCAAGCTGTGGGGCGCCTTCGGTTCGCGCACGGCCGGCGGTGGTCCCTCCGACGACTGGTCGGTCTGGGAACGCGGGGGGAAAAGAACCCTGACGGTAGCGGTTCGTTTTCCATCGCGCGGCTGGAAGATCATCGGCTCCTCCGCGCTCGGAGATATCGACGGGATCGCGGCCCGCATCGCTTACCAGCTTTCCCTGTATGCCGCCATGCTGGCCGCCGTCATGGCGCTTCTGGGCTGGGTGCTGCTCAACCGGCTGATTGTCAGACCTCTTGCTCGTTTGCTGCGCAACATAGATCGCCTGCCGGAGAGCGAATTGCTTTTCTGGCTGGCCGCCGACAAGGGCTCCGAGTTGGGCAGGCTCGGGTCGTCGCTGAGTCGCATGGCGAAGCGCATCGAAGAAGATCAAAAACGTCTGAAAGACAAGATCGACGAGTTGGCGAGATTGAACAAGGATCTGCAAAGGGCGCAGCAGAGTCTGGTCAGATCGGAGAAACTGGCCTCGGTCGGACAACTCGCGGCCGGCGTTGCTCACGAGGTGGGCAATCCCATCTCGGCCATCCTCGGATATGTAGGCATGCTGCGTAGCGAAGAGATTCCGGCCGAAGAGCAGAAAGACATTCTGGCCCGGGTCGAGACTGAAATCATACGCATCGATACGATCATCCGCGATCTTCTGGCCTATTCACGTCCGGGGCGATCGGAGATCGAGCCTGTTATGCCCTCAGAGCTTTGCGAAAGCGCTCTGACGCTCATTCGGCCGCAGAAAAAGTTCAAGACGGTCGAGTTCGACCTGGATGTACCGACCGGCCTGCCCCCGGTAATGACCGACGCGGACCTTACGCGCCAGGTGCTGGTCAACCTGATGCTCAACGCGCTCGATGCCTGCGGGAAGGGCGGGCACGTCTGGTTACGGGCGGTACTAATGAGTGCCGGCGACGACGGACAATTGCTTTGGAGCGACGGCCTTTCCGCGGCCGAAGCGGAAGAGCCAGCCTTCTTCGGATTGGGAGATATTCACGCAATCCGGCCGCCCGCGAGCTGCTCAGCGGAAAAGGCAGTGGTGTTTTGTGTCGTAGACGACGGAACCGGAATTGAAGATCAGAACCTCGTCAGAATTTTCGATCCCTTCTTCACCACTAAGGAGCCCGGGCGCGGCACCGGGCTGGGGCTGGCAATCTGCCACTCGGCCATAAACGCCCTGGGTGGAGAGATATGGGTCTTCAGCCGCAAGGGGCAGGGCACCCAATTCGCTTTTTACCTGCCGCTAGCACGAGCTCAGGTGTCTAGTTGATCGGTTGCAACAAGCTTATCGAAAGCAGAAGCGCCCGCTGGTCGACCCGGTCGGTTTTTATACGTACCAGGCGCTTGGTTTTTTCGGGTCGAGCAAAAAGCTCGACACACACCCGGACGCCGTCGGGTTCGTCTTTGGCCTCGGCCCTGAGAGCCGCTGAGCGCACTCCCAACTTGGCGACGCGGAAAGGCTTGCCGGATTCCGAGCGCAGCATGGTGCAGAGTTTCTCCGTGCGCCCAGGCCGGTAAGGCGAGAAAATGAGAACACTCCGCGTCATGTTGATGTCGCGAGTCCGCTGAGGATGGTTGCGGCGATCTATCTCGGAAAGCACAACCTGGCGGCGTCCACGGATAAAGCGGCGCATGCGTTGTGTGGCCTCATCGAAGGCGGACCGCTCGTTTGAATGAACGTAAGGTTCTATGCGCTTGGTTTGTATATTCAACCGGCCAAGCAGCTCTTGCTCGTTCCAAACACCGGATAGAAGATCGCGCAGCGTGCGCTCGTAACGTTCACGGGCCGTGTCGATTGCCAAAAGACGCACTGGCAACAGGCCGCTCATGGCATAGACCGTCCCGGCTCCGGCCGGCAGATCGGGCATGACTTGGTCGGCTCCCCAGGGAATGAAGTAGAAGCGACCGCTTCTGGGATCATCATAGAGGTAGAAATTGTTTCCGTTGTACGGGTAGCTATCGGTCTGGGCGATCAGAGCCTCGACAGCCCAGTACCGGTAAAAGGCCTCCATGTCCAGAATCTTAGAAAGCGCTTGAAGCAAATCTTGCTCGGGTTGATGCAGGGCCTCGGCCAGCCGTTCGAGATCCGCGTTCGATCCGCGTCGCTTGTTCGTCTTGCGGACGAACGAGTCCATCCATCCGGCGCGCAGGTCGCTAGCGCTGCCCTCGAACAGGTTGCCCCAGGCAGACCGGAAGCGGCGCTCCAGGAAAGATTTGTCGATGCTCTCGACGTTGACGTACAGGCCCAAATCCCTGCCGTTGATGGTCACTTTAGCGAAGTTGCAGCGCGGCGCCAAAAGACCCGATTCTGTAAAGATGCCGTAGGCCAGACATTGTCCGACATAGGCCGGATCCTGCAGGGCGTTGTTCAGAGTCAGGCGCCTGAGGCCGAACGGTCGC
>Ga0315535_1000541_pt1 | contig 26859 bp, 19 predicted proteins | sample SalMarSW160220MG_2_FD_203092 | JGI IMG/M metagenome (GOLD analysis project Ga0315535, IMG submission 203092) | Salt marsh sediment microbial communities from the Plum Island Ecosystem LTER, Massachusetts, United States - Salt Marsh Sediment SW1602-20 ... | reverse complement strand
AGGTGCAGTACAGATCACAGTGGTCCCGGTATTTGCAGAGAGATATGTGGATGGCGACCAGACCCAGTTAAAGGCTTCTGCATTGACAATCTCCAGCACCACAGGTTCCTCGCAGTTTGCATGCACCAGGGTGGTTGTAATATCCTCGCCATTGGCAAGCAACCTGGTCAGGTTTCCAATGGCAGCACTCACCTGGCTCTGGTCCAGAATATAGGCATAGTAGACAGAGACTGTTTCTCCCGGCCCGATGGTATCGATTTTAAAAGCAATGGAGATGGCTGCATCGTCAGTAACTGTCCCGGACTGATACAATCCGGTACCGGTGTATATATTGCTTGCATCCCTGTTGCTGAAACCGCCATGCGTTACCCTGGCCCTTGGATCAACGGCAGCCAGTCCAAGATACATTCCATAGGACAGGCCGGTAGCCGATACCAGGGCTCTGTCGCATGGATCTGAACCGGGTTGATAAACAATGCTGTTAATGGTGGTGTAGCTTCCTCCCGGCCACATCCTTTCATTATCCGGATCCACGTTCCTCATATAGTAGGTATCATAGATTTCCGAACCGGTGGTATTGGTCAGCTCCGCCGAAATAAAAAAGTAAGTCTCATCATCCTCAAAAGTAACCACCTGTTTGATGTCGATGCCGGCAATGGATCCGTTCCATTCGGCTACATGTTGCGTATTCTCCATCCGGGTCGAGACAGAAGACATGGGAATTTGATATGCTTCACATTGGCTGAAGTTCCCATAATTGGCACCACCGACTTCAATGCCCCAGCCCTCTTCGGGCGAACCGGGAAGAAAATAGTCGCCATTGTATGCAGGTGTACCGGTTGACCATCCATCCTTCGCAGGATCGGCGACAAAACCAAGGTACCCTCCAACGTTGCCATGATATCCGGCCGGTTGAGCCACAGTGGTTCCAAAAACCCCGCAGGGTGCGATACCAACCTCAATATATTGACCTTTCAGGAATACATTGTTGCTAATGATGGCGTTATCAGAACCTGGCTGACCTGATACGCTCTGAGACACTGCAAGAAGCAAAGCCACTGAGGTGTATATGTTTTTCATGGAATACCTGATTAAAGTGTTTTTACTTCAAGGTTTTTTTCGTGATGGACCACCCGTTGGGGGTTTTCCCCAGCTCAGCAGTCACCGCAAGGGCCCCGTAGCTGTAAACAGCGGTTCCCGAATTGCCGGAGATCTCCAGCTTACTGAAACGGAAGTACGCGTCAATCTGCTTTTCCTGAATACCCGCCTCTGTGACAGGCTCCACCCTTCTTCCGAATGAAGTCAGTTCAGTTCCTTCAGGAACAGGCACCTCCGGGGTAGAGACCATATATACCGGGCCGTCTGCATTGGGATCACCACCGGTTATTTGTTGTTGCAGTTCATAAATATTGACACACTCTTGACAGACAAGGGACCTGTCAGTCTGGGTCTGAGCAAACAGGTTCGCTGAACAAAAAGTGATCAGTAAAATGAAAGATGAAATTCCTGGTTTGGCAATTTTCAGATTCTGGTTCATAGCTTCCGGGTTATTCAGGTTTAATAAATGAATTTTAATGGTTTACCTGGCAACGTAAGCAAACCTATGAACAACTTCTGAACCAGAGCGTAGGGAATTGGATAATACCTTTGTAAGTAAATGGATTTATTTTTGTAGGGATATACCCTACATATTCCGGGTTGCCGTTTCTTCCGGCATTCGCATGAAAACGGTCAGAATTTAATTCATCTCCGATCGATCATGAATCTTCAATATTTAATGCAATGCTTCTTGATTAGTTCAAGTAATAAGTTGATATTAAGCGGTTTAGAGATATAATCATTGCATCCTGTATCGATCGCTTTTTTATAGTCGCTTTCAAATCCATAGGCGGTTTGTGCAATAATGATTATTTCCTTGTTAAACTGACGAATTTGACGAGTGGCTTCAAATCCATCCATGATGGGCATTCTAATGTCCATCAGAATCAAATCAAGGTCAGGGTTATTCCGGCAAACCTTAATGGCTTCAACTCCTGTTACTGCATGTAATATTTTTTTACTGATTTTACTGAGGGTTATTGAAAGCAATGAATCAGACAATTCATCATCTTCGACTACCAGTATGTTCAGGTTGCTTACTTCAGCATTTTTTAACTCAGCTGCAACAACATCTATTGTTTCTGTTTTCTCTGCCGCTACAGGATCGTAAGCAATAGTAAAATAAAATGTCGAACCCCTGCCTTCCTGGCTCTCCACCCAGATTTTTCCACCAAGCATTTCAGCATAAGATTTTGCTATAGATAAACCCAACCCGCTGCCTTCATAATTACGAGTTTGTTTGTCACTTCCCTGTCTGAATCTGTCGAAAATGAATTCTTTTTGTTTTTGATTAATGCCTGTTCCTGTATCTTTTACATAGAATTCAAGGTAGTCCCCTTTTTTCTCGTAGCCGAATTCGATAGAACCGTCATAAGTGAACTTGAGGGCATTTTTAATAAGGTTTGTAATGATCCCATAGACTTTTTCATCGTCTGTATGAATGATGGCATCCCTGGCTGCCAAACCGTTTTTATATATAAAATGCAAGCCTTTATTTTCAGCTTCCGGTTTGAAGAATTTATAAATGAATTCAATTTTCTCATCCAGATTGGTCTCTTTTATATCAACTTCGGCCAGACCCGATTCTATTTTCGAAATATCCACAATATTATTGATGGTATTGAGCATCCGGGCGCCACTTATCTCAATGGTCTGAATAAAATCTTGCTGCTGTTCAAATGATAAGGTCGGCTCTTTCAGAATTTGTGTAAAACCAATAATACTATTCATGGGAGTTCGTATTTCATGGCTCATATTGGCAAGAAAGGCAGATTTAAGACGGTCACTTTCTTCAGCTTTTTCTTTGGCTTTAATGAATGCTAATTCATCCTGCTTGCGTTTCGTAATATCATTGAAGGTGACAACCAGGTAATCCTCAACGAATGTGGCATATAGTTCACAAATGAGTACAGACCCATCGCTGCAGGTAATGTTGTACTCGCCGGTGTTCACAGGTTGAGAAGATATTCTTGCTTTTTCCAGAAATGGTTTCCATCGGTCAATCACTTCCTGCCTGTAGATTTTATCCGGGTAGGCAATCTGGTACCACTTTTCAGCAGTGGGTGCAGTATGTCCGAACAGAGCATAGGCACTTCGGCTCCAGTATTTAATAATATCGTCCTGGGTATCTACCAACGCAACAGGAAAAGGTGATGCATCGAGCATGGCGCGGAGTCTTTCTTCACTCTTCTTCAATTCTTCAGATGAACATTTGCGTTCGGAAATATCGTGTACTATTGAAAAAAGCAAAGGTTTGCCATGCAGGGTGATTTTTCCGGAATATACTTCAACCGGTATAATTGTACCGTCTGCTATCCGATGTTCAAATAAGAAATAGTCTTGTTTCTGCTTTTTTGCCTTTTCCATTTCTGCGGCGACCTGTCCTTCAGATATGGTATTGATATCTTTGATTTTCATGCTGGTCAACCCTTTGAGGGTATAACCATAAAATTTACACGCTGCTTCGTTTGCATCAACGATATGACCGGTTGAAGGGTCAATCAAAAGCATAACCGCAGTATTCTCACTGAAAAGCGTGTAATATTGTTGATCGTTGCCCGAACTCGTTGGGGGTGGATTCTTATTTTCTTTTCCCATGTCCTATTGTTATGTGTCAGAAAACTTGAATATTCCGGGTAAAGCGTACACAGGATTCGGAGTAATATTTACACCTTCTTCGATGATAGATAATTGGATTAAAATTAAGATAATTTTTTGTTTCTCAACGTATTTCCGTCAAGACCTTATCGCTAATGTAATAACCCGAATTTCCAGAGCGGTATCTGGTTTTTGTATTATTTTATTTCCTATTGCCTCAGGGTGGCCAGAACCTCGGCCTTATCAGGAAAATCCAGGTATTTTAGCAAGCTAAGCTGGTCAGCACCTGCTTTCGGGTGATCCCAAAAAGGATATTGCTGGCAGGGGTAAACACATCATGGCCTGCGCCTGGCTTTTATGTGATTGTCACGAATTGTGAACTCAAAGGTTTCTGCAGGTGAGGAAAGGTCGCCGCCGAACTCGAAAGTGCCCGGCCATCCTTTTGAAACGAACGATGTCTCGGAAACCGGATAAATTTGGGTCCACTCCACAAGGGGTGCATCAAGCCATGCATCATAGGTCCCCGGCACATCGTCAAGCGAAAGGAAGTTGCCGCCCTCGTAGCGCAATGTGTATGTGTTCTCTCTATCCACATAGGTTCCTGCGAGCCGCTCGAATTTCTCAGGTGCAAGTTCGATGGCACGGTCCAGCACAAAACGCAGGCCCTCGATATAGGCGGTGGGCTGGATGGTGCCGTGATTTCCGTTCATGGTATATAACTCGTCGAACTTCAGGCTTGGGTAAGCGCGCGATTTGAATTTTTCGGCAAATCTCTTCGCCCCGATCGTCAGGTGGTCGTTTTCGCCCGATGCCAGGAAAAGTTTAACCGGAAAATCGTCATGTGTTGCAGCGTAATCCTCCTCAAATTTCATAATTTCATCACTTACTGCCGGGGCGGAGGCGATGTAATTCTCGAAGGTCTCCGGTGCATTCAATAGCATATAGAGGGTAAAATGCCCCCCCAGGGAATGGCCGAAGAGTGTGCGGTCTTTTTTGGATGTCCGGTAATGATCCTCCACAAAGGGGATGAGCTCATTTTGGAAAAATTTCACAAAATCAGCAGCACGCTCCGGGGTGCGGAAGTCCCTGGACCGGTAGTTGATCTGACCGGGACGATAGGCCACTGAAATGCCGATATGGTCTTTGACCATGTTGCCCCAGACGAGAGATCCGTAAGGCTCAACGGTGAAACCGAAATACTGGTTTCCGTCGATGATGTAAAGGGCCGGGTAAATCTTGTCAGGATTGTCTTTGTATCCCTGGGGAAGTGTCACATACACACCATACTCGTAATCCATGATCTCTGAATAGAGCGCACGTTCTTCGGTGTTGGGAATACGAACCTGCGGGTAGTCCTGGGTCTGATCAGCTACACATACCCGGCAAACCAGACAAATCAGCATTACAATGGTGATGATACTTAATTTTCTCATGTTTGTTTACTAAAATAACGTGAGTTCGATATAACTTTATTTTATAATTCTCTAGTTATCAACAATATAACGTTGCGAATGTTTATAACTATTTGATTGTCAGATATATATAAAAATGAATTCTTCTTAAATTAGTGGTGCAAACAAACCAAAAAAGAAGAATCCATGTATAATGTAGAAACCAAACTTATTGAAATTTTCTGTCATATCGATGATTTTAATAACGTATTTATCAGAGAGTTGCAAACACATCAACTAAGTGATGGCTCGAGAAAAAGAATCAAGCCATGCAAATTGAGTGAGAGCGAGGTTATGACCATTGTAATCTATTTTCATTTAATGCGTTACAGAGACTTTAAACATTACTATTTGTTCCATGTTTGCAGGAATATGACCAGTGAGTTCCCCAATCTGGTCTCCTACAATCGTTTTGTAGAGCTCTCAAAAAAATCTCTTCTACCCTTGGTTGTTTACCTGAGAACCCAATGTCCGGGTAACTGCACCGGGATATCTTTCATTGACTCAACACCGCTGAGAGCCTGCCATATTAAGCGAGAACACTCACATAAAGTTCTCAAGAGGCTGGCAACGAAGGGGCAATGTAGCATTGGCTGGTTCTTTGGGCTTAAACTACACTGTGTTATTAATGATCGAGGAGAGATCCTTGACTTTGTACTGACACCCGGGAACGTGGATGACAGAAAGCCTCTGACCGGTACCAATTTGCTATCCCGCATCTATGGAAAACTCATTGGTGACAAGGGATACATCTCCCAAACCATCTTTGAGCAGCTTTTCATTGATGGGATCCACTTAATAACCAAAATTAGAAAGAACATGAACCGAGCTTGCGAGCTCACCGAAGGTAACAACAGTTTAATGCTCACATCCGATAAAATCATGCTTCGGAAGCGAGCATTGGTAGAGACTGTTTTCGATGAATTAAAGAACATATGCCAGATAGAACACACCCGCCACAGAAGTCAGATGGGGTTCATTGTGAACCTAATTTCCGGTTTAATAGCATATTACTATTTACCGAAGAAGCCTTCCCTGAATCTGGAGGTGATTGATCCATCAATGGCATTAGCTTGTTGATTTTATGTCGAACTCACGTTAAAATAAGAAGATAGTTTCCTTAAATATCAGAAATATTATTGATTTCATTTCCATTCAGCTTCAAACTTATCCTCTTATTTGCTTCACTCCGGTTTTGATGCAGGTATTTTTTTTCAGAACTTACAGAAGCCAATCCAATCAAAGAAAAAATGAAAAAAAATACGCTCCTTCAGATTGCGGTCATCTCCATGCTTGTTTCCCTGGTTTTACCGGGGTGCGGCCCCCGGGATTTGCAGTCACCCGATCCTGCCGGATTCACTGATCCCGGTTCCGAATATGCAGTCCATACCTGGTGGCACTGGCTCGACAATGCCATCACCAGGGAGGGGATCACGGCCGACCTCGAGGCGATGAAGCACGCAGGGATATCAACAGCCACCATATTGAATGTTAGCCTCCACGGAGAAAGGGACCTGGGCGTTGAACCGGTGCTTTTCGGCACCCCCGAATGGTTCGGGATGTTCAGGTGGGCGCTGGAAGAGGCGGACAGGCTCGGTATAGCCATCGGGGTGCATAACTGCGACGGATGGAGCACAAGTGGCGGCCCCTGGATCACTCCCGATCAATCCATGAAACTTTGCGTGTGGAGCAAGCGCATGGTTCGCGGGCCAGGAAATGTTTCGGTGCAGCTGCCGGAACCGGAGTCAAACAATGATTTCTACAGGGATATTGTTGTCCTGGGATTTCCCTCCCGGCACAGCAGGGATCACTTTGCCTCTTCCTCTCCGGAGATCCGTGTGAATGGTGGTCCGACCGGGGAACTCCTTTTTGATGGAAATCCTTTCAGCATGATATCCCTTACAGGTCCTACAACCATTGATATTACATTGCCCGGGCCAATCACGGTGTCAAAACTTGCCATCCATCCACGCAAAGATTTCCAGTGGGGTTCCATGGGTGATGTTCGCTTCTCGATCGCGCTGCAGGCAGCTGATGGAGCCTCAGGTTTCAGGACCCTCGCAGATTGCGAAAGCCAGGGGATCAATCAGACTGCGATGATTCCTTTCCCTGAAACAACCTCAGCCAAATTCAGGGTATTGATCAGCAACTACAGGGACAGCGAACGTTTTAACACTTTCGGGATCTCCGAGTTGGAACTTCTTCCAGAGAATGAATGGCCGGTCTATTTTACAGAGATCCCCCATCATCTTGAAAAGACCGCCACCACCAAAGCAGATGAAGTCAGTGACCTGTTTGCAGCGGGTGACCCGGGAGCCCTGTCTGTGGATCCGGCACAGGTGACCGATCTCACCTCCCTGCTCGGGGAGGATGGGGTCCTCAGGTGGGATGTTCCGGACGGTGACTGGACCATCCTCAGGATCGGGTATACCACCACGGGGGTGGTGAACGGCCCGGCTACCCTGGCTGGCAGGGGGCTTGAGTGCGACAAGATGGATACTTCAGCGCTGAATGCCCATTTTACCGCGTTCCCGGCAAAGCTGGCAGAAACCGCCGGAGAATTCACGGGAAACACTTTCGAATACCTGTTTATTGACAGCTGGGAATGCAAGTACCAGAACTGGACGCAGAATTTCCCGGCCGAATTTGCCAGGTTGAGGGGCTACAGCATCATCCCCTGGCTGCCTGTTATTTCCGGGGAGGTGGTCGGGAATACGGAAGAGACCGAAAGATTCCTGCACGATTACCGCATGACCATCGCCGAATTGATCGAACACAACTATTATGAACATTACAACACCCTCTGTCACCGGCTTGGTGTGGCATCCCATGCAGAAGTGATCTACGGGGGGACTGGTTATCCGCCCCTGGATGTACTCAGGTCAAACAGGTATATCGATGTACCCATGTTTGAATTCTGGGCTGCCCTGGAGAGTGAAAGCGGATTGATCAAATATGAAGCTGTCGATAGGGCCGGATCTGATATGCCCATGCATGCTGCAGCGCTTTACGGCAAGCAGGTCGTCCCTGCAGAGGCTTATACCGGATATGCCAATTACTCGGAAACGCCCTGGGACCTGAAATTGTTTGGAGACAGGGCGTTCTGCACCGGTGTGAACCAGATGGTCCTGCACAGTTATGTACACCAGCCCGGTGAACGCAAGCCGGGGATCACACTGGGGCAATTCGGGCAAACCTTCAACCGGCATAATCCGTGGTGGCCATACACATCGCAGTGGTTTGACTATCACCGGAGAATACAGTACCTCCTGCAGAAGGGGACTGTCAAGGCCGACCTGCTTTGCTTTGTGGGTGACCGGAACTATGACCCGTGGAGCCCGCAATGGGAACAGAATATTCCGCCGGGTTTCAGGGTTCAGAAATGCAATTCAGATGTTTTGAAAAGGGCAGGGGTAAAGGATGGAAGCATCATGCTGGACAACGGGATGAAATACAGGATGATCCTGCTCCCTGATGACCAGGGGATGGAACTGGCAACCCTGCAAATCCTGGAAGGCCTGGTAAAAGAGGGGGCCATCATATGTGGGCCGAAACCGGTTTATACGCTATCCATGAAAAATGCAGAGGAAAACGACAGGCAACTGGGGGTCCTGGCCGATAAACTCTGGAGGCTGGCAGGTAATTCCGGAGAATACGCGAATACCTACGGAAAGGGAAGGGTATATGGCGGAACCTCCCTGGAAGAGGTGATCTCAGAGGAAAATTTTGCACCTGATTTCTCCACTGCCGAACAGGCGGATCCCCCGCTGATCTATATTCATAAAAAATCAGGCAGTGCCGACCTGTGGTTTCTCGTGAACCAGGAGGACAGGGAGGTGACCCGTACCTGCCGTTTCCTGGCCGCCGGAACAGATCCCCAGCTCTGGGACCCGCTGTATGGGGAGATGTTCCATATGGATCGTTTCACTGTCTCGGAAGGGATCACCGAGTTCAGCCTCACTTTCCCCCCGAAAGGTTCCCTGTTTGTTCTTTTCGGTATTCCCCAAAACCAGGATATGCCCACTCACAAGGATCTTCTGAACTCATATCCCATTGAGGAATTTTCAGGGACCATCACCTTCGATGAGCTACCGGACAGGGTCCCGGTGCCCATTTCAGATCTGAAATTCTACCCGATGTTCGATGATTCGGAGATCAGGTATTATTCAGGTGAGGTTTCCTACAGTGTGTCTTTTGATCTTCCTGACTCGGTGGCAACCAAGGATCCGCTCCATCTTTCGCTGGGAGCCGTTGCAGATGGCTACCAGGTTACCCTGAACGGCCATACCCTGGGATCTGCAGTCTTCCCGGATTACCGGTTTACTGCTACTTCCCTTGCGACTCCGGGAACGAACACACTGGAGGTGAAGGTTGGCAACTGTTACAGGAACCGGATCATTGGTGAGATCATCCGGGAAGGTGAATTGAAAACGCTCTGGACCACATCGCCCATCGGGCGATACCTGGATCCCGGGAAACCATTGAAAGATGCAGGGATCGCAGGACCGGTGAGTTTCATATGGTAATGTGATGGCAAGGACCTCCCAACTTCCCGCGGTAATCTTACTGGGAATCCTGTGCGCCAGGGGCGCTCTGGCCCAGGACCCGGAGTCCTTCAACCTGGGATGGAAAGGTTTGGAGATCATTCCTGCCACGGATTTTATTGATGATGGAAATTGGATCACCAATGCGCAGAGCGGGAATACCATTTCACTGCTGCCCAATGATTCCTGCCTGCAGTTGAAGTGGTTTATCGATAGCGGGAACTACAGATGGGCTCAGGCATACAGTGTATTTAATCCGGCGGTTTCACTGAGCGACCTGAATGTGTTTGCACTGGATATCCATGGCTCATCCTGTCCGGATCTGAATCCCTGTCACCAGCATGTAAGCCTGGAATTCAAATTCGAGAACGGCAGCAGGCAGGCCGTTTATGAGCGAAGGGGGGAGCCCGGCTTGCTTTCGGTCAACAGGTGGATCGAGCACCTGTTCTTTCTCAGGAATTCAGAAAATTTTTATATCCCGGCCGGTTTCAACTGGGATTCCATCACGGTATTCTCCATTGCAGTGAAATCCTATCCCGACTACCAGAACATTGTTCCGGATTCAGGGTATGTTTCGTTCCGGAATTTCACAGGGGATCAAACGGATACATGGGAACGCAGCGAGTCACCAGAGACACTTGCCCTGTCAGGTGACACCTTACCGGTGATCGCTGCCCGTGCCGCATCCTTCATCCTCGGACGCCAGGCTGCGACCGGACTCCTGACTACCTGGGAGGAGGATCATTCATCCTGGTTATACGGCCAGGGCCTTGCCCTGAAGGCGCTTGTTCTGGAAGGAGTTTGGGAAAATAATCTGCCCGTCAATGATTATGCGGTGTCAGCCCGTAAACTGGCATGGTTCCTTTCTGACCATCAGTATGCTGATGGTTCCTGGCCACGTGCCTGGAACAGCACTACAGGCAACATCATCGTGCCCTATGAGAATGACGGGACCATCTGGATGGGAGATTTCCCATTTGCACTGATGGGTCTGGAAGCTTACCTGAAAAAGGCATGTGACACGAAAATTGAAAAGGCCAGGGATAAATCCAGGGAGTTCCTGCTTTCACTCATTGAACCGGATGGAAAGTTCTATACGGTGAACAAAATCACGGGCGGGAAGCCGGAAGTGACAAGCAGTGAGGCCTATGTGGCTGCCATTGCGGCACTGATCGAAACCGGGGATGAAACCGAGGCAGATGCTTTGATCGAAAACCTGGAAACCCGGACCTGGAACCCTCACTTCCGTTCCTGGGACGAAGGCTTCTATTCTGACAGGGTGGTTCTGTTTGCCAATACCTGGATGGCAAATTTGCTCTATCAAAGGGGGTACAGCCAGAAAGCTATGGATGCACTGTCCCTGGCGGGCAGACTTCTATTTACAAGGGGGCCGGGCGAACCCTGTGGCTTTGACGGGATAGGTCCAATTGCAGTCTGGTATGAGGGCACCCTCTCCTATATCAATGCAGGCGGACAAGGCAGCAATTTTCTTTTCAGGAACATCATTCCCCATATCAATCCGGATGGATCGGTTCCTCATTATAATGATGGTTTAGGGGCCAATGCAGGGATATGGGCAGAGCGGTGGGCCAGCCTCGACGGTACAAGCTGGCTCTACTATACGGCCAGGGGACGGTCTCCCTTTGAGCCGCTCGAAACGGAAACGGAATGTCATCCGGTTTCATTGATGGAATCCGGATCATCGCTTTCCGGGATCACCGTTTTTCCCAATCCGGCTGGTTTGTTCATCACGGTTCAATTCCCGGTAGCCCTGAGGGAAAATTCCAGGATCTCGGTCCGGGATATGTCAGGCAGGAATCTTCTGATACAGGAGGTGCCTGCATTTCAGCATTCGGCATCCCTGGATTTAGCGGGATTCAGCCCTGGGATCTACTTCATTAATTTCGGACGGGAGAATTTCTGCATATTTGTCCTGGACAAATAGAATTATAAAGCAATGACCATTTTAACTGCCCTGGTGCTTTTATGTGCACCACAATTTTCTCAAGCTGCCATTGATGATCAGATTGTAACGCAGGAGATATACAAGTTTGAGAAAGTTGAATTTGATATTGAAATTCAATCTGAATTCGAAAACCCTTTTGATTCGAGGGATATTCAACTTGATATGATGATTAAAACTCCTTCGGGGGAGGAGCTTGTATTGCCATGTTATTTTGATCGCAGATTAAATGCCGGTTCATTGTGGAAGGCCAGATTTGCCCCTGCTGAAACAGGAAAGTATTTGTATCATTTCAGAGTAACTGTCAGGGGTGATGTCACAGATAACTCTGGCGATAAAAGTTTCATATGCAAAGATTCTTCGAACGATGGATTTCTGAGGACGAACAATTACTGGACTTTAAAATTTGATTCCGGAAAGCTGTTCCGGGGAATCGGAGAAAACATCTGCTGGGATCCGAGGGGCGGAGATGATGGAAAGTTCACCTATGAGTACCTTCTTCCCAAAGTGTCATCTTACGGGGCAAACTTCATGCGTGTCTGGATGCACCAGGGGAGCCTTCCAAAGGAGTGGACGCTTCCCAGGACACGCAGAAATGAACAAGCTTCATCCGCACCTGAACCAGTGAACAGATTTGATGAAATTCTCGATCTTGCGAAAGAAAACGGGATCTATGTGATGCTTGCCATGGATGTTCATGGCATGTATATGGAAGAAAGCAGCTGGGCCAGACAGGCATTTAATTCCGGAAATGGCGGGCCGGCAAAAACTCCGGCGGAATTTTTCAGTCTCGAAGAATCAAGAATCAAGTATAAGAACAAATTGCGGTATTTCGTGGCCAGATGGGGGTATTCAACAAACATTGCATTCTGGGAGTTTTTTAACGAAGTGGATAATGCAGCCTTCACACGTTCACCCCAGGACAGCATCCTTATTCCCCTGGACCAGGTGACCCGGTGGCACGATGTAATGAGCACCTATCTGAAAAGCATTGATCCATACAAACACCTTGTTACGACAAGTGTTTCCCACCGGGAAATCCCGGGTATGTGGGATCTTGACAACATGGATATGAACCAGAAACATATATATAAGCGCACAACCCGCATGAGGCCCGAAACCATTGAAGCCGTATACAAGCACCAAAAGCCTTTTGCCATCGGCGAGTTCGGTTATGAGTGGAACTGGAACCTGAACTTTTCGACCATGGCCGTTGAGAAGGTCTATGACTACAAACGAGGCCTGTGGTATGGAATGTTCACCCCTACACCCGTATTGCCCATGTCGTGGTGGTGGGAATTCTTTGATGACAGGGGGATCACTCCCTATTTTAAAGGCGTCCGAGAGATCAATGATCAAATGTTAGAAGCCGGAAATGGTTCGTTTGATACGATTTCGGTAAGTGGTAATGTGGTGGAGACCTATGCAGTGAAATGCGGTGAAAATTACTATGTGTATGTGCTCAATGACAGCAACTGCGATGTGAAGACGGATATTATCCTGGATCACCTCACGGATCAGAATACTCCATATGCAGTAAAGACCTACATCCCGGAAATTTTTATCTATAATGAACTCGGGGACACAAAAGTTGAACGTGGCCGGATGACAGTAAAGGATATCTATCTGAGATCGAAAGATGAGATGGTGCTGATCATTTCGCGGGCCGAAAAGGGTGCAATGTAGGTTCAGTGTGATATTGCCCGGGGTCATCAAAAGAAAAGTTATATTAGATTGCGTATATTGGAAATTGTATTTTCTTACTTCTATCCATGCCATGAACCTTGACAGACGGTCATTTATTCGCCATTCCATTGTTGTGGGGACGGGATTGATGATCATGCCACTGAAGGCAGTGACAGGGAAGGCCGAAGCCAGCTTATTCGGCGTTCATCCTTTTGTGCAGGACAATCCGGGCGCGGTTTTTATCATAAGGACCCATGTGGATGTTAAAACCAATGGTCCGGCTATAAAGGAAGCCGGACGCGCGTTTGCTGACTCGGTCCTCGGACTCACCGATGACCCTGAGAAGGGCGTACCCCTTACCCATAAATTTGTTTTCAAACCCAACCTTACCTGCCGGAGCGTGAATCATTCGGATTATACTGTTGAACGTTCCATGGGGATCGTAACGGATTCCAATTTTATAGAAGGGATCATTGAAAGCATGAATGACCTGGCTATTCCCGGATCGCGGATGTACATGAGGGAAGTCAATTGTCCGTCGGACTTTGGGGATGGCGGATATATTGCCATGGCCGGGCGAACCGGAATAGATCTTGCGGGCATAGATACCCCTTATTACAAACTATCGCCTGAACAGATCCAGTGGATGGATGCCCCGGAAGGTGTCTATTTCAGCCGGATTCCAACCCTGTGGCCTGTGAACTCCCCCGATTCCTGGCTCATGAATGTATCAAAACTGAAAGCACATGGGATGGGAATTACCCTTTGTGCCAAGAACCTCCAGGGCACCCTGGCCATGAACTATCAGGAGCATTGCCGCCGGTATGGAACACACCTGGATATTATCTCATCGGACTACCGTAAAGATGCGTTCGATCAGATCATGGAGAATTACAACAGGAGGGTGGCTGAGGGAGTTCCCCGCTGGGACAGACCGGGAAATGCAGGGGGACTCTGGATGGAAACCTGGGGGACCCGGTGTCTGGACAACAATTCAGTGACAAGGGCCGGCCTACATGTGATCGAAGGCATCTACGGCAGGGACGGCAACTTCATGGATGGCCCCGGCGAGGAGGGCATTGCCACCGATTATATGTGCAACTATATCATCTTCGGCATGAATGCATTTTATGTGGATATCATCGGTCACTGGCTGGCGGGACATGAACCGGGGAACTTCGGACTGTTCCACATGGCCAGGGACCGGGGGATGATCACCCATTTCAATCCGTCCAATATACCTGTATACGAGTGGGATACAGATGGTGGCGCAACACTCACTCAATTAACGGATTTTGAACGTACTCCCTTAAAAACGTATTATTTGCAGAGGGATTACGACGGTGGCACCGAAGCTTACTGGCACATGGTGGATGAAGCCTATGAATATGAAGAGGTCAGCACCCACACGATCAGTACCCCAAAACTGGCGTTTAAGCTGGGTGATAACTACCCCAACCCGGTGAAATGGAAGACCACGATCCCTTACCAGATTGACCGGCCTGGCCAGGTTTATATCGAAGTGATCAATGCGCATGATATGGTTGTTGATGTACTGGAAAACAGGGTTATGGCTGCCGGCAACCACATGGTCGAATGGCAGAGCATGAATCATGCCCCGGGGCTCTACCTGTACAGAATGCGTTTCGATGGAGGAAGCCAGGCCGGAAGGATTCTGGTTTATCACTGAAGCCGGAAATTGTGATGATTGCATGGTACAACAAACATTGATGAAAGAAACCAGGTTTCTGTTTTTTTTTCTGCTTATGATCCTGGCAGTTCCGGAAATTGATGCACAGGAGTCTTCTGACCTGCCATTGATGATGATTCAGACCAACGACCAGACCATCGGATCGGGGGAGCGGATTGTGGCTGAGATGGGCCTGATGGATTATAGCTCTTCAGGAAGAAGCAATTACCTCACCGATTCCTTCAATGTTTACAACGGGAGGATCTTTATTAAGATTCGCGGTTCGTCCTCCCAGCAATTTCCCAAAAAGAACTACAACTTTGAAACCCAGGGGAATCATGACCTTTGATCCGCCCGGTGAAATGGCAGATGGAAATGATTGGGTGCTTATATAAAAGAAATAATCAGGCTTACAAAATATTCTTCAATTTTTGGATTACCCTTACCATACCAGCACGTCTAAACGGTAAATAAATTTGACAGCAATGATTTTGATGAAATAAGGGTTTATTCATCATCATATTTTGATTAGCTTACCTGGAAGAAGGGGAGGCCTGGCTCTTGACCAGTCTCCCGGAGAACACATTTGTGCCGGTTTTCAGCTCATAGAAATAAATACCCTCATCAAGTTGGTTTGTATCTATATAAAACGGCCCTGTTTCACCCTGTCCAATAGTCTTACAGACACAGGTTTTACCCAGCAGGTCAATGATTTTCAGGTGGCCTGCCCGGGTTTCTGTCAGGTTCAACCTGAAGTTGATGCGCTCGTTGAATGGATTTGGATATACTTCTGTTTCAGGAAGGGTGGTCAAATTCCCTGCTGAGGTGGGTTCACTTTCTTTGACTTGTACCGTGACACCTCCGACTACTCCCATATAGCTGCCTGTTACGCGGGCAGAACCAACCTCCGTACTTGTATAAAATACCGCATTGTCCAGGGACCCGAAAACGGTTCCTACTCCCAAGCTGACCTTCCACTGAAGATCTATAACCGTATCAATCAGTGGATATCCATGCTGATCCCTGTAGGAGGCAGTCACTTTGAGCGTATCTCCCGTATAAATGGTTTCCCCGGAGGCAGAACATGTAATCTTGCCTACTGCCGGGGCATAGATGATGAATTCATACACAGCAGTATCGGAAAATACGTCACCCTCTGCAATCAAGGTATGGGTAGTCCCCAGCTGATGGTTGACTTCCTGGCTGCCGTTGAGATCAACTTCTGCTCCGTCCAGCCAGACGGTTTTGGCATTGATGGTGGTCCAGCTCAACAAACCCACACTGTCCCGCTTGGTGATGTACTGATGGTCGCTTCCCACATGGGTAATAAAGGTCACCCCTTTTTCAGACAGTCTGATCACATCGGTCTCCGTAAAAAGGTCAACCACGATCCGGGCCATCACTGCCGAACCCTCAACACCCGGGTGTATATAATCGGGGAAAAGATGGACGCTGTCTGTGAGCGGGTTGTAAAAATCGATTAATTCTGCCCCGGTTTCTATTGCGATTTGCTCCACTGCAGGGATCACTCCATGGACGATCACCGAATCCCTGATATCCCAGACAATTTCGTATGCAGGAGGCGGGTAACAGACAAAAAACTCGGTATAAGGATTTATTCGTTTGAATGTGTCAATCATCGACATGTAATCCCCATAAAATTCACTTCCGTACTCGTCCCAATTGTATGGCTTGGTATCGTTGGTCCCCAGTGTAATAACAACGATATTTGGCTTGAAGTTCAGGGCCTGGTTAAAAGCCGGCTCATCCCAGATGGGGAAATCACCGTGCTTCAGCATGGTCCTTCCGGAAACCCCGAAATTACCGATCACACAGGTGTCGCCGTACACCTCCTCAAGCAAATCCCCGACCTGGGCGGGGAAACTCTGGATTGCTGGGTTTGAGAGCCCTGCCCCGTAGGTAATGCTGTTACCGACAAAGGCAATCCTGACTCCATAATCCTGTGCAGGTGCGATCAATGCTGACATGCAAATAATTGAGATGATCAGCATAACAGATCTGATATTCATGATATTCTTCATGGTTCAAAAAATAGCTTATAAGACCAAGAGGGATAAAAATAAGCTAAAAAATCTATGAAGAAGGCAGATACAAAGTAAATTAAATCTATTGTGGAGGGGCTTTATACAAAAATGAGCCGAATACAAAGCGTATTCAGCTCATTTCAATTAAGGCAGGCTTTAGGCTGGTATCAGGTTGTTTGGTCCTTTTTGAGGGACCATCCTCCTTTTAATCCGAATACAAACCAACCCAGATATAATGAACCAACGGCGAAGATGGTATCGCCGATTACCCTGAGCCATCGTATGGTCTCCAATGCAGGAGTCTCCAGAAATTCGGCTGAGCGCGCATACCAGAGGCCATACTTGGCACTGGCCACGGTTTGGGCCAGTCCCACCGGCAACACACTGAGCAGCACCATTAGAAGCAAACCGATATTCAGGGCCCAGAAGGCATTGCGTATGGGCTTCTCTTTCCACACTGCATTGATGTCCATATCTCTCAATACAAAAAGCATAAGTCCGATTCCCAGCATTCCATACACCCCGAAGAGCGCGGTATGACCATGAACGGGTGTGGTATTGAGTCCCTGCATGTAATACAGGGCGATGGGCGGATTGATCAGGAAACCGAATATGCCGGCACCCAGCAGGTTCCAGAATGCCACAGCTACAAAGAAGTAGATGGGCCACTTATATGCACTCACCCATGCAGTTGCGCGGCTGAGCTTCAGGTTGTGATATGCTTCAAATCCCATAAAAACCAGCGGTGCTACTTCCAATGCGCTGAATGTTGCACCAAGGGCCAGCACGCCGGTAGGGGTGCCAGTAAAGTACAGGTGATGGAAGGTTCCAAGGATCCCCCCCGACAGGAAGATGATGGTTGAGAACAATACACTGGATGTGGCCACGGCAGCTCTCAGCAATTGCATCCGTACGAACAGGAAGGCGATGGCAACGGTTGCAAACACTTCAAAGAAACCTTCTACCCACAGATGGACCACCCACCATCTCCAGTATTCGGCCACAGAAAGGTGGGTTTGCTGTCCCCACATGAGGCCTGCACCATAAAAGGAAGCAATGGCTATGGACGCAATCAGAAACATGACCAGCAGGTGACGGTTTTCGTTGCGTTGTTTGATGGCAGGCCAGAGGGCTCTTCCCATCAAAAACAGCCAGATGAAAAGACCCAGAAACAGGAAGATTTGCCAGAAGCGCCCCAGGTCTACATATTCATATCCCTGGTGGCCAAACCAGAAGTTCTGGGCCAGACCCAGTTTTTGCATCACACCCATCCATTGACCAGCAAGTGAACCAATCACAATAACCAGCAGGGCAATAAAGAGCACATTTACACCCAGTTTCTGGAATTTGGGTTCCTTGCCTGAAACGGCAGGAGCGATAAATAGACCTGTGGCCAGCCAGGAAGTCGCTATCCAGAAAATGGCCAGTTGGATGTGCCAAGTTCTGGAAATGGAGTAAGGCAAGAAATCCGCCAGGGGAAGTCCGTAAAATCCAAGCCCTTCAACTCCGTAATGGGCTGTAATTACCCCCATTAATATCTGTACCAGGATCAGGGCCGTAACCACCCAGAAATACTTCAGGGTGGCTTTCATGGACGGGGTTTGCCGGATACCGGATAATGGATTCACGGCAGGCACGTCCCCTGTATCGTCTTCTTTTCGGTTGGCAGCATAATACCATGCCAACAAGCCAATACCAGCCAGTAACATGATGACACTGAAACCTGTCCACAACAAAAGTGAACCAGCGGGTTCGTTTGCCACCAATTTATCCGGTGGCCAGTTGTTGGTATAGGTAATATCCTTACCCGGACGTTCTGTGACCGTTGACCAGGTGGCCCAAAAGAAGAAGCAGTTCATTTGAAACATTCTCCCGGCATCTTTGATGCTGTTTTCAGGAATGGCATATGCCTCCCGTAAATGCGCCTCCTTGCGGCCATCCATAAACAATCCCGCATAGTGACTGCTGATGGCTTTGAAAGCCTCTACCCGGATTTCCGACACTGTAAGGGTATTGGTACTTTTATCATAAGTGTTGGTCCTGAGCTCTTTTTGAAGCCTTTTCTGAAGCAAAGCTTGTTTTTCTTCATCCAGCGCATCGTAATCCCTTTCATATTCAGTCTGGGCAAGTTTACCCAGGATGAATACTGCCTCCCGGTGCAACCAATCGGCTGTCCAGTCTGGTGCTTTGTAAGCACCATGTCCCCAGACCGTTCCGACCTCCTGTCCGCCGATGGATTGCCAAATGTTCTGACCGTCCTTAATGTCTTGTCCATATAACAGGATGGTTCCATCTGTGCTTACCACTTTTTCAGGAATGGGGGGAGCCTCACGGTAAATTTCCCGCCCGAAATAGCCGAGTATGCCAAATGAAATCACCATTACCAGGATGAATCCCAACCAGAGTCTTTTTGTTTTCATATCCAGAACAGATTAGTTTGTTTCTGAAGGCAAATATATATAAAATTATAAAAAGACCTTTATATCCTTATATAAAAAAAGTTTGTATATTTGTACTGAAACCAAATAACATTTGAAATGGAGATCAACAGAGAAACCAGAATCGGAGATATTGTAAAGGAAAACTACAAGACGGCCCGTGTTTTTGATAAAAATGGCATTGATTTCTGTTGCGGGGGAGGGATTTCTCTTGCCCAGGCCTGCGAGAAATCAAATACCGATATGAACGCCTTGCTTCCGGAACTGGAAGCACTGGTTGTTTTACGTGACCCGGATTCGGTATACCTCAACAGCCTGGAATTGGATGAACTCTGCACCTACATTGAGAAACGGCACCACGCTTATGTAAAAGAGCATATTCCATTCCTTCAGCAGAAATTGCGGAAATTGTGTGATGTTCATGGCCAGAACCACCCTGAACTTTTTGAGCTGATGGAGCTGTTTGAAGATGCTGCTGGGAATTTAAGTGCCCACTTGCAAAAAGAAGAGTTGATTCTCTTTCCATCTATCCGAAAAATGATGAAATTTAATAGTGAAAACAAAGGCTCCAATAGCGGTTATGGAAAGGTGGAAAAAGCCATTGAAAAACTGGATGCTGAGCATCAGATCGAAGGAGAGCGGTTTGAGAAGATATCATCATTGTCTAATCAATATACCTGTCCGCCCGATGGATGCAATACCTTTAAAATCACGTACCAGACCCTGAAGGATTTTGAGCAGGATCTGCACCGTCATATCCATCTGGAGAACAATGTATTGTTTAAAAAGGCTATTGCGTTGGAACAGGAGTTAACAGCCGGGAGATATTAAACATGTTGTCCAAAAGTACAGAGTATGCCATCAGGGCATTGGTTTTTATTCAATTGAAGAACTGGGAAAACCGGCGCCCAGGTGTGGAAGAGATCGCCAGGGAGATCGAAGCCCCTGTATCTTTCACAGCGAAAATTCTTCAAACCCTCACCAAACACAAACTTCTGGGTTCCATGAAGGGGCGTGGGGGAGGATTCGCTTTTGAAGAAAATCAGTCGCAATTGAGTATGTACGATGTGATCCATGTGATGGAGGGTGATGCCTGTTTTTATAAATGTGGTTTCGGCCTTAAAAGTTGTAATGATGACAATCCCTGCCCCTTACATGACCAGTATGTTGTCATTCGGGATGGATTCTTTGATATCGTAAAAAAGGAAACCATCAGTTCCCTGTCAGAAAAAATCAGGGATGGCCATGCTGTACTCAATCGTATGGTTTGATCATAAAAAATTAGCCATGAGTGAATTAATTAACAATTCAAGATACAGGAAGGAGCGCTTAAAGGCACTCATCTTAAAACTTCATGAGGGTGAATCTCCGGAAACCGTCAGGCAGCAGCTTATGGAGACCCTGAAGCAGGTTCCGTATGGTGAAGTAGTCGAAGTTGAGCAGGAGCTGATCCGGGAGGGATTGCCCGAATCGGAAGTTTTGAGACTGTGTGATGTTCATGGTGAGGTGCTTGAAGGTAATGTGGATGTAAGCGGGGCCAGGGTAATTCCGGCAGGTCATCCGGTGGATGTATTTAAAAATGAAAACGCTGAAATTAAAAAGGTGGCAGAAAAGGCTTCTGGTCTTTTACACACACTCCATGATGTTGACGATGGTGAATTTGAAACCTATGTACTGACCCTGCAGGCTTGCTTCAATGACATCATGGATGTGGACAAGCATTACCAGCGGAAGGAGTATTTACTTTTTCCCTACCTGGAGAAAAATGAGATTACCGGTCCACCCAAGGTCATGTGGGGAAAGCACGATGAGATCAGGGTTCAACTCAAAGCTTGCCTCGACATTTTAAAAGCTCCGGGTTTAAGCCGGCAGGATCTGTCCGACTCCCTTGATTTGCTTTTCCACCCGGCTTTAAAAACGCTGGTGGATATGATGCAAAAGGAAGAGGAGATACTGTTCCCCATGAGTATGGATGTGCTGACCACCGATGACTGGTGGAACATTCACAAACAAACCCTTGAATTTGGTTTTGCAATGTATGATCCCCAGGTGGATTGGATCCCGGAGGGATATTCAAGTCAAAGTAATGAATCAATTGCATCAGGGGAGGAGGGTATTCAACTTCCATCGGGAGGCTTTTCAGCCAAAGAGATTATGGCCATATTGAATACCATTCCCGCGGATATGACCTTTGTAGACCGGAATGATAAGGTAAAATATTTTACCCAGGGAAAAGAGCGGATATTTGCCCGGAGTCGTTCCATCATCAACCGGGATGTTCGCCTTTGCCATCCACCCGGAAGTGTACACATTATTGAAAAGATCCTCGAGGATTTTAAGTCGGGTAAGGCTTCACATGCGCCTTTCTGGATACAGATGAAGGGCAAATTCATTTTGATTGAATATTTTGCCCTGCATGGTGAAAACGGGGAATACCTGGGTACCCTGGAGTTTTCCCAGGACCTTACGAAAAACAGGGAGCTTCAGGGAGAGAAACGGATTTTGTCCTATTCAGACGGTAAGGAGGGAAGCCATGGATAAATTGCTGATTACCCCAAAAACAAAAATCTACGACCTGCTGGAGGCATATCCTCAGTTGGAAAAAAGGCTCATAGAATCTGCTCCTCAATTTGAAAAATTAAAAAACCCTGTACTAAGGAAGACCATCACAAAAATCACCAACCTGGGTCAGGCAGCCACCATTGGAGGGATAAAGGTTGACGAGCTGGTCAATTCACTGCGGGCTGAGGTGAACCAGGTATTCATCGAATCGGATCAGGCAGATCAAAGCAACTACAATGTTACAAAACCTTTGTGGTTTAAAGAATCTTCCATCGCCGATACCGTGGACATCCGCGAAATGCTCGATGTTGGTGAGCAACCCGTACATGAGGTGCTCGCTGCCATGAAGAAACTTGGCGACCATGAAATCCTGAAGGTAATCGCTCCGTTTGTTCCGGTGCCCTTACTGGACAAATCCCTTGGATTGGGATATCTGCACTGGTTGAACCAGAGAACGAAAGAGGAGGTGCGGGTCTATTTTACAAAGGGCCCCTCTTAGCGTATCTGGCCCTGTTTTCATGGTCCCTGAATTCGACCATTCTGCCAATCAATTCGAAAGGGATGGGCCTGTTAAGTGGAAACTGCACAGAGCCTTTTCCCTGTTTGTATTGTGAAAGTTCTGCGGCAAATTGATCATGACCGGAGGGAGTTGCGTAAAACCCAATATGCTTTTTAAAACCGGCGAAATAAACCAGGGGTTTTCCATGGGTCTTGTAGGCGGGCATTCCATAAGAGATGCTTTCAATGGCATCGGGTGCCTTCTCCCTGATGGTGGAACGAATCCTCTCGAGAAGGATCTGAACCTCTTCAGGGAAGGGATCTATATATTCTTCAACAGAGCGAAAAGCATTATTCATCACAGATCACAATTTTCTTTCTTACAAGCCCAGGCTCTTGATATAGGCTTCGTTGTTGGAGGGACGCCCCAGGAATTCCTCCACGGCTTCGTTGATATCGCGCTGGGTGCCGTTGGCCAGGATCAGGTGGCGGTAGCGGACACCCGCTTCGGTATTGGTGAGCCCTTTCTCTTCGAAGACGGTGAACATGTCCTGGGCATAGACCTCGGCCCACAGGTATCCGTAGTAATAGTTGGGGTGGGTGTTGATGTGGATCCAGCTTCCCTGGCCATGTGTTCCCTCCACATAGTTCGGGATCCCTGTGATCTGGTCGGTGGTTCTCCAAAGCTGATCGCTGTCGAAAACGGTAGCAGGGTCAAAACGGTCGTAAAGCAACATGTCATAGACGCTGTTGCGGAGGGATCGCATGGCATCCAGCCCGGAGGTGACATTTTTTGCTTTTAGCATGTTGTCGAAGGTGGCCCTGGGCAGCACCTCTCCGGTCTGGTAGTGATGCGCAAACCTGCTGAGCATGTCGTAATCCCAGATCCAGTTCTCAAAGATCTGGGACATGGCTTCTGCGAAGTCCTCCTTGGAATTGGCCTGCCAGCTGAATTCACCTGTATAGGACATGTTGTCCATGATGTGGCCGAATTCGTGGAACAGGGTGCTTAGTTCGTCGTGACTGACCATTGCCGGGCGGTTTTCGGTTGCAGGTGTGAAGTTGGCCAGCAGGAGGCATGTGGGTATCTCCTGTCCCTGCGGAGTGAGTCTTCCGTAATTGATTTGAACGCCGTAAAACCACGACTCCTTGTTGGGCCTGGGATAGAGATCCAGGTAAAACCGGCCGGTTACTTCACCCTTTTCAAGGACTTCGTAGAGGATCACATCCTCATGCCATACAGAAGGTTCTTGCACCCTTCGGTATTCCACCCCCAGTAATTCGCTGAAGATGTCGAGCATTCCGGATAAACATTGTTCCATGGGCAAATATTCCCTGATTAACTCCTGATCAACATGGAATTCTTCAAGCAACAACTGGTTCCTGTAGTACCCCTCATCCCAGGGACTTACCGGCTCATCTGATAGGATTCCGCTTTTCCGGTTTCTGAAATGCCTCAGCTTCTCCAGATCTGCTTTTGCCTTGGTCCCGGAACGGTCGATCAGATCCTCCAGGAAGCCCCATACGGCTTCAGGTGTTTTTGACATTTTCATGGAGGTGGCATAAGCAGCATAGGTAGGGTAGTCCATCAGCCCGGCAAGCTGGTGCCGCTTGTCAACCAGTTGAGCCAGGATGTCCAGGTTCTTTTCGTATCCCCGGTTCAGGTATTTGACATAGAAAGACTTCCGGGTTTCCTCCCGGATGGCGTTGTTCAGGACCGGTTGCCTGGTGGCGGGTATGACCGGTATCCCGTATGTTCCATCCTCCCTAAGATATCCCTCCAGAATTCCCTGGGGAATGCCTTCAGCTCCCTGTTCATCAAGCTCCAGGACTGCGTTGGCTGTGTTCATATTCATAGAGTACCGGGATGAAAGTTCGCTGATTTCCGATTTCAGGGCCCTGAACTGTTCCAAGGCTTCGGCCTCCAGGTTTACTCCGGAATGCTCGAAAGTGAGGATCACATCGTCCACAAAGCGCTTCCGGTGCCCGGTGAGCTCTCCATAAGCGGCACTTTCTTTGAAAGCCTGCATTTGCCTGAAGAGTGTGGCATCCGAAGAGAGGCTGTTGGAAAGCGAGTCCAGTTTCTGGTAACCTTCCAGTCCCCTTTCCCTGGAGAGGGAGTCGGGAGACACCCAGTAAAACATGAAACAGTTGTTGGCGGCCTTGCTCAGGCTGTTGATGGCCCCGTCGAATTCCACAAAAATATTGTTAAAGCCGGGCTCCTTTGCCGTCCGGATCCCTTCCAGGATCTCATCCACTTCCCGGAGGGTAAGCTGCGCATAGTCGCGAATGTGATCCCGGGTTACTTCACTATATTGAACCGGCTGGTTCAGGGGAGCGAAAAAGGGATTCCCCTCTTTGCCTGTTTTGGTGTCGGGTGACGGGTTGCATGCGCTCATAGCTATGAGGATCAAAGGTATGAAGAATCGTTTCATGGTTTTTGGGGTTTGTAATCTGTTAAAGATAAAAAATATAAAAGCTACCTTGGTTCTTGGTTAAAAAAAAGCACAGCTATGGGAAAGGTACTGATCCTCTATTATTCCAAAACCGGCAATACGGCTAAAATGGCGGAGTATGTGGCTGAAGGAGCCCGGGAGGTGACCGGGATGGAGGTCCGGATGAAATCGATTGATGAAGCTTCGCGTGTGGACATCCTGTGGTGCGACGGAATGGCTGTAGGGTCACCCACCCAACTGGGTACGGTGGCAGCTGACATGAAGCAATTCTGGGAGACCATGCTGCCCGACTGGCAGAAGATCGACGGGAAAATTGGATGTGCGTTCAGTGCGCAGGGCGGATGGGGCGGAGGTGCCGAACTCACCTGCCAGTCCATTCTGACCATCCTGATGAACTTCGGGTTCCTGGTCTTCGGGGTTACAGATTATGCGGCGCGCCAGTTCACGGCCCATTACGGGGCAACCCAGGCAGGGGAGCCAAGGGCTGAACGGGAAATCGAGTCGTGCAGGCGGCTGGGAAAGCGCTTGTCCGAATGGGTGGCAGTGTTTGTGGACGGGGAAGAAACACTGCATCCGCTCAGGGGAAACTACAAGCGCAATCCATGGGACCAATAAATTTATATCTTGGCGGAAGTTCGCTTGCATGGAACCTTCGCCAAACTGAAAATTTGAAAAATTATGACTCCATCCACAAATAGTGTGTTCCGGAACTTGTTTATGTTGTTTATCCTGATGGTTTTATCCATACAGCAGGGGATTTCACAGCCCTCCGGATATACCGATGACTTTGAAAACGGGACCCTTGAATTCACATGGCGGAGGGCGCAGAACAACCGTAAAATCAAATCCACGGATACAGGTTCAGGTGCGGGCGTATGTGGCGGCCACCGTTTCGAATGGAAGGAACATCTGCCTGTCCTGGAAGACGACCGATGGGGATCAGACCGGAAAATACATGGTTTACAAAGGGTACAGCCCTGGTTTTGAGATCAGCGAGCACACCTTGCTTGCAGAAACCACTTCCACGAGTTATCGGGATATGGACCTGGACCCTTACAAACATTATTTCTACAGGGTGGTTCCTGTTCACACCAACGGGGAGGTATTTTTCGGATCCGGTGAAGCCCGGGGAGAAACCTTTGTGCCCGGAAAAATGCCCGTGGTAAAGGTTACCGGTACCAATTCGGCCACAATAAAGAAATATGAGAAATTTGAAGTGAACCTGGACCTTGCTTATGTAGGGATCGAAAATCCATATGATCCGCGGGATATTGATGTGTATGCGCAATTCACAACACCCTCAGGAAAACAGATCAGGATCAACGGTTTTTACGATAATTACAGAAATGCCGATCAGTGGAAGGTCCGGTTCTCACCTGGCGAAACGGGAGAATACACCTACCAGGTGTTTGTGGAAGATGCCGGAGGCACAGGGGAATCGGCTGCAGCCAGTTTTTTGCAATTGAATCGGAACATCACGGATGGATCAGACCATCGGGGGTAAATCCGCACTATTTTGTACATGATGACGGAACCTCCTATTATGGTGTGGGTGCTTATTCCCCCTGGGGAAATGATATGAAAAGGTTTGACAAATTTGCCGGTCACAATGCCAGCCTTGCCTATTATTCCCCCCGTGACATCAATTACCACATTTCCTATCACAACCAGTTGTGGGCCTCGCTGACCAATGGACTGGCAGCCACGCCGGTCTGGTGGAGTTACAACCAGTTAAGCGAAGAAGACTGGGACCAGTTCCTTGTACTCACTTGCAAATGGGACACCCATAAAGGGCACGTATTGCGTGAATGCCAGGATGACCATATTGTT
>Ga0315535_1000539_pt1 | contig 26883 bp, 18 predicted proteins | sample SalMarSW160220MG_2_FD_203092 | JGI IMG/M metagenome (GOLD analysis project Ga0315535, IMG submission 203092) | Salt marsh sediment microbial communities from the Plum Island Ecosystem LTER, Massachusetts, United States - Salt Marsh Sediment SW1602-20 ... | reverse complement strand
ACATAAGATCCCACCCGTGGAAGCCTGGCGGCTGCTTCGGGGAAATTGCTGTACATAGTGACTCCCTTCAAACGGTCTTCCCGTTTAAGGGCAAAAATGATTTCGGCAATACTTGGGGCAAGGGCAACAACCCGTCGGGGGTTATCCGGGACGATGATTTTGCGGGAAAGCTGATCCGTTACTGTTTTTGCCCAAGCCGGGATTGACATGGTAAAAAAACTGAAAATGATAATTAATGTAAAAATCAGAATGGATAAATTAATTTTGGTTTTTATTATCATTACAGCGCCATAATCCTGATTTAATAAAAAATACCCCGAATCATATTTGAATCGATTCGGGGATTATTGTCGACGGTTTCGTAAAAAGCCCGACTTCTGCCTTGTGTTGCATTTCGCAATCATTCAACGTATGACAAGTACGCCTCATGATTACGAAATTTACACGCCTTGAATTTGAACTTTTTACAAAACCGTCTAAATCGGACTTTTTACGAGATCATCAAAATTTGAACTGGAACTTTTTTTATATGAAATCTGAAGCATTAATCGTTTTTGACATGGATGGTGTCATTGTTGATGTCTCACGCTCATACCGGGACACGGTAAGACAGACCGCCAGATTGTTTTTCAAGGGAGCAGAGTCATGGAAAGATTTGCCCGATCCACTGTTTTCCTTAACGGATCTTGCCAGCGTTAAACAAAGCGGAGGCCTGAATAATGATTGGGACTTAACTTTTTTGGTAATAACCCTGTTATTCACTTTGGTAAAAAGTCCGACATACGATCAGGACCCGGACCCCTGGACCCGGTATAATAAAGTGATCGGCAGTTGTGATGTTACGGCCCTATCGCAGTTTTTAAACTCCGAGAAAAGCCCGCTAACCTCTCTATTGAAAAAAAACGGGAAACAGAAAAATGAATTTATTACCGGCCTTTTCACCAGCGATGTTGGGAGCGGAAATATCATCAAGCAAATTTTTCAGGAGATATATCTTGGAAAAGAGATGTTTGAAGCTACTTATGGAATTCCGACAAGAATGTACCACGAAAAAGGGTTTATAAACAGAGAAAAACTTATGCTTGACAGATCCATCCTTGAAAACCTCTCAAAAACTAATATTCTGGCCATCGCCACAGGACGGCCCAAAGCCGAGGCCGACTACCCTTTGGATTTGTTCGGTTTGAGAACGTTTTTCAAAATTACATACACACTTGACGACTGTATTAAAGAAGAACAAAACATATATAAAAACGAAAAAAGAAGAGTTTCTCTCAGCAAACCCAATCCTTATATGCTTGATGCCATTGCCGAAACCCAAAAACATAATGTCTCCAGATTCTATTACATTGGGGATATGCCGGATGATATGATAGCAGCCTCAAGATCCAGAACAGGATTTGCCGGTATCGGAATTCTTATATCATCGTCTGACAAAAACAAGCTGAAACAGGATCTGTTACAGGCAGGTGCGGATTATATAATTGAAGATTTTGAGGCATTAAAAAACATCATACCCTAGTCGAGTCAAACTGACTTCAGGGCTACTGACCCGGCGTAAATTCAGATTCAACATATTTTAATGAAGAATCCACACCTTGAGGGCATATTAAAGATGAACATCGAACCCTGGTCGCCTCTGGCGCCGCCGAAGGCGACCAGGGTTCGATGTTCAAATTACTTCATCTGAAATTACGACTAAACCTTCATGTCACGTTGAAATTACGTATACAGGTCAGGAGTTCTGAAGTTGGAGTTTTCCTTGTTATGATTTGGATGTTATGCTATCCTCTACCTATGACTATGAATTTGCGAAAAATGAAATATTTGCCTTATAAAAAGCTCAAATACAGGTTCGATTTTGAAATCGGCTACCTTACAAAAAGCCCTTGTAGAGAATGTGAGAAAAGAAAAGATTTCCCTGACTGTATGGACGATTGCAACATGCTCGACAAAATACACACCATTTTGTGTGAAGCCATATCGTGTTCAAAACGCCGTTAATCCTTATAATCAACGGAGGAATCTATGACCGGCATGAAACTTAGTGATATCCCCGCCTGGAACAAATTGATCCGGCAAGCTGATATCATGAGTCGTCCTGAAAAACATCTCAGGTATCTACTGAAAGAAAAAAATCGACTTGAAAATTTCTCTTTGAATGGCGCCGGTATTTTTTATGATTTTTCACGTCAGAGGCTGGATGAGCAGACCATGGAACTTCTGTTCAAACTTTCTGATGCCCGGAGGCTGAAAGAGAAGTTTACCGCTATGGTCCGCGGTGAAAAGATCAATACAACTGAAAACAGAGCGGCGCTTCATACAGCAGCAAGGAATTTTTCAGGCAATCCGGTTTTTGTTGACGGTAAAGATATAATGCCTGAAATAATAAGAGTCAGAGAGGCAATCAAAGGGTTTGCATCACAAGTTCATGATGGAAAAATAACCGGGTCAACCGGCAAACCGTTTAAACATGTGATTGTCATCGGCATCGGGGGATCATATCTGGGGACGGAGTTTGTGGCCCAGGCATTGGATCCGCTGGCAGATAAAAAAATTGAAATGTCCTTTCTTTCAAACGTGGACATTCATAATTTTGGATCCATTGCTTCGGCTATCGATCCTGAAACCACCCTGTGGATCGTCATCTCAAAAAGCTACACAACAGCGGAAACCATGGCCAACACCCACCAGGCCTATGCCTTTATGACGGAAAAAGGTCTTGATCCCGCCCAACATTTTGTCACGGTTACCAGTATGGGATCTCCGGGAGATGATCCTTCAAATCCCGTGCTTGCTTCATTTCATATGTTCGATTATATCGGTGGAAGATACAGTGTGACTTCAGCGGTAGGCGGAGTTCCCCTGAGTCTGTATTTAGGGTATGAACGGTTTGAACGATTTTTGAAAGGCGCTCAAGATATGGACCTTCATGCTCAAAACGCCCCCATGGAAAAAAATATTCCCCTTATTGCAGCGCTTATTTCCGTCTGGAACAATAATTTCCTGGGATATCCTGCTCATGCCGTCATCCCTTATGCATCTCCGTTGTCCAAACTGGCCACTCATATCCAGCAACTTAACATGGAAAGCAACGGAAAGTCCGTCACCCAATCCGGTGAACTGCTGGATGAGCCTTCGGGCACGATTATTTTTGGAGAACTCGGAACCAATGCACAGCATTCATTCTTTCAACTGGCACATCAGGGTCGTCCGTTTCCCATTGATTTCATCGGTGTCATCAATCCCCATTTTAAACAGTATCAGAGTCTCTCAAAAGGAGTCACCAATCATCAGGAACTCTGGTCGAATCTGATTGCACAACCCCAAGCCCTTGCAAGGGGAAAGCAAGACACAAATCCGGCAAAATCTTTTTCCGGTAACCGGCCGTCATCAACCCTTATTTTAAATGATCTTTCGCCGGAAAATATCGGTCGGCTGCTTTCCTTTTATGAAGCTAAAACCGTTTTCGAAGCCTTTGTCTGGGGTATAAATCCCTTTGACCAGTTCGGCGTGGAACTGGGAAAAACCCTTGCTACGGGTATCCGAAAACAGATGGCACTAAAAAATCAGAACCATGAACATTGCTTTGATGACGTGGATCCCATAACCGGATTTTATCTGGAGACGCTGTTCCCCGATAAGTGATTGAATGCCAACCTGGATCTCATTTTTGGTGTTTTAATCACTTTTTTGTTGGCTTTTTTTGGCTTAAAATTAGTTTCTCTATAGCCTTTTCATGCTCAGGGGTATGATGGCACAGGGCCTGATAGGCCGCAGAAAGTTCAAGGACTTCCTCCAAGCTCCTTCCTTGTGAAAGATTGAACAGACGCTTTGCCAGCCGAAGGATATTTGAAGGCTGTTTTGCAATTTCAAAGGCGATTTCCGTGCACCGTGCAATAAGATTTTCCGGTGCGGTGACTTCGCTCACCAGGCCGATCCGCTCGGATTCATGTGCATCAATTACCCTGCAGGTAAATGCAAGCTCACATGCTTTGGAAAATCCTATGATACGCGGCAGGAAAAATGTTCCGCCATCACCAGGGATCAGGCCGACGGAAACAAAGGTTTCTCCGAACCGGGCGGTTTGGCTGGCAATACGGATATCGCACATGCATGCTAAATCACAACCCGCACCCATAGCCGGACCGTTGACTGCCGCTATGGTGGGAACGTCCAGATAATATAACGCCAAAGGAATGCGCTGAATGCCTTTGCGGTAATTCTTGCGCAACTGCTCAGGATTGCCCGAGAACATCCCTTGCTTATGATACATATCCTTTACGTTGCCGCCAGCCGAAAAAGCGGAACCCGCGCCGGTGACAATCATGACACCAATATCATTATTTTCCTGAACCCTTTTGCATGCTTCCTCGATTTCATCGATGATTATTTCACCGGTTATGGCATTTCGGATATCGGGTCGATTCAATGTTAAATACGCAACAGATCCTTTTTCCTCAAAAATTATTTCTTGATATTTCATAGAGTCACTCCTTATTACCCCCACAGGGCATCTTTAAGTCCCGAGGTTCGTTCGATTTTACGCGATATGGTTGTTTTTAATACATTTTCTGTCGCCCAAATCGACACGGTTTTTCTGGTCCTTGTTATTCCCGTGTAGAACAGTTCCCGTGTTAATACCGGGTAATCACGGTCCGGCAAAATTAACAGAACATGATCGAACTCCGATCCCTGACTCTTGTGGACGGTCATTGCATAAACCGTTTCGTGCTCCGGGAGCCGGTAAGGAAGAAACCGTCTAAGTTCGCCGGAATCTCCTGAAAAATATACATACAGATCTTTGCCGGTTGAACCCGGAGCCGGCAGGGTTATTCCCATGTCTCCGTTAAAAAGTTTCAGGCGGTAATCGTTGCGGGTAATCAAAACCGGTCTGCCTTTGTACCAGGGATTGGATGACGATCTATCCGGCGCTATCAACCCCTCACGGATCAATACCTGTTCCGCCAGCCGGTTGACGGCGTTAACTCCCATTGAACCGATTTTTACGGCACATAATATTTTGAACCGGTTAAAAAGCTCAAGCGCTCTGTACGGATCATCCGCATTAAGATAATCCGAATAGCCTTTGATAATGCTTTGGGCCAGGGAACGTGACAGATCATCCGGCTGTGAAATCTTTTTCCAGAATATTTGATCGGAGTTGTTTTTCATCAGGTGAAAGACCTTATGGATTTCTCCCCGGTTTACCGCACGGCTTAATTCTCCTATACCGCTGCCGCTGGTAAACCGATAGTTTTTTTTCAACACAACCATACAGTCATAAAGACCGGGGGATTCTTTATGTTCTTTGAGCGGTAGCTCAATTTTTTGTTGGGTGACCGCTTCAAATTTGTTGCAAAAACATTCTGAAAATGCGTGAACATTCTCTCTGTCACAGATATCTCCCAATACAAAACCGGTCTCAACCGAAGCAAGCTGGTCTTTGTCTCCGATCAGTATGAGCCTGGCCTCAAAAGGAACCGCCCAAAGGAGTTTTGACATCAAGGCAAGATCTACCATTGAAGCTTCATCCACCACCACCACATCCGCATTTAGGGGGTTCTCACGGTTATGTTGAAAATACGGGGAACCCGGGATGGTTTTGAGCATTCTGTGTATGGTATACGCTTCGGAAGGAATTGCCTCGATGATATCCCAAGGGCTATTTAGCGTTTTCTTTGCATCTTTAATTGATTCGGCAATCCGGGCTGCAGCCTTTCCCGTGGGAGCGGCAAGCAAGATGTTAAGTTTCTCTTTTCCATGCAACTCCAAAAGCAGCGCAAGGATCTTTGCCATGGTGAAGGTCTTTCCTGTCCCAGGCCCACCGGAGATAATGCAAATTCTTTTAATGGCCGCAATGTATGCCGCGACCATCTGCCAGTTAAACTCATCATCTTCATTTTGTGGGAAAAGCCTCTTTAAACTGTCCGTTAAACGGGTTACATCCAAATCCCGGAATTCTTCTCTGGAACGGTGGAGGATAGATTCAGAAAGTTTTTTTTCATAATCCCAGTATCGATACAGGTATAGCCTGTTTTTTTTATCGAGTATCAAGGGACGATAATCTCCGGGCCACCCTACCACGAGGCTTTGCCTGATTTTTTGCAACCAGCCGGAAAGCTTCGGCCATTTGACGGTCCCCTCCTGTTCCATCCCCACAAAAACCGGTCTCTCGTCCACAGAAGCAAGGTCAAAATATACATCTCCATTTCCGGTTGCGTTGCTGGCCAGGGCTGCGGCCAGATAAATATCCGGATCATCATTTTTGCCAAGACCGGTGATGAATTTAGCAAAATGGATATCTATATCTGTTAGATATCCTGTTCGATATAAATGAGTTATATTATCTTTCATTGTTTAAAACATTAATTTTATACATCGGAAAAGTTACAAGTGAACTAAAGTTTGAAGTGAGCTAAAGTTAATGAGTCGCTACGCTCTAACTTTTATATAAGTTGTCATTATTCCTCAACTTTAGGCACTTTAGATCACTTTAGTCACTTTACACTTATTTGCCGGAATAAGCGCTCTGGCCAGTGCATGAATAAGATCCGGGCTGGGATAATCTTTGTAAATTCCGAATTCCGGTCCATGATCAGGATCCACCCCTCTTATAAAAATGTAAAATACACCTCCAAAATCTTTTTCATAATCAAAACCCGGCAGCCGGACCCGAAGATACTGATAAAGTGCAAGGGTATACAGATGATACTGAAGGATATAAAAATCATTACTCATCACCGTGCTCAACGCATCTTTGGAATAGTCCTCCACGCGGGTTCCCAATAGATTCGACTTCCAGTCTACCAGGTAGTAACGCCCCTTTTCATAAAAGACCATATCGATATATCCTTTCATAAACCCCTTTGCAAAAGGAAAGGTCAGCTTTCCAATCCGGTCCGGAAAATTGCCGGGAACTTGAATTGTTCCATGATCGGAAAATATTTTTTCCAGTTGTTGTGGGGTAAAGGGATTCAACGGGTAATAAAACTCCATCTCATTGATCCGGTTCTTGCATTGAACCGAAGAAAGCGTCAAAGCCTCTGTTCTTATGTCAAGCGGTATGGATAGGACCCTGGTAATCATGTGGCATACCGCATCCCGCCATTTTGGATCGAACCCGTATGCCGTTAATTTGTTGGTTACCAGTGCCTCTTTATATCCGTAATCTGACGCTGTAAAATCGAAATGCTCAAAAATATCATGAAAAAAAATCCCGGCTTTTGCGCCTTTTGGAAAGGAGAAAATGTCCGTGCTTTCAATACGATCAAGACCGCTCTCCGTATTATAACCATAAGGATCATAGGATACATCACGATCGGGCGCGGCTTCTTCCGGGACTCGCTGCGATACCATGGATGAATAACTTGAAATTTTCCAAGAGGTGTCTATTTTCCCCGAAAATTGCCGGGAAGAAAGTTCTTGTTTTTCATCTTCGGGAGGTTCGTATTCCACACCCTTATCCGGAGGCAACCGAACAAGTTCTATGGTTCCTTTGGATTTGTCCGCCAGCTGTTTTAAATCTTCTAATAATTCCTCATCTTTTTTCTCTGAAACCCTTGCCTTTAAAGAAGAAACCAGATCCTCCATTTTAATGTCATCCCCGGGTGTTGGCCCATAGTGAAACAGGTAGGCCATGGCAGAAGTATCCGCGGTGTTGAATCGTCCCCATACCAGGTAGCACCTTTTTATGGCGCGGGTTACCGCCACGTAAAGCAGCCGCATGTTCTCTGCCAGGAGTTCATTCTGAGCAAGAGCAAGATGAATATTTTTTTCACTGGAACCCAGATCCAGTGTCAGTTCCATAGTATCATGATCATGGAATGCGATCTCCGAGTCTTTGATGAGGGATCCTCCCCATGAGAAGGGGCAGAACACCACCGGAAATTCCAGCCCTTTGCTTTTGTGCAGTGTTATAATTTTTACGGCATGTTCATCGCTTTCAAGACGAAGCTGGTGAATCTCGGATTCCGTAATAGGCGTGTTGATCTGTTCAGACAGCCACTTAATTAACCCGGTGATCCCGGTTTGTTTTTCAACCGACTCCTGGTGGAGTATTTCGGCCAGATGAAGAAGATTGGTCAGTCTTCTTTCCCCGTCCGGAAATGCCAAAAGCCGTTCTCTGATTTTCTCTTTTGACATGAAGTTCCGAAACATTCTGATAAAACCGTATCGGTTCCACAGCCGGAAATACTCCCTGAAGTTGCTGGCCCGGGTTTCCCACCAAAAAGGATCACTATCTGCGGAATCGATTTTGTGTCCGGAAACACCCAGTATATCGGTTACAAGAGCTGTTTTAAACCGCCGGTCACTGGCAGATTCGGAAATGCTCGAAAGGATCCTTTCCATGTCCCGGGCTTCGCGGGTATGAAAAATATTCCCGGTATCATAGAGAACCGAGGGGATTCGTTTTAGTAACAGACTTTTTTTGATTATCTGAGCCTGCCGGTTCGTCCGAACCAGAACAGCGATATCCCCGGCGTTAATCCCATCGGACTCATCATGGGACCGACGCTTTGGTCCTGGAGAAATCAGGCGGGAAATTTCGTCCGTAACCGCCCTTGCGATCAACGGCACCGCTTGGGTTTTGTTCAGAAGTTTGGGCGTGTCTGTGTTTTTGTCCGATTCCAAATACCACAATTTAAGAGGGGGAGAAAATTTATCATCCATGGATTGGATTTCTTCACCGGGAATTCCTTTCTCAAACCCGATCTGCTCAAAAACAAACGGTGACGGCACATTTGAGAATATGGTATTTACGGCTTTAATTAAACCGGCCGTTGACCGCCAGTTTTGTATCAAAGTATATTTTGAGTCCGCATTGCCGGCAGCCGTCAGGTACGAAAAAATATCAGCTCCCCTGAAACCGTATATGGCCTGCTTGGGATCGCCGATCATAAACAGAACACTGTGTTTCGAATCAAAGAGCCGGCGAAATATTTCATACTGAACAGAATCGGTATCCTGAAATTCATCCACAAGGGCTGCTTTGTATTGCCGGCGAATGGCTGATGCCAACTCATTCCCGCCGGTATCTTCAAGTGCTTTTTTTATTCTTATCAAAAGATCGTCAAAAAATTGTATGTTGCTGTTCTCTTTTCTGGCAGGAAGTTGTTCCCCGGCATAGCTGAAAAACAAGGTTTTCAAATATAAAAGGCGACGGTCCATTTCCGCTTCAAGGGAAAGCCCTTTTTCATAGAGTTCGTCACATATATTAAAAACATCGTGAAACGGGGGAATATGATTTTTTCTGGTGGACGCTGCGAGTTTGGTTGCAGTAAATTTCTCAAAATCTTTAAACACCGGAAACCCTATTGATTTTGAATCAACGAATCTATCCATGGTTCGAGTCATGGACAAAATCTTTAGGTCTCTTTTGGAAAACCCTGTGTGCTTTGTTTCTGTCTTGGTGCTTCCGTATATCGTGCCGTTTAAACACGGATCTTTTAATAACGGTATGACGTGTTCCTTTGACATGCGCCAGGCGATTTTAAGCTTTTTGAAAATATTTCTAAACTCATCAAGACTCTCTAAGTCAGGGAATTCGAGTTCCGGAATAATCCTCATATCCGGGGCATTTTTTTTTGCCAAAAGCGCAAAAAAATATTCCGGACCGGATATCTTTTTGCCGGTATAGCTTATAAATTCCCGAGGCATATTGTAAAAATGCTTTCTCCAGAAATCATCAACGATTTCTCTGGCCATATCGGTCTGATCGGTAACCAGCTCCGTGTCGAATAAACTTTGGGTTTCAAACGCATGCTCATTCAGCACCCTGTGGCAAAACCCGTGTATGGTAAAAATAGCGGCATTGTCAAAATCAATAAGGGCGTCTTGAATCAACCGAACGGCCCGAGCCGTATTCTCATGGTTTTTAACAAGCCGGTTAATCAGATCATCGCTGCTCGATCCCTTTGAGAGTGCGGATTTCGCCTTCAAAAGCGTATTGCGGATCCGGTCTTTAAGCTCTTGGGTGGCAGCCTGGGTAAAGGTTACCACCAGAATCTGATCGGTGGTAAGGTGTCCTTCGAGAACCAGCCTTAAATAGATTCCGGCAATTGCGTAGGTCTTGCCGGTACCCGCACTTGCTTCAATGAGGTTGTTTCCCGTAAGGGGGGTATTGATGGGGTCAAAGATTTTCACCGAAATCCTGAATTAATTTCAATAGGTTCTATAAATTTTGAGAAATTTAAATTACAAATTCCTTTTTAGAACTCATGAATGCCCGTATAATTTTGAGGAGTGATTTTTTTTAATTCTTGTTTAACGGTTTGATCAACAGACAGGCTGTCTATAAATTCAACCATCGCCTTTTGGTCAATGCGCAAATGGGTCCGTGTTAATTCCTTAAGGGCTTCATATGGTTCCGGATACCCTTCCCTGCGCAAAACGGTCTGGATGGCTTCACTGACCACCGCCCAATTATCCTGCAGATCGGCATGAATGACATCGAAATTTAAAATTAATTTGTCCAGTCCTTTTAAAAGGGATTTAAAAGCAATGAGCGTATGGGCAAGCGGCACCCCGATATTTCTGGTAACCGTGGAATCGGTCAGATCCCTCTGAAGTCTGGAAATGGGCAGCTTGGCGGAAAGATGTTCAAAAACCGCATTGGCCACCCCCAGGTTCCCTTCTGAATTCTCAAAATCGATGGGATTGACTTTATGCGGCATGGCCGAAGATCCTACTTCTGTGTCCTTTATCTTTTGTTTGAAATAATTCATGGAGATGTACAGCCAGATATCCCTGTTCAGATCAATGAGAATGGTATTGATCCGTTTAAGGTTATCACAAAATGCTGCCAGATTATCGTAATGTTCGATCTGGGTAGTCACCTTTGATCGATCAAGTTCTAGCACCTGGTTTATCAGATAATCTGCGAATCCTGCCCAATCGACTTCAGGATACGCCACATAATGTGCATTGAAATTACCGGTTGCCCCACCGAATTTGGCGGAAAACGGGATGGTTTTCAAAAGGTTTTTCTGCTTTTTTAGCCGCTCCACAAACACAAAAATTTCTTTGCCCAGGCTGGTGGGAGATGCCGGCTGACCGTGGGTTCTTGCCAGCATGGGGACCTCTTTCCATTGATTGGCTTGTTCATTCAACGTGTCAACAATCTCATCTAAAACAGGTTGCAAAATATCGACCCATGCATCTTTTAATGAGCTGGGCATGGCGGTGTTGTTAATATCCTGGGAAGTTAAGCCAAAATGGATAAACTCCTTGAAATGATACAATCCTATCTTATCAAATTTTTCCTTGAGAAAATATTCAACTGCCTTGACGTCATGATTGGTAACCGCCTCGATTTCTTTTACTCTGCGAGCGTCATCATTGGAAAACTCCTTATAAGTACTTCTCAGTGCTTCAAGTATATTCTTGTCAATATCCGCCAATTGAGGAAGCGGCAAATTGCATAATGCAATAAAATATTCCACCTCCACCATCACCCGATATTTTATCAATGCCCCTTCGGAAAAATAATCGGCGAGCTTCTCGGTAACTTTGCGATAACGGCCGTCAACAGGAGAAATAGCAGTTAAAGATGAAAGTTTCATGGGTGTTATGTCTCCAATTTAAATATCATTCTATCAAACCTAATCTCGATAGATTCAAGCAGTCCCTTATAGAGACCTTTTCAAAACGGTTATGGTTATCTTTTCCTAAATTGAGCGATTGTCGAGGCTTGCCCGCCTCTGGCTGTGTTGCCGCAGATACAAGGAAGATGCTGTTCCGCTATAGTGAACTATGCGGGACGGTATCTGACGCAGTAGATGCGGTAATCACGCCAGAGGCGGATAAAGATCGGCAATCCCGAAGGGGTTCAAATTTCAAAAATATAAATCCATTTAATTCATCCAGAATAAAAGAGGGTTTGACCCCTTTTAAAATTTGAAACGCTCATCTTAGGTTTTGTATGTTGTGCCCCCCTCAGCAACTGTATATATACATGTACTTTAATATGGGCATTGTGTCAACAAAACCGGTTAACCCCTTTTTGATTGGGAAATATGATTAAAATAAAGAATCCTGGCCCAATGGCTTGGCGCTCTCCCCTTCCCTTAACCCGGCGAAATTTTCATTTTACTCTGTTCATAGGGAAATTTTTTCCTACATAACACCGCGTTTTTCATCCTGCCAAAATTCTTCGAACCCATCGTCAACTTGCTTAAAATACATGAACTTTTCGGATTTTATCGAATAACAGTTCAGCAAAAACGCTTATGGCATGTAATCTGCATTGACGTGTAGTGGTCCGTCGTGGACCATCATGTAAGGAATTTGATTTTAGAACCCGGGGGTTTCCCCCAATCGAAATAATTGCTTAGCAAAAACATAACAGCATCCATGGGGTAAAGAATATGATTCAAAAAATGGTACTGGCGGCGGGGATGACCTTATTGTTGTGTCTTTCGGTAACGGTCATCGGTGAGACATCTATACTATTGAACTTCAAAAGTGGTCTTCTGGTGCTGGGAGGAACATTGGTCATCGGTTTTCTATCCTTTCCCATTAAAAGTCACAGGGATCTTTTCAAAACCCTGCATGCCATCTTTCGGTGCCAGGAAACAAACTACCAGGATCTGATAAAACATATCGCGAGGCTATCCCGTATAAACAGACTTTACGGTAATTTGGTACTGGAGAAAGAGGCTGGCGCTATAGATAATCTTTTCCTGCGTAAAGGAGTTGAGTTGGTCGTGGATGGATATGATCCATATGAAATTCACAAAATCATGGACAAAGAATGCGAACTCTATTTTTCTCGCAAGGAATCCCTGATCAATATAATGGATACCTTTCAAAAACTTGCTCCGGCCGTTGGTTTTGTCGGCACAATCATGGGGCTTATCGATGTCTTGAGCAATATAGGAGATCCTTTGCAAATGGGCAAAGGAATGGCCATCGCCCTGCTGACGACACTCTACGGTTTGTTGTTTGCCAATTTTCTCTTTCTACCTTTATCTAAAAAACTCACCGAACACATCAAGGCCGAATCAATGGTGCTTTATATTATCCTGGAAGGGGTGATAGATATTTCCAATGATAAAAATTCCAAGGCCGTTGCATATCGCTTGCAATCTTATATAAAAAATTACAACGGCGCGCATGAGGATGTATTGGAATATTCGGATCACACAAAACAGCAGACTTCTCTTACTCCACTGCAAAAACTGATGGCGAGAAAACAAAATGCTTAAGATCGACCGCAAAGAACTCAAGAATCGGCTTGAATTATCCGAGAGAAAGAGGATCCAGCTAAAGAAAAAACTGGCTGCTCAGAAAACCATGGAAGAGGAAATACCGCTTTGGACTATGGTAGACCTTATGACCCTTCTTCTGATATTTTTCATCTTTCTGTATTCGCAACATATCAAAGGATCTTTGTTTGCTTCGAACAATCCTCCGGAAAACAAATGCACCGTTCAGATTCAAACCCCACCTGACTTTCAGCAAACTTCAAACATGAAAACCTTTGAGGAACCTGACCTTACCCGAGCGCCTGTTGTGCCGGTACACAACCAAAGCAAAAACATAGATAACTCAATAGATCAACTCCGCCAGGACATTCTTAACACGATGAATGAAGTGGATAAAGACGTATTTTCCGTTCGAAGTAATCAGCATCGTCTTGTCTTTGTTCTGGGCGAACGCATAACTTTTAATGTCGGCGAAGCGAACTTGTTGAAACCATACCAAACTATTTTCGCTCGGATTGCTAATTTCATCTCTTCAAAACAGGGGTATCAGGTTGTGGTCTCAGGACATACGGATAATACTCCCATTCGTACAGAAAAATATCCCTCTAACCTCGAGCTGTCCTCAACCCGTGCTATCACCGTCGCCAAATTCCTGATCGACAACGGCGTTTCTCCCCACCGAGTTTCAATCCAAGGGTTCTCAGAATATCGTCCTTTGTTTGAAAATAGCTCACTGAAAAACCGGGAGGCGAACCGTCGTGTGGAAATTGCGTTAATTAAAGAAAAGGAGGGAAAACAAAATCCAAGTTCTGTAACATCTCAATAAATTATGGGGCCGGGTCAATATAGCATTACAGAAAAATATTTTGGGGTTATTCTCATCCTCCCTGGAGACGAATTAAGGGAACAATTGAGTGTGATATTTGAAACTCGAAACCTGGGAAAGAAATGACAATTCATACAAGGTTGTTATCAAGTTTCTAATTTCAAATTTCTTGGAGTCTCACAGGAAAAATTTCTTCGGAGATCGTAACCCAAAAGCTCCAAAAACATTTTCTTGAAATCTATATCACCATTTAATACACCATAACCTATTGAGATGTTACAATTGTCAGATTATGTCTATAAGGCTTTTTATAGCCTCTTCTTGTACCTGGCTTTCTATTTTAAATTTTACGCCGACACCATCAGGGCTAACACGAACAATTTCCCCGGTGATCTTAAAAGGTTTCTGGTAATCCCGGGACATGAAAATCATTCGAACAATTTGACCCACTGAAAATTTATGAGAAGTTTTGATGAAAACACCACTATTGCTCATGTCTTGAATAAAATCTCGATAATATTGATCCCCTGCAGAGTAATCTATTATCGCAAAGAAATCTATTCTATTATAATTCCTTCGTTCTCTGTGTTGTCGTCCTTTCAAATCTTTTGAAAGTGCAAGCATCTCCTCATCGGACATACGATTAACCATCTCAAATATTGAAGCACGAATTTCGTTTCTATCAAGTCCATTATTTTCCATGGGACAAACCCTTTTTATCCAATTTACAAATTTGTTCTTCCAGTGCCGTTATTCTGACTTCTATTTTCATGATTTTGGTTTCTATTTTCGGTGGACTCAGCAATTGTTTTAAATAACTTATACTAAGAAAGAAATCAATATAAATGTATTTTCCCTATAGCCTTCCCATGCTTTGTTCTATTTCGCTTCCCCTATCATCTATCATCTATGCAAGCATAAGATATGAGGTTGGTTGTTTTAACTCTCTGATGATTCCGAGTTTCCCATAAAGTTCCACAATATTCTTTTTTAATGCATATCAATAAACACCTCTTAAAAAGGGGTTGCATTTAGGAAAATAATCTAATATTTTGGACATTCAAAGTCACAACAAGATCATCTCTCTCGAAGTTGGTAACAACATGAGCTTACTCTGCCTGGATAAAATTGTATCTGCTAATGCTAAATATTTTTTTGAGAAACCGGATAGTTTTATCAATTAAATTAATATATTATTTTCATAAATAAAATTGTTTCTGAGTTTAAGACGGATTCAACTTTAATTCTAATTTCTTTGCCAACGTTAATACTCTTACCCGCTTTAACTCGCTGATTTTAATCAGATGCCATAATTTTTGAACCTTTGCAATATGTTGCCAGTGTATTTATGAACAGATAACATATTTTTAACTTAACCAAGGAGGATAGATCATGAAGCATGCCAAACTGTTACTGGGTATCGTCTGCCTGTTCGCTTTTATTGCATGTGGACAGGGTGAAAAAGTTGAACAAGCAACCAAAAGTGACGTCAAGCAACCTGTTGAAGAAGTCAAGCAACCTGTTGAAATGGTAAAAGAAAAAGCCGAAGGCGCTACTGGAATGATGGAAGAAAAGGCCGAGGGCGCTACTGAAATGATGGAAGAAAAGTCCGAAGGCGCTACTGGAATGATGGAAGAAAAGGCCGAAGGCGCTACTGGAATGATGGAAGAAAAATCAAAGTAAAGGAGTTGCTTAATATAAGCCCCTTTTAAAGGAAACACCGCCTTAATTGAAGGATTTGTTGTACAACGTGGTCAGTGAAAGGTAGTAAAATCATGTGGGTTATGAAGATGGGTTTCGGCAGCAATCTTTTTTTCTCCCATCTTCATAACAACATGGCTAACTAGTGCCCGAACGAAAAATAGGATTTTTCGTTGAACCCTTGACTTCGCATCTGGACCCGGTTCCATATTTTATTGAAATGCTACGGTAGGTTAAGATATTCCTAATAATTTGCTATAAGTTTTTAACAGGATTGTTACAAATGATACGATTTTTTCATTGGTTTCAAGAAACTGAATGCCAGTTCGAAACTTCCCCAAGTCGTCTGGTGCGCAATAAATGGCCTTGCCTTTAATTCTCGTTAATTCATCTTCAATGTCGATGGCCAGTAGCAAAATATCTTCCGATTCAATCGGGTTATGAGTTTCTATCTGGATTCCTCCCTGACATATATTTATGGCCTTTCCTCTGCCCTTTTTTGTTTGGTCCCCGCTATCATCTATACAAGCATAGGATATAAGGTTATTTGTTTCAACTCTGGGATGTTTTCTTCTTTCTCTTATCATTAAGCTTTTATTCCTTCCTATTACAAAAATGCTCCATTCAACAGATTGTAAGGGTGCATTACCATTTTGTTAATTGCTATCCAAGACTTTTTGGTTTCAGGTGTCAGGTTTCAGCTAATTCGTTTCTTACTCCTGACACCTGAAACCTGATTGTAAGGCTTTCGCTCAAAAAATGAATAAATTAATGGCTGAAAACCATTTTAACAAATCAGTAATGCTCCCGATTGTAATCGTCATGTCAATCATTTATGCCTGTCTCCATGCCTGAATTAGCATATGTCAGCATATTAATATCATTAACGATTTCGAATGTAAACTTTGAATTTTTCGAGCTTCATTTTTTTTTAGAAAGCAGTTATAGAGCATTCCCAGTGTAAAAACAATCTCTGTAGAGTAAGTTCTCAGGATAAACCTATCCGATTCCCAATGCAGGGAGAGCGCTCCACGACGGCGTATATCTCTTTCCAGCCGAATGACTGTTTGAAGTGGTTTAGCACGCGTTAGCCCGAGCTGAATGAATTTATGACTCAAAAAATCAATAAAATAGTATCATTTACTTTGAGCAAATAATGATTAATATATAAAATAATAATTATTAGTCAGGAACTAATTTTAGGGAGGAAAAAATTATGTATAACGAGGTTGTAATGGACCATTTCAGGAATCCTAGAAATGTAGGGGTTATCGAAAATGCAGACGGCGTTGGAGAAGTTGGGAATCCCTTATGCGGGGATATGATGACCATCTATTTGAAAATTAAAGATGATCAGATAGAGGATATCAAATTTCAAACCTTTGGATGTGGATCGGCAATCGCAGTTTCCAGTATGCTAACGGAAATCACCAAGGGAAAAAGCATTGACCAGGCCAAACAGATTACCAACAAAGATGTTGCCAATGCCCTGGAGGGTTTGCCAAAAAATAAGCTGCATTGTTCTAATTTAGGCGCCGATGCTCTGCAATTGGCCATAAAAGATTATGAAAATCGAAAAGCGGGGAAACCCCGGGTAGAACTCAAGCGCAAAGAAGAACATGAACATGTTCGGGGAGATCAGTGTTACTGTCCTTACTGCGATGTAGAACTTGACGAAGGCACAGAATTCTGTGAGGCGTGTCAGCACAGTCTTGCCGAAGAACACTAATTAAACGTCTCGTAAATTCTAATTTTATTTTGGAAATAAAAGTATTTTTTAGGCTTATATTTTTAACTTGGACATGGAATAATGGAATGATGGAATATTGGAATAATGAGTTAAAGAAGATGACATTCCTCTTTATAATTCCTGTCAAGAGGAGTTTTACAATAACCCAACTTTCCATTTTCCCAAAACCCAATATTCCAGTGTTCCAATATTCCAATTGTGAGCGAAACGAACTAACTTGTATCTGAGAAAGGGTTATGACCATGCGAATTATCAATTTGGATCACATATCATCGAACCCGCTTCTGCCGGAAGTTAAAGAGGCAATGATCGACGCCATCCGGGAGGATTACCACAATCCTTCCAGTCAGCATAAACGTGGCGAAACGGCCGCTGAAATATTGGAAAAGTCGCGTGAAACCGTGGCGGGTCTTATCAATGCATCTAACCCCAAAGAAGTGGTGTTTACCTCCGGAGGAACCGAGTCTGTAAATCATGCCGTCAAAGGAGCTGCGTTGGCCAACGCCAAAAAAGGTAAGCATATCATTACGTCAAACATCGAGCATAATGCGGTAATCCGCAGCATCCGACGACTCAAAGGACTCGGGTATACCGTCACCTCCCTGGATGTGGATAAATACGGGCGTGTCAATCCGGCGGATGTGGCCGATGCCATCACCGATGAGACCATACTGGTCAGCATCATGCACAGCAACAATGAAACCGGAACGATTCAACCTATTGAAGAAATTGCCAAAATTACTCGTCAGAAAAAAGTTATTTTTCATACGGACGCCGTGGATTCCGTAGGTGTGGTCCCCATTGATGTGCAGAACATGGGGGTGGATCTTTTGAGTTTTGCGTCTAACCCCTTTTATGGTCCCACAGGCGTGGGCGGGCTTTATGTTCGTCGGGGTACCATGGTTTGGCCACTGATTGACGGTGGGGTTCAGGAAAACAACAAGCGTGGGGGAACCGAAAATCTGATCGGCATCATCGGAATGGCAGCGGCTGCCGAGATCGCCAAAAAAAAGTTGCCTGACTGGCTGGCACGTTTGGAGAATCTTAAATCCAAGCTGATCAGCGATTTGCCCAAGCACATCGATGAGTATATCATCAATACGCCGCCGGAAAACAGCTTACCGAATCTGTTGTCCGTATCCATTAAACATATCGAAGGTGAAAGCGTAATGCTGATGCTGGATGATGATGACATTGCGGTATCCACGCGCTCAGCCTGTGCCACCGGGTCCCTTAGAGCATCCCATGTTTTGATTTCCATCGGCCTTTCCCATGCGGACGCCCAGGGAACGCTGGTGATCACACTGGGCCAGGACAATACTGAGGAAGATATCGACCTTTTTCTGAAATCGCTCCGAAATGTGGTGAAGACCTTACGCGATATATCGCCGTTATACCAAAAAATCTCAAAAGGCTGATTTTATTTTTACATTGAAAAGCCTGGTCCACTGAGCCAAGCCTGTCCCGTACCGTATTGCGAGAGTCGGAGATAGATGGCTCTGCCTTGGAGTTTGGTGCCTTAAATCACAAATCCCAAGCACCAAATTCCAAATAAATCTCAAAATCCAAATTGCAAATTCCAAACCGGTTCAAAGCGATTGTTTTTTTTTGTTTGGGATTTTGAATTTCGGTCATTGTTATTTGTTTGTTTTTTGGGATTTGTTATTTGGAATTTCAATAAGTCAATGAACTTCCAACAAACCAAATCCCCTCTGGAGTCATCCCGTTCGCAACACAATACCGGCGGGTAAAGATTCTCCGAAAATGTCGCTTTCCTCCTGTTTGGCCATGGGAACCACTTCTTTTAAGTATCTAATGTTCGGCCTCAACAGTTGCTCCCGATGGGGATCTTGGGTCATCCACGCCATAACCCTTTCCAAATGGGCGTGACCCAGATCCCGGCCACGATCGCCGGTTTTACGGGCCAGTTGGGCAATGGCGGCACCTATGGGTCTGGGGTTGCGCCAGTTTATTGAAATCAGCGTTTCAATCCATGCAGCCGCTTCTTTGGCCGGTATCACTCGGTCCACGGACCCGTAAAGAAGCTCACGCGCGCCCATGCGCGACAGGGCCCAGAAATGATGGGGCCTGCTTTTTTTGAGCTTTATCTCCGCCAGCAGGGCCCGACCGCATTTGATCTTGTCTTTTGCCAGAAGATGTTCCATATTGGCCGCGGCCATCCAGATCTCCAGTCGTTGCTGGGGCGGCGCCTTTTTTCGAACACCTTTACCGGGAAACAGTACCGGTGTCAGGTCCTGGAAGAATTGACGTTGCTGGCCGGGCTTCAGTCCACCGGCCACCCGCCGCCACATGATCCACCACTCACTTTGTACTTGTAGATGATTGGGGTGACACATTCCCTGAATGTAGATCTGCCATATTTTTTTCATCCGTATTGGATCCAGTGAATCGGCAAAACCCGGACGCATACAAAATCCCAAAAAGTTCAGCCACCGGCTTTCAGACACGGCAGAACCGGTTCGAACGCTTTCAAGTTCAATAAGATCGTCGGCCATGCGGCGGATAAACGTCAGGGGCCATTGTTCCTTTGGTCTTTCCACGTGTTTTGAAATATCCCTGGCAAGAGATATGCGGAGCGTGTCTGAGGCCCCATCTGCAAACGCCTCCCGGACAAGTTCACGAACATCGTCCACAACCGAAGATTCAAAGACTTCCTGATCCGCTACCGTCGAGGGCACCGAAACCTTGCGAAGTTGAAATTGAAGGTGCCAGCGGTGGGTGCTTACCAGACTCCGGCACCAGAGCGCCAGGGCCCCCATCTCCGTATAGCTGGCCGCGATATGGATGGGAATGCGGGTTTGAGCCCCTTTTTTCCCATACTGAATTATGGTTTGAATGGGTGGCAACGGGGTGAGCGAGTCGTCTATGGTAACAAGGTCGCCGCACCGGTCGCCGCTTCGAAAACTGGAGCTGTACATGTCAAATGTAACCGGCCGGTTGGTCAACACTTCAAATTGACGGTCTTTCAATTCAATGTCGGTCCCCTCTTCCAAGCCGCGTTCCACAAGGCATATGGCCTGTTTCCCATTCTTTTGGTTGCGGGCCTCCTCGGGGTCGGCCACACCCAAATAAAACGCCCGGGGGCTTCCGCTGCCCACCCGAACTCCCTGGCCCATCTTAACCCTTCCGTAATAGGCCGCGCCCATTGCAACGGATAAATCGGGATCCGGGTTATCCAAAACCCTGGGAAGCGTATCATCCGGTTGTCCGAACCACTGCCGGATGGCGCCGCGAATCCGCTCCTGGATCACGACCGGCTTTAACGATCCGCCGTTAAAGAGAATAATGTCCGGTTCGGGCCGATCCTTTTGTAAAAATACGTCCACGTCCGAGGAGTGCTGTTCCAAAAACCAGCAGAGGTGGCGCGTGATTGCCGGTTCCTGTTCATACGGCAGTCCAAATTCCGTTATGCCTTTGCGGTTGGCCCGTGGTTTTTTCTCGGAAGGATCCACAAGGGGGAAAAATCCGTTCAAAATAGTTTCGGTGACTTCCCTGTGCCCGAGGCTGGCCGTTAGTGTTCCGGCAATCAGTTGACCGCCTTCCCCCATGAGGGCGATTTTTTGGGAATCCGCTCTTCCGTCGAGAAGGGTTTCTTTGGCCTGGCGGCATTGGTGGCAGAGGGTTTTCCACCGGTCGCCGCTCAAGGAATGTTTGTTTTTAAAAAATTGCACTTCCAAGCGTCGTGCCAGTGCCAAATCCATGTTGTCCCCACCCAGAATCAGATGATCCCCCACGGCAATGCGCTCAAACCGAGGGCTGCCATCCACTTCCCGCAAATAGATCAAGGTAAAGTCCGTGGTCCCGCCGCCAACATCGCAAATCAGGATGAGGTCGTTTGGTTCGACAAATCTGTTCCAGTCATGTTCATGGGTCATCAGCCAGCTGTAAAAGGCGGCCAATGGTTCTTCCAGTAGAATCACGTCGCCCATACCGGCCAGGCCGGCCGCTTCAAGGGTCATCTCACGGGCCACCTCGTCAAAGGAAGCCGGTACGGTGATGATGACCATCTGGTATTCCAAAAAAGCCTCCTCATCGCTTTGTCTGCGATTCCAGGCACGGCGAATATGCCGTAAATAGGCGGCGGTGGCGTGAATGGGAGAAATTTTGCGAACCTCTTTGCTTGCGCCCCAGGGCAGTATAGGGGCTTTCCGATCCGCATTGGCATGACACAGCCAGCTTTTGGCCGACGACACCAGACGGGCGGGCACTTTGGCGCCGTGGTCCCTGGCATAGGCTCCGGCAAAATTGTCGCCATGGCATCCCCACTCATGGACAAGGCTCTGTTTGGAGATATCATAATCGCCGGGGATATAGAGAAAAGAGGGCAACACCGGCAGCCGCGAGACCTCGCCCGGCCTGGTCAGTTGGGAAATGGGAAACAGCTGGATGCGCGCCCCCCCGCTGCCCTCGGCATGCAAATCCACATAGGATACCGCCGAATTGGTGGTGCCGAGATCAATGCCGATAATGTAGCGTTGGTCGTCAAGATCCAAGGGTTTGTTTCTCCCGTACATTGAATTCGAGTTTCCACCGGCGGCCGTCCGCCCGTGAAACACACCACAATTCCAGGACGCCCACCTCGGTCACTCGAACTTCCAAGGCAACCGGAATCACGGTGCCGTATTCACCATCCAGAGTGGTCTCGATGACGGCAATGGCTTGGATGTCGCTTTCCCAGTCTTCAACCACCCTGCCCAGTTCATGGTCATGGCGCATGGAACTGAGAAAATCGAACGTGACGGGCTCACCCACCACCAGGGCAAACTCCTGGTTTTCAAGGGTTGCATCGGTCCCTTCTTCCATGCCGAAGGGTGCCACACACAGCGCCTTGATAGGGGTCGGCATCCCCGGAACCGCCGGCATGGAAGCGGCAATGCCCACATAATAGGACTTGCTCAGACCGTATCGTATGCGAATACCCCGGCCCCGCTTGGCCATCCCGTAATATACGGCGCCTTTGGCAACCGCCAGGTCAAACTCGTCTGATTCGATCTCCCGAATGCTCGGTGCATCCTCCGACGCTTTCCATGAAGACATAACCTCCATGATTCGGTTGCGGACGTTTTGCGCCTTTATCACGCCGCCGTTGAACAGCACCGCTGTGGGCATGGCTTCTTCGCTGTTTTGTTGGAGAAACTTGGCCAGATGGTGGGTTACGGCAGGGTCTGACGCATAGGCCAGACCCATCTCCCGGATGCCGGTTTTTTGCGGGGAAACCGGTTTGGCCGTGCGTTCGCAAATCGGGAAAAAGCCGTCCAACATAATTTTTTCAACCAAATCGCGGGAAAGCTTGGTTTTAAAGGTTCCGCCGATCAGGCCGCTGCCTCTGCCCAAAACCGTCACCGGATATTCTTGGGCATCGGAGTCGGACAGAAGGTTCTCTTTGGCGTTGCGGCAGCTGTGCCAAAGTCCCCGCATCTGCCAGGCGTCCAGCCGGGTGCCATTATCCGCCATTTGTCGAGAAATCGAATAGGCAAGGGCCAAATCCATGTTGTCGCCGCCCACCAGCAGATGCTCGCCCACCGCGATCCGCTCAAGGGCAAGTTCGCCCTGTTCCTCGGAAATTTTGATGAGGCTGAAATCGGTTGTCCCGCCGCCAACGTCGCAAACCAAAACAAGATCGCCTTTAGTAAACATCTCCCGCCAGCGATCCGAGGTCCTTTCAATCCATGAATAAAAGGCGGCCTGAGGTTCTTCCAGCAGGGTGACATTGCTCAGGCCGGACATCTGGGCGGCTTTTACTGTTAACTCGCGGGCCACCGCATCAAAGGAGGCCGGAACCGTCAATAAAATTTCCTGGTTTTCCATTTTCAGACGTTCATCATCTGCAGCCATGGCGTGGTTCCAGGCATCCCGGATATGTTGGAGAATGGCTGCGGATGCTTCCACCGGTGATTTTTTAGATTTCGGATCAGGACCTTCCCAGGGAAGTATGGGCTTGTTCCGGTCCACCGTTGTATGGCAGAGCCAGGATTTGGAAGAAGCGATCAAACGGTTGGGCAGCTCCACACCCCGATTTTTGGCAAATTCGCCCACCGCCAGCGAGCACCCCTTATGCCACGGCAAATCCATGGCGGTCTCGGAAACATCGTGTTCCCCCGGAATCAGAATAAAAGAGGGAAGCATTTGCCGCTTTTCGACCACACCGGCATCAATGAGTTGGGGAATTTCAAATAATCGTATGTTAAAGGGCCGGCCCGTTTCCGTATCCGCCTCGGTGTAGGCCACAACGCTGTTGGTTGTCCCAAGATCGATTCCTATCACATAAACCGGATTTTGCATGGTTTGATTCCCAATATGTTTTATTTTTTTATGGATATTATACCGGATCTAACCCGGTATAATAAAAAGGTCTCTCAAATTTTTTCAAGAAATTACACAAAAAAACCTTGGGTTTCGGTACAAATGGTCACCTCACAACGAAAAGCAAAATTGTAAATAACACAATAAGTTTATTACTTATAAAAAATAAAAAAAAACTTCTCGAAAATTTTTATGAAATATTCGGGTTAGAGGATTTCCACCTCCGCAGGAGCGATGATGCGTGCATCTTGACCACCGGACAGAGCGGGCAGTTCCAGTTTTCGGGTGCGCCAGCCTTTATGGCGCAAAATACCTGTGAACGGCGGCTCACCCGTTACATTGCCGGTCAGTTTTATGGCGTCGGGATCAAACCCCGGATCAACCTGAATCTCATCTCCTTCGCTGCGGTCTATGACCGCCTCAAGGGCCAGGCTTTTGTTCACCGCTTTTTTACAGTTCTCGTGGATAACGCGAACCGCACCGCCGATCTGAGCATCTTCATAAAGATTGAGATCTTCCGAGAAAAAATCTACCAGACGTCCTTCCCGTTGAAACACGGACAGCAGGTGTAAAAACAAACGTTGTTGAGTATACTGTTCCGCTTCCCGATCCGCGGCGGATGCCGCCGATGCCCGAACCTGTTTTTTCGTCACGGGCTTGCCGGATTTTTTGAAAGAATTCACAGCGATTCGCCGCAAACCGCCCCACAACAGGATTCCAAAAAACAGGGAAACGCTGACCCATACACACGCCGCATAGATAAACACCTTGTGATGAATCAAAGAGATGGGGTCAAGGAGCGCCGTTGAAAGGGTTTGGGGAGTTGCAAGCAATGATATGTCCCCATACATTCCCTGCAGTACCCAGTAAAACCCTGAAACCGTGGCCGCCAGCAATATGACGCCCAACACTGAAATTAAAATAAAAGATCCGCGTGAATAGGACTTGATGAATTCCATTGCCCAATCTCCTTTTTGCATTTTTGTATATTTGCAAACTTAATATAATATGCATTATTTTCTAAAATGCAAGGGATTGTAGGCGGCGTTAGGGTAAACATATTTGATTTCGTTACAGCGTAGCCACTGGCGTGTTTCTCTTGGAAACCGACTGACTGTCTGAAGGGCTTTAGCACGCGTTAGCCCGAGCCGAATGAGATTATAACTAAAAAAATCAATGGGATAATTTAGCAACGAAATGTTCTTAATAACTATGGCGCGGCTCGGGCTTACGGGTGCTTAAGCACAAGTTTCAGTCGGTTGGAAAGAGATACATGCCGTCGTGAAGCGTTCTTCCTGTATTGGTATTCAAATGCGTTTGTCCTATATACTACCCAGTCGTCTCCCAATTTCTTTAACTCTTTTTACAATTTGGTTATCTGTCTCAAATTTTTGAAACATGTCAGGGGTAACCTTATTAAAATTTTCAAATTCCTCGGGAGACATCCAACGTGCCGGACCACCATATTTGCAGGTGGTTCCAAATCCGCATATAAAACACGGGGGGGTCATGGTATTGTAAAAGAGTTTATCCAGTATTTCAAAATTAAAATAACTACTTAAATGATAGCTGATTTCATCGCACACAATTTCCGCTTCGTTACCTCCCACAGCCACCGAGACAGCCGGCTTTCCCATGGTCTGAGATTTTTTATGGCGCAAAGGAAAAAACCGTTCAAGAAAATTATGGGTAAACCCATTTGCTTTTCTAAAATATACCACCGCGCCAACAACAATAGCCTCAGATTCCACGATTTCATCATACAAGGGAAACATATCGTCTTCCATGACACACCGATTGTTTTTGGCACACTTGACACATCCCACACAAGGCTTGATGTTCATTTTTGCCAAATCATATATCCGGTAATCCTTTCCGGATTCTTTTAACATCATATCAATTATCCTTCGCAGATTACTATCGGGTTTTGGACTTCCATTAAATCCCAGAATCATGATATACCTCCTCTTTTGTTTTTGTTTAGACAATCAAAATTGATGAACTCGTAAAAAGTCCGATTTAGACGGTTTCGTAAAAAGTTCAAATTCCCCCGAACAAATCTTCCGGGATAAAACGGCGTGCAAATTTTGTAATCATAAGTTAAGCTTCCGAATCTGCAACCCTTGAATGATCGAAAGTCGAGGATGCCCCAAATTCAAGGCATCAATGGCGACGCCGTAGTCATCTACTGCGAGCCCTTGATAACGAAGAAGATGGGGTGTCATCGGCTTTCCTGATAGGTAAACAAAATGGGATTTTTTAATGAATTTATATCTCATTTGTAGAAGAGTTATGAAAATGCATCTAAATGTGAAATAATTTATAATAAATCGAATACATAAAACATTTTTCCCATTTTGTTTACGATCATTTAGGGTGCAATCTTAGAGATAAATAATTCGGGCACCCGTGCTACTTCCCTTTTGTGATAATTAAAAGCAACGATACCGGTTTCAGCCAGTGCGATTAGCCGGTTCTGTTCAGTTACTATTCTGTGAAACATACGAAAGCCCTTGGGGCGTAACTCACCAATGCTGCTTTCAACAATCAGCTTGTCAAAAAGAAAACCTTCACCTTTATAATTAACAATGAGATCAGTCAGCAGTATCCCGGTTTTTCCATCTCCAAGATTATTTTCGCTGGCACTGAGCTGGTGCAGGAAATGAACTCGAGCCCTGTGGATGATCCCTACCATGGCATCATTCCCCATGTGATTGCCATAATTTAAATCGGTCACTTCAATAGCAGTTTTGTAAATATGTTGGTACCGATCTTGAGGGTCTAATTTGATGCGAGGCACAATGGCAAACCTCCACTATTGTGATTGAATTTGGACTGTTCTGAACTATTACGAACCCTTAATAATCCGCCAGAGGCGGACAAGCGCAGCAGATGGAATTTACAATCCCAGCTTTTACACCAATTCCTTGCCCAACAAAAATATATTTTTGTCAACTTATTGTCAACCAGCCTTAAATTTTATTGTCAACATTATCTTTACAAAAAAATGATCCTGCTATGAAATGGTGGACACTCGGTTAAGTCATTGGTAAAGAACAATGACATGAGGAAAT
>Ga0315535_1000538_pt1 | contig 26916 bp, 24 predicted proteins | sample SalMarSW160220MG_2_FD_203092 | JGI IMG/M metagenome (GOLD analysis project Ga0315535, IMG submission 203092) | Salt marsh sediment microbial communities from the Plum Island Ecosystem LTER, Massachusetts, United States - Salt Marsh Sediment SW1602-20 ... | reverse complement strand
CTTAAAGAATATCTCTTCTGTAAGAGTATAGCCCAATCCCATCGTAAGGCAACCTTCCATCTGGATAATTGCCCCTTCAGGGTTAACGCACATGCCCATATCCTGAGCACATGATATTCTCTTTACCTTAACATTACCGGTATTCTTATCAACTTCCACCTCTGCTATATGAGCTACCCAGGCACCAGCATCAGCACCGCAAGCTATGCCAATACCTCTTCCACTGGGTGATTTCCCCGGCTTATAACCGAATTTATCGGCCACCGCCTTCAGGCAATCTATAATATGGACATCCTTCAGGTTCTTAAGCCGGAATTCCAGCGGATCGATACCGGCTGCTGATGCCATGATATCTATCTGTACCTCCCTGGCAAAGGTATTGCTATTATTGTTGGGAGCACGCCATGCCCCGGTAGCAAAAGGATGAACAGAAGGATTACCCCTTCCTGTTGTATAATGAGTCCTTTTGGCATTAGGTACATCATATGTCGTTTCCGATCCCCTGCTTCCCGATGCATAGATTGTATAGTCCCACAATTTGATCAAGCCATCCTTGTCGATACCGGACTTGACCTTTATTACACCAGCAGGATGGAATGTATCAAAGAAGAACTCCTCATCGCGTGACCAGACAACCATCACCGGTTTACCTGTCATTTTTGCAAGCTTTCCGGCTTCCACACCCTGCTGAGCAGGACTCTTACCACCGAAACCTCCTCCAACAAATGGTGTTATGACACGAACATTATCCGGGGTCATACTCAATTCCCTTACCAGTGTATCCTTAAGACCGAATGGTGATTGTGTTGATGCCCATACTGTGAGTTTTTCACCCTCCATCTGCGCAAGGGCAGTATGGGTTTCAATAGGGGCATGAGCAAGATATTGATCATGAAACTCTGATTCAAAGACTTTATCGCTCTCTTTTTCACCCTGAGCCAGGTCACCATCAGAACTAAGGACATCAACCACCTTGTCTTCCGTGACCAGCCACTCAGCAAGGTTTTTATTACTGACAGGCATCTCATCGAATGAATATCGGGCCTTAATTTTCGATAGGGCATTCTCTGCCAGATCGTGGTTCTCATTAAGCACAGCAACCATATCTCCATCATGTATAACCTTTGTACCCGGCACTTTCTCTGCTTCAGAATAATCAACAGAGGTCATCTTTGCCCCATGTGACGGCGGACGCAGAAGCCTGGCAAATAACATACCCGGCAACTTGAGATCGCCTGTATACTTTGCCTGCCCCGTTGCCTTTACAACACCATCAACATGATTGCGTGGCTTTCCGACTATTGTAAATTTAGTATAGTCCTCAGGCAGCGGTTTAACATCGAGGAATTTTTTAATCTTTTGTCCCTTTGTCAGTTCAGCGTAAGAAACTGATTTCTTGGAATCATTAATATCAGTTACAACGCCATCCTTCACTTCAAGCTGTGAAGCTGGGACACCCAGTTTTTCCGATGCCAGGTCAACAAGAACTCCACGTGCTTCTGCAGCTGCAGCAAGCATATGAGGGCCAAAGACCCTGGTTGTGAGAGAACCCCATGTACCGGCATCCCACGGACAAAGGTCAGTATCGCCCATTATCATTTCCACCTTTTCAAAAGGTACGTTAAGAGCATCGGCCATCTCCATGGCAAGTGATGTGATAACACCCTGGCCCATCTCTATCTTCCCGGTAAAACACTTGACAGTTCCCGTTTCACCTATCTGAAGAAAGGCATTATAGTCCGTGGGAAGTGAATGTCGCTGTTCAGCCGGCATCGAAAGTACATCCATAGCCCCCCATGGCCTGAAAAATATTATTATCCCTGCTCCAAGGACTTTAAAGAAATCGCGTCGCGGCATTCCCACCACAGGGGTCATTTCATCTGAAAAAACTATTTTATTATTTTCCTTTTTCATAATTATTTCCCTCCTTTCATATCTGCTGAAGCTGTTTTAACAGCTTCAATGATTCTTTTATGTGCACCGCAACGGCAATAGTTATCCTCCATACCATCCCTGATCTCCTGCTCTGTAGGGGAAGGATTTTTAAGGAGTAGTCCTGTGGCATTCATTATCATACCCGGAGTGCAATATCCGCACTGAAGAGCATCATGCTCCACAAAGGCTTTCTGAACAGGATGCAGTTGCCCGCCGGTCGAAAGGCCTTCAATAGTAGTCAACTTCTTACCTTCAACCTCACCTACGGATAACTGGCACGATCGTACTGGTTCATTATCAAGCAGAACCGTACATGCACCGCAGAATCCCATTCCGCAGCCAAACTTGGTCCCTGTAAGTCCGAAATGATTCCTTAGCACCCACAAGAGGGTCTGCGCAGGATCAATAACGGCTTCCGTCTTTTTACCGTTTAATTCAAAACTGATTGTCTTCTCCATTTTATCTGAAATTATTGATTTCGTTCCTGTATTCTTCATAAGTATCAAAGTCCCTTAGTATACCCGGATCTTCAGTCTCAACCTGCAGTATATCCCCCGGGTGATTAATGGTCAGCTCACGCAGACCTATACCGGCATCAAGTGTCATTATCTCCTCACTGTACTTCATCCCTATCAGGATGGGATGCCCCCTCTTCCCGTTATAAACCGGTATTATAATTTTCTTATCTGTTGATCTGTAAGCTCGTATCATATAGTTCACCGTTTTTGTTGTTATCAGGGGCTGGTCACCCTGGAACACGAAAACAGCTTCTGCATCAGGAGGAATATTATTAAATCCATATTGAACGGATGACAGCATCCCTTTTTTATAATTTTCGTTATAACAGGTCCGTACCCTGTACTTAGCCAAAATCTCCAGAAGCGGTTCCCTTTCAGCTCCAAGGACTATAATAATATTGACTGCTTCAGATTCAACAACCATGCTAATTACATTTTCGATCATCGTCCTGCCATTAAAATCAAGCAGCATCTTAGGGAATCCCATTCTTTTTGATTCACCTGCCGCAAGAATGATAGCCCAGATATTACTCATTTTGACAGCCCGTTATGGTTATTTTTAACAAGGATTATCTGAGCTGCAATACTCACAGCTATCTCCTCCACGGTCTGTGATCCAATTTCAAGTCCGACAGGTGCATAAACTTCATCCCATTGTTCCTGTGTAGCCCAGCCATTTTCCAGGAAGCTGTCGTGAATAGCCCTGACCTTTTTCCTGCTACCTATCATACCTGTATATGCTATGGCCTTTCCAATACATGCCTTCAGTGCTTCAGCATCATCCTTGTGACCCCTCGTAACTATTACAACATATGTATCGGCATCTTTCTGTATGTTTTGCATTTCTTTTCCAATATCCCCCACAACTATATTGTGAGCATCCGGAAGATTATCCGAACACGCAAGATCTGACCTGTCATCAATAACAGTGACCTCAAAACCAAGCATGCTTCCAATATGAGATACCGCCCTTCCTATGTGACCAGCACCGGCGATGACCAGTTGCGGGGAGGGATAAACCGGTTCCAGAAATACCCTGACGTTCCCTTTTGTCTTTAACTGTCCTGGTAATATCTCACGGAAGGTACCCTGGCTACCTTCATCGAGCACCTCCATGGCTGAAGACATTATCGTGTCATATAAATCCCTGGGTAATAACGGTTTGATCTTTTTGTCCAGCCAGAACCTTTCAATATCCAGACTATTGTCATCTTCACCTCTTAAAATTGTTATCAGGACACCTGGATATTTCGCTGCAAGTGATTCAGCGACCTGCTCAAAAACCTGCCTGTTCTTTTCGATATCTGCATCAACAAGCACACTGATACGGCCACCACATATTGCCTCGTCTTTATGTGAAATATCATTGGCGAGATTAAAATGGAAATGCCCGGAACAACCCGAATTAATAGCTTCCCCGGCCATTTTCTGAATATCTGCCTCTACTACTCCACCACCAACAGTACCATATAAAAGACCCTCTCTGCTGAACAGTGCAGAACTTCCGGATTTCTGGGGGGTGGACCCTGCTGTCATTGTCACTGTTGCCAGGACCAGCCCGGAGCCAGATGATAGTTTTGCCGGGATTTGCAGATAAATATTTTTCATTATCAACAATCTTCCTGTTAAAATATTACATGACAGTAACCGAAAACGAGTCAGTTATAACAAATATATTCAAAATTGAGATATTATTCATAATTTTATGCTACATGTAACCATCTAAACCATTTATATCCTATGAATCGCGTAATCTCAAGATTTACATTGCTGTTCGTTTCTTCAGCACTGATTCTCATTACCTGCAAATCGCCGGTCAGTAACAAATCTGCTGCCGGACCAGAAAATAGCTGGATTGAAGAACTTACAATCAGTAATCTGCAGGAAGGGTATAAGACGGGCCGGTACAAGGTAAGTGACATTGTCGGTATCTATCTCGACAGGATCATTCAGATCGATAAGAACGGACCTTCTCTTAATTCCATAATAGAAATAAATCCTGATGCCATGCAGATAGCAGAAGAGCTGGACAGGGAGATGGCTGCAGGTGAAAGCAGGGGACCTCTTCACGGGGTACCTGTTATTCTTAAAGACAATATTGATACACACGACAGGATGCCAACAACAGCCGGAGCAACAGCGCTGAGAAATTCTTTCCCGGCAAAGGACAGTTATTTGGCAACAAAGCTTAGAGAGGCGGGTGCTGTGATCCTTGGGAAAGCCAACTTAAGCGAATGGGCCAATTTTCGTGCAATGGTATCCTCAAGCGGATGGAGCGGTGTAGGAGGACAAACCAAGAATCCTTATGCCCTCGACAGGAATCCCTGCGGCTCAAGTTCAGGTTCAGGTGTTGCAGTCTCGGCAAACCTGTGTATGGTGGCCATAGGTACAGAAACCAACGGATCAATAGTATGCCCGTCCAATAATAACGGTATTGTGGGAATAAAGCCGACAGTTGGATTAATTAGCAGGTCAGGAGTAATTCCGATATCTTTTAGCCAGGACACACCCGGTCCTATGGGCAGGACTGTTGAAGATGTCGCTGTAACACTGGGAGCCATGGTGGGTGTTGATTCAAGCGACAGTAAGACCCTGGCCTCAGCAGGAAATTATAAAACCGATTATACTAAGTATCTTAAGAAAGATGGTGTAAAGGGAAAAAGAATAGGTCTGCTTAAAAAAGCAATGGGCTTTTCAGACAGGGTTGATACTCTTATGCTCGAAGCGGTTAAGTGGCTCAGGGAGAACGGAGCAGAAGTAATTGATATTGAATTTCCAAAGACTGCTAACTATGAAGATGCATCTTTTGATGTTCTGCTTTACGAATTCAAGGATGGATTGAACAAGTATCTGGCAGGATTGGTAGATGCGCCTGTACGGAATCTGCAGGAACTTATTGAATATAATGAGAAGGATACCGTGGAACTTGAATATTTTGATCAGAAAATATTCAAAATGGCAGAAAAGAAAGGCAACCTCGAATCGAAAGAATACAAAAAAGCGCTGGCCCTGATGCATAAAGCTACCAGACAGGATGGTATAGATAAAGTTATGGATGACAATAAGCTGGATGCAATTATAGCTCCTACCGGTTCTCCGGCGTGGAAAACCGACCTCATACTGGGAGATCATTTTGTTGGCGGTAGTTCTTCTCCTGCTGCAATATCAGGATATCCGGCGATCACTGTACCGGTGGGATTCGTAGAGAATCTTCCTGTTGGTATTACGTTCTTCGGCAGGGCATGGAGCGAGCCGCTCCTGCTCGAAATAGCATATAGCTACGAACAGGGGACAAAACATAGAAAAGCACCAAGGTACCTTACTTCGGATTGAGTGTCAATACGTTATGATCACCGATCATATCACAGCGTACTGTTGAGACAACCTATTTTGCAATATCTTCGGCTTTTGTTTCTGTGGATGTATTGTCCGGTTCATCATCCAGTCGGGAAGCTTTTTTAAACTCTTTCATACCCTGACCTATTCCTTTCATGAGTTCAGGAATCTTCCGACCTCCAAAAAGAAGTACTACAACAAGGATGATCAGCATAATTTCCGTAGCTCCAAAATTTCCCATCTTCGTAATTTTTAAAATAACAGACAAAGTTATTAATAGAAAAACTGATAAACAATAGGTAAAAGCGGGTGGAAAGTTAAATTTTGGTTAAAACTGGAAGTCCTTTTATCCATACCTCCTTAAGGTGGAGAGCATTATTGTCTTTTGTAAACAAGACCATATCAGCTCTTTTACCTGCTGCCAGCATACCCCTGTCATTCAGATCCAGGACCCGGGCAACATTAGCTGAAGCCATATCTATTGCCTCCGCCATTGAGCAACCACTTAACCGGGGCATATTCTCCACACCGTACCTGAGAGGGAATGATGCTCCTGCCAGACAGTTTTCCCCGACATCAATTAACATACCGTCACCGGTAAGTGTAACATCGCTGCCCAGGAAACGATAATTGCCGGGAGGCATTCCGGAGAGATAAATAACATCAGATACCAGTATCATATTTTTGTGTCCCTTTACCTTAAGGATCACCTTTAACTCTTCTGGCAACAGGTGGAGTCCGTCAGCAATCACTGAAGGTCTGAGCCTGTCATCCGCCAGCTGGGCCCACAGAGGATTCCGGTGACGATGGATCATGTTGGCGCAGCCGTTTATCAGGTGTGTGGATAACCTGGCACCATGATCAACAGCTTCGGTTATCTGTTGGGCATTGGCGGCTGTATGACCAATTGCCACTGTTATACCCTCATCATAACATTTTTTGATAAAATCCATGGCACCTTCCAGCTCAGGTGCTACGGTCACCTGTATGATCCTTCCATCCGCTGCTTCCTGGAATTTCATAAATTCCTCCCAGGAAGGATTATGAATATATTCTGCAGGATGACATCCCCTGTATCCATCCACAGGTGAGATATACGGTCCTTCAAGATGAAACCCTGCCACAGATTCAGAAAGGATATCATATTTATTGCATGCGACTGCCATTTTGCGAAAATTACCCAGTAAAAGGTCTGTTCTGTTTGTGACCAGGGTTGGAAGAAAAGTTGTAACTCCCGTTTTCCATATCTCGGTTGCGGCTTTGTAAAGATCATCAGGTGAAAAATTATCTCCTGAAAAATCAATACCTGCATAACCATTGATCTGGTCATCTATAAAACCAGGTGCGATATAAACGGGGTTTCCGGTTGTCAATTCACCAGACTGTCCCTTAACTGATGCGATAATGCCATCCTCAGCCTCAACCCTGACGGGCTTGCCTGTATTATAATGAACTGCCTCTGTCACCAGTAAGTTTCCCATTTACTTAAAACAGTTATTAATACTCTCTTAATTCATACTTTAATGATTCCTGAAGCTGATTCCCTGTCAAGGAAAAGATAAAAATCGGGATGCTGTTTAAGTATGGTTGCAGGTACCATTTCTGAAAGCGGACCAGATAAGGTATTCCTGATACTATCTGCTTTAACTTTGTAAGGTACAGCCGAAATTATGGTTTTACACTGCATAATACGCCAGGGGGTCATTGATACAGCTGATCCGGGTACCTCATCAATCGTTTCAAACCATCCTTCGTCAACCTGTTGCTTACGGCACTGTTCATCGAGATTTACCACCTTGTATGATAAGCGTGTAGCAAAATTGGCAGGCGGATCATTGAAAGCGATATGCCCGTTAACACCAATACCTATCAGACCGATATCAACAGGTTTCTCATCAAGTTTGGCCGTAAGCCTCTTCATCACCCTTTCAACTCCGTCCTCAACATCAATTCCATAAAATTCCTTTACATCCAGATGATCAATGAAACGTTCACGAAGATATCTCCTGAAACTGGCTTTGTGGGTCACGGGCAGACCAATATATTCATCGAGATGGAAAATCTCAACCCTGCTCCAGTCAATGTCTTTTTGCATCAGGAATTTCAGGGTAGTGAACTGTGAACTGCCTGTGGAAAGAACAATTCTAACCTCATTATTATCCTGTAATAATTCGTTGAGTTTTTCCGAGACCAGCCTTGCTGCCCTGATACCCAATTCCTCAGCATCAGGACTTATATCGATAACCATTTGATATTATTATTAAGAATGTAAATTTAAGACAATAAATCATAATATAGCCGACGATTAAAGATATTAAGCAATTGAGGCCCATTAAGCTTTTTTAGTACTAATTTCTCTTTTTTACGAATCATTTTTTTTACTTTAGGCCAAAATTCCAGAATAATCAATGCTCAGAAAATACCTATTACTCAACACAGCTTTTCTATTTTTATTCAATTCTTTACTTTTTGGACAAACCAAAGGGATTAACAGGGAAAAGTACCAGATACATATTAAAGAGGCTGACAGCCCTATAACCATTGACGGAATCCTGAATGAACCAGCATGGAAAAATGCCGAAGTGGCAACAAATTTCCGGAGGGTTTTGCCAATAGATACGGGTCTGGCCACTGCCCAGACTGCAGTTAAAGTAACATATTCTCCCACCACCTTATATATAGGGATAATATGCTATGATCCCACACCCGGGAAAAGGCCTGTTGAGTCACTCAGAAGAGATTTCAGTTTTATGAAAAATGATAATTTCATTGTTTTCATAGACACCTTCAATGACCAGACCAATGGTTTTGCCTTTGGTGTATCTGCTGCCGGAGCTCAATGGGACGGGGTTCAGTCGAACGGAGGAACAGTTAACCTCGACTGGGACATAAAATGGAGATCAGCTGTTAAAAGTTATGATGATCGCTGGGTGGCTGAATTTGCCATCCCTTTCAGGAGCATAAGGTATAACGGAGGAGAAGCGCAATGGGGTATTAACTTCAGCAGACAGGACCTGAAGACAGGTGAGAAATCGAGCTGGGCCCCCATGCCCAGGCAATTTGCCACAGCTACTCTTGCATATACAGGATCTCTTGTGTGGGATAAGCCCCTGCCAGGTTCCGGACCAAGGTTTTCGCTTATACCATATGTCTCCGGGAAAACCGTGCAGAACAAGGAAGCAGGTGAAGGATTCAAGAATTCGGCAAGTGCCGGTGTGGATGCAAAGGTGATTCTCTCGACATCGATGAACCTTGACCTTACAGTTCATCCAGATTATTCCCAGGTTGAGGTCGATCAACAGGTTACAAACCTTGACAGGTTTGAATTGTTCTTCCCTGAAAAAAGACAATTCTACCTCGAGAACAGCGATCTCTTTGCGCAGCTTGGTACGGATAATCTCCGTCCCTTCTTCTCCCGCCGTATAGGACTTACAAGTCCGGTGCAGGCAGGTGCAAGATTGAGTGGCAAGATAGGTAATAACTGGCGCATAGGAGTGATGGATATACAGACAGGAGAAAAAGGGTATATCCCTGCCGACAATTTTTCCGTTGCGGCTCTTCAACGTAAGGTATTCAGCCATTCAAATATAACCGCTTTCATGGTGAACAGGGATATTACAACTGCACTCACTGACTCTTCTGCGGAGAAATACAGTTTTAACAGGGTAGCCGGAATGGAATATAACCTTGCAAGTGCAGATGACAAATGGACCGGTAAGGCATTCTATCACCGGGCATTCTACCCGGGGGCCACATCAAAGTCGTCAGCCATGGCCGCTAACATTAAATACTCATCGCAATATCTTGTAGCCACCCTCAACCAGTCATGGGTAGGTTCCGACTACATCGCTGAAGTGGGATATATAAGACGCACAGGATACTATGAACTTAATCCTTCTGTTCAGTACAAATTTTACCCTGCTTCCAGCAAACTTGCAAATCACGGGCCGGGTGCAAAATTTGATATGTTCATTGATCCCTCCGGGCACCTCACGGACAGGATAACCCAGCTTTATTACCAGTTCGAATGGCTGAATAAAAGCACTCTTAAGATAGATGGGATGGATACATTCATAAAACTGCTTGAGCCCTTTGACCCGACACATACAGGAGGAGTGCCACTGGCGGCCAATGAAAAATTTCACTGGCAGGAAGCAGGAATAACATATGTGTCGGATATAAGGAGACTGTTTAACTTTCTGATTGGCACCAGTTATGGCGGATTTTATAACGGAACAAGATTAGTGGTTAACAGCGAACTGTATTATCGTGTCCAGCCCTATGGAAGTCTTTCTATAATATCCTCATACAACAGGTTATCAATGCCATCTCCTTATAAGAGCGGTGATTATATTCTCATTGGGCCGAGGCTTGATTTCACTTTTACAAACAAGTTATTCTTCACAAGCTTTCTGCAATACAATAACCAGATTGACAATGTAAATGTCAACCTGCGATTCCAGTGGCGCTTTGCACCTGTTTCCGATCTGTTCATAGTCTATACACAGAACTCTTTCCCTGCTGATCACAGGATTAAGAACAGGGGGCTGGTCCTGAAACTTTCGTACTGGTTTAACTGATATCCTCTGCATCACGTGAAGAAAGAAGACTATAAGCTCTGGTTCTTTGCTGGAGCCGAAACAACCAACATAAAATTCAACGTATTCACTTCCTCATTTATTAAAATGATGGAAATGATCGCCGGCGAAGATTTCAGGTATATAAAGGATATCTTTTACACAATGCCGATGATGAATGTTATATGGGCGTTAAACAATGCTCAGAAACCCCTGGGCGACCCTTCAAAAAACAAAATTATCAGGAATGCTTTCAGTCAGGTTGTTAACAACGGACTTACAGATAATTCAAACCTTATATTAATCTCATCCAGTTCAGGAAGCGTAGTTGCAGCACAGGCTGCATGCTATCTGGCTGAGGCAAATAGAACAAACCGGTTTTTAAACCACTCCTTCCACCTTGTCCTGGGATCAAGCATGATCTCCAAACAATCACAGCTCTATGATCGTCTGATGAAATACCGGGAAGAAGGGATTATAGGAACTGTTATACATGACGAGATTCAGGATGAAGGTGACAATACCACGGGGATGGGAGGCACTTCGAGATGCGAGGCATACCATAATGCTTTCGGTATACTGTTTCCCTTCTTATCAGGCAGATATAACAGACCATCATTTCTTAACAGGCATCCCGGTAGCGGACATATACACAGGCGAAGGTCAATGACAGTAGATAAGTCTGTGGATTTTATAAATACTATTATGATAAAATATGCTCTTGCCGGGGAGGGTTACAAAGAGAAAGCTAAAAAAGTGATTCATGATATTCAAAATGAAGGAGTCATTTAATCATGAAATCCAGTAGTGGAATATCGCCCATATAAGCAACAAGATTATCATTCCTTTTTATAGTTCCCACCCCGGGAGGAGTACCTGTGAAAATAAGATCACCTGTTTTCAGTGTAAAAAAACGTGATACATATTCCACCAGTTCATTTATCTTGAAGATCATATCAGAAGTATTTCCCTGCTGAACGATGTTATTGTTTATTTCAAGCCTGAAATCAATGTTATCAACATCTTCTACACTGCTGACGGGAATAAATGTACCTACCGGGGCAGCACCATCAAAACACTTTGACAGCTCCCATGGCAGTCCCGCTTTTGCAAGTCGTCCCTGCATATCCCTGGCGGTGATATCGATACCAAGGCTTAGTTCATCATAATATCTGGAAGCATATTTTGCCGAAATACCCTTACCCAGCCTGCTTATCTTAACAACCACCTCAACTTCATAGTGAATATCAGAGGAAAAGCCAGGAAGAAAGAAGGGTTTATTTTTTTTAAGAAGTGAAGAATCAGGCTTTAGGAATACGACGGGTTCTTCCGGTATTGCCCATCCCAGTTCCATCGCATGTCTCCTGTAGTTAAGGCCAATACAAATGATCTTCATATTATCAGTGGTTTTTGCCGAAAGACCGCAGTTTTATCTCTGTGATAACCTTCTTGGTATAAAGAGGAAACTCCGAATTCATCATCCAGGAATAATACGCAGGATCCTCACTGAATACAGTCTCAACAGCCTTGCCTTTGTATTTGCCAAAATTGAATGTCTCCACCCCGTTCTCATCCAGGATTATCCTGCCGGCAAAATCCACATTGGTATTGAATGAACTGAATTCGGCCAGCCTGTCCACATTATTTTCAAGATCATCATACCTGTCGAGCTGTGATTTAAGAACTTCAAATGTCGCTGCAGTATCTGCCTTTGAGCCATGGGCACCCTCAAGTTCCTTGTTACAATAAAACCTGTATGCAGCCGAGAGTGTGCGCTGCTCTTTCTTATGGAAGATTACCTGGACATCTATATACTTCCGTTTTCCGAAGTTGAAATCAACATTTGCCCTGAGAAATTCTTCAGCAAGCAACGGAATATCAAATTTGATAGCGTTATAGCCTCCAAGATCGCATCCTTCCAGGAATGATGCCAGGTTACGGGCAATCTCCCTGAAAGATGGCGCATTCGCTACATCTTCATCACAAATACCATGAATAGCAGTGGATTTTTCAGGTATCGGCACACCAGGATTGACCCTGGAGGTCATCCATTCTTCTTTACCGTTAGGACTTATCTTTAAAGCAGACAGTTCAATGATTCTGTCGTTGGTAATGTCAATCCCGGTAGTTTCAAGATCGATAAAAGCAATCGGACGTTTTAAATTAAGATCCAAAATATCAAGCGTTTATCATCATTGGCATGAGAAGCATCAGAAGATCTTCTGAATCATTTTCTGTAACGGCAGGAAGGAAAAGACCTGCCCTTGTAGGATCTGCCAGTTCAATCATTACGTCCTGTGAAGTTATATTGGCGAGAATCTCCAACAGAAATACCGATTTAAAACCTATTTCAATCTCCTCTCCTTCATACTGGCATTTAATTCTCTCATACGCTGATATTGAGAAATCTATATCCTGGGCCGAAACCACTATCTGATTACCTTTCAACTGCAATTTGACAAGGTTGCTTGCCTGGTTAGAAAAAACTGATACCCTCTTCAGGGTATTATAAAATTCAACCCTGTCTACCGTAATCTTCCTTGGATTATTTTTAGGTATTACACTGTTGTAATTAGGGTAGTTACCTTCAACAAGCCTGCACACAACCTTATAGTCACTCAGATCAAAAAAGGCATTTTTGTCATCAAATTCAACCGTAACGGAACCCTCCTCCCTTGGAAGAATATTTTTAAGCAAAGAAGCAGGTTTTTTCGGAAGTATGAATGAAGCCACATCATCAGCATGAGCATCTGTGCGCTGGTACCTTACAAGTTTATGAGCATCGGAGGCAACAAATGTGATTTTATCGGTCGAAGCTTCAACAAAAATACCGCCCATAACCGGTCTTAATTCATCATCTGCCGTAGCAAAAAGGGTCTTTGATATACCTCCCAGCAGGATATCAGCATTTATCGAAAACTCAAATTTCTTCTCACTTTTGACAGCCGGTAATGCGGGAAAATCAATACCATTCTGACCAACTACGTTGAACTTGCCATTCTCGGAGCTTATCACAACAGCCATTGTTTCAATATTGATATCAAAGGTAAGAGGCTGGACTGAAAACTCTTTAAGAGTATCGAGAAGTATCCTGGCAGGAAGAGCAATAAGACCGTCACCTTCGGTATTTTCAAGTTTCATCCGTGTTATAAGTGTCGATTCAAGGTCCGAAGCGGTTATCTCAAGATCATTACCTGAAAGTCTGAACAGAAAATTATCAAGTATTGGAAGGGTGTTCTTCGTACTTATTACCCTGCTTATGGCCTGCAGATGACCCAGAAGTTCCGAGCTGGATACGACAAATTTCATATTTGTATCTTTTTAAGTTGTGTTATAGAATAGCTTAGTTCTATTATTTCAGTATAAATGAGTGCATTGAATTTCACTCGCCAGTAAATTCTTAATTACCAATATTACAAAAAAAAAATATTACCTCAAATTAAATTTATTCGGGATAGAAATACGATTTCTTCTTGATAAGGGGGTCTATATCAAAATACCTGATGATAAATAATTCATCATTATCGCCGGTTTTGCCAAGCATCCTGTCACTGTCCGCAACTTTTTTCCCGTTTTCTGTCTTCCATTTTTCCCAGAGTGTCAGGACAATTTTCTTTCCCGTTACCGTGGAAACACTAATCCGGTATAAAGGTTCCTGATCCCTGACCAGTTTTACATCTTCTGCATCCGATTCAAAATCCCATGTTTCAAAAGGTATCCTGACAAAATATGTCAGGTATCGCTTGACACGGGATGTATCCCATCCACTAAGTTCACCGTTTTCACCGGAAAGTGTAAAATAATGTCCCTTATTTGTTATGGAAAATGATTCACTGGCATCTCCGGTATTTTCGAAATTGACAGAAGATATTTCCGAAGGCAAAAGATTAAAGACCGTATAGGGTTGCCAGTATAATTCGTTTGTAGTAAAGACAGAGCCTATATTGCCTTCAAAACCTGGCATATAAACTATGAAAGGTTTAGATTTTCTTTTGATCTTCATTATATTGCCATAGATATTTGACCGGGTCCTGTAAACCAGGAATGATTTCAGTACATGCCTGTTCTCATATACTTTAACTCTTACAGGTTCAATCCCTGCTGATGTAATTTCCTGCCTGAACAGATCAGGCGAAACAGGTGACTTGATCTTAATTTCCTCAAGTATGCTCAGCATGAAAAAAACTGCTGTTTTGCGTGTCTCGTTCTTACCGTTTAATAACCATTCGTTGCCGCTTTTGCTCAGGGAAATGCTTTTTCCTCCCTGTGAGAGTTCAACAGCGGTAATCTCATGTTCAGGTTCTGATGCGAATGAACTGTTTGATTTTCCGAAAGGCGAACGGCCTCTTGTAATCAATAAAAGTGCCAGCCCGCCTATAATTGTCAGCGTTACACTTATGATCAATTTTTTGCTCATTGTCAGATTGTTGTATATTTTCTTTTCCTGAAGAAGCTGTATATCAGTCCGGCGATTATTACGATTAATAAAGGTCCTGCCGTATTGATAAGCTGCCATTTCAGCTTTTCAGTCTTAACCATTGAAGGATTAAGAAGCCGCAGCCTGAGTTCTCGCGAACGAAGACCCATTATACCATGATCATCAACAAGGTAATTAAGACAATTGACTATGAAATCGGTATTACCAAAAATCTCTCCGGTATATTTATCCTGGCCAAGTGTCAGTGGTGTTTCATTAAGACCGACCCTTCTTACATCGTTTCTGATGATATCCCCATCTGCTACCACAATCATCTTTGTTTCCCTGCTTTCCTTCCTGATCTTCAGATTCTTCTCACTTGTTATTGCGCTAAGCATCCTGTTCCTGAAGGCAGAAGGGAAGACACCTTCAAGCAGCACTGCAACAGGCAGGTCAGGTTTATTGAATGTACGTTCATCTGGAGATTCTCCTGCCTCTTTCAGGCTTATCAGGACAGGCGGAGACACGGTACGGCTGTACCTCGATGTTGTGAGCAAAATTGTCTTATGAATAGCCGGATCTAACCCCACAGTGTCAATGGTGTTGACAAACTGCCCAAGAACCTTGTTCAGGTTCCTTGTGATCGGACTAACTGGTGAGGGATGCAGCAAGGGGTAATAGATCCAGGGTGCAGGGACATATTGCTGTTGCCCAGCCGGACCTTCTATCTTTAACCTGATAATGTCGCAGTCAAGATCCTGTACAATTACCGGGTTCACCCTGGCACCATACATGAAGAGCTGATCCTCAATATTAAGAGGCCTGAAAAGGCCGACAGTACTACCATATACCAGGCTGTCAGCGTTAACCGATACCTCATCCAGGAGCCAAAGGACTTTCCCCCCGTTCATAATATACTGATCAAGGACCAGCTTGTCAGCTTCTGCAAATTCCTTCTCCGGACCGGCAACCACTACTGCAGCATAATTATCCAGAATTCCTGTTTTGCCTCCGGTCTTTCCACGGTCGATAGTAAAAAACCTGGAGAGACTCAGAGTAATATCAGCAGTTCCGATTTCGGGTATCTCTCCCTGTCCTTCAAGGAATGCCACTTTATAAACAGTATCTGAACTAAGAGTGGCAATGGTCCGGATCAACTCATATTCCAGACCCTCAGTTGAGTGAAGGATATTCTCCTCACTCGAAAGGGCAGGATTATTTTTCAGGAAATTTACCGGGACCTCTACCCCATTATAATTGATAATCATGCCCGGGAAAATAATCTTCTGTGATGATCCTCCTTCCTTGTCGCCAGACTGTATATTAATTGGCGTAAGTCCCTTATTCACAAGCGACCGATATCTTGCATTACGTTGTTTCTCTGTTCCTCCTTCAGCCGGGTTTATGAATTCATAATCAACTTTTTTGCGGGAGGCTATCCTGAATTCATCCAGCATCTCCCGGACAGATCTCCTCAGTCTCTTCAGTGGTATAGGAATATCTCCGTCGAGATAAACCTGCACAAATATGTCATTCTTCAGTCCCGATAAGATCTTTTTTGTGGGTACCGAAAGTGTATACCGTTTATCCTGTGTAAGATCAAACCTTACCCTTAAAAGAGACCCGGCTATGGCAATAATAATTATTGCAGCCACGGTAGTTATGAACTGTATCCAGCTCCTTATCCTGATATTGCTATTTTCTCCTTTCTCCGACATTTCCTAACTCCTTTTCTTCCATTTACGCGATACCAGGACCAGTCTTGTGGCTTCATTGAAAATAGCAACCACAGCAAAAAAGTATATTGCATCCCTGACATCAAGGACTCCCCTGCTGATTGATTTATAGTGTTCGTTAATGCCGAGACCGATAACCATCTCGTCTATCTTCCTGAGACCTGGCAGGTAAGCAAATGAATCAAAACCGGCATACATAAAAAAACATATCAGGACAGCCAGGATAAAGGCTGCCACCTGGTTATCAGTTAGTGACGATGCAAAGATGCCAGCCGAAGCATACACTGAAGCCAGGAAGAACAGTCCTATGAACGCTCCAAGGGTTCCTCCTTTATCAAGGTTTCCTGGTGTTGCGCCGAGGTAATATACTGATATGTAATAAATTATACCTGGCAATAAAGACAGCAGGACAAGTGCGACTGATGCAAGAAATTTACCATAGATAAGTGAACGTTCGGTTATAGGTCTCGAGTAAATAAGCTCGATTGTCCCCAGCCTTCTTTCCTCTGCAATCATGCGCATGGTTACAGCAGGTACCAGGAACAGGAATAACCAGGGAGAGAGATAAAACAGGGTGTTCAGACTTGCATAATTGTTATCGAAGATATTCCACTCACCGGGAAAAACCCACATAAAGAGGCTGTTCACAAGTAAAAATACTATGATTACAATGTAACCTGTCAGACTACTGAAAAACCCACTTATCTCTTTTCTGAATATCGCAAACATATATACACGTTCTTTTTTCTATTATACAGTATTTAACACTGATCATGGCATATAGACCTCTGTTCCACGGTGTGCTGCCGGAGATCCGGAAGATTCAGAATATTCCTTTAAACCATCATTTACCGGATTCACCTGTTCAAGGCTTATATTTTCAGGTAAAAATACCGCATTTTTTATATCTGTGAGAATTACATCCTTATAATAGAAATCAATAATCTGCTTACAACTGAATCCTTTTCCTGCCATAACCATTGCTCCTTCCTGGCAAAGTCCAACGCCATGACCATATCCCCTGCCCCTTAAAAGAAGGGAATCTTTCGCGGGAAACACAGAAAAGAAAGCCGACCGCAGCTTCAAAGAATCCCTGATACTGCGGAACGACATTTTGAATGTTCCTGTCACATAATAGGCGGATCTCAGTTCCTGTTCAAATGCAAAAACAGTCGGATCATCTGTCCTTCCATGATATCCCGCTTTTTCAAGCATGTCTGTCCAGTCTTTGAGACTGATTTTTTTTACCCATACGGCATTTTTCGAGAAATGACAAAAAGGATCTTCCACATGACCCAGGTATGGTTCATACATCAGCCATACATCCCCGGAAGCGCTCGTTTCTCCTCCGCAGTTTGAATGAAATGCCGCTGCAATCAGGGAGCTGTCCTTGTAGAGTATAACCTGGTCAGCCGTCTGAGCCACAGCTCTTTCAACGCCAGGATTAAAGGATAACCCGTTAAATGCCTGGCAATGTGTATCGTCACAAACATTATATCCGTCAGCTGCATGCCTGTTGAAATTCTTGAATAGATAAGTCCTTGCCAGGATAGCCTGGGTTTTATAATACTCCGGATCCTGACCAGTCCCCCCTTCCGTTTCAACAACACCCCCGATATAGCTTTCTATGTCACAACTATTGACAAGAAATAAAGAGGACATATCAGAATAACAGGATAAATCTCCCGAATAATACTTCCGGTCAGGTGAGACCTCGCTTGCTCTCAGGGAGAACCTGTCATTATATGTCTTTCCTGTTAAAAGAAGTGAATCGCAAACAAAACTATCTTTATCCTTTATCTTTACAGCCAGCTTTCCCTGGTAATGTGCTATTATTACCGGTTTACCAGGACCAATAGATATTCCTTTGCGGTCATTCCCGGTTTTAATATCATATTTCCCGGACATAACAGTAAACACAGTTGTCTGGGTCATGCTGTCTGCAAACAGCCTTATCTTTACCTGTGCCTGGGACAGCAATGTGTTATGAAAAAACAGGAAAACTATCAGTAAATATCTAACTGGCATATTTATATGTTTAAAAGGATTCGAAAATTATACTGTCTTGTCATTTCCCGTACCAATATCTTCTTTATCAGCCGGTCCGGTGTTTCTCCAGATCCTCAACCATCTGCCGGGAGATTCTTTTAGATGCACCTGCCGGACCAAGTCTTGTTTTTAATAGCTCATAATTGTTTAAAATCTTATCTCTTTTATCACCTCCCGGAAGAACAGCTTTGAGCTCATGAATAAGTTTCTTCATAGTCAGATCATACTGGATGAGCTCTTTAACAACCTCCGAATCCATAATAAGGTTTACAAGTGAAATATATTTTACCTTAATTACCATCCAGCCTATAATCATAGACAGGAAATCTGCCCTGTAGCATACCACCTGGGGAGCACCATGAAGGGCAGCCTCGAGAGTTGCAGTTCCGGATGTAACCAGAGCTGCATCGCAAACATGCAATATCTCGTAAGTTTTTTCCTTAACAAGCTTAACCGGCATCTTCCCGGTTATTCTCTTATATATATCATCAGGAATGTTTTTGACACCTGCAAGTATAAACTGGCAGGCAGGAAAGGAACCGGTCACTTTAAGCATGTAAGGTAATACATATTCAATTTCGTGCCGGCGACTACCTGCCAGCAAGGCAATAACAGGCCTGCTATCGAGTCCAAGATCTTTCTTCATCTCATCACGCGAAGGAAAAGATGAGAGCCGTTTCTCTGTTTCATCAACCAGGGGATTTCCAAGGTATTCAACCGGGATCCCGTGTTTGGCATAGAAATCGACCTCAAATGGAAAAATAATAAACATTCTGTCAATAAAGACCTTTATTTTTTTCACTCTCTTTTCATTCCAGGCCCATAGTTTCGGAGAGATATAATAAAAAGTCCTGTAACCTGCCATCTTTGCAAATTCTGCAATCCTGAGATTAAAGCCGGGATAGTCAATAAATATCACTACATCCGGTTTGAATTCAGTTATATGATGTTTGCACAGGGCCAGGTTCTTTCTTATGGTACCAAGGTTTTTCAGAACAGCAACAAAACCCATGAAAGCCATTGCTTTATAGTGGACAAGCAGCTTTGCTCCCGCAGCCTCCATTAGGTCTCCCCCCCAGCAACGGATCTCAGCATCAGTATCTGCTTCCATGAGACCTTTTACAAGGTTTGATCCGTGAAGATCGCCGGATTGTTCCCCGGCTATAATGAAATACCTCATAATAAAAACTTTATGGCAAAGACAAGTATTGCCCAGACTATTGTAGCAGCAAGGACCCCTCTGGCAGCCTTCAGCTTGTCGAAACGGTTAAAGACAAGGAAAATCACCACGTTGGGAAAGACACACAGGCTTATAGCATGAGTCACAATACCCGAATCAAGAATATGCTGAAGGTAATCGCGGAGTGACTGGTGATGTGCTGTTAATATAAATATTACCAGGCCTGTGATGAAGGGTAGTATAAACCCGCTGAACAGTCCGCTTACCAGATTATCATATTTCTCGCTGAATTTCATTTTCTGAATTGTTTTTTTAACTCTTCTGTATACCAGTGTGCTGTCATGTCTACAGTAACAGGAACAACCGATACATAATTGTTAGCAATAGCCCATTCATCCGTATCAGTGGCGTCAGGCTCATGATTATTAAAATAACCTTTGAGCCAGTAATAGGTCTTACCCATAGGGTCTTTACGCTTCTCAAATTCTTCTTTCCAGTTACCTTTTGCCTGCCTGCATATTTTTATCCCCTTTATATCCTTTTTGTCAGATGCCGGTATGTTCACATTAAGGCAGATTCCTTCAGGCAGAGGCTGAACTGCCAGCTTTTTCATTACAAGCCGTATATATTTTTTGCAGGTGGAAAAATCTGCAGCAGGTGAGAAATTATTAAGTGAAAAACCCACAGAACTTATACCGTACAGGCATCCTTCTATTGCAGCAGCCATTGTACCTGAATAAAGTACACTCACAGAGGAATTTGATCCATGATTTATTCCAGATACTACCCAGTCGGGAGCTCGTTCCAGCAACTGGTTGATCGCAATTTTGACACTGTCAGTAGGGGTTCCACTACATGCATAAATCCTGTGCTTATCATTCTCCTCCAGGACCTTGACCCTTATAGGTGTCTTGACAGTAAGTGCCTGTGACATACCCGACATGCTCTCCGTTGTTGAGATGAGCACTACTTTACCGAATTCCTCCATTACACCAAGAAGTGTTCTTAATCCTGCGGCATATAAACCATCATCATTAGTCAGAAGAATCAGCTTATCATCTTTCTCTACAACCATACGAACCTGCTTTTTGAGATACAAATATAGATAAATAAAAAAGACACCTGTAATGCTTCATCAACAAGAAACAAACATGAAATCACCAGAAAAAAATCTTATGAACAGGTTATTCACTTTTAACTTCCCTTCTGTTATTTTACCTTACCACATAATGACATACATGGCCTTTTTACGATCCCATTTCCCTGATAATATTTGAAAAAAACCTTACTTTTGCAGTCTTATTGATATAATTTTTTAGTACAAACCTGATATGAAGATCTCATACAACTGGATTAAGTATTACCTGAAAATAGATATAGAGCCTGAAAGGGTAGCCGGAATATTAACTGCAATAGGTTTGGAGATTGAAGGGATGGAAGAATGGGTTTCTGTGAAAGGAGGACTTGAAGGAGTTGTTATCGGAGAAGTCCTTACCTGCGAAAAACATCCCGGAGCTGATAAACTGTCTGTTACTACTGTTGATATAGGGACCACTGACCCACTTCATATAGTATGCGGTGCACCTAACGTGGCGGCAGGCCAGAAAGTGCCTGTTGCAACTGTGGGTACGATGGTCCACAAAGGTGATGAGAGTCTTGAAATAAAAAAATCGAAGATCCGGGGTGAGGTTTCGGAAGGTATGATTTGTGCTGAGGATGAAATTGGTCTGGGAACCTCTCACGAAGGCATCATGGTACTTGACAAGAATGCCAGGCCAGGAATGCCCGCAAAGGACTATTTCAGGATAGAAAAAGACTTTGTTTTTGAAATAGGCCTGACTCCAAACAGGATTGACAGCGGCTCCCATTTTGGTGTTGCCCGCGACCTGGCTGCCTATCTTAATATCAACGAGGGAATAAACATCAGGGCAGCCCTTCCGTCTGTGGCAGGTTTCAAACCTGACAGGACTGACAACACTTTTGAGATAATTATCGAAAATAAAGTTGACTGTCCTCGTTATACCGGGATAACAATAAGTGGTGTTACTATAGGGGAATCGCCGGAGTGGCTAAAAAACAAATTAAGGGCTGTGGGGCTTAATCCCATAAACAACGTTGTTGATATAACAAACTTTGTCCAGTATGAAGTCGGGCAGCCCCTTCACTCGTTCGATGCAGACAAGATAGATGGGAGAAAGGTTATAATCAGGAACCTCCCGGCCAAAAGCCCTTTCATCACTCTGGATGCTGTAGAAAGAAGCCTCTCCGACAGGGACCTTATGATTTGCAATGAGAAAGAAGGTATGTGTATTGCGGGTGTTTTCGGGGGAATAAAATCAGGAATAACTGAATCGACCAGCAATATATTTCTTGAGAGTGCCTATTTCAATCCTGTTGCTATTAGAAAAACATCAAAGAGGCATTCATTAAAGACCGATGCATCATTCAGGTTTGAAAGAGGTGCTGATCCCAGCATAACGCCATGGGCACTTAAGAGAGCCGTAATGCTGATCAGGGAACTCGCAGGGGGAGAGATATCTTCAGATATTACTGACGTTTATCCTGAACCAATTGCCAGGGCAAAGATACATGTCAGCTACAGGAACATCACCAGGCTTACAGGCAAGGTTATAGAAAAGAAGACAATACACAAAATACTGGAACTGCTTGACATCGGAATTTTAAGCGACTCAGGTGAAGATATGAGTCTTGAAATACCTACCTACAGGGTCGATGTCAGGAAAGAAGCTGATGTTATAGAGGAGATACTAAGGATATATGGCTATAATAATATAGAAATCTCTGAGCATGTAAATTCAACATTATCCTATGAAGAGAAGCCAAACAGGGATAAGATAGTGAATATAATATCGGATATGCTTTCTGCGAACGGGTTTGCAGAAATAATGTGCAACTCACTTAACCCTTCATCCTTTTATGAAGATAACAGCGATTTTGACAGTGACCGCCTGGTACTCCTGGCTAATCCCCTGAGTTCTGACCTCAATGCCATGAGACAGTCGCTTCTGTATGGTGGTCTTAGTTCCGTAATATGGAATATTAACAGGCAGAATTTCGATCTTAAATTCTATGAATTCGGCTTTAACTATTTCGTTAATAAGCCGAAAAACGGGCTTCCTTCAGTTAATGATTATTCAGAAAAAGCATCACTGTCTGTTTTTCTTACCGGTAATACGCATCCCCGGAGCTGGAACAGTAAAACCAATCCTACAGATTTTTTTAACATTAAATCCATTACTGAGATGATATTATCCCGCCTGGGACTCAGGCCGGAAGCATTGTCAAACGGAGAAAGCAACAAGAAATATTTTGCTGAATCTCTTACTTATTTATATAATGACAAAATTATCGCTGAAGCAGGTAGAATATCCAAAGCATACCTGGAAAAGTTTGACATCGGCCAGGATGTTTATTTCGGAAATATTGACTGGGATCTTCTCATGAAGGCCGTAAGGAACAATTCTGTCTCTTTCAGTGAACTGCCAAAATATCCTTCAGTCAGACGCGACCTTGCATTGCTGATAGACAGGGGTGTAAAATTCGGACAGATAAGGGACATAGCATTCCGCACGGAGAGGAATATTCTCAGGGATGTTAACCTTTTCGATGTATATGAGAGTGACAGCCTGGGAACAAATAAAAAATCATATGCAGTCAGCTTCATTCTGCGCGACGAGAATAAGACACTTACTGATAAGAATATCGACAGGATCATGGATAATCTTATCAGGGCATATGAGAAAGAACTTAATGCCCATATAAGATAGAATATGAATACAAGCAGGATAGAGCTTTTTAAAGGCGACATCACCACGGTTGATACTGATGCTGTTGTTAACGCAGCCAATGGCACACTTCTTGGAGGCGGAGGTGTCGACGGGGCAATACACAGGGCTGCCGGCCCGGGCCTGCTGGAAGAATGCAGGACACTTAACGGCTGCCAGACAGGGGATGCAAAAATAACAGCCGGGTATAATCTTAAGGCTCATCATGTTATACATACAGTTGGACCTGTATGGCATGGTGGATATCAAAATGAAACAGAATTGCTTGCCTCATGCTACCGTACCAGCCTGGGACTGGCAAAAGAACATAACCTGAAAACAGTTGCCATTCCCGCCATTTCTACAGGTGTTTACAGGTTCCCGAAAAGCGAGGCTGCATCAATTGCCATAAATGAAACAATGAAATTTCTCGAACAGAGTATGATACCTGAAAAGGTTATTTTTGTCCTGTTTGATGATGAAAGTTATGAAATATACAGGAAGCTGATTGACAGATGACAGCTATTATAAAAAAGATCCAGGATTATTTTTCCCTTGTAAAATTCAGCCATACAGTATTCGCGATGCCTTTTGCCTTAATAGGTTACGCGATAGCCTTAACCCAGACCGGCGCCGTCTTTGACCTGAAACTACTGCTCCTGATTATTTTGTGTATGGTCTTTGCCAGGAATGCGGCTATGGGATTCAACCGGATAGCTGACCGCAGTATGGATGCAATGAATCCCCGGACAAAGAACAGGGAAATACCTGCCGGTAAAATAAAGACCAGAGCAGCCGTGATGTTCGTAATCATTAATGCAGGCCTTTTCGTTGCGTCAACAGCATTTATTAACAGGCTGACATTATACCTTTCCCCGGTAGCCCTGCTGGTAATACTTGGATACAGCCTGACAAAACGGTTCACTGTCCTCTGCCATTTCATCCTGGGACTTGGCCTCAGCCTGGCCCCTATTGGAGCATATATCTCCGTAACCGGACATTTCAATATTATACCTCTGATCTTTTCCTTTATTGTAATTACATGGGTAAGTGGTTTTGATATTATTTATGCTTTACAGGATGATGAATTTGATAAATCGAATAAACTATACTCCATTCCTTCGTTTGTCGGACGCAAAAAGGCCCTTATCTTATCCGTTTTGGTGCATGCCATAACAGTAATAATGGTAATCACAGCCGGATTATTACTTGATGGCGGAGTACTCTTCTGGGCAGGATCGGCAATATTTACTTTTTTGCTCATCTATCAGCACAGCATCGTCAGTCATGATGATATAAGCAGGGTAAACCTGGCTTTCGGCACCACCAACGGAGTGGCAAGCATCCTTTTTGCTATTTTTATCATTATCGACCTGGTCCTCAAATAAAAATAAATATAGTATATTACAACCGACTTAGCATTTCGTAAGTTTTAACTATCTTACAAGTAAAAACCAATGATTGCATGGAGGAACTAGTTATAAAAGAGGTCCTTACAAAAAAGGACCTGAAGAAATTCATTTACCTGCCCGAAAAAGTCCATAAGGGTGAGCCTGACTGGCTTCCACCGATTTACATGGATGAATGGGAATTGTTCGACAGGAAAAAGAACAAATCATTCCAGTATGCAGATGCGATTCTCCTGCTGGCCTTACAGGGTAATAAACCCGTTGGAAGGATAATGGGTATCATTAACAACAGGTACAACAAGCTGAATGATGAGAGCCACGGAAGGTTCTGTTTTATGGAGTGTTACAATGACCGTGAGGTCTTCCATAAGCTCCTGGAAAGTGTCGAAGACTGGGCAAGGAAAAAAGGAATGGTCAAAATTGTCGGTCCGCTTGGTTTCTCAGACAAGGACCCACAGGGCTTCCAGATCGAAGGTTTCGAGTACCCGTTGTTCATGACAGCTGCCAATAATTCTGCCTATATGCCGGAATTAATTAATGATGAAGGATATACAAAAAAGGTTGATCTCGTCAATTATCTCGGTAAAATTCCCGAAAAAATACCTCCTGTATACGAAAAGGTGCTTTCCAAAATGGAAAACAATGCGGAGTATGAGATAATAGAATTCAGTTCAAAAAAAGAAATTAAACCGTATATTATAGATGTACTGGAGCTTATGAATGAAACCTTCGAGGACATTTATGGTTTCGTTCCTCTTAACGATAAGGAAAAATCAGATCTTGCGGCCCGCTATCTTCCAATCCTCGATCCGAAATTCATAAAAGTGTCAAGGTCGAACGGGGAACTGAGCGGTTTCATCATAGGAATGCCGGATCTGAGTAAAGGTATTAAAGATGCCAGGGGAAGGCTCTTCCCGTTTGGAATTTTGAAAATACTGAGAGAATCAAGGAAATCAAAGAAACTTCTCATGCTGCTGGGCGGGATCAAAAAGGAATACCGGGGAAAAGGAATTGATGTGCTTATGGGTGTCAAGTTACTCCAGTCGTGTATAGAACACAAGATGGACTCCATTGACAGTCACCTGGTCCTCGAGGATAATAAACGCATGAGAGGCGAATATGAAAGAATAGGATGTCAGGTTGTTAAAAGGTACAGGATCTACCAGAAAGACCTGTAAAACCATAGGAGTCCCTGATTACGCCCTGGATAATAATGCAAGACATTTATAAGGGGAATTCCCTTGTTCTTATACCAGAAAGTGCTTCCAATAATCTGTTCTGACACCAAAAAATCAACTGGAAATTCCATAAAAGTTGTCCGAGATTCAATATAACATATGAAGTTCCAATGTAATTAAATCTGGTTGGTATGATTATGGTGCGAGGTTTTATAATATGCCATATTTTAATTCTTACTGTACTTTGACCGGAATATTCGTCAAATGACATCCTGCCATCATCGTTGGGAACCTTCATTCCGCTGCGCTCCATTCAGGATGACAGATCTTTTTAACTTCCGATTTTAATAACTCGAAGTACTTGAAGTACTCGAAGTACTCGAAGTACTTATAACTCCTTCCCTCAGAACCTGAACACCAGGGAAACACCGATCAGCTCCTTGAACTGTATCCTTGCCGTTTTTTTCTCGACGCCATCAACCATTATCGGCGTTTTGGTATCATCGTCAAAGATAAGATGAGTATCAAGCCTGACGTCGGTAAACCAGTTAATGTTGGCAGTCGCTATCATTTCCCAGTCAACATCCACATTGAGCGGATTATGAATATAGTTGGTAAATAACTGCAGCCTGTTGGTAACAGTTACTGTCTTTACTGGCTTGAACTCATTGGTTATCATAAAGCTGGCACCTGGTTCATGCTTCGACTTCCTGTTCTTTGGTATGCCGTAAAGGGTCTGGTCAATAGTGTCACTTGTAACAAACGTGACTCTGTACGACAGGGGTGAGAAGTTAAT
>Ga0315535_1000537_pt1 | contig 26964 bp, 27 predicted proteins | sample SalMarSW160220MG_2_FD_203092 | JGI IMG/M metagenome (GOLD analysis project Ga0315535, IMG submission 203092) | Salt marsh sediment microbial communities from the Plum Island Ecosystem LTER, Massachusetts, United States - Salt Marsh Sediment SW1602-20 ... | reverse complement strand
GCGCCAGCCCCAGCAGCGGGAAGCGCACCTCCTGCGCGGTCACGGCAACGGGCCGAGGAGCGACCGGCCCAGGGGCGGCACCCCGCTGCGGGGGCACCGCTGCCGCGGCGTCCTCGCTGAGCCCGTTAGCCACACGCAGCAGCACCCCGCGGAGCTCGGCGGGCCGCACGTCCGGAGCCGGCACCCGGCAGCCTGCCGGATCGCTGCTGAGCAGCGCCAGCTTGGCCTCGAGGTAGCTGGGGTAGCGCGCGTCGAGACGCAGGTGGCCGCGGTCGTCCCGTGGCCAGCGGCGCAGGTCGGGCCGGACCCGGAACACCGGCGTCACCGGGAACGGCACGCGCTCGCCGGGCAGGATCACGGGCGGCTCCACGGCGGACGCGCCGGCGCCTCCGGGGCGGTCAGGCCTTGGGGAGGTTGACGACGAGCAGCCCGGACTCGAGGTGCGCGGTGGCACTCTCGCGCTCTACCGCGCCGGGCAGCTTCACGGTGCGCTGGAAGGGGCCGTTGGGGCGCTCGCTGAACACGATGCCGGTATCGTCGGGAAGGTTCTCGCGGATGCCGGCGACCACCACATCCTGGCCCTGGAGCGCGATCTCCAGGCTGGACTGCGGCACCCCGGGGACCTCCACCAGAAGCTGGTAGGCGTCGCCAACGTCCAGCAGGTCGACGCGAGGCAGCACGCCGTCGCCCGACGCCCCGGCATTGGCGAGCGCTTCGATGCGGTCGCGGACCGCCAGAAGCTCCTCGATATCGCCCGCCGTGCCGAACTTCTCGATCTCCATGGCGCGAGTTTAGCACCCGCCATGAGGGGGTCTGTTAGCGTAGGCACGTGGCCTCCACGGCCGTGCTCATCCCTGTTCTCGGCGGGCCGACAGCCTCCGGGAAGAGCACCGTGGCGCTGTCCCTGGCGTCCGAGCTCGACCTCGAGATCGTCGCGGCGGACGCCATGCAGGTCTACCGTGGCATGGACGTGGGCACGGCCAAGCCCACCGCCGAGGAACGCCGCCGCGTGCCCCACCATCTCATCGACGTGGTCACGCCTGCCGAGAGCTTCTCGGTGGCGGACTACGTCACCCGTGCCGAAGCGGCCGTCGCCGAGGTGCTGGCGCGCGGTCGCCTGCCGCTGGTCGTGGGGGGCACGGGCTTCTACATCCGCTCGCTGACCGAGGGGCTGCCGACCGCCCCGGCGGCCGACCCGGAGGCGCAAGCGCCGCTGTGGCGAGCCCTCGCGGAGACCGGGATCGAGCCCATGGTGGCCGAGCTGAAGCGTCTGAGCCCCACCGACGCCGCCCGTGCGCAGCGCAACCCGCGCCGCGTGATCCGCGCGCTGGAGGTGCTTCGCCGAACCGGCCGCCCCCCGAGCGCCTTCCCCCGCACCACCCCCGCCTACCGCTACGACAAGGTGGTGCTGCTCCCCACGCTGGAGGTGCTGCGGCCGCGCGTCCGGGAGCGCACCCGGGCCATGTTCGACGCGGGCCTGGTGGCCGAGGTCGAGGCGCTGCTGAAGGCCTACCCCGAGGCCCCCACGGCGTTGCAGGCGATCGGCTACAAGGAGGTTGCCACCCATCTCGCGGGTCGCAGCAGCCTGGAGGAGGCGCAGCTGGCAGTCACCATCGCCACGCTGCAGTACGCCCGCCGGCAACGCACCTGGTTCCGCAAGGAGCCCGAGGCGCGCCGCATCCCGCTGCCGGCCGAGCGGGCGGAAGGCGAGCTGCGGGTGTGGTTGCAGTGGAGGCGCAAGGCGGTGCCCGCCAGCTAGGCGGGTTGGGCCGCCATGCGGCCACGCCGGCGGGCGCCGTCGTCAGCGCCCCTCGGCCCCCACGGCACGCTTGCCGCCACGCCGGGCGCCGGCCTCGCCGCCCCCGTGCTCGCCGTTCCCGTGCTCGCCGCCCCCAGGCTCGCCGCCCCCAGGCTCGGGGTCGCCAGCCTGGTCGCGGGCGCCATCGCCGTTGCCGCCGCCGTTGCCGCCGCCCGACGCCTCGGCCCCGGACCCGGCTGGCCCGGACCCGGCTGGCCCGGACCCATCGGAGGCCGCGCGCTCCTTGCGGCGCGCCCCGAACAGGCTCTTCACCCGCTCCAGCAGCGTCTCGCGTTCGTGGATCGCCTCGCCCGCCTCCTCGGCGTAGGCGAGCAGCAGCTCACGGGCTCTGGGCGACAGCCGCTCGGGCGTATCCACCACGATGCGCACCACCTGGTCGCCATGGCCCACGCTGCGCAGCCGCGGCATGCCCTTGCCTCGCAGCCGCACCTCGCTGCCGGACTGGGTGCCGGGCCCGACGTCGATGACCTCGGGTCCGTCCATGGTGGGCACCTCGAAGCTCGAGCCCAGCGCCGCCTGCGCCATCCCCAGGTGGAGGTCGTAGCGCAGGTCGTCGCCCTCCCGAACGAAGTCGTCGTGGGGCGTCATGTCGATGAACAGGTAGAGATCACCGGGTGGGCCGCCGTCCACGCCGGCATTGCCCGCTCCGGCGACCCGCAAGCGGTAGCCGCCATCGATGCCGCGCGGCAGCTTGACCTCGACCGCGTCGCGGCTCTCCATCCGGCCGAGGCCGGCGCACTTCTTGCACGGGTCGTTGACCACTTGTCCGAGCCCCTGGCACTGCGGGCAGGTGCGGGTGGTGACGACGGTGCCGAAGAAGGACTGCGCCTGGGCCCGGACCTGTCCCACGCCCCGGCAGGTCGGGCAGGTCTTCTTGCCCTCGCCGTCGGGATCGGCCCGGTCGCCATGGCAGCGGTCGCAGGTGGTGTAGCGGTTGACGTCGACCGTCAGCGTCTCACCCTGGCGCGCCTGCTCCAACGTCACGGTGAGTTGCGCCTCCAGGTCCTCGCCCGGCTGACCGCGCTGCCGCGGGCGCGCGCCCGCCATGTTGCCGCCGAAGACCGACGCGAAGATGTCGAAGATGTCGCCGGTGAAGGTCGCGCCCTCGTCGGCCGAGCCGAAGCGATCGTAGCGATCGCGCTTCTGCGGGTCGGAGAGCACCGCGTAGGCCTCGTTGATGCGCTTGAACTGTTCCTCCGCCTCGTGGTCGCCCGGGTTGCGGTCGGGGTGATACTGCAGCGCGAGCCGGCGGTAGGCCGCCTTGACCTGAGACGCGTCCGCCTCGCGGTCCACGCCCAGCAGCTCGTAGTAATCCGCCATCAGGTGGTCAGTATACCGAAGGGCGAAGCGGCCCCCGTGGCCTGGATTGCACGTTCCCATCGGCGACGGCGGAAGGTCCTGGAGCTCCTCGCCGGCGCCGGCTCAGGGCCGCCGCCGGGCGAAGGGCGCCGCCGCCTCGGGAGTGAGGTAGGGCGCCCGCGGGCGCCCGCGGCCTCACCCCCTGCGTCGCAGGGATTGCAGCTGCTTGGCCGCTTCCTCGGCGCTGATGTCGCCCTTCTCCAGGCGGTCGAGCACGTCCGCGCGTTCTTCGCCGGTGTCGGGCGCGGCCTCGTAGCCAAGCGCGCGCAGCAACGTGTCGAAGCGCAGCCGCACCGTCGGGTAGCTGAGGCCGAGGACGCGCTCGGCCTCCTTGAGGTTGCCTCGCACTCTGACGAAGATGCGCAGGAACTCGAGCTGCTCCTCCGGTAGCAAGGCGAACTCGTTCGGCGCGAACCGCCCCTCGATGACGATGCCGGAGGCCTCGCACTCCAGGCGCGTGACGGTGAGAGCTTCGCCGGTGACGGGGCAGGCGGTGGGCATCGGGTGGTTGGGCATCAGGTCACTCCCTGTGGGCCGCCGGGCGCCGCGCGCCCGGCGCGGGCGCCATCGACGTCAGTAGGTGGTCAGCTCCACGCTCGCCTCCGGCGTGCGCACGCGCAGGTAGGGCTCGCCTGGAGGTAGCCGCAGCCGGTCCCCGAAGCGTGCCCCCGCGAGCGCGTCGAGCGCGGCCAGGGGCGAGGGCGTTGCGTCCCCCACGGCGCCCGTCCCGGCGAAGGCGGTCGCTTCGGCGAGGGACTGCGGCAGGCGTCCGCCGCGCCGGGCCCAGGCCGCCAGCAGCGCCCGCGCCAGCAGGACCACGCCGGCCGCGAAGGAGAGCACCTCCCCGAACGGCCACAGCGGCGCCGCCCAGGCGAAGCGCACGCGCCCGGCGCGCACTCGCAGCACCAGCACGCGCGGCCGAAGCTCGTCCAGGTAGGCGCGCAGCCCCTCCCTGGTGGGCTCGCGCGGCGTCAGCATCACGCCACCTCGATGATGATCTTGGCGGTCGTGCCCTTGTCGTCGTCGCTCGCGTCGATGTCGACCAGGCGTCCGCCGGGCACGTCGCTGCCCAGCGAGTCCAGGATGCCGGCGATGTCGATCCCCTGCTCCTCGAGCTGCTTGCGCGCTTCGGGCGGCAGGAAGCGGCCGGCGAACTTCGCCAGGCCGATCGGCACGTTCACCCGAACGGTCGCCTCCTTGCTGCCGTCCGGGCGGGTGGCGTCCACCGTGATCCTGAGCAGTTGCGCCTTGCCCTTCGGCGCCGGCGCCGCGGCCGGCTTCTGGCCGGCGGGACCGATCGCTTCGAGCAGCTCGGCCGCCTGATCGGCGGAGATCTGCCCGGCGGCCAGCATGTCCAGGATGCGGCGGCGCTCGTCGTTAGCTGTCATCGTCCACCTTCACATGGAGGTTCCCGGTGGTGACGTGCACGTCGAGGCTGGCGGCGCCGTCTCCGAGGCGCCCCTCGAAACGCTGGCCGACGCCGTGCCGGCTCACCTCGAAGCCGTGCCCGCTCACCGAGGCATTGCCGATGGAGACGGAGCCGCTCATCGCCACGTTGGAGTCGGCGCCAAGTCGGATGTCGACATCGCCGGCCGTGGCCCGGAGGCTGTTCCGGCCCTCGGTCAGGGTCATCTCCAGGTCGATGTCGCCGGCCGAGGTGACCAGGTCGACGCCCTTGAGGCCGCGCGCTTCGAGGTCGCCGGAGGTGAGCCGGCCGCGCAGGTAGGGGACGCCGGACAGCTTCACGTCGCCCGCGGTGACGTTGAGGTCCACCCCGTAGTCCGCCGGCAGCCGGACCCGCACATGGGTCGAGCGCAGCCGGTTGACGAAGCGGTCGACCCAGGAGTCGCTCCCGCCGGCGCCCTGGTAGCGCAGGGTGGCACCGTCGCTGGCGGGCTCGAGCCGCAACGACTCGGCGTCGCCAGATAGCGTTACCTCGCTGACGTCGGGGTCGCTGCGAACGTCGATGTCACCGGCCAGCAGGGAGAGGTGGAGCCAGCGCGTGCCCTCGGCCGCGGCCTTCGGCCCGGTCGGCGCGGCAGCCGCTGCGGTTGACGCCGTCTCGGCCGCCGCGACCTGTGGCGCAGCACTCTCGGCCGCGGCCCCAGGAGGCGCGGCGGCCCCAGGAACGGCCGCGGCCGGCTCGCCAGCAGCCGCGTCACCGGCAACCGGCTCGCCAGCAGCTGCCCGCGCCTCGACCTCCATCGCCTCGGCGCTGGCCGCGAGCTCCGCCTCGGCGCTGTCGATGTCGCGCAGGACGCTCAGAAGGCGCTCGGCCTCCTCGTCGGTGATCGTCCCCGCGGCCACCATCTTGCGGATGCGTTCGGTTTCGTCCATGCTCACGTTCTCCCGTCCAAGCGGTCGCGCCGGCCGTCAGGCGCCCTGCGCCCTCGGCCAGAAGTCGTCTCGCCAGGGCCCGGTCGGCTCCACACGCGGCCGCTCGAGGCAGCCCGCGAGCCACCGCAGGCCGGCGGCCAGGCGCGCCAGTGGTCGCCGCGTCGCCTGTCGGCGTTGTGCCGTGAGGTATGCCTGCCGCTGAAGCTCGGCGAGGCGGGCACGCGTTGCGCGTTCGTAGCTCATGCCGGTCACGGTCATCGCCTCCTCGCCACGAATCATAGGCCAGGGTTATCAGAATGTCAAGTTGGAGTTGCCAGTATGTAAGCTAGCGGTTTCTAGGCTGGCGAATGCGCCCGCTCCTCAGGCTCCAACAGGTAGGCGCCGCCCTCGAACGCCGTCACCTGGAACCCCTGCCCCACCCGTGGCGCCAGCGCCTCCCGTACGGCACGGCGCCAGCTCGCCGCAGCCTCGGGGTCGTGGGCCAGCAGCCGGGTAGCATCCTCGGGGACGGCGACCCGCACGGCAGCGGCGCCTTCCGGCAACGCCTGCGGCACGGGCTCGCCAGCGTCGCCGCGCATGAGCGCCCAGGCCGAGCGCGGTAGCGGCGCCGGCTCGGCGCCGAGCCCGATGCCGTGGCGCTCTGCTCGCTGGCTCACCTCGATCGCCCGCAGGTCCCAAAACGCCAGCAGCCGGTCGCTGGCCTGGTTGCCGCCGAGCGCCCCGGACATCGTCCCGTAGAAGTCCGGCAGGTACTCCCGGCTCCTCACCCCGAGATGGTGGAAGTTGAGGCGCGCGTTCCGGGCCTGCATGGGATCGAAGGTCCAGGTCATCCAGTCGAGGCCGCGCTCCAGGCACCAACGCCGCTGTGCCCACTTCAGCTGCCGGCCGACGCCGGCGCCCTGGTAGGCCGGCCGCACCGCCACCATGTGGGAGTGGATGCCGGTACCCCGCTCCCACGGACCGTGCGGGCGGGCGGCGAACCCGTACGCGAAGCCCACCACGCGCTCGCCCGCGAAGGCGCCGAGGACCAGGCCGCCCGTATGCTGCACGGCCCGGAAATGGGCGGCGGGCACGGCCTCGAGCGGCTCGAACCCCCACACCTCGAGCTGCAGCGCCTCGAGCGCGCGCATCTCCTCGATCCCTCGCGGCTCGCGAACCGTGACGCCGGCCGCGGCCTGCCGTGGCGTTCGCATGTCGTGGTCAGTCTACCGGCTCGGCGTCCGCCGGACGCCGTCGCTACAGGATCAGCTGCCCGTGTCCTCGCGCGCCTGCGGGCTCAGCCCGGTGAGGCTCAGCTGCGGCTCGTCGACCTGCCAACCGGTGGCGGCTTCGATGGCCTCTTTGAGGTAGCGGCCCAGCGGCTTGCCGTCGACCATCGGCGTCGGCACATCGAGGATGCTCCCGGTCTCGCGGCAGACCACGTGGAAGTGGTCCGACACGTTGCTGTCGTAGAGCGACTGCCCGGCCGAGCCCTTGAACTCGCGTACCAGCCCTGCCTCGGCGAGCACGCCGAGGTTCAGGTACACGGTCGACAGGCTGAGATTCTCGCCCCGCTGCTTCAGCGCCAGGTAGAGGCCCTCGGCGCTGACGTGCTGGTTCTCGGCGAGCAGATGGCCGAGGATGAGCTCTCGCGGACGGCTGAAGCGCAGCCCGTGCTCCTTGAGCACGACACGCGGGTCGGCCGGCGCATGGGCGCCGCCGGCACCGGCAACCGGCTCCGCCGCGACCCGCTCCGCTGCCGGCTCCCCCACCGGCTCCGCCGCCACCGATGGGACGCTAGTGCGGTCGTGCTCGCTCACGCGCGTTGCCGCCCAGCGACCGTGCCTGGCTGTGACATGCCGTGTCCCACGCAACAAGCATAGCATAATCGGAACGCTTCCGATTTACCGGCCCTACGGCGCCGCAGGCCGGCCGCGGAAGGAGCGCGCCGCGCGCGGCAACCTGGGCACGCGCTGGGGCGGCCAGGGACAGCACGGCGCCGTGATACGGTCCCGCGGGACCGTATCACGGCGCCAGTCGCGGGGCGGCGCCCGGAACCGTCCGGTCCCGCCCGGCCCGTAACCGTGGTCAGAGCAGCGTTTCGACCGCGGCGCGCTCCTCCTTGAGCTCGGCCTCCGTCGCGGTGATGCGCTCGCGCACGGCCGCCGGGATGTCCAGCCCTTGCACCACCTCGATCTTGCCGTTCGCCACCCGGACTGGGAAGGAGAACACCACACCCTCGGCGACGCCGTAGTCACCGCGGCTGGGGATGCCCATGCTCACCCAATCGCCATCGGGCGTGCCGAGCGCCCAGCTGCGCATGTGATCCACCGCGGCGTTCGCCGCCGATGCGGCGCTCGAGGCCCCGCGGGCCTGGATGATGGCAGCGCCACGCTTCTGCACCGTGGGAATGAACTCGCCCGTCACCCAGGCGTCGTCGACCAGGTCCTTGACGGGCGTGCCCTTCACAGTGGCGTGCGTCACGTCGGGAACCTGCGTGCTCGAGTGGTTCCCCCAGATGATCATGCGTCGCACGTCGGCCACCTTCGCGCCCGTCTTGGAGGCGACCTGACTGATGGCGCGATTGTGGTCCAACCGCGTCATGGCCGCGAACTGCTCGGGCTTCAGGTTGGGCGCATTGTTGAGGGCGATCAAACAGTTGCTGTTGGCAGGGTTTCCGACCACCAAGACCTTCACGTTGGGCGCGGCGTTGTCGCTCAGCGCCTTGCCCTGCACGGTGAAGATCGCTCCATTGGTTGCCAGCAGGTCCTTCCGCTCCATGCCGGGCCCGCGGGGACGCGAGCCGACGAGGAGCGCGTAGTCGGCGTTCCGGAAGGCCGCGTTGGGGTCGTCCGAGGTCTCCACCCCGTGAAGCAACGGGAAGGCGCAGTCGTTGAGCTCCATCACGACGCCTTCCAGCGCCTTCATCGCCGGCGGGATCTCGAGCAACTGCAGGATGACCGGCTGGTCGGAGCCCAACATGTCACCGGAAGCGATGCGGAAGAGCAGCGCGTAGCCGATCTGTCCCGCCGCGCCTGTCACCGCTACGCGAACTGGGTCTTTCATTTAGGTCTCCTTGGACTACCATCACGAGGGCCACCGAACGGCCGCCGTCCCGCCTGGATCAGGCATGATCGGCCGGCGCCGAAGTGGCATCCGAGCCAGGGCACTCACGGCCCGCGGGGTGGGCCCCGCGGGCTCCACTCGGCATCGTACCACCGGCCGAGCCAGCCTAAGCGCCGCCCAGCACGACTGCGCGACAACACGAGCTGAGTGTTTCACGTGAAACCCGCAGCCGCTTCGGCCGCCTCAGGCCTGGTACCCGAGAAGCTCCAGCAAGCGGGTCAGCTCGTCCTCGGAGTGGAACTGGAGCTCGATGCGCCCTCGCTTCTCGCCCCGGATGCGCACGCGCGTGCCGGCGTGTCGGCTCAGATCCTCCTCCAGCTGCGCGTAGCGCCCCGACGTGGTCGCGCCCGCGGGTCTCGCCGGCCGTGCAGGCCGCCGCAACGCCTCGGCCTCGCGAACCGACAGGCCGCGACCCACGATCCGCTCCAGTGCCCACAGGCGGTCGCCAGCCGCCTGGGCGAGGATGGCTCGGCCGTGACCCGCGCTGATCTCACCAGCTTCCAGAGCCGCCAACGCCTCGTCGGGCAACGTCAGCAGGCGCAGGCTGTTGGCGACGGCGCTGCGCGACCGGCCAACCGCGCGACCCACCTCCTCCTGGCTCGAGCCGAAGTCCATCAACTGCTTGAAGGCCCGAGCCTCCTCGACCGGGTTCAGATCCTCCCGCTGCAGGTTCTCCACGATCGCCACCTCGAGGGTCTCGCGATCGTCCAGGTCCCGAACCACGACCGGCACGCTGGCGAGGCCCGCGCGACTGGCGGCCCGGAAGCGCCGCTCCCCGGCGACGATCTCGAACCCCTCGCCCCGCGGTCGCACCAGGATGGGCTGGAGCATCCCCTTCTCCGCGATGGACGCCGCCAGCTCGGCGATGGCCACGTCGTCCACGTGCCTACGGGGTTGCGTTGGCGACGGTGTCAACCGGTCAAGTGCCACCTGTTGGATGCCCCCCTGAGCCTTCGGCAGCAGCGCGTCGAGCCCCCGTCCGAGCCCTCTAGCCTTGGCTGACACGATCGATGACCTCCTCTGCCAGGCTCTGGTAGGCCAGCGCCCCGGCCGACATCGGCGCATACTCCATGACCGCCTGCCCGTACGACGGCGCCTCTGCCAGCCGCACGCTGCGCGGGATCACGGTCCGGAACACCTGCTGCTTGAAGTGCCGGCGCACGTTCTCCTCGACCTGTTGCGAGAGCTTCGTGCGGCTGTCAAACATCGTGAGCAAGATGCCGAGGATGCGCAGCTCCCGGTTGAGCGAGCCCCGCACGCGCTCCACGGTATCCATCATGCCGGCGATCCCCTCCAGCGCATAGTACTCGCACTGCAGGGGGATGATGAGGCGGTCGGCGGCGGCCAGCGCGTTCAACGTCAACGCCCCCATCGACGGCGGCGCGTCCACCACGATGAAGTCGAAGTTCGGCCGCACCCCGATGAGCGCCCGTGACAGCAGCAACATGTTGTCGGCGGTGGCGTCGAGCTCCACCGCCGCGCCGGCGAGATCGGCCGACGCCGGTAGCACTGCGAGGTTCGGCTGCAGCGTGCGCACCAGCGCCTGCCGCGCCGACGCCCGCCCCACCACCACGTCGTATACCGTTCGCACCGGCGCGTTGATGCCCAGCCCGCTGCTCGCGTTCGCCTGTGGGTCCAGATCCACCACCAGGATCCGCCGCCGCTCCGCCAATGCCGACGCCAGATTGACCGCGGTGGTGGTCTTTCCCACACCGCCCTTCTGGTTGATCACGCCGATGATCGGCAAGCAGGTCCTCCCCCGAGGCGGAGTGCGACCAGCCTACCACGGTGCCCCAGCGTTTCCTCGGCCAGCACGGTCACTGCCGCGCCGCTCTCGGCGGCCAGCGCCTCCCGCTCAGGACGCCATTGCGGGCCTCTGCGACTCACCAGCAGCACCGGGTCGGCCTGTACCGTCCTCGTCGCCCGGAAGACCTCGACGAACGTTCCGACCCCCTGAGCGACCACCACCGATGCCGACACGCCCGTGAGCGTACCGGCGTCTCCCGCCACGACCTCGACATTCCTCAGCCCCAGCTGTCCGCTAACGAGCGACAGGAAGCTCGCCCGCTTCCGCCGCCGCTCGGTCAGCACCACCCGCCAGGCCGGCAATCTCACCGCCAGCACCACGCCGGGCAGGCCGGCGCCCGACCCGACATCGACGAGCGTTCCTGCCACCGGCTCGAGCCGGCTCACCAGCGAGGCATAGCGCTCGGCCTCGGCCAGGTGCCGATCCAGCTCGGCGAGGCCGCGGTCGGAGAGCAGATCCAGCGTGCGGTGGTACCGCTCGAGCAGCTCGCAGTAGCGAGCCACTGCCTCGTCGGGCCCGGCCTGTTTCACGTGAAACGCCGCCCGCCCGCTACGCCAACTCCCTCCGCCACCCCGCAGACGGCCGCCGCGACGGGTTCCCCCGCACCTCCAGCCCCGGTCCGGCGCCCGGCTGCGGCCGCGCCGGCGGCGCGCCGACGCAGCTCATCCGCGAGGGTCGCCGCTCCGCCGTCCATGCTGCGTCCTGAGGTGCACCACCAGCGCCGCGAGATCGCTGTCGCGCACGCCGCGAAGACGTTGTGCCGCGCCCAGCGTGGCAGGCGCATGCTTCGCCAGCACCTCTCGCCCCTCGGTCGATAGGCTGGCCACCCGACCGAATGCCACACCCGACAGGCTCATCCCCTCGTACTCCCCGCGATCCCTCAGCTGCCGCTCCGCCCGCTCGATGTAGGGCGCGTAGCGCACCAGCGTCTCCACCCGCTCGACCTCGCCGCTCTCCAGCGCGACCTCCGGCCCACCCACGCGCTCGATGACCGCCCGGTAGTCCATCCCGGGGCGGCACAGCAGCTTGCTGCCGCTGTCGCCCGCGTGGCGAGCGGCGGCCAGCCGCGCGACCTCGGCGTGGACGCGCTCTGCACTTGCCCGCACGCGCGCCAGCTCGGCGTCGTCCACCAGCCCCCAGCGATGCCCAACCCGGGTGAGCCGCTCGCCGGCGTTGTCCTGCCGGTGGAGCAAGCGGTACTCGTTCCGCGAGGTGAGCATGCGGTAGGGCTCGTCCACGCCCCACCTCACCAGGTCGTCGAGCAGCACGCCGACGTACCCCCCGTCGCGCGGCACCGTCACCAGCTCCGCCCCGGCGGCGTAGCGCGCAGCGTTGACGCCTGCCACCAACCCTTGGGCCGCCGCCTCCTCGTAGCCGCTGGTCCCGTTGATCTGCCCCGCGCTGAAGAGGCCGGGAAGGCGCTTCGACATCATCGTGACCGCGAGCTGGGTCGGCTGCAGGACGTCGTACTCCACCGCGTAAGCGTAGCGCTGGATCACCGCCCGCCCGAAGCCTGGCAACGTTCGGATCATGTCGTCCTGGAGGATTGGTGGCATCGAGCTCGAGAACCCCTGCAGGTAGACCTCGCTGGTCTCGACGCCGTCCGGCTCGACGAACAGCAGGTGATGATCGCGATCGGCGAAGCGGACCACCTTGTCCTCGATCGACGGGCAGTAGCGCGGTCCGCGGCCCTCGATCTCACCGCCGTACATGGCAGACTGCGCCAGGTTCGCCTCGATCAATCGGTGCGTCTCCGGCGTCGTCCGCGTGAGCCAGGTAGGCATCTCGCTGACGCGCTTCCCCGGCACGCCGGTGAAGCTCTTCGGCGGTCTATCCGGCGGCACCTCCGTCAGAGCCGAGAAGTCGACGGAGTCAGAGCGGATGCGCGGCGGCGTCCCGGTCTTGAAGCGCATCAGCTCATGCCCGCCGGCCCGCAGGCTACGCGACAGCTGGCGCGCAGGCGCTTCCCCCTGGCGCCCAGCGGGCCGCTGCTGCTTGCCGTACCACACCACCCCGGCGAGGAAGGTGCCGGTGCACAGCACCACGCTGGGGGCCATCAGCTCGCGGCCGTCCGAGGTCGCCACGCCCACAGCCCGTCCCCGCTCGACCGCCAAGGACGCCACCTCGGCGCGAACGATCGTCACCCCAGCCGTCGACTCCACCAGCGACCGCGCCGCGGCGGCATAACCGTCTCGCTCGTTCTGCACGCGCAGCGAGTGCACCGCGGGCCCCTTGCTGGCGTTCAGAGTGCGCGCGTGGATGGCGGTCTCGTCCGCCAGCCGGCCCATCACGCCCCCGAGCGCCACCAGCTCGAAGACGAGCTGCGACTTGCCGGGCCCGCCGATGGCGGGGTTGCAGGGCATGACCCCGATCCTGTCCGGGTTGGGCAGCACCAGCGCGGTGCGCGCGCCCAAGCGCGCCGCCGCCACGCTCGCTTCGATGCCAGCGTGACCGCCGCCCACAACGATCACGTCGAACCGCATGTGCTAGTCGCCACCTTCCATCAAGGCCGTGAGGAACGCGCTCGCACCCCACGGTCGCCTCAGGGCAGCCTACCCCGCCAGGCCCACCGTTGTCCCACCGCCCATGACGCCCAGGCACCGTCCCGCGGAGCCGTCGCCTGGGCCCCACCCCCACGACGCCGCTGTCGCGGCGACCGCCGCCGACCCGCCGGAAGGTCGGCCGCCGTCTGGTAGACTGCGGCCCTGACACTCCGCACCGCGAGCGGGCGCCAACCCGGGCGGCGGAGCATCGTCCGGGGCCCGCTCCCGGCGCCACAAGCCAACCCGGCGTCGCGCCCCGCGCGCGGGGCGACCCGGGTCATAGCGGGCGGCCGGGCCGCGTGCCGCAGACGATCCTGCGGCGCGCGGGCGAGGGGACACTGCAGGCATGCTGAGCCGCGATGAGGCTATCTGGGAGGACATCCTCGAAGCGCTCCGGGAGGAGATCCCGGAGGTCGAGTTCCGCACCTGGTTCCGTCAGGTGAAGCCTCTCGGCTTCGAGGACGGCGCCTTCCTGGTGGGCGTGCCACATTCCTTCGCGCGCGACTGGCTGCGGGGCCACTACGCCGAGCTGATCGAGCGGGCCCTCCAGGACCTCGGCGCGGACACGCCCCGGGTGGCCTTCCAGGTGGTGCCCTTCCAGACCATCGAACAGCAGGACCTCTTCAGCGCGCACCAGGAGAGCGCCCCGGTCGCGACGGCGCCGCAGCCGCACCTCAACCCCAAGTACGTGTTCAGCAACTTCGTGGTAGGGCCCAACAACAACCTGGCCCACGCCGCCGCGCTGGCAGTGGCCGAGTCGCCGGGCCGCGCCTACAACCCGCTGTTCCTTTACGGCGACGCCGGCCTGGGCAAGACGCACCTGATGCACGCCGTCGGGCACGCGGTGGCCGAGCGTTACCCCAACCTGGTGGTCGAGTATGCGACCACCGAGGCCTTCACCAACGAGATGATCAACGCCATCCGGGAGGACCGAATGGTCTCCTTCCGCGACCGCTACCGCTCCATCGACCTGCTGCTCATCGACGACATCCAGTTCATCGCCGGCAAGGAGCGCACCCAGGAGGAGTTCTTCCACACGTTCAACGCGCTCTACGAGTCGGGCAAGCAGATCATCCTCTCCTCGGACCGGCCGCCGAAGGACATCCCCACGCTCGAGAAGCGCCTTCGCAGCCGCTTCGAATGGGGGCTGATCACCGACATCCAGGCGCCGGAGCTAGAAACGCGCATCGCCATCCTGAAGATGAACGCCGAGTATCGCGGCGTGAAGGTCCCGGCCGACGTGATCGACTACATCGCGCGCCACGTCACCTCCAACATCCGGGAGCTCGAGGGGGCCCTGGTGCGGGCCATCGTCTTCGCCTCCATGAACCAGGCCACGCTCGACCGCCAGACCGTGGCCAAGGCCCTCTCCGACGTGTTCGCGCCCAGCGAGCTCAACCTCACCATGGCCGACATCCTCAAGCTGACGTCCATGCGCTTCGAGGTCGAGGCGAACGACGTCAAGGGCAAGGGCAGGCGTCAGGAGCTGGTGGTACCCCGCCAGATCGCCATGTACCTCATCCGCGAGCTGACCCCGCACTCCTACCCCGAGATCGGCCAGTTCTTCTCCGGGCGCGACCACTCCACCGTGATGTACGCCGTGCAGAAGGTGACCGACCAGTTGGGCAAGGATCAGGAGCTGGCGCATCTCGTCCGCGACCTCAAGGCCAGCCTGGTCTAGCCCCGGCCCGACACCGGCGCGCGCATGCCAAGGCGCGCGCATCGGCCGCCGCGGCGCCACCCCCTCCCGCCACGTCCGGACCCCGCGAGGCCACGCCCTCCGCGCCCGCCGCCGCCTCGGCAGGCCCGAGCGCGAGCCGTCTGTGGACAAGCCTGTGGAAAACATGTGGACAGCTTGTGGATGCCCTTGTGCAGAAGTGTCGCCCCCGACGCACATGTGGACAGCTGTGGATGACCGTTACGCTTTTCCACAGCGTTCCCCGGGTTCTCCACACCTGCATACACATCCTCATCATCGTGATGGCCGCCAGTTCGCGTGCTTTTCCACACTTTCCCCAGGCCCTACGGTTATCTAGTGTCTCTTCCTATTCATGATGTTCACCCACCCCTCGGGAGTGTCCCACCACGTTCATCGCCAAGAGCGAGCCCCGTCAGACGCACACATCAGGTATGCTCATAGTCAATGCCGCAGGGGAGACACGCATGAAGGTTCACGTTCCCAAGAAGACACTGGCCGATACCCTCGCCCATGTCGAGCGCATCATCCCCACGCGGAGCAGCAATCCCGGTCTCAGCCTGCTTCGCATCGACACCAGCAGTGAGGGCATCGAGCTGAGCGGCAGCAACATGGACATCGACATCCGCTCACGATTCGCGGCCGACGCGCAGGGCGCAGGCAGCTACGCCTTGCCGGCGCATGTCTTCAGCCAGATCGTGCGCGCGCTGGCGGGCGACATCGTGGAGCTGGAGTTCGGCGACAAGGAGCTGGAGATCTCGTCGGGCACCTTCGCTACCAAGCTTCAGCTGATGGCGCCGTCGTCCGCTCCCGAGCTGAGTTTTCCCGACGATCTCCCCGGCGCGCTCGACGCCGCGGCACTGGTCAAGGCCCTGGGCAGCGTCCGCTACGCGGCTGCCGTAGCCGACTACCAAGCGGTGTTCCGGGGCGTGAAGATGGAGCTCGGCCCCGAGACCACGCGCGCGGTCGCCACCGACGGCTTCCGTCTCGCCTACTACCACCTGGAGTCCGGCAGCGGGCTCGAAGGCGAGGTGGTGGTGCCGGCACGCAGCGTCGACGAGGTGACGCGGGTCTTCGGCGAAGGCGAGGTCCAGATCGGGCTCTTCGAGGGGCAGCTGAGCGTTCGCAGCGGCGGCTTCAGCCTCAACCTCAAGCTCATGGACGGCAGCTTCCCGGACTACGAGCGCATCATCCCGACCAGCTTCCCGGTCAGCGTCACCGTGGACGCACCGAAGCTCGCCGAGGCGGTGTCGCGAGTGGCGTTGATGGCGGACAAGACCGCCAACAACCGGGTGGACCTGTTCGCCAAGGAAGGAACCCTGCAGATCACCGCAGAGGGCTCCTACGGCCGGTCACAGGAGTCCCTGGACGTGCTCCAGGAAGGGGCCGATCCCGAGATCGCCCTTGCCTACAACGCCAAGTATCTGGTCGATGCCCTGGGGCCGGTGGCAGGCGACGTGCGCCTGTCGTTCTCCGGCGGCGGGCCGTCGACCTCGCCGAGTGTGATGGCCGACCTCGGCGATCCCAGCTACCTGGCGATGATCGTACCGCTCCGGACCGGCTGACCGAGGCGGCGTGCGCCGCACGGCGGCTCATGGCGGAGTGCCTGGGTCCCGTGAGCGGCCGCGCACGAACCTTCGCGGCGGCGGCCCAGCGCATCAACTAGGGAGGACCCATCATGACCATCATCGAAGACGTTCGTGCGCTCGAGCTTCTGGACTCGCGCGGCAATCCCACGGTGAGCGCTACCGTCAGCCTCTCCAGCGGTGTGCAGGGATCCGCGGTGGTGCCGTCGGGCGCCTCCACCGGCGTGCACGAAGCGGTCGAGCTGCGCGACGGCGGCAGCCGCTTCATGGGCAAGGGCGTTCAGAAGGCGGTGGCGAACGTCGAGGCCGAGATCGCGCCTGCCGTGATGGGCATGGACGCGCTCGATCAGGCGGCGCTGGACCGCACCCTCATCGAGCTGGACGGCACCCCCAACAAGAGCAAGCTGGGCGCCAACGCCATTCTCGCGGTATCGCTGGCCGCCGCGCGCGCGGCGGCAGCCGCCCTCGACCTGCCGCTCTACCGGCACCTGGGTGGCGTCGGCGGGCGCATCCTACCGGTGCCGCTGATGAACGTCCTGAACGGAGGCAGGCACGCCGACAACAACGTCGACATGCAGGAGTTCATGCTGGTGCCGGCCGGCTTCGAGCGCTTCTCCGACGGCCTGCGCGCCGGCGTCGAGACCTTCCACCACCTCAAGCAGGTGCTCGCCACACGCGGCTACAACACCAACGTCGGGGACGAGGGCGGCTTCGCTCCGGACCTCAAGAGCAACCAGGAAGCGCTCGAGGTGCTGGTGGAGGCGATCGAGAAAGCTGGCTACGCTCCGGGCGAGCAGGTGTTCATCGCGCTCGACCCGGCGGCCAGCGAGTTCTACCAGGACGGCAGCTACAACCTTGCGTCCGAAGGCAAGAAGCTCGACTCGGAGGGCATGATCGACTACCTCGAGGAGTGGATCTCGCGCTATCCGATCCTGTCCTTGGAGGACGGCCTGGCCGAGGACGACTGGAGCGGCTGGGCGTCGCTCACCAAGCGCCTCGGCGACCGGGTGCAACTCATCGGGGACGACATCTTCGTCACCAACGTCGAGCGCCTGCAGCGGGGCATCGACGAGGGGGTGGCCAACGCCATCCTGGTGAAGGTGAACCAGATCGGCACCCTGACCGAGTCGCTCGACGCCATCGAGCTCGCCAAGTCGCGGGGCTTCCGGAACGTCATCAGCCACCGCAGCGGCGAGACCGAGGACGCCTTCATCGCGGACCTGGCGGTGGCGCTCAACGCCGGCCAGATCAAGACCGGCTCGGCGAGCCGCTCCGACCGCATCGCCAAGTACAACCGGCTGCTGACGATCGAGGCGGAGCTGGGCGCCGACGCCCGCTACCTGGGCGTTGGCGCGCTGGCGCGATGACCACCAGGCGCCGCACCAAGATCGTCGCCACCCTGGGACCGGCGAGCAGCGACGAGGACACCCTGGGCCGCCTGATCGAGTCCGGTGTGGACGTCTTCCGGCTGAACTTCTCCCACGGAAGCAAGGACGTCCACCGCGCCAACGTGGAGCTGATCCGCGCCCAGGCGAAGCGTGCGGGGCGCGCCGTGGGCGTGCTGCAGGACCTGCAAGGTCCCAAGATCCGCATCTCGCGCTTCGAGGACGACGAGATCACCCTGGAAGAGGGCGACGAGTTCGCGCTCACCTGCGACGACGACTCACCGGGGACCCGCGAGCGCGTGGGCGTGACCTACAAGAACCTCTGCCAGGACGTCAAGGGCGGAGACGCGCTGCTGCTCGACGACGGCCGCCTGCGACTCGAGATCACCGCCATCCACGGCGCCACCATCCACACCCGGGTGGCGGTCGGCGGGGTGCTGTCCAACAACAAAGGCATCAACATCCCCGGCGCCGACCTGAGCATCCCGGCCCTCACCGACAAGGACGTCGAGGACCTGCTCTTCGGGGCCGAGCTGGACGTCGACTGGGTGGCGATGAGCTTCGTGCGCAGCCGCGACGACCTGCTGCTGGCCCGTCACTACCTCTCGCGCGCGGGTTCGAAGGCGAAGCTGATGGCGAAGATCGAGAAGCCCACCGCGGTGGAGCGCTTCGAGGAGATCCTCTTCGAGGTGGACGGCGTCATGGTGGCGCGCGGGGATCTGGGCGTCGAGATGCCGCCGGAGCAGGTGCCGCTCATCCAGAAGCGCCTCATCCGCGGCTGCCTCGACGCCGGCAAGCCGGTCATCACCGCCACCCAGATGCTGGAGTCGATGGTGCACAGCCCCACGCCCACCCGGGCCGAGGCCTCCGACGTGGCGAACGCCATCTACGACGGTACCGACGCCGTCATGCTGTCGGCCGAGACCGCCGTCGGCGACTACCCGGTGGCCGCGGTCGTGATGATGGACCGTATCGCGCACTCGGTGGAGGCGGACGAGAGCTACCAGCGCGGCATGCGCGAGCACTACCCGACGCCCGAGAACACCACCGCCGACGCCGTGTCGCTGGGAGCTTGCGAGATCGCCTTCACACTCGGCGCCGAGCTGATCGTCACCTTCACCTCCAGCGGCACCACCGCGCAGCGGGTGTCGCGCAACCGCCCGTCGGTGCCGATCCTGGCGATCACACCGAACGCCCGCGCCTACCGCCAGCTGGCGGTGGCCTGGGGGGTGGTGCCGCTCATGAGCGACGACATCCACAGCACCGACGAGATGGTGGCGGTCGCCACCAGCAGCATCGCGGTGGCGGGGCTGGCTCAGCCCGGCGGCCGCTTCGTGATCACCGCCGGGGTGCCGTTCGGCATGCGGGGCACCACCAACCTGATCCGCGTGGAGCGCTACCGGCCGCAGGGCTGAGTGGGCGCGCCGGCGAGGGGCCACGAGGAACGCGGCCGGCAGGTACATCCTGCCGGCCGCGCTGGCTGCGGGTGCGAGGTGGGGCGGGGGCTCAGCCCTCCTCGGCCCTCACCACGACCTTGAGGTCGATGGTGACCTCGGGGTGGGGGCGGTACGGAACGGTGTACTCGCCCAGGGTCTTGATAGGGTCCTGCAGGACGATCTTGCGGCGGTCGACGTCGACATCGTAAGCGTCCTTGAGCGCCTTCGCGATGTCCTTGTTGCCGACCGAGCCGTAGATGCGCTCCTCGCCGGCCTTCACGCTGATCTCCAGGGTGGCCTCGCCGAGCATCTCCTGCAGGCGCTCGGCGTCGCCCTTGCGCTCGGCCAGCACGCGGGCCCGCTGCGCCAGGCGCGCCTGGAGCTCGGCGCGGTTGGCCTCCGTGGCGGGCAGGGCCAGGCCCTGCGGCACCAGGAAGTTGCGGGCATACCCGGCGCGGACCCGCACGACCTCCCCGGCCTCGCCGAGCCCATCGACAGGTTCGAGCAGGATGACGGTCATTTCCGGACCAGCTTCTCCGTGATCGGGATGATGGCCAGCGACCGCGCGCGCTTGATGGTGGTGGCGAGCCTACGCTGGTGCTTGGCACAGGTACCCGTACGACGGCGGGGCAGGATCTTGGCCGTGTCGCTGATGAAGCGGCGCAGCATCCTGCCGTCGTGGTAGTCCATGATCTCTAGTTCGCCCGTGCAGAACGCACAGACCTTTGGCCTGCGGCCGCGGCGTCCGCCGCCGCGGCGGCGCTGTCTTCCGTCTCGTGGCATCTAGAAAGGCAGATCCTCTTCCGGTGGAAACTCTTCATCGATGTCAAGTCGACTCGCCTGGGCGCCCTGAGAGACCTTCTCGGGGCGGGTCCCGGCTCCACCACTACCGGGACCGCGGGTCAGGAACTCCACGCGCGAGCCTTCCACGCGCGTGGTGAACCGCCGATTACCGTCCTTGTCCGTCCAGGAGTCGTTGGTGAGGCGGCCGGTCACGAACACCGGGTCGCCCTTGGAGAGCGACGCCGTGGCCTCGGCAAGCTCGCGCCAGACGTTCACGTCGACGTAATGCGTGCGCTCCTGGTCGGTGCCGCTACGGTCGCGGAAGCGCTCGTTGACCGCCACCGAGAAGCGCGTGACGGCGCTGCCGCTAGGGGTGTAGCGCAGCTCCGCGTCGCGCGTCAGGTTGCCGATGATCAGCACCTCGTTGAGCGCGTTGCGCAAGCGGTGCTGGCCGCGCGCGTCGGTGACCGTGGCGTCGTCGCCGCGGGAGCCGACGGTGAGGAGCTCGACACGCTGCGCCACGACGTCGAGCGCCGCGCGGCGCTGGCCGTCCTGCGATTCCCAGCTGCGATAGTTCAACCGCCCCTCGACGAACACCGGCGTGCCGGCGTCGAGCTGGTTGACGAGCGACTCGCCCTGAGCGCCGAACACCGTGACGCGGTGGTACCACGCCAGCTCGCGCATCTTGTCGTCGTCGCCCAGGACGTGGTCGTTGCCGGCCACGTTGAGCTCCAGGATGGCCAACCCCCCGGGAGTGTAGCGCAGCTCGGGGGGCTGCGTGAGGGTGCCTGCCAGGTACACGTTGTTCAGGCCTCGTGCCATGGAGCTCTCCTAGGGTTCGGCGCAAGCGCGAACGATGAGGCGGCTAGGCGCCGGCCTCCGCCTCGCTCTTCTCCCGCGGTTGCTTGCGGGTCTTCCACTCGGGACGGTCCTTGACCACCAGTACGCGCATCACGTTATCACGCTGCCTAAGGGCGGCCTCCAGCGCTTTGGGCTTGTCACTGGACAGCGCTAGGCGATAGATCAGGTAGTACCCCTCGCTCTGCTTGCGAATGGGGTAGGCGAGGCGCCGTGCGCCCCACTCCTCCAGCTCCACGATCTCGCCTTCGGCGCGTTCCACCTGCTGCGTGACCGCGTCCTTCTCGGTCTGGAGCTGCTGCTCGCTCAAGCTCGGATCGAGAATGACGTTCAGGTCGTAGCTCGCTTCGGACATGGGCACCTCCTTCCAAGGCTGGTGGCTGCCTGCGTCCGCTCGCCTCGCCGTCGCCTCTCGCACGCGCGTGCGCCTGCCTGCCCGGCCTTCTCGGCCCGACCGCGACGACGCGCTGCGACGAGGCGCTGGTGCGGCTCGCTGCGACGACGCACTGCAGCCCTCCCCAGCGTGGGCTCGCCACCGCGCCGCCCGTCTCCCCGTGCGCCTACCGGCGAGGCTGCACGCTCGCAGCCAGCCCGAAGCGCGAGGAAGCCGGCGGCTGGCGCGGCAAATTGGAATTGTAGCACGGTAGCCGGAGAAGGTGAAACCGGGACGCAGGGCGGCCGGCGCGCCGAGCGCGACGCTCATGAACGCGGCGTGAGATATTCCCTGCGTGCGGGACGCATGCCCCCGTATGGTGGTGCAACCGAAAGGAGTGAACCGTGAAGAGGCGGACGACATTACCCATTCTCTTTGCTGCCATGCTGGGCCTCGCGGTCCTGCTGTCCGCTTGTGGGGGCGGCGTGCCGACCAAACCCCTGACACAGGCGGCGGCCACGCAGGTGGCGACGACCGGCATGCTCGGCGACCAGATGGTCGCCAACATGATCGCCCCGGGAGGCTACTCCCCGCTGGGCATGGGGCTCAAAGCCCTTGGCCTGCAGGGCATCGTGCCGCAGGCGAGCTGCAGCGTCACCACCTCGCCCACCACGCCGGTGGACAACGACGGTGACGGCTGGTACGCCACGTCCACGGCCACCTACAACTGCACGCAGGCCTATGGCACCAGTGGCGGCACCATCACCATCAGCGGGTCGATGACCGAGCAGGACAAGAACGACAACGACCCCACCAGCGGCACCAAGGCCACCATCAAGGACCTGACCATCAAGACCGACGACGGCGCCGGCAACGTCAGCAGCATCGTCTACAACCTGTCGTGGGATCTCACCAAGCAGTCGAGCACCAACTACGCCCTGGCGTTCGACGTCAAGCTCCAGCTGGACGACTCCTCGAGCGGCACGGTGGTGTTCGAGGTCAAGGGCAACCCGACCTACACCGGCGATAGCGCGGCCGATCCCTTCGCGGCCGGCACCTTCACCTTCGACGGCTCGGTGGTGTATCAGGACAGCAACGCGCGCTACGAGCTGACCCGCAAGTCGACCGGCGTTCACTACTCGGACAGCTGCAGCTCGGTGTTCGATAGCGGCACGGTGAACTACGCCGACAACCAGGGCGACACCATGAAGATCACCTATAACGGCTGCGGCAGCGAGACCATCACCTACAACGGCAGTCCCATCTAGCACCCCCTCGACCCGGCCAGTCCGGGAACAGCAAGCGGCGGCGCGGTCCTCAGGGATCCGCGCCGCCGCTGCGCGCATGGCTCCCTGACGCGGCGCCCGCCGGCCAGGGCCGCCCTGGCGCCGCGCCGACGTCGCCGCCTGGATGCTCGTCGGGCGGGGTGCTCGTCAGGCGCGGCCCGCGCCGGTCAGCGCCTGCGCCACGCGCCGCGCCTCGCGCACGCTGGCGTTGACGCCCACGCCGCGGTAGGCGTTGCCGGCGAGGTGAACGCCGGGAAGGCCCGACAGCCCCTCCTCGATCGCTCGCAGCCGGCGGGCGTGGCCGAGGGTGTACTGCGGGATGGCCTGCGCCCAGATGACGGACTCCAGGAACTCCGGGGCCGCTGTGATGCCCATACTCAGGCGCAGGTCGCGGCGGACGGCAGCCAGCGCGGCGTCGTGCGGCAGCTCGAGCATCTCCGGGTCGTGGCGCCCGCCCGCCAACACCCGTAGCAGCACCTTGCCGGCCGGCGCGTGCGCCGGGTAGAGCGTGGAAGTCCACAGCACGCCCAGGCTGCGAACTCCCTGCCCGCGCGGCGCCAGGAAGCCGAAGCCGTCCAGTGCGCAGGGCACGTCGATGCGGTCGAAGCCCAGGCCGAAGACGCGCACGCCGGCGTAGGGGATGGCCGCCAGCGCATCGGCCGCGGCCGGCGCGAGCGGGCGGAGCAAGGCGGCCGCGGCCGGCGCCGGCGTGGCGATGACCACGTCGTCGAACGCCTCTCGGCGGCCCGAGGCGAGCCGCAGCGCGTAGGGATGAGGATCCGCGCCGTCGTGCTCGAGCGCGGCCACCGGCGTGGCCAGCCGCACGGGCGCCGGCAGTGCCTGCGCCAGCGCGTCGAGCAGGCGCTGCATCCCGCCCTGGCGGAACGAGGTCAGGCGAGCGGCAGGCCGGCGTGGCCCGCCGGCCGCGTCGTCGTCGCCGCTCGCCGCCGCGCGTCGCTGCCGCGCGTCGCGCCGCCGCGCGTCGCGCTGCTGCGCGAGCAGTGCCCGCACCAGGCTGCCGTGGGCCTGCTCCATGGCGCGCAGCCGCGGGAAGAGCGCGTCGAGGCTCAGCTCGCGGGCGTCGCCGGCGGCGATGCCTGCAACGAGGACGTCGGCCAGCGCGACCGCGAAGGTGGCCCCGAAGTGCCGTGCCAGGAAGGCGTGGACAGACTCCTCGCGCTCCCGCGGGCCACCCGCCAGCCGCCGGGCGAGCGCCGGCTCCAGCGCCGCGCGAAGCCTGCCGGCGGGGGGCACCACCTCGCTGACCAGGAAGGCCTGCGGCGTGGACGGGAGCGGCCGCAGGCCGCCGTCGTGGTAGAGGTAGCGGCGGCGAGCCGCCGGCGACGCCGGCTGAAGCTCACCGGCGAGCCCCAGGTCCCGAACCAGCTCGATGGTGTCCGGCACGCCGGCGAGGAAGCCGTTGGGGCCCCAGTCGACGGTGTAGCCGTCCCTGACGGTGCTGCGCGCCTTGCCCCCGACCTGCGCCTCGGCCTCGAAGACCTCGAGGCGCATGGCCGTGCGCGAGCGCGCCAGCAGGTAGGCCGTCGCCAGCCCAGTGACGCCGGCGCCGACCACCGCCACCCGCCTCTCCCCTGCCGCGTTCGTTGCCACGGGCGCACGATACCGGAAGCCGGTCCGCTCACGGCGGCAGCGCGCCGCAGAGCAGTGCCGTGTCGAGACGGGTGACGCCGAGCCCCTCGTCGGCGTCCGCGAGCTGCAATGCCAGCGTCGCGGAGCGGTAGGCGCCGGCGAGCGTGGCGGGGAGCGGTGCGGAGAGGGCGCGCAGCAGGATTCGGCGGCGGGCCAGCAGGTCGGCCTCCTGCCCCACCAGCAGCTCGAGCTGGCCGCGCACCGTGCGGGCGGCCTCGAGCACGTCGGGATCGGCGCCGGCATCATGCGGCGGGTTGCCGGGCGGGGCAGCGGGTGCCCGGTTGGGCCAGGCGGCCTCGAGCGACTGCTCCAGCCCCTCGGCGCCGATCGCCAGCGAGGCGGCGCCGCTGCCCCGGCTCCAGGGCGGCAAGCTCAGCGACACACCGAGGCGCACGCCGTAGCCTGCCTGCGGCCGCTGGCTGCCGAGCCGGGCGGTGCCGCTCAGCTCCAGCTCGGCGTGCGGCAGCGAACGGGCCCGGGCCAGCGCCGCCGCTAGCCGGCGGTCGCGGGCGGCCAGCCGTGCCCGGGCCACGGCGTCGCTGCCCGTGACGCACGCCTGCGGCTCGAGCTCGGCGGCGACCAGGCCCAGCGGGTCGCGCGCGACGTAGGGCGCCCCCGACGCCCGCGGGGTTGCCTTCGGCGGGACGGGAACGCGTACGCCGAGCCGCGTCCGGAGCTCGCCGCGGAGCGCGCGATCGCGCCGTAGCAGGGCGTTGCGGTTAGCCAGCAAGAGCTGCACGTCCACCGGCGACACCGGCGGCGCCCAGGGCGCAGCCGACGCGGGCGGCGCAGGAGCGGAGGCGGGCCCTGTTGCGCTCGGCGCGGGTCGGCCGCCCTCCGAGGCATGCGGGTGCGCCGTGGCGGCTCGCAGCGCGTCCAGGGCACGCAACCGCGCGCGGGTCTCGAGCAACGCGACGGCGTTGGCGAGGTCGTCGTGCAGCTCCTCGCGGCGCCTGGCCGCGAGCTGGCGCCGGGCCGCCGCCAGGCGCTCGCCGGTGAGGCGGCGGTCGGCGGTGGTGGCCGGCGCCGACAGCGGCAGGCTGAGGCCCGCCTGCAGCTCGAGCTCGAAGGCGGCGTCGAGGCCCAGGCGGCTGCGTTCGCTCAGGCGCAGGCGTGGCAGGCGCGCCGCCGCGGCCCGGCGCGCCTCCACCTCCGCGGCGGTCAGCTCGTCGCCCTCGAGAGGCGCCAGGGCGCGCGCCACCGCCGCGTCGCGAGCGCGCTGGAACCAGGCGGGAGCGGGCTGCGCTGCAGCGAAGGCGGCCAGCATCAGGGCGGCCAGGGCCGCGGCGTGGGCGCGCGGCCGGCGCCCGCTCACGGCCTGCCCTTGCCCGCGCTCGGGCCGATCACGTGGTGGATCGGCGCGAGCAAGCCCTGGCTGCGGCAGCAGCGTGCCTCCAGCGCGTAGTCGACCACCGGGTAGGCCTCGATGGCGAGGTCGCCGACGTAGCTGCCGAAGGCGGCCGGGGTGATCGCCAGGTAGACCGCGTCGCCGGGCGCCACGGTGGCGTCGAGCGCGCTGGCGGCGCGCCAGCGGGACGTCGCCAGCGCGCCGGTCAGCGGGAACGCGAGCGAGGCGGGGGCGAGCGGGCGGGTGGGCGCGACGGGATCGTGGCCGCCGGCCCCCAGATAGGGGCCGAAGGCGGCGGCGGTGCGCTCCAGCACCTCGTCCTTCCAGGCGCCGAAGGCGGCCGGGGGCCCGCCTGCTTCCAAGACCAGGCCGCGGCCGAGACGACCCGGTGCGTAGCGAAGCGCGTGCAGCGTCACCGGTACGGGACCGTCGTTCACGAGCGAGAAGGCCGCGTACAGCCCGGCGGCATCGTCGTTGGCCCAGCGCCGGAGCCTGAGCGGGCCGCCGCCCGTAGCCAACGCCACGACGGCCGCCGCCCGCAGCCGGACGGCGTAGGCGGGGGCGTAGCGGAGGCCCACCAGCAGCTTGCTCACGCGCACGGTGCCCGGCCTGTCGGCGCGAAGGCGGACGATCAGGCTTGCCGCCGAGGGGTCGAGGTGGAAGCCGGTCACGATCAGGTGGCCCCGCGGGACGCGCACGTCGACCACCCGATCGAGCGGGAAGGGACCGGGACGGATCTGGAACGCCAGCAGCGCCTCGCTGCCGGGGGCGGTCCAGCCGAAGACGATACCCGGCAGCACTGCGAGCGGCGCCTCAGAGCCGGGAGGGGCGCCCGCCCGCCCGGCGTGGGCGCCCGCGAGCGCGAGCAGCAGGGCGCCCAGCCAGCGGAGGACGGCCGGCGCCGGCAGGGCGGGGTGAGGCGCCCGGCGACGTGGGATGGTCATGCTTGCCTCCTTCGGACCGGACCCGACGGGGCCGGCCAAGCGACGTCCATGGCCGGAGCGGCGCGAGCGCGCCGCTCCGGCCGGGGCCTCAGAGCGGGCCCGTCACGTAGCCGAGCACCGTCGTGGTACTCACCAGGGGCCCGTGGTCGCTGGCGATGATGCTGCGCGAGCCGTCGCTGAAGGCCTGGTACCGGTGGCCGTAGTAGGTCTTGCGCGCGGTGTAGTACTTGACGTAGAGCTTGCCGTACGACATCGGCGGCACCCCGTAGCGCACGCTGGCGCTGGTCGAGGTGCTGACCTCGCCGCCGATCGAGGCACGCACGAAGCTGGCGAAGCCACCGGAGAACTGCACGTCGCGGACCACCTTGCGGGTGTAGCCGAAGCTGCCGGTGATGGTGGAGCTGGACCAGTTGTTCACCCGGCTCGCGAGCGTCGCCGGCGAGTAGTAGCCGGAGTCGAGCGTGACGCGGTAGGTGACCCAGTAGGGGCTGCCCGTCGCCACCGGGGATCCGCTGCTGCCGGTGCCGCCGCCGCCCCCGCCGCTGCCCCCGCAGGTGGTGCAGGTGCCGCCCGTGACGAGCGCGAGCTGACCGGCGGGCACGGCGGAGATCCCGGTCGCCGTGCCGGAGACGGCGGCGTGTGAGACGGC
>Ga0315535_1000535_pt1 | contig 26991 bp, 25 predicted proteins | sample SalMarSW160220MG_2_FD_203092 | JGI IMG/M metagenome (GOLD analysis project Ga0315535, IMG submission 203092) | Salt marsh sediment microbial communities from the Plum Island Ecosystem LTER, Massachusetts, United States - Salt Marsh Sediment SW1602-20 ... | reverse complement strand
CGAGGGCCCTCCACTATCCCTTCGCGTCGTTGGTGGCGAGCCCGGCAGATCGTGGCAGCGAGGCGGTGCCCGTCGAGGAGCTCGCGTGCCCGGCCCCTCGACCGCCCAGATCCTCGGCCGCATGGCTCCTCGGCCGCGGAGCCCCTGGACGACCTCTCTCGCCTCCGGCCCGGACCGGCGCAGCGCGGCCTGCATGGAAAGGCGCGCCCCGTCGTGGGGCGCGCCTCGGCCTGCCTCCTGGCCGTCAGCGGCGGGTGCGCACCACGTCGTTCGGCCTAGGCCCCGCCACCGCTCGACGGCGGTGTGCTGTTCTGGGGTGTGCTGTTCTGGGGCTGGTTGTTCTGGAGCTGGCGGTTCTGCGGCATACCGTTCCAACCGCCGGGCCCGCGCGGCGCCCCGCCACGTCCCCAGGGGCTCTGGCCGGCGTTCGGCATGCGAGAGGCGCCCGGCCCGCCCCAGCGCCAGCCCATGCCGCCCTGCGCGCCTGCGCCCGGCCGGATCCCCTGCATGCCGGGCATGCTGCCGAAGCCCCGGCCTCCGAACCCCAACCCGCCGAGGTCGGCGCCCGGACCGTAGCCGCGACCGTAGCCGCGACCGTAGCCGCCGAGCTCACGCAGCAGCGCGCGCGCCTGCGGAACCTTCTGGACGAACGCCTGCACGTCGCTGCGAAGGGTGGCGACGTCCTTGGTGAGCGCCAGTCGGGTGTCGGCGACCTTCTGCTGCGCCTGCACGCGGGCGGTCATGGGCGCGTCTCCCGCTTGCAGGGCGGCGATGTAGGCCTGGAGCTCAGCGGCCCTCAAGCTCAGGGCGCGCTGACGCAGGGCGTCCGCGCGGTCGAGGAGCTGTGTCGCCTGCGCACGGTCTGCCGCCGGCAGGCTATTGACGAGCGTCAGCCGCGCTGCCTGCCGCTCCAACGACTGCAGGTTGGCCTGCTGCGTCGCGCTCCCGGCTGCCGGCGGCGTGGTCGTCGACTGGGCCGACGCCAGCCCTCCGAGGAGCAGCGCGGCTGCGAGCAGGGACGCGACGATGCGTGGTGATCCGGACATGCGGTCTCCTTCCGGCGCCGTGCGACCTGGTGGGGGTCGGCGCTGGCGCTTCAAGGCACCATGCCGTGCGCTCGTGCAGGTGCGTTCGGCGGCATGTGCAGAAGGGGTGCATCCGTCCGGGGTCGTGCGGACGCGACGGTCACCGGAGCTTGCCCCGCGGATGCTTCGCCGCGAGGTCGATGGCCACGTTGCCGGTCCAGGCTCCACTGGCAGCGTCGCGCAAGGCGATGTCGAGGCTGGCGTGGCCGCTGAGATCGCCTGGTGCCAGGCGGACGCCATGCATGCCGAAGGGGAGGGGGCCGGCATCCAGGTCGCGCGCGTCGCGCCAGCCGTCGAAGCCGAGGCGCAGGGTGAACGGTGCGCGAGCCTCGACGAGCAGCGCGCGGCCCCGCGGCAGCGCGTCGAACGGGACCTCGGACCGCCAGTGCCAGGTCGCGGCTTTGGGTCGCTTGCCGCCGTAGCGTTGCGCGACGGCCTGCAGCAGCTCGAGTGGCCGGCCCGCGTCGCGGGCGTAGGCGAGCTTCAAGAACTCGGCATGCGCCCACACCAGCGGCATGGCGCTCCCCGACGGCTTCCCGGGCTCGAGGAAGCGCTCCGGGATGGGGTCGGTGTCCCATACCTGCTCGGGGATGAGCCCGCCTGCTCCGGTCATGGCCGCCATGCTGCGCAGGCCAGGCAGCGGGTCGCGGCCTTGCTGGAGGTCCAGGTGGGCGCGCTCGCCGGCCAGCAGCGGCCAGGCACGTCCGATGCCGGTGCCGTCGAACGGCGCTCCGTCCGCGTGCTCGCCGTAGCCGTCGTCGTTGTAGCGGTGGTAGGCCGTTCCGGTGGGCAGGTGGACGGCGAGCAGGCGGTCGGTCAGAGCGGCCGTTGCCAGGATCCGCGGATCCGACGGGTCCCGCAACCCCAGGCGCGTCAGGGCGAGGAAGTCCAGGCTGATCAGCGCCGTGGCGTCGAGGCGCTCGCCAGCCCGGTTGCGGACGTCGATCTGGCCTCGCAGGCCGCCGGCCGACGGCGGAGGCGCGATCCGCAGGTAGTAGCCGCCGGCACCGTCACCCTCGGCCAGGGGTCCGTTCTCGACGTAGGTCCAGTCCTCGATCCGCTCGTTCCAGAAGTCGGCCAGGTCGAGGGCATAGGCGACCTCGTCGTCGTGCAGGAACGGCTCCGCCGCGACCAGCGCCGCCACCTCGACGGCCAGGGTGAAGGGGTTGGCGCCGGCGTTCTCCTCCCAGCGGTCCTGCGGCGTGAGCGGGCCGTTCCTCACGAGGAAGCCTGCGGCGGCGCGCGCCATGGCGGGCACGCCGGCGAGGGTGTCCAGCAAGTCCTGCTCTCGCAGCTTGGCCGCGAGCAGCAGCGGGAAGCCCACCTCGTCGAGCTGGACCCCCTTCCAGTAGGCGCGGCCGTCGGGGAACATGTTCTGCGCCCAGTGGCCGTCGGCGCGCTGGGTGGCGACGAGGTACGCGAGCATGCGCCTGGCGTCCTCCGCCTGGCCGGCCGCCAGCAGCCCCAGGCCGGCCTCGACCGCGTCTCGTGCCCACACCAGGTGATAGCCGCCCAGGTCGTCGCGGGAGTTCCCCCACGGGATGCTCAGGCTGGCCACCACCGCGCCGACGAATGCCTTGTCCTCGTGCACCTTGAGCATCGTGGCCGATAGCAGCGCCTCCCGCTTCAGGTCCGCCGGCAGCGATGGGGGCGATAGCGAGGCGCCCCAACCGCGCCAGGCCGCCTCGAAATCTCGACAGGCGCGGTCGAAGCCTTCGCAGAGGGCGGCGCGCGCGCGCGTCATCGCGCCTTGCTCGGTTTGCGAGAGGCCCAGGGCGATCACGCCCTCGGCGGCTCCCAGCTCGGCCATCAGCGCGACGTTGCCGTGGAGTGCCCGCTCGTAGGTCCAGGACATCGCGCCGTTACGGGCGAAGTCCTGCCAGCCGTCCGACGCGCCCACGTAGCCCGCACTCCGGCGGACGAACCCGGGGTCCGCGACGAGCGCCAGCGCCTCATCGCCGCCGCACGCGCACAAGGCGGCCGCGCCGCCCAGCCAGGCGTCGTTGTCGTGGGCGTTGGCTCCCAGGTGCGGAGCCAGCAGGGCGTAGAGGGTGGTGTCGGCGCCGGTGAGCCGGTAGCGGATCAGCAAGGCGTCCCGGGCCGGATCGGGCACCACCTCCAGCGACAGGCTGTACCCTTCACCCTCATGGACCACCGTGGGTAGCGGCACGGTCGGCGACGGCGTGCTGAGGGTGTAGCGCGCGGCGCGTTTCAGCTCCGTCCAACCCCAGGGGCCGGCCACGATGAAGCCGAGGTCGCGGACCTGGGGTTGCCCCGTCGACGGGTAATAGACCTCGTTGACGATGCCGTGCCCCATCGTCACCCAGATGCGTGAGGGGCCGAGCGCCGTGGTGACCAGGTCCTTGGCGCTCGAGGTCCAGGTGGGCGCCATCCCTGGGGCGCCGGGCGCGTCCAAGGATCAGCCCCCGTGCTCGAACGCGGGGTAGTCGGTCATGGCACCGTCCACGAACAGCGTCGTGCCGGTCACGTAGGCCGAGGCGTCCGACACCAGCACCACGGCCATGCGGGCGATGTCCTCCGGGTCGCCCAGCCGGTTCAAGGGGATCTTGTCGAGCAGATCCGCAAGCGAGTCCGCGTCGCTCCACACCGATTGGTTGATGGCAGTCTTGATGGCTCCTGGCGCCAGCGCCACCACCCGGACGCCGTACGGCGCGGCCTCCTGCGCCATCGACTTGGTGAGCATGCTCGAGCCGGCCTTGGCCGCCGTGTAGGCGGCGTAGCCGGTCCACGGGATCACCTCGTGGACCGAGGTGACGGTGAGCACCACGCCGCTCCTGGCGGGAACCATGCGTTTCAGCGCCTGCCGCGAGCAGGCGTAGGCCCCGAAGAGGTTGACGTCGATGACCTTGCGCCAGGCGCCGGGGTCCGACTCCCAGGTCCTGGCGCGCTCGCCGTCGATCCCGGCGTTGTTCACCAGGATGTCGATGCCGCCCCAGGCATCGTCGATGCGGTCGAACACGGTCGCCACGTCGCCCGCGTCGGACACGTCCGCCTGCAGCGTGAGGGCGTCGCCGCCCGCTGCCCGGACGCGCCCCGCCACGCGCTCCGCGGCGTCGTCTCCCGCAAGGTAGTTGATGGCGACGCGGGCTCCGGCCGCCCCCAGGGCCTCGGCGATGGCGGCGCCGATGCCGCTGTTCGCGCCCGTCACCAGCGCGCGTCTGCCATCCAGTCGGATGTCCATGCGCCCTCCTCCCGCGCGGATCGCCGCGCGACGTGGTCGTGCCGCTGTCAGCGCGTCATTGTCCCGAGGCTAGCCCCGGCAGGTGAGGAGGACGTGACGCCGGCACGCCGGGCGGAGATGGCGGTCGGCGGCGGCCGGGCTCGCCATCACACCGAGTTGCGCCCGGCACCGCGTCGACGCTCCGCATCCTGGCCCGGCTCCTGCTGCGGTCGACCCCTCGGCTGGAGCGGCTCGGCCGGGCCGGCCCGCTCGCTTGGCGACGCCCGCGAGGAGCGCTCGATCGGCTGCATGCGCCCGTCGTGGCGGACGCGGTAGTGCCGGCCCCGCCAGCTCACATCGGTTCCTACGGCACCCACCAGCCACACGGCGGCGCTCAGCAGGTCGCGCACCGGCAGCCAGGCCCGCCAGCGGAGGACCTCGGCGGCGCCCGCGAGGGCGGTCACGCGCCACGCCACGGCGAGCCGAAGGACCAGCGAGAACGCCAGCACGCCGAAGGCGGTGGGGGTGGCGCCCGCCAGGGGCACGTAAGCTGCCGCCAGGGGCAGGGTGTGCGTCAGCAGCAGCCCCGGGTACTCGAAGGGGCGGCTCACGCGCGTGCTGCGCGCCCAGCGCACCTCGCGCTCCCACTGGTCGTGGAAGCTGGTCGGCCCCAGCACGCTTGCCACCACCGTCCTCGCCAGGTGCACGCGCAGGCCCAGCCGGGCGATGCGCAACCCGAGCTGGTAGTCGTCGGCCAGGTACGGCACCACCGCCTCGAAGCCGCCGACGCGCTCCAGATCGCGGCGTCTCACGGCCAGGCTGGCACCCAGCGCGAAACGTCCGCCCAGGACCCGGCGGCCCACCAGCACCGACGGCAGGAACGTTCCGGTCATGTGCAGCGCCTCGAGACGGGCGGTGAACGTCACCGGCGCGGTGCCGCGGTAGGGGAAGGTGACCAGGCCCACCCGCGGATCCGCCAGCGGCGCGACGGCGCTGCCGAGGAACTCGGGCGGCACGCGGATGTCGCTGTCGCTGGCGACCAGCACGTCGTAACGGGCGCGCGCGGCCAGCTGGTGGAGCAGCATCGCCTTGGGGTTGCCGCTGTCCTCCGGGAGCACGTGGAGCTGGATGTCGCGCTCCGGGTGCCGTGCCTGCAGCTCCCGCACCGGGCCCACGGCCGGATCGTCCGGGTCGCCGACGCCGAAGAGGAGCTGGTAGTCCGCCGGGTACTCCTGGCGGCAGTAGCTCTCGAAGTTGGCCAGCGCCTCGGCGTCCAGTCCCCGCAGGGGTTTGAGCACCGATACGGGCGGCGCCGGCACGAGCGGCTCGTACGCCGGCCGGCGCGCGAAGAAGCGTTCGGCCAGGACCCAGGCCGCCAGCCAGAAGCACCAACCGGCCAGGGTGAGGCCCAGCAGCACGGTGGCGGCAAGGCCGCTCACGCCGTTCCGCCTCCCGAGAAGTGCGTCGTCTCCACGCCGGCTCGCCGGAGCGCCGCGGCGACGGCGGGATCGCACAGGGTGGCGAGATCCGTCGGGTTGGGCCCCAGCGCCGGACCGCCGCGGTCGGTCGCCGGATGGCCGTAGAGCTCGCAGGTCCCCGGCGGCAAGCGGGCGATGACGTCGAGCACGTAGGCGGTGCTCAGAGTGCCGCTCTGGAACAGGCCGTAGACCCGGTCGGCAACGCGGAGGCCGGGAGGCAGGCGCCGGCGCGCCCACCCCCCGAGCAGCCCGAAGGCGGCCGCCAGGACCAGCTTCTGGGCCAGCCGGCCGCGGCCGTGCCGGAGCGCCAGGCGGAGGTCGTCGCGGGGCACCCGGATGGCGTGCGCGCCACGTGCCGCCGCCGCTCGTGCCAGCCGGGGGAAGACCGCCGGGTGCATGTGGAAGTTGAGGTGGCCGTCGACGTGGCTCAACGGGAGCCCGGTGGCCGCGAACAGCGCCAGCTGCGCTTCTATCTCGCTCGCCACCTGGCGCTGCAGGCCCCGGTCGAAGGCCAGCCGCAGGCCGAAGGCTACCGGGTCGCCGGGAAGGCGACCCTCGTCGTCGACCAGGTCCGGCGCCTGCCGACGCGTCGATGCCGCCCGTCCCTGTACCAGCACCAGGTGCAGGCCGACGGCCAGCCCGGGAGCGGCCCGCGCCATCGCTACGGCCTCGTCGGCCGCGGCGCCGGTGACCATGAGGCTGGCCGACCGCAGGACGCCGCGCCGGTGGGCGTCGATGACCGCCGTGTTGACGCTGGTCGATGTGCCGAAGTCGTCGGCGTTGACCACGAGCAGGCGTTCAGGGCCGGCCGGCCGCGACGCGGGCCGGGACGCCGCGGTCGCGGCGACGCCAGCCGGCTCCGCGGCGCGCGCCGCCTCGCTCGCTCGCTGCGCCCTCTCTCTCACGTACGCAGCGTAGGCTGGCGCACGTGTCGCGCGCAATCCTCGACCCGCTCCTCAACCCTGGTGAGGTCGCGGCCCGGCCGCCGGCGAGCGCTCGGCCGGCGCCCGACGATGAGGCGACACCCGCACGCGGCGCCTCAGCCCTTCCAGGGCCAGTCGACGCAGGCCGCGATCTCCGGGAAGGCCACGACGTCCGCCTGCCCCTTGAGCACCAGGGTCGTCAGCGGGTGCTCGGCGAAGAGCGCCGCGGCGGCCGCCAGGGTCGCCCCCGTCACGCTCGCCTCGTCGACCAGCAGGATGCGGCTTCCTCCCGGCAGGCGCGGCGGCGGCGCCAGCAGCTGCGGCTGCGGACGTTGCGGCGTGTTGTCCTCGGCGCGGTAGTTGACGTGCACCAGCGCCAGAGGGAGCCCCAGCTGGTGCGCCACCATGGCCGCCGGCACGATGCCGCCGCGGGCGATGCCCACCACCACGTCGCAGATAGGGATCCTCAACGCCTTGAGCCTGGCGCTGATGGTCGCGAAGGTCAGCGGGACCGACTCCGAAGCGGTTCCGGAAGCGTCGACACCGGGCATGCTCCAGTCATACCGTGCCGTCGGCGGTGGACCGGTCGCGGCGAGTGCGGGGAGGCGGCCGACGGCGTGGCCTCCGGGCGGGCGGGCGCGTACGGTGGTGGGACATTTGCCCCAAAGGGACGTTCGCCCCGCGGGGTAGGCTCCGGGCTGGTGCGCGATGGGCCCTCGAGCGGGGTGCGGCCGCGTCCGGGTCGAGGAACCCGCGTTGTGGAAGACGCCTGCGCTGCGAGCTTGGTGGCAGGATGGGACACGCCCGCTGGCTGCCTTTACACTACGTCGATGCCAGTGGCGGGCATTCGGCGACCGGCCCGCGCCGAGACCGCGTACCTGACGGGACGCCAGCCCTGCCAGCCGCCACGGCCGGCTCGGTCGAGCCGGTTGCGGGAGCGGGGCCGGCCGATCGGCGAGCGCCACTGTCTTGCGTGGGGAGGAATGTTGTCGTGAGTGGACAAGGCTCCAGTTCGTCCGACGCCATCGTGCGCATCGAGGTCTACATCGACGACGCGACCGAGGCCACCGCCGTCCTGACCTCGCCGCCGTACCGTTTCGAGATCGATAGCGATGCGCTCGCGCCGGGCGACCACAGCGTTCGGCTGGTGCGCGTGGACGCCGAAGGGCGGCGCCGCGAGCGAAGCGTGCCGTTCACCGTCAAGCACGAGCCCGCGGTCGAAGTGCACGGGATCGAGGCAGGCGCAACGGTGAGCGGTCGGATCGACGTCGCCGTGACGGCTCCGGGGTCGCAGCCGGCGCCGAGGGTGGCTCGGAGGGGCCCGTCGCCGTGGCTCTACATCCTATCGACGGTGCTCATCCTGGGCGGCATCTGGCTGTTCTTCATGCTGGTCCCGATGTACGGCGCGATCGTGTCCTCGCCGTCCGGCGGCCAGAGCGCCACGGCGTCGTCGACTGCCTCGGCCCCGGCCGTCGACCAGCAGCTCCTCAAGGCAGGGGGGACGATCTACGCGTCGGACTGCGCCGCGTGCCATCAGCCGAGCGGGCAGGGGATGCCCCCCACCTTCCCGGCGCTCGCCGGCGACAGCTTCCTCAGCGACGCCGGCGCCGTGGTGAAGCGCATCTACCAGGGAAGCGGCGCGATGCCGTCCCACCACAGCTACACCGCCAAGGACCTGGCGGCGGTCGCGACCTACGTTCGCAACACCTGGGGCAACGGCTACGGCGGCGTGAGCGTGAGCGTCGCCGCCAGCGCGGAGCCGAAGGCGAGCAACCCGGCGGGGTCGCCCGCCGCGTCGTCCAGCTCGGGCGGCGCGACCGCGGCGCAATCCTCCTCGGCCCCGTCGACGGCGAGCGCCTCGCCGCCCGCCAGCCAGGCGGCGGCTTCGTCCGGCGGCCAGGCGGGCGCTCCCAGCGCACAGGCGCTCAAGAGTCAGGGCGCGAAGATCTACAGCTCCGACTGCGCCAGCTGCCACCAGCCGAACGGCGCGGGCATGCCGCCCACCTTCCCGGCGCTGGCCGGAGACGCCTACCTCAAGGACCCGTCGGCGGTGGTGACGCGCATCTTCGAGGGCAAGGGCGCCATGCCCTCGCACCCCTCCTACACGGCCACCGACCTGGCGGCCGTGGCCACCTTCATCCGCGAGTCGTTCGGCAACGACTACGGCCCCGTCACCGTGCCGCAGGCACAGCAGGCGGCGCCGAAGGCGTCCCAGTGAAGGTCGTCGCAGGAGGACGGTGAGATGTACCGCAACGATCGCGTCATCCCCTTCTTCACGCTGCTCTTCGCCGTGGCCCTGTTCTTCATGGCCTACCTCGATGGGCGCTACATCACGGCGCTGAGCGGCGGCAAGCCGCAGCCGCTGTCGGTCGGTCAGATCGGCCTCATCAGCTTCGGCGCGGTGTTCCTGGTCTACGCCGCCATCGGCTTCACGTCGGTATGGCTCGAGGGTGTGGAGCTGCGGCCCGGCGTGCACGCGGCTCGGCCCGGCAGGGCGCAGTGGCTGGGCATCGCGATCTCGGCGCTGGCCGTGGCGCTCTCGGGACTGTTCGTACAGGCCATCGTGCACAGCATGCGCACGCAGGAGAACCACCCGGCGATCGAAGGGGCCATCTTCGCGGCCATCTCGCTGTGCGTGGCGGGGCTGCTGATGCTGTACAAGAACTACTACCAGGACGACGAGGTCCACATCGAGTCGGAAGATTCGGAGGTGCCTTGGTAATGCCCAAGGATGACGAGCGCGAGGGCGCCCCGGAGGAAACCCCGACGCGCCAGGCGGTGCGCCCGAAGGACCCCGGCGCGGACGACCAGGAGCGGCTGATCCAGCGTCGCCGGTTCCTGCAAGCCAGCATCGGCGTGACGGTGGCCGTGACCGTCACGGGCCTGTCCGCGCTGACGGTGACAGGCAGCCTCAGGCCGATCGCCAAGACCACGCCCGAGCAGGAGCCGCCGGCCGATGGGGACCTGCTGGTGCACGCCCTGGAGCAGAGCAAGGTGGTGCAACCCGGGGATGTCCAGCAGGGCGCCAAGCAGCTGCTGTGCTACCCCAAGAACCCCAGCAGCGGCGTCGTGAAGAGCGGCACAGACAACAACCTGGTGATGCTGTCGCGTTTCGACCCGAGCAGCCTCGGGCCGGACACGGCACCGCACGCAGCTCAGGGCGTGGTGGGGTACTCGGGCGTCTGCACCCATCTGTGCTGCACGGTGAGCGACTGGAACAGCAGCAGCGGCGTCTATCTCTGCCCCTGCCACCACTCGGAGTTCGACCCGCGCCAGGACGGCAAGGTCGTCGGCGGGCCCGCCCCGCGGCCGCTACCGCTGCTCCCGCTGACTGTGAGGAACGGCCAGCTGACCGTGGCCGGCGGCTTCCTGACGAGCGTCGGGTGCAGCTGAGAGGGGGGAGCGAGAGCGATGGGAAAATGGCTCGATGAGCGCCTGGCTCTGTCCAGGCTCTACAAGAAGTACTTCCGCAAGATGTTCCCTGTGCACCACTCGTTCTTCCTCGGGGAGATCACGCTCTTCTCGTTCGTGATCCTGGTCCTCACCGGGGTCTTCCTGTCGATCAACTTCGAGCCCTCGATCCGCCTGGTGCAGGTGGGCGCCAAGAAGCTGCCGGCCGCCTACGCCTCGGTGCAGTACATCGACAGCCTGCCGTTCGGCCAGGTGATCCGGAGCATGCACCACTGGGCCGCCAGCGTCTTCGTGGCCGCGGCGTTCCTGCACATGCTGCGGATCCTGCTCACCGGCGCCTACAAGAAGCCCCGCGAGATCAACTGGCTGATCGGCTTCCTGCTCCTGGTCTTCGCGGTAGTGGCCGCCTTCACCGGCTACTCGCTGCCGTTCGACGCCTTCTCGGCCACGGCGACGAAGGTGGGCTACGAGATCGCCGCGTCGATCCCGCTCATCGGCACCTGGCTGGCCAATGTGTTCTTCGGCGGTCACTTCCCGACCGAGCACTCGATCCCGCGCCTCACCGGCATCCACATGGTGTGGCTGCCCCTCATCATCGGCATGCTCATCGCCAGCCACGTGCTGATCATGTTCCTGCAGAAGCACACGCAGCCGCCGTATGCCCGCAAGATCGCCCGCAACAAGATCCTGGGCGTGCCGTTCTGGCCGCAGCAGGGACTCATCATGGGGGTGCTGTTCGCGGTGCTGGTCGCGGTCCTGGCGCTCGTAGCCGGCGTCTTCAACGCCAACCCCATCGAGCACTTCGGCCCTCCCGGCCCGGCGACCCCCAACGTGAAGCCCGACTGGTACTTCCTGTGGATCTTCGGGGTCCTGAAGATGATCCCCTCGAACTGGCAGTTCACGGTGTTCGGCATCCACGTCGGCAGCGAGTTCATCGGCACGGCCATCCCCGGCCTGCTGGGCATCTTCGGCTTCCTGTTCCCCTTGCTGCAGCCGTCGAAGCACAAGCTCCGCTACATCGAGCAGCCCAGCAAGCACAAGGTGAGGACCGCGACCGTCATCGGTTTGCTGGCGTTCTTCATCGCCACGACCATCGCCGCGTACAAGCAAGGGCTCGGACTCAGTACCGGCTTCCTGTGGGGGCTGGTGGTCCTCGGGCCGGTCGCGGTGGGGGTGGTGGCCTACGCCGCGCTGCGCGCCATCTACCGCGACGAGGCCGAGGAGGCAGCACCGGTCCCGGGAGCGGACGCGTCGCCGGGCGACTGAGCCGCCGCCGCCGGGGCGGCGCCAGTGACGCCTGACGCGGCCCGGCCCCTGCGGCTCAGCCCGTGGGGGCGTCGCGCTTGAGCCTGTCGAGGTGCTGCTTGCGGAACTTGGCCAGCTTGGGCGCGATGACCAGCCGGCAGTAGCCTTCGCCCGCGTGATGGGCGTAGTAGTCCTGGTGGTACGCCTCGGCCGGATAGAAGGGCCCCGCGGGCGCCAGCTCGGTGACCAGGGGGGAGGGATAGAGGCCGGCCTCGGTCACCTCCGCCATCACCGCCTCGGCGTCTTTGCGCTGCGCCTCGTCGTGGAAGAAGACCGCCGAGCGGTACTGGGGGCCGACATCGTTCCCCTGCCGGTCCACGGTGGTGGGGTCGTGGATGGTGAAGAAGACCTGCAGCAGGTCGCGGTAGCCGATCTCCTCGGGCCGGTAGCGGATGCGGACCGCCTCGGCGTGCCCGGTGGTGCCGGTGCAGACCTGCTCGTAGCTGGGGTTCGGCACGGAGCCGCCGGTGTACCCGGAGGTGACGGACTCGACGCCGGCGAGGTCGAGGTAGACGGCTTCCAGGCACCAGAAGCAGCCTCCAGCCAGGGTGGCGGTCGCGAGGGGGGAGCCGGGGGCGTGGTTCATTCCGTCATGGTAGGCCCGCTGCGGCGCCGGCGGTGTCGGGCGACCCCATCGCGGGCGCCGCGCATGGGGTCACGCTCGCGCGCCGGCCTCGAGTGGCGCCGTCAGGGGTGCGTCGGGGCGCCGCTTGCCGGGCCGCTGGCGTGGTCGTGTCGCGGCAGCCGCAGCCGGTGCCGCAGCAGCTCCTGGTGGGGCGTGGTCACGAGGACCTCGAGGCCGCCCGGCACCCTGCGAACGCTGAGCACGTGCGCGTGCGTGGCGTGCGCCGTGACGACATCGCCGGCGACCACGCCCTCGATACGGTCGAGGTTGAGCGGCACGCGCGCCAGCGGCGGCGCGGCGCTGTCGACGCGGTTCCGCACCGTGAGGCACGACGGGCTGAGCTCCAGCGTGACGCCGTCGGTGCTGTGAATGACGTAGGTATCACCTTCGTCGTCGATGTCGGGATTGTGGAAGAAATCGCTCATGAGGGGTCCTCTCCTGCCGTTGCCGGGCCGAGGCGCTCTCCGGGGCGAACTTGGCCGGTCGGCGATCCGATGGTGTAACAGAGCGTGGCTGGGTCCCCCTCAGTGTGGACCTCGCGCAGCTTACGCCTCCGGCGGCCTCCTGGCAAGTGAGCTGGTTCCCTTCCTGGGGGTCGCGGCGTAGGCTGTGACCATGCCGGAGCTGCCCGACATCGAGGCGTATCGGGCCGCTCTCCAGCATCGCGCGGTCGGCCACCGGCTGCTCGGCGTGCGGGTTCGCGGCGTCTTTCTGCTGCGCTCGGTGGCGCCGCCGCTCGGCGACGTGGCGGGCCGCCGCATGAGCGGCACGCGCCGCATCGGCAAGCGCCTGGTGCTCGCCTTCGAGGAGCCCGCCCCGCCGCGGTTCCTGGTGCTTCACCTGATGCTGGCGGGCCGCCTGGCGTGGGCCAAGGCGGCGGCCGGGCTGCCCGGAAAGCGCGGCCAGGCGGCCTTCGACTTCGACAACGGCACGCTGCTGCTCACCGAGGCCGGCACCCGGCGGATGGCCTCGCTGCATGCCGTGGAAGGCGAGCGGGAGCTGGCTGCCTTCGACCCCGGAGGCCTCGAGCCGCTGACGGCTGGCGCTGCGGAGTTCGCGGAGGCGCTGCGCCGCGAGCGGCACACGCTCAAGCGGGCGCTCACCAGCCCGCAGCTCATCGCCGGCATCGGCGGCGCCTACGCCGACGAGATCCTTCATGCCGCCATGCTGTCGCCGGTGGCGCTCACCACGTCGCTCGGCGACGAGGCGATGGAGCGGCTGCACGCTGCCACGGTGGAGGTGCTGAGGCGCTGGTCCGACCGGCTCGCGGAGGGGATCGAGCAGGGCCGCTGGCCGAAGGTGACGGCCTTTCAGGAAGGGATGGCGGTGCACGGGCGCTACCGCGAGCCCTGCCCACGCTGCGGTGCACCCGTCCAGCGCATCCGCTACGCCGAGCGCGAGACCGACTACTGTGCCGCCTGCCAGACCGGCGGCGTGGTGCTCGCCGACCGAGCGCTCTCCCGCCTGCTGGGCAGGGACTGGCCGCGCTCGCTGGAGGCCTGGGAGGACCGGCTCGGGGGAGGTGGCGGTGAGAGATCCTGAGGGCGCGCAGGCCGATCGCCGGGGCGGGGGTGGCGTCGGCCACCGCTGGCTTGGTCGTGGCCTGCTCGCGCGGAGGCGCCCTGCGAGCGGCGATGTTCGCTTGACGGGATCGCCGCCACCACTTAGTATTTAAGGTATGCCATCCGAAGCCCCGAATGCCCGCCGTGCCTGGACCAACGACGACATCGCGCGACTCAAGGCGCTAGTGGCTCAGGAGGCCGACCCGGGCGTCGCCGCAGAGCGGCTCGGCCGCTCCAGAGCGGCGGTGCTGGCCAAGCTGGCCGCGCTCGGGCTGCGACCCAAGCGCGACACGCGCAGCGGCTCGTGATGGCGCCGCATCCCGGCGCCGGGCTTGCAGCCCGTCGATCGCGGCCGCGGCCAGGTTCGCCTTGCGTGAGCCGCCTGGCGTGAGCCGCCTGCGTGCCTCGGGCCCACCGCGGGTCGCGGGCGCGGCGGTAGCATGAGTCACGATGTCTCGCAGGGTCGCCCGCTTCCGTGCCCGTCGCATCTTCTGGGTGGCAACGCTGGCGCTGCTGGCCAGCGCGGTGACCGTTGCCAACGCCGCCGACCCGGGCGCGCTGTACCGCCAGGGGTCGTTCGAGGCGGCCTACCGGCAGTCGGTGACCGTCGACAGTGCCGCCATGCAGACGCTGGCCGCACAGGCCGCGATCGCCCGCGGGCTCTACCAGGGCGAATCCGAGGCTGACACGCTGGCCTGGTTGCGGCGCGGTCAGGACGCGGCAGAGGAGGCCGCGAAGCTCGCTGGAGACTCGCCTGCGGCTCTGCTGGCACTGGCGCAGGCGAAGGGGGAGATTGCGAGCCGCACGGGCCCGCTCGCCAACCTCAGCGTGCCAGGGGACATCGGTGGCCTGCTGAAGCGTGCGGTGAAGCTCGCACCGCAGAACCCGGACGCCCTGGTGGGGCTTGGCCTGTGGAACCTGGAGCTGACCGACCGTGGGGTGGGCTGGATGTTCGGGGCACGGCGCGACGGGGCCCTGGCCATGGTGGCCAAGGGGGTCGGGCTGGCGCCGCAGCGCCCGGACCTGCGCGTGCAGTACGCCCGCGCGCTGACCCTCGTCGGCGACGCCAGCGGCGCCCGCAAGGAGCTGCAAAAGGCCCTGACGCTCAGCCCGGCCAACGCGGTTCAACGCTACGAGCAGCGTCGCGCGGCGGCGGAGCTCGAGCAGATGGGCCGGGGCGGCGGCTAGGCCGCCCGAGGGCTCGGGCCGGCGGCCGCACCCTCGGCCCGCCCGGGCGGGCTGGTACCATTCCTGGCGTGGTGGCGGGTCGGCGCCGCCCCGGGGCCGGCGCCGGCGGAGCGCCTCAGAGGGCTCGGTGGCGCGTGCCCGGAAGGGGCGGCTGCGCCTTCGCTGCTGGAAGGAGCCGGCATGGCAGGAGAGCGGTTCGACGTGGTGGTCGTGGGCGGAGGCTCGGCGGGCTCGGCGCTGGCCAACCGGCTCAGCGAAGACGCCTCCACCAGCGTCCTGGTGCTCGAGGCCGGCCGCCGGGACTGGCCCTGGGACGTCCTCATCCATATGCCGGCCGCCCTGCCGTTCCCCATCGGCAGTCCGCGCTACGACTGGCGCTACGAGTCGGACCCGGAACCCCACATGAACGGCCGCCGCGTCTACCACGCTCGCGGCAAGGTGCTGGGCGGCTCCTCGAGCATCAACGGCATGATCTTCCAGCGCGGCAACCCGATGGACTACGACCGCTGGGCGCAGGCGCCGGGCATGGCGGCCTGGGACTACGCCCATTGCCTTCCCTACTTCAAGCGCATGGAGACCTGCGTGGCGGGCGCCGACCAGTGGCGCGGCGGCGAAGGGCCTCTGGTGCTCGAGCGCGGGCCGGCGCAAGGGCCCCTCTTCCAGGCCTTCTTCGACGCGGTGCAGCAGGCGGGGTACGCCCTCACGGCCGACGTCAACGGCTTCAAGCAGGAGGGCTTCGCCGCGTTCGACCGCAACATCCGTCGCGGCCGCCGCTGGTCGGCGTCGAAGGCCTACCTCGACCCGGCGCGCGGGCGCCGGAACCTCAGCATCCGCACGCGCGCCCACGTCAGCCGCATCCTCTTCGAGGCCACCCGCGCCACCGGCGTCGAGTACCTGCAAGGCGGCCGGACGCAACGGGTGGCGGCCGGCGAGGTGATCCTCGCCGCTGGGGCGATCAACACCCCGCAGCTGCTGCAGCTCTCCGGCGTGGGCCCGGCCGACCGGCTGCGGCCGCTCGGGATCCCGCTGGTGGCCGACCTGCCCGGCGTGGGGCGCAACCTCCAGGATCACCTCGAGGTCTACATCCAGCACGCCTGCAAGCAGCCGGTCTCGATGGCGCCCTGGCTGGCATGGTGGCGCCGTCCCTGGCTGGGGTTCCAGTGGCTCTTCTTCCGCAGCGGTGCCGGCGCCACCAACCACTTCGAGGCCGGAGGCTTCGTGCGCTCCAACGACGATGTGGAGTGGCCCAACGTGATGTTCCACTTCCTGCCGCTCGCCATCCGCTACGACGGCAGCTCGCCGGCCCGCGGCCACGGCTACCAGGTGCACGTCGGCCCGATGACCTCCGACGTGCGGGGCGAGGTGATGGTCCGCTCGCTCGATCCGCGGGAGAAGCCGTCGTTGCGCTTCAACTACCTCTCGACGCCCGATGACCGGCGCGAGTGGCTCGAGGCGGTGCGCGTCGCCCGCCACATCCTCACCCAGCCGGCGTTCGAGCCGTACGACGGCGGCGAGCTGTCACCGGGGCCGCAGGTGGCGAGCGACGAGGAGATCCTCGCATGGGTCGCCCGGGACGCGGAGACGGCCTTGCACCCATCGTGCACGGCCAGGATGGGCACCGACCCGATGGCGGTCGTCGACCCGTCGTCGATGCGGGTCCACGGGCTGGAGGGCCTGCGGGTGGTCGATGCCTCGGTGATGCCGGCCATCACCAACGGCAACATCTACGGGCCGGTGATGATGATCGCGGAGAAGGGCAGCGACCTGATCCGGGGAGACGCGCCGCTGCCGCCACTCCAGGCGCCGGTGTACCGCCACCGCCAGTCACGGCAGGACTGAGGCGCCGGCGCTCCGGCGGCGATCAGGCGCCCGTCAGATCGATGGTGACGCCCGCGCCCTCGACCTCGGCCTGCCGAAGCACGTGGCTCGCCGCCACGAGGTCCTCGATGGCCAGCCCCAGCGACTTGAACACGGTGATCTCCTCCGGCGCCAGGCGCCCGGCGGCCGTGCCGGCGGCGACCTCGCCCAGCTCGGGCACCGGACGGTCGTCGATCGCCCCCGCCTCCAAGGCGTGCCGGTAGGCGGCCGACTCGTGCGTCAGCGACGCGCGCCGATCGGTGAAGAGGCGCGCGCGAGCCAGCGCGGCGTCGTCGAGCTCGCGAGCGTCGGGCTGCGAGGCGCCGACCGCGTTGACGTGCGCGCCCGGTGCCAGCCACTCGCCCCGCAGCACCGGCTCCCGCGACGAGGTGACGGTGCACACGACGTCGGCCTCACGCACCGCCTCCGCGGCAGAGGCCACCGCCGTGGCCGCGAGCGGGGTGGTGGTGGCCGCCCACTCGGCGAAGGCCGTGGCGTGGGCGGGGGTGCGGCTCCAGACCCGCAGCGCGCGCAGCGGTCGCACGCGCATGAGCGCCTCCAGGTGGCTGCGTGCCTGGACGCCACTACCCAGCAGTGCCAGGGTCCCCGCGTCCGCGCGCGCGAGGTGACGGGTGGCGACGGCGGACACCGCCGCCGTGCGGATGGCGGTGACAGAGGAGGCGTCGACCAGGCCCAGCAGCCGGCCGTCGTCCGGGTCGAAGGCCAGCACGGCACCCTGGTGGCCTTCCAGGCCGCGGGCATGGTTCTCCGGGAAGACGGTCAGCACCTTGGCGCCGAGCGCGGGCGGCGCGTCGGCGTGGGCGGGCATGAAGGCCAGCACGTTGGGGCCGTTCGGCAGCCGCACGATCGAGCGCAGTGGCACCTGCGCCTCGCCGCGGGCCAGGCCGACGAGAGCGGCCTCCATCAGCTCGATGCAGGTGTCCATGGGTAGCAGCCGAGCGACGTCGGCACGCGCCACCAGCCTCATGGCGAGCCCAGGCGGTCACTCAGGAAGGCCTCGATCTGGCGGTACATGTCCTCGACCACCGCGGGCGAGGAGAGCATGTGGCCCTCTTCCTCGTAGACGACGTAGTGGTGCGCGATGCCGTGGCGGTCCAGCTCGCGGGCGAAGGCGTCGGCGTCCGTGCGCGCCACCACCTTGTCCTGCCCGCCCTGGAAGAGATAGAGAGGGTCGCGGATGGCCGCTGCGCGGGTGATCGGCGAGCGCTCGCGGTAGGTGGGGAGCGCCTCGGGGAGCGGGCCGACCAGGAGGTCGAGGTAACGCCGCTCCAGCTTGTGCGTGCGCCGCGCCAGGCCCAGCAGGTCGGTCACGCCCGCCAGCGACACGCCCGCTCCGAAGCACCCCGGATGGGTCGCGAGCGACATCAGGGTGGTGTAGCCGCCGGCGCTGCCGCCCATGATGGCGGTCGTGGCGTGGCTCGCCAGCCCCTGCTCTGCGAGCCAGTCTGCAGCGGCCCGGGCGTCCTCCACGTCGACGACGCCCCAGTTGCGATCGAGGGCCTCGCGGTAGCTGCGGCCGTAGCCGGTCGAGCCGCGGTGGTTCAGGTCCAGAAACGCGTAACCGCGGCTGGCGAGGAACTGCGCCTGGACGTCGTAGCCCAGACCCCGCATGGAGGTGGGGCCGCCGTGCACGCGGATCACCGCCTTGGGCCGCGACGGCTCGCCGTTCAGCGCCGGGTAGTGGACGGCGTGAACTTCGTGGCCGTCAGCCGCGCGGATGGTGAGGTGACTCGGCTGGGACGGCGATGCCAGGGTGCGCTCGGTCGAGGCGTAGCGCAGCGGCGTCCAGGCTCCGTCGCGCCAGGCGACCAGCCGCGGCGGGCACGACGGGCTCTCCGCGATGGCCAGGAGCCGCTCGCCGTCCCCGGCGGGCTTGCGCAGCCAGCGGTACTCGCCCAGCGGAACCGGCTCGGGGCGGCCGCCGGGCTCGACGCGTACGAGCGACGCCTCGCCGAGGCGCACGGTCTTGACATAGAGGGCGCCGCCGGGCCCGAAGCACATCGAGCGCACGCCCTGCGCCAGGCCGGGCTCCATGATGAAGCCCTCCAGCAGCACCTCACGCGCGCCGCTGGCGAGGTCGAGTCGAACCAGCCGGTCGCGCTCGCCCTCGTTGTCGACGAAGTACAGCGCCTTGCCGTCGGGAGCGAAGAGAGGCTGGTAGGCCGCCACGTCTGCCGCGCCGCCGACCTGCTCGACGGACGACAGCGTCCCCTGGTTGTGACGCGCGAGCATCAGGCGCGAGGAGGTCCAGGACATCGCCGGGAAGTCCCACTCCAGCCACGCCAGCCGCTCGCCGCCGGGCGACCACGCCGGCATGGAGTAGAAGTCGGCGCCCTGAGCGGCGATGGCGGGCCAGGCGCGGCCGGAGGCGTCGACGATGGCCAGCCGGTCGGTGTCGTGCTCGCGGTGGACGTAGGCGACCCAGCGACCGTCCGGCGAGACGGCCGGGGAGTCTGCCTGCCCGAAGCCCGGGGTGAGTCGTGCCGCGGGCCCGCCCGCGAGCGTCTGGCGCCACAGGACGTCGCCGCTGACGAACACCAGCAGCCCGGCCGCGACGTCGAAATCGCCGCCGCCGTAGCCGAGGCTCGAGCCGACGTCTAGCCCGGTGGTGAGATCCTGCGGGGTGCCGCGCCAGCGCGCCAGCACGCCCTTGCCGCCGCGACGCTCGAGCCACACCACCTCGCCGTCCGCGACGCGCACGTCCAGGAGTTGGACATCGGCCGTGAGGGCCTCGATGGGAAGCGGCGGTGTGGTCATCGGCGCGACCTCGTCTCCGGGACCGGCCGGCGAGCGCGCGCGTCCCGGTGGAACGGTAGCGCCGGGTCGGCGGGCCGTCAACCGTGACGGTGCGTCGACCCGCTGTCGCCCGGCCCGAGCGGCGCAGGGGCGGCGCGCCCGGGATGCCGGCTGCGGTGGGCCAGGGCCAGGCCCGACGCCACCAGCGCGGTACCGACGACGGCGCCAGCTCCGAAGCGCTCGCCGAGGAGGCCCGCGCCCAGCAGCAGTGCGGCTATCGGGCCGAGCGCCAGGAAGAGGGTGACGCGCGAGGCCTCGGCGTGCTGCAGGGCCCACAGCCACAGCAGGTAGCCTCCGCCGCTGCTCGCTCCCACGAAGGCGACCACCGCCCAGGTGCCTGGCGGCAGGCGCAGGGCGGCCGTCGCCAGGCCGCCCGCCAGGGTGGGTACGAGCAGGACCGCGACCGAGGCGCCCATCGCCATCGCGCCGACCTGCGGCGCCGCGTAGCGCGCCAGGTAGGGGCGGTAGAGGACGCTGCACAGCGCGGCCGCCAGTGCGCTGCCGAGCGCGGCGACCACGGCGCCGGCGGGCATGCCGCTGGCGAGAGGCGCGCCGAGGGCCAGCCCCACGCCGGCAAGGGCCAGCAGCGCGCCACCCGCCTTGGGCCAGGTGAGCCGTTCCTGGCGCATCAAGGCTGCCAGGAGCAGCGCTTGCAGCGGCGCGGTGGTGAAGAGCAGGGCGGCGAGGCCCGCCGGCAGGCGCTCGAGCGCGAGGTTGAGCAACAGGATGACGACGGCGAACTGGGTGATGCCTAGCAGCGCGATGGGCAGGAGGTCGGAGAGGGGCCAGCCGGTCCGGCGCGAGCGCAGCGCGAGCGGCAGGATGACCAGCAACGCCAGCGCGTAGCGGAGCAGGGCGAGGTCGGTGGGGCCGAGGTGGAGCAGGGCGTAGCGGCTGCCTACCATCGCCGCGCCCACCTGCACCCCGGTGAGCGCCGCCGCCAGGCTAGCGCCGGGTCCGCCCGCGCTGGCGCCGGGGCTCACAGGGCTAGCTCCCAGGTCTCGCCCACCAGGTCGTGCCCGAAGCTGTGGTGAGGCTCGCTGGCGACCAATCGGAAGCCGGCGCGCTGGTAGATCTTGCGGGCAGCGGTGAGCACGTCGTTGGTCCACAGCGTGATGCGTGCGTAGCCGGCCCGGCGGGCGAAGCGGACGCAGGCGTCGACCAGGCTGCCGCCCAGCCCCAGGCCACGCGCGTCGGGCTCGACCAGCAGCAGCCGAAGCCTGGCGGTGGCGTCGCCGGCGTCGACCAGGAACACCGAGCCCACCGGGCGGCCCTGCATCTCGCCGATCCAGCAGCGCTCGCGGGCGGGGTCGTGGCCGCGCGCGAAGTCGGCCACGATGCCGGCCACCAGCGCCTCGAAGCTGGCGTCCCAGCCGAACTCGCGGGCGTAGACCGCGCCATGACGCTGCACGACCCAGCCCAGCTCGCCCGGCTCCGGCTCGCGCAGCACGAACGGCCCGGAGTACTTCAGAGGCGTGCCGAGCACCTGCTCGACGACATCCATGGCCTCCACCAGCCGAGCCTGATCGACCTCCGGCACGTCCTCCAGCAGCTCGGCGATCTCCTCGGCGGCGCGCCGGTCGATCAGCTGGAAGGCCTCGCGTCCGGGCTCGGTGAGGCTCAGGAGGAGCTGGCGACCGTCGTCTGCGGAGCGGCGCCGCTCCAGCAGGCCGGATGACTCGAGCTTCGTAACGAGGCGGCTGAGGTACCCGGGATCGAGGCCGAGATCGCCCGCCAGGGTGGCGGCCACCACGCCGGGACGGTGTGCGACCTCGAAGATGACGCGAGCCTCGGGCAGGCTGAAGGGGCTGTGCAGCAGGCCCTCCTGCAGGGCGCCCACCTCGCGGGTGATGAAGCGGTTGAAGGCGCGGATGCGCTCGATCCGCCGCTGGAGCTCGGCGGCGGTCGTGGCGCTGGCGTCGCCGGCGCGCCGCGGAACGCGTCTCTGGGGTGCCATGGCAGCCTCCCGGCAAAAGTGATTGCCCCAAGCATATGATTAGTTGCCTATGACAACTAGTGATGCCGGCTCACCTTCGCTCGGTGGCCCCGGGAGGGCGGCGGCGACGGTGGAGGGTGGGAGCTACGTCTCGTCCGGCACGAACTTGAGCGCGACGCCGTTGCTGCAGTAGCGCAGGCCGGTGGGCTCCGGGCCGTCGTCGAAGAGGTGGCCGTGGTGGCCGCCGCACGCCGCGCAGTGGTACTCGGTGCGGGCGTAGCCGACGTTGAAGTCGGTCTTGGTCTCGAAGGCGCCCGGCAGCGCTTGCGAGAACGAGGGCCAGCCGCAGTGGGCGTCGAACTTGACGTCGCCGCGGAAGAGCGGATGGCCGCAGGCCGCGCACACATAGGTGCCCGGGCGCCACTCGCGGTTCAGCGGGCTCGAGCCGGGGCGCTCGGTGGCCTCGTGGCGCAGCACCTGGTAGGCCGCCGGCGAGAGGCGCTCCTTGACCTCGGGGTCGTCGAGGTCGACCTTGGCATTCACCCTGTCGTCCTTCACGTCTGTCAGGCTACGCCGCCAGGCGTGGGGGGCGCGTCCTGCTGGCGACCCGGCAGGCGGCCGCCCGGGTCCCGGCCGGCGACGGTGCGCTCGACGTCGCCGGGGACGGGCCGGGCCTGCACCGCGCAGAGCTTCATGCCGCGCCGCCGGGGGGCACCCGTCGCGCCGGCTGGCGTGAGGTCATGCGCGCATGATACGCATCACGCGCGGCCGGGGTCCGCGTCGCCGGCGAGGGCCGAGGGGCCGGGCGCGGGAGTCCTGACGAACAGCGTCAGCACCAGGCCCGCGGCGCTGATGAGGGTGACGAGAACGATGACGTCGTGGAAGCCCCGGGTGGCGGCCTCAGCCAGGCGGGGCCGGATGGCGGCGGGAAGCTGGCTCAGGTCGGCGGCGCCGTGGTGACCCGAGAGGTCGGCCGGCAGGCCGAGGCTGTGGAGCAGCTGCGCCACGTGGAAGCGTTCGCGTTGCTGGAGATAGGTGGCCAGGAGCGCGATGCCGACGGTGCCGCCGACACGCTGGACCACGTTGAAGAAGGTGTTGCCGTCGGGGACGCGCTCGACCGGCAGCCCGCCGATCAGGTCGTTGAGGAGCGGCTGGATGACGAGGCCGATGGCGAAGCCGCGCCCGCACAGCAGCAAGGCGACGAGCCACGCCGGCGTGCCGGCCACGACGAGGAGCATGGCCAGCGTGCTGAGCGTGAGAAGCAGCATGCCCAGCGCGGTGGTGGCGCGGACGCCCCAGCGCCGCGGGAGGCTGTTGCCGAGGACGGTGCCGACGCCCGTGAGCAGCCCCTGAGGGAGCAGGGCGAGGCCGGCCGTGAGCGCCGTGGCGCCCTGGATCTCCTGCATGTAGACGGGGATCAGCACGATCATCACGAAGGTCACCACGGCCACGAGAGCTGAGAGCGTGAGGGCCAGCGCCGGCTGCGGCTGGCGCATCAGGTCGAGGTCGACGATCGGCTCGCGGTGGCCGAGCGCCCACGGCAGGTAGGCGCCGAGGATCGCCAGGCCGACCGCCCAGAAGGGCCAGGAGGCGGCGGCCAGCCAGCCGGCCTGCGGGCCCTGGGAGGCCCCGTAGACGGCGAGCGCCAGACCCGCGCCGAGCATCAGGAAGCCCGGAGCGTCGAAGTGGGTGGGTCCGGCGGCCGCAGGGGCGAGGGTCGCGGGCAGACGGCGGGCCCCTGCGTAGGCGAGCGCCCCGACCGGCACGTTGACCAGGAAGATGGCGGGCCACCCGGCACTGTGGACGAGCACGCCCCCGAGGGTCGGACCGATGGCGGGGGCGAGGAAGAGCATCATGCCGGCGGCGGCCGGCATCTGCCTCAGCGCTCCGCCTCCGAACAGCAGGTTCATGGCCAGCGGGATGAGGGGCGCGCCGAACACCCCCTGGAGGATGCGTGCGCCGATCAGCAACGGGAGGCTGGGCGCGAACGCGCACAGCGCCGAGGTGACGGTGAACCCCGCCAGGCTCAGCAGGTAGATGCGATGGGTGCCGAAGCGCTTGGCCAGGTAGGCGGTGCCGGTAAGCGCCACGGCCAGCGCCAGCAGGTAGGCGCTGACCACCCACTGCACGCTGCCGAGAGAGGCCTGCAGCTCGCCGGCGATGTCGGGCAGCGCGATGTTCACGATGCTGCTGTCGATCATCGTCATGAACGGACCGGCGAGGATGCCGACCATGGCCAGAACGCCCAGGCGAGCGTCGCCCGCGGCAGTCGGGGAGGTGGGTCGAACGTCGCGCATGGAGCAGGCCTTCCCTTCGACCGGACCGTCGGTCGATGACCTGTCCGGCGCGGGCGCCGGCGGGCGCCCGCGGCCGGCTAGGGGATGAGCAATCCGACGAGCGTCTCGGATGACGGCGGCTCGGGCCAGGGCCCGGTGGTCGCGGCGGAGACGGCCAGGCCCTGGAGGCAGGCGTGAAGCAGCTCGGCGAGCTGCTTCGGGTCGCCCGCGACGACGGAGCCGTCTGCCTGTCCGTCGGCGATGAGCCGTGTGGTGACGTCAAGGGCCCTGACGCCGAGCTCGCCGACGAGCCGCCGGGCCCCGCTCGGAGTGGCGTCGCTGGTGAGCGCCTGCGTCAGCACCAGCACGGAGAGGCGGTCATCGGTCATGCCTGCCATCTCCTGCTCGATCAGCCAGCGCAGGCGCTCGGCCGGCGTGCCGGCGCGGGCCGCGCAGCCGTCCAGCAGCCGCAGCGTGCCGCGCACCGCGCGAGCGACGAGCGCCTCGAAGACGGCCTCCTTGCCGCCGAAGTAGTGATACAGGAGGCCCTTGCTGGCACCCGAGGCGGCAGCGATGTCCTCGATGCGGGTTCCGGCGTAGCCGTTGCGAGCGAAGATGGCCGCGGCGGCGTCCAGCAGCCGGCGCCGGCGCTCGTCGCGGATGGCCTGGTTGGCCTCGTCGGTGCGGGGCATGGTGGGGAGCGGACCTCCGGGTTCTGATGACTGAACTTATGGTCAATACCAGGATGCAGCGCCGGGCGATCGCTGTCAAGGCCTCGGTGGGTCCGCCGCGGTGGCGGCGCCCCGCTCGCTCGTTCGTGCTGAGTTCACAATCCGCCGCTAGGCTCGCCAGGTCATGGAGCGACCGCCATTGCAGTCGAGGGGCGGCGCCGGGCCGGGCGGTGCGCCCGGCCGCCTCGGAAGGGGAGGAACGGAATGAACGCTGATGACTTTCGTGGCCCCGCGGTACGCGCGGAGGGCCTCACCAAACGCTTCGGGCGCACGGTTGCGCTGAGCCACGTCGACCTCGAGGTGGAGCGCGGCACCATCGTCGGGCTGCTCGGCCCCAACGGCGCGGGCAAGACCACCATGGTCCGGGTCTTGACGACGCTGCTTCGCCCCGACGCCGGCAGCGCCACGGTGACCGGCATCGACGTCCTGCGCCAGCCGTTGCAGGTCCGCACGCGTATCGGGCTGGCGGGCCAGCAGGCTGCCGTGGACGCGTACCTCACCGGACGCGGCAACCTCGAGATGATCGGCAGGCTCTACCACCTCGGCGCCCGGCGTGCGCGCCGCCGCGCCGACGAGCTGCTGGGTCGTTTCTCGCTGGCGGACGCCGCCGACCGCATCGCCAAGACCTACTCCGGCGGCATGCGGCGTCGCCTCGACCTGGCGGCCAGCCTGGTGGCGGTGCCGCCGGTGCTGTTCCTGGACGAGCCGACGACCGGGCTCGACCCGCGCAGCCGGCTGGCGATGTGGGACATCATCCGGGATCTCGTCGACGGCGGCACTACCGTGCTGCTCACCACCCAGTACCTCGACGAAGCCGATCGGCTGGCCGATCGCATCGTGGTGATCGACGAGGGGGCGATCGTGGGGAGCGGTACCTCCGACAGCCTCAAGCGCGAGGCGGGAGGCGCGCGCATCGACCTGCAGCTCCAGGATGGCGGCCAGGTCGAGGTTGCGCGGGCCGCCATCCGCGCCGCGCTTGGGCGCGAGGTCGACCCCGGCCGCGACGCCCGCCGGCTGACGCTCCCCGTCGCCGACGGCGCCGGCGCCCTGATGGCCGTGGCGCGAGCGCTCGACGACGCCGGCGTGGAGGTGGAGGACATCGCCCTCCGGCGCCCCACCCTCGACGAGGTCTTCCTCGTCCTGACGGGTCACGCCGCGGCCCAGGAGGAGCACGGCGAGGAACGGAGGGCCGCCTGATGGTCCGTACGGCAGAGGCGCCTCTCGCGCTCGGCGGCATCGGGATGCGCTGGGTGCTGGCCGACGCCTGGACGGTGGCCCGTCGCAACCTGGCGCACATCCGCTACATGCCGGAGAAGCTGGCCGACGTCACCATCCAGCCGGTCATGTTCGTGCTGCTCTTCGCCTACGTCTTCGGCAGCGCCATGGCGATGGGCGGCGCCGAGTACCGCCAGTTCCTGATGCCAGGCATCTTCGTACAGAGCGTCATCTTCGCGGCCGTCGGCATCATGGGCGCCATCGTCGGGGACATGGAGAAGGGGGTGATGGATCGCTTCCGCTCGCTCCCCATGGCCCGCGCCTCGGTCCTCATCGGCCACGCCCTGTCGACGCTGCTCGAGGGCGCGTTGGGCCTGGCGGTGATGATCGGCTGCGGCCTGCTGATCGGCTGGCGCATCCACGCCGGGGTCGGCGCCACCGTCGGCGGCATCGGCCTGCTGCTGCTGGTGGGGTTCGCGCTCGGCTGGATCGGCATCTTCGTGGCGCTGTTCCTGCGCACCGTCGAGGCGGTCCAGGGCGTCGGCTTCGTGGTCATCTTCCCGCTCACCTTCCTCGCCAACACCTTCGTGCCCACCCAGGGCTTCCCCGCCTGGCTGCGGGCCGTGGCCGATTGGAACCCGACCAGCGCGTTCGTGGCGGCCGCGCGCCGGCTCTTCGGGGGCGCCGGCGCGACACCGGCCGTGGGCCCGTGGCCGCTGCAGCACCCGATCGAGGCATCGCTGCTGTGGTGCGCGGCGATCGTCGTGGTATTCCTGCCCTTGGCGGTGTGGCGCTTCAGGAGGACGCTGGCGCAATGACGCACGTGATGGTGGTGGACGACGACCCGCACCTGCGGGAGCTCGTCCGCCACGACCTCGAGCGCGAGGGGTACGCGGTCCACGAGGCCGTCGGCGGCGACGAGGCGCTGGCGGAGCCCGAGGCCCTGAGTTCCGACCTGTTCATCGTCGACGTGATGATGCCGGGCATGGACGGCTGGGAGCTGTGCACCCGGCTGCGTGAGATCACCGACCGGCCGGTGCTGCTGCTGACCGCTCGCGGCGACACCCAGGAGAAGGTCAAGGGGCTGCGTCTCGGGGCCGACGACTACCTCGTCAAGCCGTTCGACCCCGGCGAGCTGCTGGCGCGCGTCGAGGCGCTGCTGCGGCGCTACCGCATCGCGACCGCCGGGTGGGTCGAGATCGGCAGCTTGCGCCTGGATCGGAACGGCTTCACGGTGTCGGCCGGGCCGGAGCGGCTCACGTTGCCGCCCAAGGAGTTCGAGCTGCTCTTCCACCTGGGAAGCTACCAGGGTAGGACGCTCACGCGCGAGCATCTCATCGAGCAGCTCTGGGGGTACGACTACCCCGGCGACGAACGCACCGTCGACGTGCACGTCAAGCG
>Ga0315535_1000534_pt1 | contig 26998 bp, 30 predicted proteins | sample SalMarSW160220MG_2_FD_203092 | JGI IMG/M metagenome (GOLD analysis project Ga0315535, IMG submission 203092) | Salt marsh sediment microbial communities from the Plum Island Ecosystem LTER, Massachusetts, United States - Salt Marsh Sediment SW1602-20 ... | reverse complement strand
CCCCCGGTTGATCTCTTCGGATTTCTCATGAACCCCCGACGGATAGATACTGCTTGATTTTATCGCGTCCAGTTTGCTTGCCATCTTCATCGCCTCCGGTAGAAGCACATGTCGATGACCATCGATTTTTTTTATATCCATCAGTCCCCCTTTCCCTTCTCTGTTAAGTTCCAAAACATCTATGCCGTAAGGATCTTCGAGGCCTCCAGAGAAAATTCGGCCCTACGTCTCAAGGGTTCATGCCCGCTGATCTCCCTGCATGCCCTGTTGGTTAATGCTTTTACCTTTCTCCTGCGCTTCGCGTACTCCCCATCGGACATCTCCACAAAACTCAGGCAGTCATAGAAACAAAATTCGACACACTTGGGCGTCCCGCCGCAAAGATCACACTTTACAGCCTGGGATGCAGACGAGAAAACAATCGCCCCGAACGGGCACGCCGCCGAGCAGCGCCCGCAGCGAATGCACTTGTCCGCATGGATTTCAACGAACAGATCTCCTTGTGCTGTCTCGGCCTTTTCAATAGCCCCTGCCGGACAAACTGCCATACACATGGGATCGTCACATTGCAAGCAAACGGCAGGTCTCGACCAGCCTTCCAGTGTATCCGCAACGACCCTGACACGCGATCGGTCAGGAGAGATCTCACCTTCTTTGACGCTGGAGCAGGCGAGCTCACACATCCTGCAACCGGTGCAATTGTCTGCTCGAATCGTTAGAACGCGTGCCACTGGTTCTTCCTCTCTCAGCCCCCTGCAACCACCAGGGCGATAAGGACCTCATCTCCGTCCCGCAACGGAGTCTCATATCTCTGGGGTAGTGAAAGTATATTCCGCCCGTTGACGAGCATGCATAGCCCCTCCTTGATGCCCTCTTGGTCAAGCAGTTCGCTTGCCAGAGTGGGACCGTATTTGCCCTTCAGGGCCTCAATCACGCCTCGAACCGTCAGGTCCTGCCTTTCAATATCAACCCTGCCTTCAGGTATGCTCCGGGTGAGGGCGCCCGCTGTGACGACCCTGATCCTCAATCCGAGTCTCCTTCAGGGAGGCTGATATTCGGTCCTTCTTCCAGCCCATACTTATGAATAGTCTCCCTGGAAGGCACACCTTCCTTGTCCCATCCGCGCAGCAGATAATAGGCCTCGCGCATCCGCAGAAAGTTGTCTGTTCCAATTTTCCTTCCCTTGGCTGGGCCGTCCGGATGACACTCCTCGAGGAGTCTCCTGGGAAGGACATCTTCCCCCGCGCCGATTCCTTCACGAATATTGATTCGGCGTATGAGAGTCTCGATAATCTCAGCCCTTTCTATCAGATCACCGGAAGTCCAATTTGAACCCGTTACAGCGTTCAGGTAGTCTGCATAATCCCGGATACCCAGCGGAATGAATTTACCCCCCATGTCGCAGACGATGAGGGTATGCATGACACCGTTCTCGTTCATCAGGTCCTTGACTATCTCCGGTTTGCCTTCGGTAGTAAAAGGGTAGGCATCCCCGAGGACCTCTTTGGTTGGAGGCCAGGCCCTCCGGTGACAGGCGCCTCTGGGTGTTACTGCATAGGTCAAGGATGCTCCCCATGCAGCCCTGGGATCATACCCCGGCATTTCCAGGCCCTTGGAATGCATGGCAAATGCTTCCGTATCTCGTCCGAGGGTCTTTGCCATGGCCTTGACGCCCTGAGCACAAAACGCCCCAAAACCTCTCTTGCGGGCCATCATCTCCAAGAGCTTCAACGCTGCTGCGTAATTCCCGAATCTGAGCTTCAAGCCCCCTGTATCTTTTTCAGTCAAGATCCCCCGTTCGAAGCATTCCATGGCGAACCCTATGCTCACTCCTGCCGAAATGGTATCCATCCCTAAATCATCGCAAAGGCGGTTCGCCTTCATAATCGCGGGCAGGTAATCAACTTCAAGATTCGGTCCCATCATTGCCAGAGTCTCGTATTCGGGCCCTTCCAGCTCCAGTCCTTTGAAAACACCATCGTCGACTCGGGTTCTTTTTGAGCAGGACATAAAACATGCGTAACAGGCCCTATCGGAAACGGTCACCGATTCGACGCCGTCCTTGTCGATTCGGCCCAATGCTCTCTCGAATTGTCCTCGGGAAAAATTGCGTGTGGGGAGCATCCCCGCCTCATTCGTGATATTCAAGGTTAGGGGGGTTCCGTATCTGTGGCGGGCGCTACCCACGGGACTGGCTTTGAATTTCCGATAGTGCTTCGAAACGAGGGCGTACACTGCTTCCATGTCCGCGCAGGGAATTCCTCCGCTTCCCTTTACTGCAATCAGCTTGAGATTCTTGGATCCCATAACGGCCCCTGCACCGCCACGGCCCGCCTTTCTGAAAAATTCGCTGCTGACGCAGGCGAACTTGAGCAGGTTTTCACCGGCCGGCCCGATGCTGAGTACGCCGCAATCCGGGTGGAAATGATCTTTGGCATAGCTCTCTGTTGCAAAACACCCCCGACCCCAAAGATCCGTAACGTCCTCGAACGTGACTGTTTCATCCCGAATGAAGAGACCGACCGGGTGTTCGGCCTTGCCCGTGATCAGGAGGCCGTCGAAGCCGGCAAACTTCATTTCAGGAGCCATGCGGCCGCTTGAATAGGATTCCAGCCAGCCGCCGGTAGCGGGTGATTTGGTGACTATGAGATGTTTGCCTGCGCCGGGGGCCATGGTGCCGCTCAGAGGACCGGAAAGCACCATGAAAATATTTTCCGGACCCAATGGATCTACATCAGCAGGCAGTAAGTCCCAATAAAGCTTTGCTCCCAATCCACGCCCGCCGATGTATTTCCCGAGGAACTCGCCCGGCAGGTGAATTGACCGAGTTGCCCGCGTGGTCAGATCAACGTGAAGAAGCTTGCCTTTATACCCATAAAGCATTTCCGAATTCCTCGATCGCCTCGCGCAACTGAAAGGTGAGGCGATGGCACTATGGTCTGAAAATCATTTTCTATCCAAATATCAACCACTTTCAAAATGAGTCTCCTATCGGTTGTCCTACGCTCGAGTGAGAAGGAGTTGAAACCCATGCTGACTACGCCAGAAAAGCTGATTTAAGGATATTCTTCTTGAACATTAATTCATGATTGTGGACCGATTGGGAGATATCCTTCATACGCTCTCTGATTAGCCTTCGTCTTCACTTCGGCAGACAATAGTCTTTCCATTTCGGACCCGATGAACGTTGGTACTTTGGATTATACCGTTCCTGCCCCACTTCCCTGTTTATTTCGCATCTCAATCCCAAAGCACGCCTGGTCCTCTGGAGGCAACCCAGGCATCTCACGCACTTTCGAATTTTCTTTTCCTCACCGTTGGCGACTTTGTTGGGCCATTCAGGATCTACGATGAGGGGCCGGCAAAGGGATACCATGTCGGTTTTCCCCTCTTTAATCACTTTTTGTACACTTTCGGGTTTATGAATTGACGGCGTGATAACAGGAATACTTACCGACGCTTTGATGAGCCCGGCCTCGGGAAGCATCGTTCCATCCTCTTCAGGCACATACCACTTTACAGCCTCCCAGCAACCCGACGTGAGATGAACATAACTCAAACCATGCTCCTCCCCGATCTTCGCGATTCGACTGGATTCCTGGGGAGTCATCCCGCCGGTCATATGCTCGTCACCAGTCAGACGCACGCCTACGACAAAGTCGAGACCCACTTGGACCCGCGTTTTAATCAATGCATTACGAAAGATTCTGGCCCTGTTTTCCAAGCTGCCGCCGTAGAGGTCTGTACGGAGATTGGTGCGGGGGGAGAGAAAGTTATCTCCCAGGTAACCGTGGGCAAAGTGCAATTCAACACCATCGAACCCCGCCTCTTTCATCAACCTTGCAGTCTTTGCATAGGCATCTTCAATCCACCGGATCTCTTCGATCGTAAGTTCGGTCGGTTCCGGTAAGTCCTTGTAACGGTCCCACAACGAGGGGAGACCTTTTCGAATCTCGTATTCCTTTGACTTCTGGGGTATATTTTCAGCCGGAATCTGAATAATCGGCAATGGAGATGGGGCCTTGGACACGGACCCTTTTGCTGTTTGCCTCCCCACGCCCCCTGCGAGGATCTGACCGAAGGCTTTTGCCCCAAAGGCATGTATCGTTTCCACGACTTCATTCCAAATGGGCAGGTGTGCCTTTTCGGAAAGCATCGGAAAGAGTACATGGGTCGGGCTTCCCGGAAAGAGATTTACCGCTGGAGGGGTCACGAGAAGTCCGACGCCGCCTCTTGCCCTGGCGCCCAAAAATGCGAGAAATTCCTCGGTCGGATAACCGGCCATCGCAAAATTCGTGGTTACCGGCGCCATGGCCAGTCGGTTTTTGATTTCCACATTGCCGATCTTTATCGGTTCAAACAGCTCACTGAATCTGTTTTCTTGCATTTTTTCAACTCCTTTATCAAGATTTCAAGAGATCATTCCGAACAGGAATGCATAGCCGACCGCGACGGCAGAGGCCTCGGTTACGGAAAATACCCCTGAGAACACCCCACCCAGGATGATGACCGGCATCAACAATGTCGGAACGGCCTTTGCAGTTCTGATCAGGACCTGATTGTAAGAAAGCCTTTCCTCCCTTGTCGGGTAACTCCTCTTCCGAGCCGCGATCCAGGTAGGAATCAGAAGCCCGAGCATAAAAATGACGCCGGGAATAATTCCCGAGATGAAAAGGGCGCCCACTGAAATCTCCGTTATTGAAGCAAGGATCACCATCAGAATGCTCGGCGGGATGATAGGTCCCAAAACAGAAGAGGAATCGATAATGCCTACACTGAAATCGATGTCATAGCCCTTTTTGTCCATCTCGGGGACCATGGTGGTCCCGAGTGTGGAGACGGCCGAAGTGGCGGATCCGGTAATGCTGGCGAAAATACCACTGAGTGCTATTGAAGTTTCTTCAAGAAAAGCTCCTTTAGATTTCACCTTGCTTTTCAGGCATCACCTCCTTGCTCTAAGCATCCCATGAAAGAGGGAGACGACAATCACTCTATTCGATGAAACCCCTCTTCTTAAGATCCGCCGCCACATCTTCAAGGCCGTATTCCGCCAGAGTTTTCTCAGTCGGAATCCCTGTGCGGGCATCCCACCCCCTTTCACGGTAGTAATCTTTAAGAAGTTCCTCACAGTCTTTCTTCGAGAGCGGGTTACCGAAATAGTCCGAGAGCAACAGGGTTCCCCTGTCATCGGTTTCAAGAGGTTGGAACCATCTTTCAGGGAAGACATCGTCTTTTTTTGAGAACCCCAACCGCACATTCAGTGCCTTAAGCACATGCCAATTGCGCCTCGCGGCTCTTCTCATTTCTTCGAGACTTGTCTCGAACCCCGTGACGGCAGAATAGATCTCCGGCCAATCCTCTCCTCTGAAAAAATTATCTACTCGGCCTCTCAAGCATCCCATGCCGACCGAATTCATGAAACCGACCCAGTCTTCGCCGTAAGGGGTCATCCTTGCGATATTGAAATAACCGGGCCGAGGAAAGATCCTCTTGACGGCATCCTCGGAAACGCCTCTATCTTCCAGCCATTCCTTGAACTTTTCAGGTGAGGCGTCTTTTGACATGTACAGGGTGACTGCACCCTGGGGTGCATGAGCGCCTCTGGGATTGACGACCTGGCTGAACTCAGGTCCGCTCATGCGATTCATTCGAGGATCGTAGAGGGGTTCCATGCCCTTGACCTGGACTGCACATTCTTCACACCCCCGTCCGATATCTTGAATTGCATTTTTGAACCCTTGAGAGAGGATTCCCCCAAGACCTTCTTTCTTGCTCGCTTGTTCCGATAGGTACATGGTGGTCTCGAAATCATGCTTCAGATCCACACCGCCTGTATCTTCCTTAGTCAATATTCCCTTTTCATACAATTCAACGGCCCAATCGATCAGGGCTGTGAACGAATGAATACAAAGACCGGTAAGTTGGTAGAAATGCTGCGTTTTGACATTGTTTTCGTAACTTCCCACCTGACACCGGGCCGCCATATGGACAACCCGGCCATAGAAGGATGAAACCCAGGCTTCGGTACCGGAAAACTCTCCCTTTCTGATACGCAGGTGATCCTTGCACCCTATGGGACATGTCGGATCCGCGATCCTCCCGGCTTTGATATTCTCAAGATAATATTCCGGGCTGTAGATGCGGTATGCTTCCTCAGTCGGGAATCTCCCGGTCCAATTGTTTATAGACATTCCGTGTACATCGGCCCATCCTGAAAAGCCATCCATGGTACCCAAATCTACAAGTTTTTGGTAACCGGGATGGATCGCAAACCGTTCCAGGATTATCCGTATACGCTTAACAAGGCGGACAGGATCCGCCACTGCGATTCCCTTGTTCCCGCAAGCAACCAATGCCTTGAGGTTCTTGGAGCCCATGACGGCAGGCAGACCGCCTTTCCCCCAGGTGGTAATTTTGTCTATAAGGCACACGCTCGTATTGACCAAGCGCTCACCGGTGGGCCCCATGGCGACCACTGCATACTGTCGCCCCTCCTTTTCCCAGAGCATATCAGTGGTTTTGTAGGTATCCTTGCCCCACAGGTCCCCCGCGTCGAGAATCTCCACATCATCCCCGTTGATCTTGATATAGACGGGTCGACGGGCTCTGCCCTTAATAATGACTTCATCATAGCCTGACAGCTTCACATTGATGCCGAAGTCTCCTCCTGCGGTTCCGGGGGAAATGGTTCCTGTCGAAGGCCATTTGGTCATTACGGAATTCTTGTTCGAAGCCGGCGCAGCAGTGCCGAGCATGGGGCCCATCCCCATAAAAATCATGTTGTCAGGCGAATAGGGGTCCACCTCAGGATCCAGAAGGTCCCAAGCGAATCGACAATTCAAGCCGAATCCGCCCAAATACTTCCTCGCCATATCCAGGTCCAAAGGTTCCTTCTTGATCTCCTCTTTCGTCAAATCAATATAGAGAACCTGTCCTGCATAGCCTCCAACTTTCATTATACTTCTCCTTCATCCTCTCAAAAAAAGTGTTGCCTATTTGCCGTATACCACTTCAAATAATTGCCCTAAATTCTCAGAGCCTTTCCGCCTTTGCCGCCATCCCCATGAATCCAAAGGCAAGTAATCCAGTGCACCATACAGGCAAGATTTTACACACTCGGGATCTCCGCCGCAAAGATCGCACTTCATGGCGCATTTCTTAACGTAATGATACAAGACTCCCCCGAGGGGGCAAGCCACCACACAGGTCTTGCAGCCCACACACAAATCCTCATTGACCAAGAGCGCCCCTGTCGCCTCATCACGAGAAATGGCTCCCATGATACAGACATCGGCACAGATAGCATCATTGCACTGCTGGCACACCACCGGGATGTTTTCGTTGGTGCCGCCGCCGTTCGTCTTCATGACCCCTATCCTGGACAGATTCAAATTGCACTCCCCATCATGGGTTAGAGAGCAGACCATTTCACACGAATGGCAACCGGTGCACCTCTCCGGTCTAAGAACCAACGTCTTATCCATTAGACCCTCCTACCTTTCTTCATTTCCCACTCAGAAACAAAGGGTTGATTCGGCCCAACCACCCTTTCTGGGATATTGATGTCCTCTTGTCGAATACCCTTTGGATGCTTTTCAGCTCTTTCCTCAGGGACATGATGTTCAAAACAAGCCCCAAGTCCTTTTCTACGTTGATAAACTGTGCCCCCACACATCTGTCCTTGAAAAGGACGATACGAAAGTAACGGTCGACTTCTTCTTTCTCGATGACCGAGAGATCCGTTGGGTCATCACCATTCTTGTGGCAGGACCTGCGCATTGCAGTTTCGGTGTGGCCGAATCCGACTACATGGTTTCCGAACAGGTCTACGTTCAAGATGTTTTGAGATCCCGGATACGCCCGACGGAGACCGATACAGTTTCGAGCGGCGATCGCCCCCTGACGGTTTGCGTTATGCCAAAAAAGGTTTAGTGAGGGCGCTCCGGTAAACATATCGTCTGTTTCCACACAATCACCACAGGCATAAATCCCCGGGAAACTTGTTTCCATGTGGGAATCGACACGAATCCCACCCTTTTCACCTAGCTTGAGGCCCAGTTCTCGCGCAAGTGTTACCCTGGGACGCATACCGACAGCCCAAATAAGGGTATCGCATTCCAGACTCCGTCTGCTGGTAACCAATCCCTGTACCGATTCCCCGCCAACGACAACCGTTGCGCTTTCTCCGAGGTAAACCTCTATGCCCTGCCCCTCAATGATCTCTCTTACCTTTTCGGCGCCGTGTTTATCTAAGGCCATGGGCAGGAGGCTTTCCAGCATCTCGATGACTGCGACCTTGTATCCTTTCAAATGAAGGGCGATTGCCACCTCCAGACCGATTGCCCCGGAGCCCACCACAACTGCTCTCCTCCCCTTGTGAGCTAATAGGTCGTCGGCATCCTTGAGGCTTTTGAGTTTGAAGATACCCTTTTTTCGCTCTCCGAAGAGGACAGCTTCGCTTCCCGTCGCGAACACCAGTTTGTCAAATGAAAAAATTTGCCCGTCACTTGTAAAGACCTTTTTCGCTACCCGATCGATCTCCTTGACCGTGCAACCGAAAATGGTTCGGAGGCCGAGCCTCTTGTAATCTTCGAGGTCCCGTACAAATACTCTTTCTCTGGAGATGCTCCCGGAAATGTAGTTGGGCAGAACACAAGCAGAATAAAGTGGAACGCTCTCCTCGGAGAAGACGGTCACATCACTGCCGTCATCCAACCGCTTTATGGTGGAAGCGGAACTGAAGCCCGCAATACCGTTGCCGATAACCGCCACTTTGCTCTTCGCCATGGCGTAACATCCTTTCCTTCAATCACTTGCCCGGGTCCGGCCGAGCTATTTTGGTTCCAGAGCTTCATCCAGGAATTTCATCAAATCAATCACCCGCACGTCCGCATCCATTTTTCTAAGCGTTTTTGCCAACTGCATGTCGCAGGCAGGGCAATTGCTCAAAATCACGGAAGCCCCCGTTTCAAGCAGCTGCTCCACTCTTCGCATACCGACCCTTTCAGACAATTCAGGATGCGTCGCCTCAAGCCCGCCCCCACCGCAGCAAGTCGACCACTTACCGCACTGTTCTTGATCGGGCTCCACAAACTCCACACCTTCGATAGAGTTTATGATCTCCCGCGGTTCATCGATAATTTGAAGATATCTCGAGAGTTGGCAGGGATCGTGGTAGGTAACCTTCACCTCCTTCTTTACCTTTGGGCGATAACCTGTCTCCTTGAGTTTCCCTGCAACCACCTCCAGAACATGTTGAACCTCCAAGTCATAGCCCTCCACGAACCGGGGATAGACATGCTTGAGTGCGGAGGTGCATCCCGGAACAAGGCCAATCAGCCTTTTCACCCCGAAAGATCTAAAGATCGCGTAGTTCTTGTTCGCATGTCCCGCATACTCCCGTTCAAAGCCCGCATAATACATCGGCGAACCGCAACAGGGTTCATTTTCGTGCAGATATCCAACCTCGATCCCCAGCTTTCGCAGCACGTTTATCGTACTTACCAGAATCGGCGTGTATGGGTCGTCCTTTGCCGCCGCTATCTTCGCAGTAATATTGGTGAGATTGACACCGACCTTCTTGAAGGCTTTCGTGATCCCAACGACTTTCCCAACCCCGAGACCCATTTTCCCAGCACTTTTCAGGGCGCCCATCATGCCCTCCACATATTTCATCTGCTGGTAACCGCATCCGGCAAAGAAGGTATACTCGGCCTCTTTGGGGAGGCTAAGGTCTTTCGCCCAGAGGGCTCTGTCCTCTGAAACTCCCGTTAAGTTGTCTTTGTCCAGGACGTTCTCCATGATATGCAAGTGGCCGGCCGGGATGATATTCTTGGCGGACTCGCTCATGATTTCTTCCCCCTCTCTGCTTCTTCAAGCCTCACTAGATATTGTCTTGCTTTCAAGATCGTATCCGCAGGCCGGCAATCGGTGGAAAGCTCCTTGCAACGGTCCTGGCATCTCCGACAGGTGGTGCAGGAATAGAGGATATTGCTCAGATCTTCCAGGCTTCCCATCCCGTGTTTGATGTAGAGGTTTATCGCCATGAGCCGGCCGGCCGTGCTCTGAGTAAACCAGCCTTCGTAGGTCGGACACATGGCCACACACATCCTGCATTTCCAGCACCTTTGAACGCTCTCGGTTATCTCCTTTTCAAGCTCTGCCCGATCGACATCACTCATAACCTTCTCCTTCCAGGTTGCCGGGGTTGAGGATATTGTTGGGGTCGATCGCCTTTTTCATGCTCATGAGCATGCTGTGGGCGGCCAATCCGTATCTTTTTTTGAAGAAAGGCATTCGTGAAGCTGTCTGCCCAATCTCACCAGAGGCGCAACCCCACATCAGGTTTATTTCGCTTTCCAATCGTACTGCCGCCTTCCCTATCCTCATCCGCTCGTCCAGCGGCATGCTCACCGGAGCGACCCACATGCCGTGCAGATCACACGTGCCGACATGGCCGTAAATGAACAATTTGGCTCTTTTCAAGTCGCTTAAGTCATGCCCGGTTTCAAGATACTCGATCACGTCGCCCAAGTGACTGAGGGGAACTGCCGATTCCACAGAGCCTACCATAACCAGCCGCTCATTTCCCTCAGAGGCCTGAAGAATGTTCAAGATGTTGTCGCGGGCATCCCAATAATCGGCCTGTTCTTTCTTGGATGTCACGACAAAGGCCTCTATGGCGTTTTCCGCCTTGAACACCCTCACCATTTCTTCTGCCTGCCTGTGAGCCTCTTCCTTCGTGTGGGAGGCGGTTATGGCCAGGCCCATATGCCCCTTGGGTTTCCCAAGCCCCCGTAACGCAAAGGGGGCTTCTGCGGCAACCTTGTCCAAAAGCTCTCCGTATAATGGAGGAGGCAACTTTTCGCGGTAGTACCTTTGAAAGGCCCGTGCGATGTCCGTCAACTTCGGGAAAAAGCCGACAATGTATGCCTTCTCAGGATTCGGGAGGACCCGAAGGCGTATTTTGGTGATCACCCCGAACAGGCCCTCGCTACCGACAAAAAACCTGGTGTAATCGAGACCGGCGGGTCTCCGTATACTTCGGGTCCCGGTGTCTATAATTTCCCCGTTGGGAAGCACAGCCTCCACACCCATGACGTAATCGATGATTTTCCCCACGCAGATATCCACCATATGTCCAATGGTATTTATGGATACCGCGCCTCCTATGGTTGAGGCAAACTTGCTGCCTATTGTCATGGGCAACATGTACCCTCTGCTCAACAGCAATTTTTCCAACTCATAGAGGTTAACGCCGGCACCCAGCTCGTAGTACATGTCTTCCTCGTGAGGCTCTACCATTGTTAATCCCTGGGTACTCAATAGAATGCTGCCCGGTCGTTTGGGCTTCGGCGAACCCTTAAAGGCGGTCCCTGCGCCGTGTATATAAACAGGCATTCCCCTCTTGTTCGCATACTTCAGCACCTCGGATACACCTTGCACGGATACGGGTTTGACCACTGCTAGCGGTATCTTCTCGGGATCCAGGTCGGGTTGTGCGGCATCCTGACCGTAACTGACCCTCTCAAATATGTTATCCGAGGCATTTTCCTTGCCGACCATGGATATCAAATCGCCGATCAGACGCTTGTTTTCGCTCACTTTGCATTGCCCTCCATTTTCATAGCGGCGGTTCTGCGTTCCCTGCCCGCATAGGCGGGCGTCGGCCTACTTCATCTTGTATGTATTTCTCGATAAACCCAACCGTGTAATTTATGTGAGAAATCAATAACCCCTTGGCCTGGTCATATGAACCTTTTGTCAGCAAATCGAAGATCCGCTCATGGGCCTCTCTCGATTTGAGGGTGAGCGTGGAAATTCTGGTGCAAAAATATTGAAATCTAGCCAAGGTGGTGATGATTGAATCATAAAAGTGAATGATCCAGCTGTTGTGGGTTGAGGCTACAAGCTTCTCATGAAAATCCGTAAGGCTTTTGAGGTAAGTCACCGTTTCATTTTGATCATCACCCGAGGGAGGCGCCAGAGAAGAAGCCTTTGCCAAAGACGACGAGATCTCGGGAAATTCCCTTATATTTCCGATCTTGAGCAGGTCAATGGCGTAGCGCTCGATCATCTCCCTGGCGCTATAAACCTCCATTAGACGCCCCGTGGAAATCTCCGTAACGTAAGTCCCTTTCCTGGGAACTCTTAAGATAAGATGCTCATTTTCCAATACACGAAACGCCTCGCGCAATGGCGCACGACTGATATTAAGGCTCGTGGCGAGCCCTATTTCGTTTAGTTTTTGGCCCGGAGCCAGCCTGCAAGTGATAATACTGTCTCTCAGGTGTTTGACCACGCTTTCGGTTACTCCTAAGAATTCCAAGTCTTCACCTCTATACGCCCAGAAAAGGATGATTGCCGATTGTCGACAATAATACCTTTCTGGTTTTTTGTCAATGTCATTTTTTAGGCTTTTAAGGTCATTCCTCACAAAGCACTCGCTTTTTCATCGAGATCTTTTCCTTTATTGAAGTCCCGGCAGGCCTTGAATCAGCTTCATTAAATTGACTGCGCCTGTTCCATCTTGTATAAGACAAGCACGATAAGAAAAAGGCGACCCGGCAGAAGCTCCTCTAGTCGTGAAGTATTTCGGATGGGAACACCCAACCTCCCTTTCCATGAACGTACTTTTGGAAAATATATTAATTTTGTAAATTAAACAGCTAAAGGAGCAAATATGGAATATAAGGTAACACCGGTAGTCCTAGGAACAATTGAAGCAGATAAGTCAGGGTTCACCTACATGTGCTTCCCGGGAGAGAAGATCGTCTTGGAAGTGACTTACTTCATTATCGAAGGTGCACCCAAAGTCACTCTTGTGGACACGGGATCTTGGGCTAAACTCATGGCGAGATACTGGCCAGGAGCAGGAACCGACTTCCAGACCTTTGAAGAATCGCTCAGAAATCAAGGTCTCAAACCTGATGATGTTGAAGTCATCATCCAAACACATCTCCATCACGATCATTGCGGCAACACCCAAAAATGCAGGAACGCGGAAGTCTATGTCCAGGAAGCGGAATGGTTTTTCATGCTTGCTCCTCATCCCCTCCAGGCCCAGTATTACCCCAAGGATCTCTACAAGGATTGGAAAGTCCGGCTCATCAAAGGAGATCATGAGCTGTTTTCCGGAATCACGGTAACACATACGCCGGGGCACACTCCGGGCACCCAGTCGCTGATAGTCCACACCGGTCAAAAGCGAACGGTTATACCAGGATTTTGCTGCACCACCCATACGTTTCAAGACCCGGCTGAGTCTTTGCCGAAAGGGCATCCGTTCGGTGCATGGGAGACCTTTGCCCCCGCCATTGCGACGGACATGTCTCAGGCATATAACAGTGCCCTGAGATTAAAAAGCATCGCCGACATTATGCTGCCCTGCCATGGGCCCGGCTATGATGAACGAACGAAGATGTACTTATGATTGGGCGTCTTTTTTGCTATGGCGCCAGGACACCTATTTGATAGTCCACCCTCCATCGACGGCAAGGATGTCATTTTCTTTGGAAGGTCGTTTTTGTACTCGTCGGCTTCATAGCCGCGGCAGATAACAGGGGAAAGACGGAGGGCCGCAGTCCCCAGCCTGGAGGTATTCCTTGCATTCCTGGACCGACTATCTCTTCGTCAACGCGGCCACGCTGCTCTGGGCCGGCAACATTGTGCTGGGACGAGGCTTGCGCCAGTCCGTGGGCCCCTTCACCCTCGCTGGGGTGCGGGCGGCCATCGCCTCCCTGCTCTTCGCCGTCCTCCTCGCCCGCAGAGGCGGGCGACGCTCTGATCTCGCCCCTCGGGAGAAGATCCTTATGGTGGCAATGGGCCTCACAGGAGTGGCCGGCTTTCAGGTATTGCAGTATGCAGGGCTCAGGTACACCACGGCGGTGAATGCCGGGCTCGTAAACGCCGGCGGGCCTCTCATCACGATGATCCTGGCGAGATGGATCTTGGGCCAATCACTTCACAGGCAACAGGTGGTGGGAGCTGTGTTGAGCCTGGCCGGCGTCGGGGTGATCATTTCCGGTGGTTCCTGGGCCATGCTTGCAGCGTTGCGGTTCAACCCCGGTGATCTTCTGATACTGGCCGCCGTGGTATTGTGGGCCTTGTACTCCATCACAGGTAGGGTGTTGCTCACGCGGCACTCCACCGTACGGGTGACCGCCCTTTCCACCATCCTGGGGGCGGCGATGCTGGCGGTACCGACGGCATGGGAATGGAGCTTGACGCCTCCTCAATGGTCTCTGAGCGTAGTGGCCGGGTTGCTGTATATCGGTGCGGGCCCGTCGTTCCTGGCTTTCATGGCATGGAATGAGGGAGTGAAGAGGCTGGGACCCAACGGCGCCATGGCCTTCTACAACACCCTGCCGCTCTACGCCGCAATGATTGCGCTGCCGGCCCTGGGCGAGATACCGGGCATGATTCAATGGGTGGGTGGTGTCCTTCTGGTAGGGGGATGCCTGCTTGCCGCATGGGTGCCTGGCTTGGCTGCCGCCTCCCATTCCAAATGACCTCCCGGAGCCCTGCGGCAGGCCCTCGGTTTCAACACTGCACGTCTAAAGGGAATGCGGTGTTTCAATGATCGGCGTCTCTTCAAATGAAAAAGCCCTGGTTCGGTCATTGAAAGCAATAAAAGTAATAGATATAGGAGGAGGAGAGCGTTGAGATGATCCTACACGAGACATTATTGCAGTACGCCGGCCTTATTTCACTGGGATTCGCCGTCAGCACTTACGGCACGCTCATCGGGGCCGGCGGCGGATTCGTGCTGATGCCCCTGCTGCTGCTGCTTTATCCTCATGAGAACCCCCATCACTTGACGGCCATATCGCTTACCGTCGTTTTTCTCAACACCCTTTCCGGCACCGCGGCCTATGCGAAGATGAAGCGGATTGACTACAAAGCCGGACTGACCTTTGCGGCGGCGACGATTCCCGGCGCTATTTTCGGTGCGCTCACAACCGCCTCTGTTTCCCGGGAACTGTTCGAGGGGGTATTTTCCGTTTTCTTGATCGCTCTTGCCCTGTTCATGATCCTCAGGCCCAAATCCAACAAACCTGCAAAGCGCGTGAATAAAGATGTCCCGACGCGTGGCCAAAAGCATGCAGAAATATCTGTAGATGGAATGGTTTTCGATTATTCCTATAACCGGCTTCTGGGACTGGTGTTGTTCTTTTTCCTGGGCTTTATTGCCAGCTTTTTCGGGATCGGCGGCGGGAGCCTGATTGTGCCGCTGCTGGCCTACGTATTGAGCTTCCCCGTGGCCATCGCCACTGCCACATCACAGATGGTTGTAGCCATACTGACATTCACCGGCACCATGTCGCATGTGTTCCTCGGGTCTTTTTACGGCATACACCGCGTTGTCGCTCTGGGGATCGGGATGCTCGCGGGCGCCCAGGTGGGCGCGCGCCTGTCCAACAGGATCAAGGGACCCTGGATCATCCGGAGTCTGGCCATCGCACTGGTAGTGGTAGGTGTCAGAATGCTGATTAATGTATTCTAACGGCAGCCGGGAATTACAGGAAAGGCAAACATAAGGAGTCTTACATGTCCGTCATCACTATTTCGAGAGGGTCCTTCAGTCACGGCAAGGAAGTGGCCGAGAAGCTGGCCGGGAAACTGGGATATGAATGTGTTTCCCGGGAGGTCATTTTGAAGGCCTCGAAGCATTTCAACATCCCGGAAAATGAAATGCTTCGCGCTGTTCACGATGCTCCCTCGGTCCTTGAGCGGTTCAGCTACGGGAAAGAACGGCATATCGCCTTTTTCCGAGAGGCGCTGATGCATTACCTTCAGAAGGACAACGTGGTCTATCACGGACTGGCCGGCCATTTCTTCGTGCAGGGGATCGCGCATGCCCTCAAGGTCCGGATCATTGCCGACCTGGAAGACCGGGTAGCAGAGCAGATGCGGCGCGAAGGGGTATCAGCCGAAGCGGCTCGGAAAACCTTGATCGAAGATGACAAGGTGCGCCTTCGCTGGAGCCAATACCTCTATGGGATCGATACCTCCGATCAGAGCCTTTATGATCTGATCATCCGTGTCAAGTGCATGAGCACGGACGATGCTGCTGGGCTCATCTCTCAGGCGGCGAAACTCCCGTGCTTTCAAACCACGCCCGAATCGCGGGATGCCATGCATATGCTTTTCACGGCCGCCCAGGTGCAGGCGGCTCTGGTGGAAGAGATTCCGTCAGTCCAGGCGACGGTCGAAAACGGGGAGATTGTTGTTACGACCAGTGAGGGCTACTGGGCCGAAGGCAAGAAGATGATCGCCAAGGTCGACCAGATCATGGACAGTGAAAAAGGAGGTGTCAAGCTTAAAGTCCGGCTGAAGAGCCGTTGATTCTGGCTTGCGTCCAGGCGCTGCCGGCTAGGGTATGGAAGCCGTTGGGCTGGTGTCATTTCACGACCTCCTTGGTTTTTTCATTTAATTTAAAACAGTTGTTCACCTAGGTCATGATTTTTATAACTCAATGAACAAGGCCATTGAAAGGCACTTCCAGATCGAGCTTGAAGACGTGCGGCAGATATACGGGGAAACAAAAGAGGCTGCACCAAAATTTGGAGCAGCCTTCTGAAGCTAGCCTATTGAAATTACATAAATAATATGGTGGAGGCGGCGGGAGTCGAACCCGCGTCCGAAAACATTCCACTCAGGCTTCTACATACATAGCCCGGCAAAAGATGTTCGCCCCCTGGAACCTGCCAGGCACAGTGGCCAGAGGACTATCCTGTGTAGCATTTTACTTCCCCGTCTCACAGGTAGGGCGGGTCAGCTAGCCTGCTAGTCGGCGCCCTTTTCACTGTCGCAGGCAAACAATGAAAGGACGCTAGCCGTCTATGCGGCTAGAGCGTACGCATAATCGTCTGCGTTTGTCTTTATCCCACCTGTTTTACGAGCCAGTGGAACCTCGGTATGCAACCCAAGTTTCTCTATCCCCGTCGAAACCTATTCGCCCCCTTTTTTGATTTATTGCTATTATAAACACTTTTTGGGCAAGTGTCAATAACGCCCTCTCTTGCGTGCCTGATCCATTTCTCTCTTCAATTCCTTTTCTTTCAGAGCCCGGCGTTTGTCGTATTTCTTCTTCCCCTTGGCCAGAGCAAGTTCCACTTTTGCCTTTCCGTCTTTAAAATAGACCTTTGTGGGGATGAGGGAGTATCCTTTCTCTTCCGTCTTGCCGATGAGACGTTTGATCTCACGTTTGTTGAGGAGGAGTTTTCTGATCCTCACCGGATCCAGTTCCAGGTGATGAGCAAACGGGTAGGGGGTTATATGCATACTGTGGAGAAAGGCCTCACCTCTGCGGATCCTCGCATAGCTGTCCACCAGGCTTGCCCGTCCTTCTCGCAGGGATTTGACCTCCGGCCCCAGAAGGACGAGTCCAGCTTCAATAGTCTCATCAATGTGATAATCGAATGAGGCCTTTCTATTCTGGCAGACAATCTTTATACCCATTCCATTCCTCTCTCGGGAGTAATATGATGGTCAGTCGCAGGACGGTGAATCAGGTGGGAAAAAAGCCTTTTTCACCCAGTTCCGGGATCATCTTCTTCATTCGCTTGAGGAGGTAGTCCCGTACCTCCATGGCGGTGTTGAGCTGAAGGACCTGTTCGAAATCATATCGAGCTTGTTCTAGAGGAATGGCCCGTACGATGGTTTTCACCAAAGGGATCGAGCGAGCATTCAGACTCAGTTCATCAAGTCCCAGGCCCAGCAGGATGGGGATACAGAGAGGGTCCCCGGCCATTTCACCGCATAGCGATACTTTGATTCCCGCTTTCTTGCCTTCCAGCACAACCTGTCGGATCATCCGCAGGATGGCCGGATGAAACGGCTGGTACATATAGGCTACGTGTTCGTTAACCCGGTCAATGGCCAGGGCATACTGAATGAGGTCATTGGTCCCGATACTGAAAAAGTCAACATGCTTGGTGAGGAGGTCTGAAATGGTTACGGCAGACGGGATTTCGATCATGACCCCCACCGGTATGTTTTCGTCGTAGAGAATCTCCTCACTGTCCAGTTCTCCTTTTATCCTGGTGAGTATTTCTTTCGCCTCTATTACTTCCTGGACGCCCGATATCATCGGAAACATGAGCTGCACGTGTCCGAAGGTGCTCGCACGCAATATGGCTCGGAGCTGTGTCCGGAAAAGTCCCGGCTCCTTGAGGCATAATCGTATGGCCCGCAGGCCCATGGCGGGATTCATCTCATTGGCGATCTCGATGTGAGAGGCAAATTTATCCCCTCCCAGGTCAAGGGTCCTGATGGTCACGGGATCGGGATTCATGATTTCCGCAACTTCCTTATAGTCGTTAAACAGCTCCTCTTCTGTCGGAAGAACTTTGCTCCGGAGATAGAGGAACTCCGTCCGGTAAAGTCCGATCCCTTCCGCACCATGATCCCGGACGGCGGCGACCTCCTCCAGGAATTCTATATTGGCCTTTATGGCGATCCGATATCCATCGGGCGTTTCCGCGGGGAGGTGACTGATTCTCGCGATCGAGGATTTGTATTTTTCATGCTGGAGCTCTTTTTCCTGGTAGTGAATAATGTCGGCGTCGTCAGGATTGATGATGACCTCTCCCGTGCTCCCATCAACGATGAGGAGGTCCCGGTCCGCGATCCTGGCGGTGGCCGACTCGAGACCCACCACGGCTGGGATTTCAAGCGCCTGGGCCATGATTGCGGTGTGGGACGTCTGGCCTCCCACATCGGTTATGAACCCCATGACCTTACTGATGTTGAGCTCCGTGGTGTCGGCAGGGGAGAGATCGTGAGCCACGATGATGACCCGCTCGCGTATCTCCGCGAGACTTTCCACCATTTCGCCTGAAAGGTTCCGCAAGATCCTTTCCGAGACATTCTCCACATCCTGAATCCTGTTGCTGATATATTCGTCGTCAATCTGGGCGAAGATCTTGCGGATCTCGTGGAACGATTTCTTCAGGGCCCACTCCGCGTTGATCTTTTCCTCTTCAATTCGGCGTATCGTGGAGTCGCGAAGCATACTGTCCTTCAGGATCATCAGGTGACTGTCGAGGATGAAGGAATGTTCCTTGACATGCTCGGGAACCCTGTTTTTCAGAATCTTGATCTGTTCGTCGGTAGCCCGGATGGCATTTTCAAAACGTTCCACCTCCCCGGCCACCTGTTTTTCGTCAATGAGGTACTGATAGAGGATTTTGACCCTGGACCGGTCCACAAGGTGAGCCTTGCCGACAATAATTCCCGGCGAGACCGGAATTCCCTGCATCGTGTCCTTTGACTCATTGGAGCGGACGGTCATTGTTCCTCTCCGAATTTATTGGAGAAAAGCTCGGTCAGGCTTTCCATGAAGGCCTCTGAATCTTCGCCTACGATCTTCACTTCCACTTCTGTTCCCTTTGGGCAGGAAAGGGTCAGGATGGACAGAATGCTTGAACCGTCCACCTCGTCTGCGTCCTTCTTGAGGAACAGCTTGGATTCATACTGATTTGCAAGGGCTACGATTTTTCCTGCCGCCCTTGCGTGCAGTCCAAGGTTGTTTGATATTTTCAGCACCTTTGTCTGTTCCATGTTGAAGTCGCCTGGTATCATTGGGAACCCGTTGAAGACAGCCTCGATTTTCTGGTCAGGCAGGCCTTATATATCTGCCGGAAAGGAAATCCCTGTTCTGTGGAGATATCCCTGGCGATATCTTTCATGCTCGATCGTTTCCGGATCAGAAGTTCGTCTATCTTCTCGAGTACCTGCATCGGGATTTTTTCCGGGTCGCTTTTTTCTTCTCTTCCTTTCACGACAAGGGTCAGCTCTCCCCTGATCTTCTCTTCGGTCAGGTCACCGAGAATGCCGGACATTTTTCCCCTGCGTATCTCTTCATAGAGTTTAGTCATCTCACGGACGAGGACGACCTCTCGATCACCCAGTATGTCCAGCGTATCCTTGAGCATGGCCCTCAGGCGATGAGGCGCCTCGAAGAAGACCATTGTGCGATCTTCGGACACAAATGCGCGGAGTGCCTGTCTCCTCTTGCCCGCCTTTGGAGGCAGAAACCCTCCAAAAACGAACTGTTCGGCAGGAAATCCGGAGACCGCAACAGCCCCCGTTACGGCGGAAGGCCCGGGAATCGGCGTAACAGGAATGGATTCCCGGGCGGCCCCGCTGATAAGGAGGCCCCCGGGATCCGAAACACCGGGTGTCCCCGCGTCCGTCACCAGTGCTATATCGGACCCGCCTTTCAGCCTGCCGATCAGTTCAGGGGCTTTCACCTTCTGATTATGCTGGTTATACCGCAGAACCCGTGTCTTGATTCCGAAGTGTTCACAAAGCCCGCGGGTGTGGCCCACGTTTTCAGCTGCAATGACATCGACCTTTTCCAGGGTTTTCAGGGCCCTGAGTGTGATATCCTCCAGATTTCCGATGGGGGTGGAAACGATGAAGAGGGTCCCCGGCCGAAACTGGTCGCTAGCACGCGAGGTCGAACGCATTCTTTACAACCTCGATCTTCGGAGAGGAACCCGCAAGGCTTATGGCCACAACATCGAACCTGGCACGCATATCACTGCAATTGTTTGCCTTCATGTATGCGAGAGCGACCTTGGAGATCTGACGTCTCTTTCGCGCGGTTACGGCTTCTTTGGCATAACCTGTTGAGCCGGTCCGCCTCGTCTTTATTTCCAGGAATACCAGGGTGCCGGCATCCCGCGCGATCAAATCGATTTCCCCGAGGGGGCACCGGTAATTTTGAAGGATGTCCTTGTATCCCATGGATTGAATGGTTTTCAAAGCAAGTTCTTCTCCTCGTTTTCCCAGATCAAGCCGCTCTCTTGTCAAGTCAGCATACCCCCCGGAATGTGCGGCGGTGAAAAGGGCAGGGTCCAAACCGCTTGAGGGCATCCAGGTGATACCGTGTGCCGTAGCCCTTATTCTGTTCGAAACCGTATTGCGGGAACAGACGGTGATAGTTCCTCATTATCCTGTCACGGTAGACCTTGGCTATAACAGAGGCTGCAGATATGCTCATGCTCCGCTGATCGCCCTTTTTCAGACACCTCTGGGGCAGACCAATCGGCACACGATGGATGCCGTCAACGAGAAGAAAGGCCGGTTGCGGGTCAAGAGCGGATACGGCCCGTTTCATAGCCTCAAGACTGGCGTTCAGGATATTATGTGTATCGATGTATGTATGGGACACGACTGCGACGCTCACGGCCGTGGCCTCTCTCTTGATCAACTCGCAGGCCTCTTCTCTTGCACGGGGAGTCATCTGCTTGGAGTCCCGGACTCCCGGCAGGTCCACCTCCTCAGGGAGGATCACCGCAGACGCTACGACCGGCCCTGCAAGGGGACCCCGTCCCGCTTCATCCAGCCCGGCAACCATGGTAAATCCCGCCGTCCTGGCCATCGCCTCGTAAAGGAAGGGCCGGCATTCAACGGGTCCGGTATCATCCCTGGGGAAAAGGGATAGATTTTCGGGTGGATTTGGCAAGGAACTTTTTAGAATATCTAAAGGATTAGTACCTTTTTTCCTTGATCCGGGCGGCCTTTCCCCGCAACTTTCTGAGGTAATAGAGCCGGGCTCTTCTCACCTTCCCTCTGGTCATCACCTCGATCTTTTCGATAGAAGGCGAGTGGAGAGGAAATATCCTTTCAACACCAATACCGTAAGATATTTTTCGGACCGTAAAGCTCGCCCCGGTGGTGCCCTTCCGTTTCCGGATGACAACCCCCTGGAAGACCTGAATTCGCTCCTTTTCACCTTCTTTGATCCTGGCATGGACCCGTACCGTATCCCCCGGGCGAAAATCAGAGACATCGGTCCTCAATTGTTCTTTTTCAAGCATTTCCAGAACGTTCATGTTTCCTCCTCATGTCACAGTTCTCCAAGCAGTCAAATGGAAGATGCCCCGGCCGCTCATCGGTTCAGCCGTTCCTCAACCACTCAACTGCTCAACGATATCCTATTCATACCAACCAAACGATCCAAAATTATTGCCGCTGCCGCCCGAACGGAAAGATGGTTATATCCATCCACCCCCATAATGGGCTCCAGCACCGCGTTCGATTGCCTCAAAACCTGCTCATCGAGCCCCCACGCCGTTCCAAAAAGGAGAAACAGGAGCCGGTCCTGGTGAAGCATGGCACGCGCATCCGCGAAGGAGAGCACGTTCTGCTCTTGCTCGCCCGCGTCAGTGGCCATGACAAACGGTGCTTCCCCTTCCACGGAGCTGATGCTTTCAACGGCCCCATCCAGTGAAGGGGCGACGGCGACGAGTTCGATGGCCGTTTTCCTGTCCGGATTGTATGAAGCCCCGAAACCTCTCGTCCAGTGCCTGCGGACCCTATCTACAAGCTCCTGTTGATCTGCGAGCGGCGTTATCACCAGAAATTTCCTGGCGGCGTAGGTCCTGGCAACCCTTGCCAGGTCGTGAAGATCAACAGTGGTGACCGCCGAAGCAATCCTCTGCTCGTTCTTGTCATAAACGGGATAATGAACGAGTCCTATGTACAGGCGCATCAACAAATGTCCCGAGAGCCGGTTTCAAAATCGAGCGATTTTGAAATTGGTTCCGCTATTCCTATTTTTCGGCCTCTTGCCGCAGTTTTTCGAGGATCGCCTCATCCTGGGGGGTGAGGACGATATTGTGGAGAAGATCAGGCCGCTTTTCCAGTGTCCGCTTCAGGGACTGAACTCTCCTCCACCGGCGAATTTCTTGATGATTTCCCGACAAGAGGACCTCGGGAACCCCTTCCCCCAGGAATACCCTAGGCCGGGTGTAGTGCGGGTATTCCAGCAATCCTCCTTCAAAAGAATCTTCCTGGGCCGATTTTTCGCCCCCCAGTACTCCGGGAACGAGGCGGCTTACGGCGTCCATGAGCACGAGGGCCGCTAGTTCACCGCCGCTCAGAACGTAATCCCCGATGGATACCTCTCTGTCAACACACAGTTTTCTGACTCTCTCGTCAATTCCCTCGTAGCGCCCGCAAATAAGGATGAGTTGTTCTTCCCTGGACAACCCCCAGGCCATGTTCTGGTCAAGTTGTTCTCCCTGGGGTGTCAGAAGGAGGACGAGACTCCGCTCGCCGACTCTCCGGACCGAGCGGAGTGCCCTGTATATGGGACCGGGCTTCATTACCATGCCGTCTCCGCCCCCAAAGGGACGGTCGTCCGTATTCTTATGAGCACCCTTTGCGAAGGCGCGTATGTCTGTTACCCCGGTTCTGATCAGATCCCGTTTTGCGGCACGGGCCAGAATGCCTTCCTTGAGGTATCCCTGGATCATTTCCGGGAATATGGTCAGGACATCAAATCTCATGAAGATCCAGGAGACCCTCCACCGGGTGAATTGTCATCTTCCTCGTCTCTAGATCAATATCCCTGATGATCTCATGCGTGCCGGGAATGAGCACCTCCTTTTGTCCCCTTTTTATCACATAGATGTCGTTGCTGCCCGTGGCAATGATATCGCTGATGGGACCCAGGTATTCTCCCGATTCGAGGAACACGTCAATTCCCAGGAGCTCATACCAGAAATATTCGTCCGCGTCTTTCCAGGGCAATGCATCTTTTCTGATCAGCACCTCCGCATCTCGATATGCCTCTGCCCCTGTGCGGGAAGAGATCCCTTCCAGTTCCACAACAGGACCGGATTTGCCGGGACTTGCGGAAAGCATGGTGAACTCGGTGAGTTTTCCCGTTTGCTCTCGCAAAAAGATGCTGCCGGCGTCCAGGAACGTTGCATCCGACCGGGCGTAGGCATGAATTTTCACCTGGCCGTCCAGCCCATGAGGCCGGAGAACCTTTCCCACCAGGAGCAGGTTATGATCTGGATTCGGGGTCAAGCCTATTCAAGTATTTCCAAAACCGATCGCTTGTTAATCTTCGTGGAAGCCGCACTGAGGATCGTCCTCATAGCCCGTGCCGTACGGCCCTGTTTTCCGATGACCTTCCCCAGGTCTTCCTTGGCTACCTTTAGCTCAATCACAGAGGTTTGCTCTCCCTCTATCTCAGTGACAACCACATCTTCCGGTTTGTCCACCAGCGCTTTTGCTATGTAGGAAATCAAGTCCTTCATGTCGTCTCACCTCCATGTTTGAGTTCATCCGCGTATCACCTCAATTTGCCGCTGAAGGAGACTTTGCTATACCTTGTTTCTTCAAGATCGATCTGACTGATTCCGTCATCACTGCGCCCTTCTCCAGCCAGTAACGGACCTTGTCCTCGTGAATCTTGATTACTGCCGGGTCGGTTTTCGGATCGTAATACCCCAGGATATCCAGAAACTTGCCGTCGCGAGGAGCTTCCGAGTCAGCTGCCACCAACCGGTAAAAGGGCTTTTTCTTTGCACCCATCCTTGTCAATCTGATTCTCACTGCCATTGTCCAGTATCACCCCCTTGTAGTGAAAAGTTGCGAGCTAGCCAAAAAGAGACCCCATATCCCGGTAGCCTTTCCTGGTCAGCCGTTCCATCATCTTTTTTGATTGTGCGAAGTTTTTCAAGAGCCGGTTGACATCCTGGAGAGATGTCCCACTCCCTTTTGCAATCCGCTTTCTCCTGCTTCCGTTGATAATCTTGTAATTCTTTTTCTCATCTCTGGTCATGGAACTGATGATTGCCTCGATTTTGACCAGTTCTTTTTCATCGGGCTTGAGTTGTTTCAGCTTCTTCATCTGGCCCATGCCGGGAAGCATTCCGAGTATCTGTTCGAGAGAACCCAGCTTCTTGACCTGTTTCAACTGAGCGGAAAAATCCTCCAGGTCGAATTCCCGTTTCTTGAGCTTCTTCTGGAGCTTTTCGGCTTCCTTGTCGTCAAATTGGGCCTGCGCTTTTTCGATCAGGGAAAGCACATCGCCCATCCCCAGAATTCTGGAAGCCATCCTGTCCGGAAAAAAAGGCTCAAGGGCGTCGAGTTTTTCTCCCACACCCACAAATTTTATGGGTTTTTGTACGACCGCTCTGATGGAAAGGGCCGCTCCCCCCCGGGCATCCCCCTCCATCTTGGAAAGAATAACTCCCGTAATGGAAAGGGCGTCGTTGAAGCTCCCGGCCACGTTGACCGCATCCTGTCCTGTCATGGCGTCCGCTACGAGCAGGATCTCATGGGGGTTTGTCTTGTCCCTGATCCGCTCCAGTTCCGCCATGAGCTCTTCATCAATATGGAGCCTACCTGCCGTATCAAAAATCAGGAGGTCGCAGTTTTCCCTCCCTGCCTTCGACAGGGCGTCGACACAGATATGTTCAGGTCTCTGGGCAGGGACCGAAGGATAGACCGGCACTTCTATCTGGGAACCGAGCTTCTCCAGCTGCTCAATTGCGGCCGGCCGGTAAATATCGGCGGGCACCAGGTAGGGATGCCGTCCCTGCTTTCGAAGATATTGAGCGAGCTTTGCGGCGGTGGTTGTCTTTCCGGAGCCCTGAAGCCCCACCAGCATGATGATATAGGGCGTCTTGCCGGCCAGGTTCAGGTCCTGACGCTCCCCTCCCATCAAACGGGCCAGCTCCTGGTTGACAATTTTAATGAGCTGCTGCCCGGGAGTCAGACTTTCGAGTACCTCCTGGCCGACGGCGCGTGTTCTTATGTCTTCGACGAGGCTTTTTACGACCTTGTAATTGACATCCGCTTCCAGCAGCGCCAGGCGAACTTCCTTGAGAGCATCCTGAACATTCGCCTCAGTAAGCTTTCCCCTCCCGGTTACCTTCTTGAAGACACGGTTTAGCTTTTCCGTCAGGTTTTCAAACATCACTGGTTCTCAAAACCAAATCTATTATTATTATTTGTCGGAGTGAGTTATGTCAATCAAAATCCTGAGGATTTTACAACCCGCTCATTTTTCCTTATTTTACCACAGCATTGTATTTTTTCCATAGAAATCTTTCGTGCGCTTTCGGTTAGCGCATATCTTCCGGCCCGCAGAAGTTCCACCGGGACAGCCCTGAAGCGGCTCCAGGACAAAAAATAAGGTTGCCAATACAGGCCATACCCTCTAGTATCTCAGGGTCTAAATGCCGGTGTTCATAACTGCGGTCACATATGTCATCCTTGATTTATCGGCCACAGAATTATCCAGGTTGAGAGAGGGCGGATAGATGGAAACCACGCTGCCCGGACAGGGTGAACGGGATCCAAAGGAAGAGGGTATTATTTTTCCCAGAAGAGGGAGAAACGACCCGGTCCTTGGTTCTGATGTCGTGATGGCCATGGTCCCCGATGCAGTGCGCTTCCTGGTAAGAAAAACCGAGGGAAAGAGACTCCCGGTGCGTGACATGGCACTCTCGCACCTGTATCAACCGCGAGGGCAACTGGGCAAACGGGCAAGCATCTCGGGCCCATTTCTGGGGGCTCCCCAGGCTGTGATTGCCCTGGAGAAGCTCATCGTGCTGGGGGCGAAACGGTTCTGGGTCCTGGGATGGTGTGGGTCTCTCCAGCGGTTCCTGAGGATAGGAGACGTCGTCATCCCGACCTCCGCAGTCTCTGAGGAGGGAACGTCGGGCCACTATCCGGTTGGTGAGCGGCCGGCGGAACCGGACAGCCGCCTGACTGAATCCCTTCTTCAGTCCATGAACGGGCTGGAGGTGGAATGCATGACCGGCCCGGTCTGGTCCACGGATGCTCCCTATCGTGAAACGCCGGGAAAGGTGGAACATTACCAGAAGGCCGGAGTGCTTGCCGTGGAGATGGAGATGTCGGCGTTGATGCAGGTGGCGCTTTTCCGCTCGGTGGCGCTCACGGCGATGCTTGTTGTCTCGGATGAGCTGTTCGACCTGCGATGGCACACGGGATTTTCCAGCACAACAGTGAAAGAGGTAACCCGGTCGGGGGCGGAACTCTTTCTGGAACTGATCTCATCCGCCAGCCCGGGCGCCAAGGACGACGAATCATAGGTCAAAAACGGAGAACAAAGAGCAGTGGAGACGACGATACAGGAAGAAATCGACCGCTTGAGAGAGCTTATCCGGTATCATAATCGCCGCTACTATGTGCTGGATGACCCGGAGATATCGGACGC
>Ga0315535_1000532_pt1 | contig 27104 bp, 30 predicted proteins | sample SalMarSW160220MG_2_FD_203092 | JGI IMG/M metagenome (GOLD analysis project Ga0315535, IMG submission 203092) | Salt marsh sediment microbial communities from the Plum Island Ecosystem LTER, Massachusetts, United States - Salt Marsh Sediment SW1602-20 ... | reverse complement strand
AAATGGTTTATGAGTCAGAATCCCGAAAAGATATTTGATAGAAATATTTTTTAAACCCTTAACGGTTTTTTTTTCATCTAGGGATGGGGGTAAAAAAGCCTCATTTTTATTCAATAACTTGTTTCTGCAAGCACTGCTTACAAGCAGTAAGCATCACGTCATCGGCTAGACGCAACAAATAAAGAACATTTCCGCACGTATTACACCGAATATCAGTCCGCCCTTGTTCTAAAACCCTCCCTACATGCTTGAAAGGTAAGAATAAATGGCGAATATGGACTTTTTGAAAGGAAATTTGGCGTAATAATTGAGAAATCTTAGCATGATGAGCTTTTTTGGAGAGCGCACGAAACAGGATCTTGCCCGTGATTGTTGCGTTGATGAAAGGACAAGAAAGGTAAACCGCCGCACCCAATACGAGCTCTTCTTTCTTATAAGTGCCTTCTTCTTTTAGCAATCTCACCATCTCGTGAATGGTTATTTTAATATCGGAAGCATAATACATGATCTCCTCGAGAAGACTTTGGTTTACTCCTGATATCTCGCTGACTTTTATCTTATTGAGCAACTCCCCAAGATAATCAAGGATTATCTTCTCGTGAATCGTTGGGGGAATTGAATTTATCTTCTCAACGAGAGCTTTTCTTAAGGGGATCTTTTCTTGAATTTCGCGTTTAATGAAGGGAAACGCATGTTTTAGCGTGATGGTATCTGGAATCCCCATGTACGGAAAAATCCTCTCTAAAAAGAATCTGTTAAGACTACTTTGTGTAATACCTACTTTTCCACAGATATCTGACATGCTGATGCCCGGAAGCTCGCACGAGATCATCGCAAGCACGCACACTACCGCTGCAATCACCTCTTCCTTTGCGTGATGTAGGAACAAATGAAAATGGTCTTGAAGTATAAATGCATTCGAATACAATTCTTCATTTGAAAGGTAAAAACTATTTAAAATGGAGATGACATACCCTTTCATGATCGATGTTTTATCCCTCTTGGTGTATTCCGGATAATATCTCGTGATCATTATCTTGAGATCCGTGGTAAAAACATTATAACTCAGTTGAAATGCATCCAAGAATTCAGGAAGGACGATTAAGGTCCCCTTGGTTTTTAAGAACATGTACAAGACAATCGGACCCGATACCTCTACCTTTTTATATTTCGAATGTATTGAGATTTTTTCTTGGATGGATAAATAAAAAGAGGTAAATTCGTCAATCATGTCATCCCTGCTTGACGTGATTGCCATTACTGGCATGCTTAAAGCTTTTAGGGATTTTACATATACCTCATGGATCGGATCCACGGTAAATTCGACGCGTATTCTTTCAATCAGATCTTGCTCGCGCTTGCTATATTCTCGATAGAATGGATTGATGACAAGCAACCCTTCTTTAAAATCACTGAAACTAATGTTGGAAACGTGTAAGAATTCGCGGACTTTAATTATCTCTCCTTTTAGTCTAAAAACCACGTACGAGACAATGGGAGTCAATAATTTCACGTTTCGAAATTTAGTCCCTTCCTTAATGCGTGAAAAACTTAAATAAAGCAGGGTTCGACATTCTTCCTTGTATTTAGCCAAGTGAGGGCGTTGTAATTCCTTGATGATTGATTGAAACTCATCGGAGAAGGGTTGAAAATAACGCCAATATAACTGGAATGCCTTCTGAGGGGTAATGGCAGGATGGAGTGACCTGCATATAGTATCAAAAGTAAGACCGTGCTCCCTTAACATTCCGATCTGAAGTACTTGTTCTTGAAAAGTTAACATTACCATCTGATTCTCATGAAAGTATTTAAACAAAAAATTGAAATATTTGGGATTTGCGTTAGCATCAAATAAATTTTCCACTTTTTTTTACCTAAAAAAACCTCAAAAATGAGATCTAACACAACAGTATTAGTGTTCCTCTGGAATCACAAAAATTAACTCATTTTTGGATTGAAAAATCTAGGACCTGAAGAAGTTTAAAATTTTATGCCTCTAAATTAATTATTCGGAGCAAAAATGCTTTGGATTTACTTAAGATGCTAAATTATGATGAAGAATTAAATAGTCATAATTATAGACAGATTGCTCATAGAATAGAACAGCTTTTTGGAATGCCATATGATGAAGCTTTTGATTTTTATTCATCCAAACTCCTTAATATATAAATATTGGAAGAAAAGATAAATTTACAGACCGATAAGATTTAAATACAAAAAAAACCAATTATTCATTGAACCATGTCACGAAAAACCGCAGAGATTTTAATGGATGATGAAGAAATGGACGTGTTTGATTTCATGCTCGAAGCGATGGGATATGATTATAGTACAATTGATGTCATAAGTGGAAAAAACCTCATCGACCGGGAAAACGTCGAGAAAAACTTTCACGTGCTCGAAAAAATGGTTCAAAATCGCTCATTTAGACGAGCCCCCTATTTTGCCATCGGATATCTCATAATGACCACGGGAGCCCTCATGCCAGAAGGTTTAAGGAGAGAAATTTTGGAAGCAGCAAGATGGGAACACGAAGAAGGGCAATGGTTGGATGCTGAATTTGCACTTAAAAGGAAGGCTTGTTTACAAGATTTTAGTGAAAAAATAAAATTATACAAACCAGGTCTGAAATTCTTCCCAACATTAATTAGATACTCTGCATTGAGAGAAATCGAAAGTACAATTCTTAATGTTGAACAACTCCAAGAAATTTCCAAATTGAACGAATTATTCAAGATTAAGTACGTTTATTTAGATGGTTGGGGATTGAAATTTATTCCAGAGGAGATTTTCGAATGCACCAATCTTAAATTTTTAAGTATGCACCATAATCAACTCATGGAGGTTCCTGAGAAAATTGGAAATTTAAAATTAATAGAAAATATAAAACTAGGTAATAATGAACTTACAGAACTTCCAGATTCCCTTGGTGGACTAATAAATTTAGAATTTTTGAGCATTACAAATAATCCCATATCTTCCTTGCCAAATACCTTGAAAAATCTAAAAAACCTGGAACATATATATGTAAGAGGGACCAAAATCACTGAAAAACCCGAAATCTTTACGGATGCTCGATTTATTGAAGGAACGATATATGTGAAAGGAATTATTAAATAAATCTAAATATAAGATGTCTAAAGCTCTTTCCCTAAAGCTATTTATATATTCTTAGATTTTTTTAGATTCTTTAATTCAGTCTTTTTCCATTAAAAATTAAGTAAAATCAAATACGTCATACAAAATCGATTTGATCGGGTATCATAAAAGAAGATTAGGAACCTTGAAATCCCCATAAAAATTTTATTAGGCAAGCTTTCCCATTCTTTTTTAATGACCCATCATTTGACTAAAATAATTAAAAAAAATTCATTATAAAATCAAAGAATGATGAAGAAAAAAGCGATCGTGCTTGGTATTTTATGTTCCTTCTTTATAATGCAAGGAATTTTTATTGTATCAATTCCAACTGTGAAAGCAGATGTAATAATTCCCCCAAATTTCTATTCAGAATTAGAGATGGATTCAGTTTATGTCTATAATGTCACCAAATATGGCGGGGATCTAAGTTGGTTAGGCTTCGATTGGGTGTCGAAATATAACACTACGACTAACGCTGGTGGTCAAATTTCTATTAATTATACGGGGTTTTATGATAAAGATCCTGCTGACGTTTATAATGCCTTTGGAAGTCCAATGCCTTATATGGATATTGAATTTATTGAAAATCAAGAAGGAGTGCTGAATTCTAATCATACTTTTTCCAATGTTTCAAATGGAGAGGTTGCATTCAATATGGCATTAGGTTATAACTCTTTTCAGTCGGGGTTCCTTATCCCTATTGATAATTTGACCTATCTGAAAGAATTAGCCCTTGCTCAAGATAGTGGATACATGCCTGGAGATATAAATGTCGAAGAATCATCTAATTTTATTTCATTCGATTTTAAGCAGGATTCAAAGTTCCAGAATACTACATTGGTATATGAAAAAAGAAGCGGTATTTTAGTATGGGGCAGAACAAAAATGGCTCCCATAACTGATCCCATTGGCTACACTCTTGAATTCTTCTTGACAAATTATTCTCTTGATTTCAATTCTGCATATACATATAACGTGTCAAGATTTGGAGAAGCAGCATTTTGGTATGATTGGGATTTTAATTACATTGATACTTGGACTACAAATCCGGGGGGATTAATAATAATAAACTTTACAGATTATTATTATAAAGACCCAAATGAACCAGTTTGGGCTTCTGATGCCTTTGCATCAAATATAAAGAGAGCCTGGCTAGATATTGAGGTATATTATGATGGATATTTCGGTCCAATTGGTCCTCAAATTAGCTTAACGAACATTTCTAATAGAGAAGCAGCTATTCAAATGGGAATGGGGTATGGAGACTTGCAATCGGGATTTTTGATACCGCTGATAAACAACATCACTTTCATAAGAGAGGCAGCATTAAATGCCGCAAATCCTGGAGAAGTTTCAGTTAAAGAAACTGAACTGACCATTAGCATCTTCTACGATCAGAGTAGTGGGTTTCAAAAAACTCACTTCATATACGAAAAGAAAACGGGACTCCTGCAATGGATTGACACAGATATAGGAAGTTACAGTTTAGAAATGACGCTAATCGGGTTTACTCCACCATCTACAACTACGAATCCACCATCAAATCCTGCAATCCCATCCTTCCTTCCAATCACTTTAGGATTAGGAATATTATTAGCATCAGCGGTGATCATCAAGAAGGTTAAAAAACAAATTAAGAAGATTTAAGTAGATTTTTTTATTTTTTTAAATTTTTTTACTCGTGAGAAGAATATGGAACAAAAGAAAAAATATTTGTTGATTGCCATGATTGGAACAATATTATTCTCATTATTAATACTGGTTAATTTCAGTCTATATAAAACTCCTGACAAGCTCGATACGGTGGAAAATATAACGCTTATCGTGGATTATAATAACAGTACCATTAAAACTCGAGCAAATTTTACGCTTACTGAAGGAAAAACTACTGCATTTGATGCTTTGAATCAGTGGTGTGAAATCCAATACGACGACTTTGGATGGGGTATTATTGTAAGGGTAATTGATGGGCTTGGGGGTAATTGGCTCTATTTTATTAATGGCATCGCTCCAGGAGTAGGTTCAGACATGTATTCTTTAAAGGATGGAGATCTTGTCAAGTGGGCGCGGAGCTAAAAGGGTAATTTATGTTTGCCTCTGAATATGTTGAAGTATGGGTTCTATATCTTTAAACGCCTTACGTGTGTGATTTTTATCTGATCTAAATGATAAAGCTTAAATTATCCACTTTTTTTCTTCATTTTAGGTCAAGAAAAATGAATATTGAAGAATTAATTGGTTTGGCTTTTGATTCTGCTAAGGAGATTGATAATATAAAAGATGGAGCAATAGGTTCGAATGGATAAGGGTTTGTTTTTAGGAAATTCGACTACTACTCTCAAGAAACTTTCCTTATATGTGAAGGAAGTAATAAATTCTGTTCTATAGGTGCTTTTAGACAAATCTATGAAAAATCTTTAGATTCTATAGAAAAAAGTAGAGCTATTAACCTTGATCAGCTTCTTAATTGCGATCCAAAGAAAGATCTATGTATCGTTGGTTCTTTAAAAACCCTGTTACCTAGTATTGACTTTGGTGGATGTGAAAGTTTATTTGAGGTACGGATGCTTGTAAAAACTCCAGAAAGTAAGATATTTCCCGCTACTCTTTACTATGGATTGTCTGGTTTAACTATTGGATCTTGGTGTCTGGGATATCGTGATTTTCTTTCAACTGATGCTCGAGATTTTCCTGATAATTTTAAAAGGGTTATTAATTCCAATCCATTCGATTTTTCAATAATTGAGATGGAGGAATTCATTGAGGGTCTTTTATTTGCTTTAAACAAGGTTCCCATATAAGATTTTGAGGGGGAGGTAGAAGATGATTTTTGTATTACTCTGATGGGTGTCAAGTTAGGGAAACCATTCATTAGAAGGTTAAAACACTATAATATTTATTGATTAGTGTTAATCTTCATTAATTCAGGTTCCATTTCTTTAAAAGCTTTACGGATTTTATGGAAATAATATCCCAATCGATAGGATTTTTTACAGTTCGTAAATAACATGAAATCATTTTCAGCGGATCCTACTAGAATTATCGTATAGCCTTTTATACCCCTAATTACAATTTCCCTTAATTCTCCCTGACCGAGTCCCACGCTAATCTTTTCTCCCAATGATATTAGAGTAGCTGGACTTGCGCTATATATATCTGCCACCACGTCGGCAGTTTCAGAGCTAGCTATCCTTAATCCTGTTTTTGAAACTAATGCAGTACCTTCTAAATCAGTGGAACTTTCTAAATTCTCTAACTTCCGCATTAAGTCTGCAAGAACTTCTGGATTAATGTTTATCTCTGATGGTTGAAAATCTTCCATAATGATAACCTCACTTAATAATATAATTAGTTATGAACATTTAAATCTTTTTTAGATTTCAAGGTAAAACTTCTGAGCTCTTTAAGAATTACCTTATCTCCCTTTTTCACTTCTATTTTATGTTGATTTTCATCACGTTCAATTCCGATAATTACAGCCCCCTTTGTACCAAAAGAACCAAGAACTTTTGTATAGGGTGGTTCAAGTTTTTTACCGATCACCTTTTTTGCACCAATTAAGCTTTGAGCCAAACCAGTGCATACTATACCTTGAGAATGATCCGGGTTTTGTATCTTGCCTATTTTTGTTTTAATTCGATATAATTTGGGGGGTTTATCATGAATTTTGATTAATTTTGCTGCACCCAAAATCCTCAGTGAGGTTGGAGGGAGATCCAATCTACTTAATAATATTCGAGATTTTTCTTTTGCAAATAATATTTTTTCATTTAACCATAAAAAAGCGGAAAAATCAAGCTTTTCTTTTGAAATCGATGTTTCTAACAATTTACCGTTCTCTTCTTTATAGGGATAAATAACCCCCGAAGTCGTAAACATCCCGATAGTAGAATGAACTTGCGTTCCAAAATGTATTTCCGGTTTAAATAAACGATTTTTATTTACCTTGATTTCGACAAGATCACAATATTCAAACGATGTGGGATCATTCGTTGCATAACAACCTCTATAGACCTTATTGATATCTATGCCTTTCACATTTATTCCCACGCGATCTCCCGCTTTAGCAGAAGTAACGTCCTTGTGAAATATTTGAATTGATTTCACCCTTCCTTCTTCATTAATTGGGAGAATGGTTAGTTTTTGATTTAGAGTTAATTTACCTTTTAATAAAGTTCCCGTGAGTATCGCGCCTCTTCCTTTTATGGAGAAGTGATGGTCAATTGGTAAAATAACATGACCTTCGATATCTCTGTTAATTTTTAATTGAGAAATTTTTGCTAAAATGCCTTTTTTTAAATCTTCAAAACCAATTTTTTGTTTTGCAGAAACCGCATAAATAGAAATATTGGGGCCATAAGATGTTGATTTGAAGAACTCTTTAATCTTTTCAATTTCCTTGTCAAGATTTCCTTTAAATAAATCAATCTTGTTTAATATTACTATTATATCCTTTATTTCCAAAGCTTCAATCATGATTACGTGTTCCCCGGTTTGAACTTGAGGTCCCTTATTAATATCAATCACAAATACGGCAATATCAATGATTTCTACTGAGGAGGCGCTAATTTTTATTAGATCTGCATGTCCAGGACCATCTACTAACGTGATTATATATTCATCTAAGATCAAACTAGTAAACCCGAGATCGATAGTAATGCCTCTTTCTTTGCTTTGCGGATGAGCATCAATGCCCGCAGTCGAAATAATTTCACTAAGTACTTCTGCGATTGCCGTTTTACCAGAATCTATATGACCAAATAAACCGATATGAATAGGAATCTTATTTTCTAAATCAAACATATTTTAATGATTAAGTCGTTATCTAGGTTTTTATATATTTATCCATAGGATGGAAGAATATTGGACTCCAATAAAATTTAATTTAATGGAGTTTAATTTATTTTATAGTAATATTTTATTTTTAAACTACAAAATCGTGAAAAAAAATGCCTTCTAAGTATTGCGTGTATTGTGGCAACCCAATTAAGGAAAGTGACAAGTTCTGCATCATATGCGGAAAGCCAATCCTACATAATCTTCCTGATTCCCAGAAACAAGAATCTAAACCAAGATATAAACCTCAACGTCAAGAAATTTTACCAAAGGAAGATACCATAATTGAATTTGAAGACGACGGTGAGGAAGAACTCGAAATCAAGGAAGATAAAAAAGAAAAAAGGAAAGAAAAAGCAAAAATCGTAGAAAAACCCCTTCCTTTTGAAGTTAAAGAGCAAATGATTCTCTACATCGAATACAATGACATTCAGCTTAATAAAGAACTTTTAATTACCAAGCTAAAGGATTTACAGAAAGAGTTAAAAGATCCTGCTTATGATTATGATGAGAAATATAAGGAATCCTTAAATGTTAAACTTGAAGCAATCAAAACCCTAATTAATGAAATGAAACAAAAAGAAAGCGAAATTAAACAAAAAATGGATGACCCCTTCATTGTTCAAAGGATTAAATCTGATACGGAAACCAAGATCTTTCAATTAAAAAACTTGACGAAAGAATTTAAATTACACAAGGTTGATAAGGATTCTTTCGAGACGTTGAGAGATAAATATAAAAAAGAAAAAGAAGAATTAGAGCAAGAACGGGAAGATCTTATATCTGGAATGAGTTTATGGATAAAAGAGCTAAAATTAGAAAAAGTAGAGGCTCAATCTCAGCGAAACCTTAATATTGGTAGATTTCATTCAAAAGAAATTACACAAGATGATTTTAATTCGAAAGATAAGGAATTAGAATTGAAAGTTAAAAAGATTGATGTTAAAATTAAAACGTTAGAAAAACTTATCAAGTGAAATAAAATAAATTTTATTTTCACTCAAATATTTAGAAATGTGATCATCATGAGAAAAAAGTTAATTGGTTTCATAATCTTATTATTTGCTCTATCGTTACTCACGATTGGTATAATGGAAGGTGAATACAACTTGATTTCATCCATATACAATCAAATGGCTTCATTACCGTAAAAATAAGCATAAAAATTACTCTTTACTCGTAATCGTACCGTTTCATTTTTCCCGCAGAAACAGCATCATCTAAAAATCCCTTCTTTTGATAAAGCTTTTCCTGTGATTTTCGATATTTATTGGACTCCTTGTAATGAGTTTTGCAAAGATATATTTTATGTTGCTTATTTTCAACATATTTCAAATCTGCTTTTTCAACATAAGATTTCCACTTGTTTTCTGATAAGGAGCGAATAGCAATTTCATTACAATTTCTAATACTACAAGTTCGCTGTTTAGTTGTGGTATTTCCAAGATCTTTATTTTCTCGTAATTCTTTTGGGAGTTTCATTTACATCATCTTTCTAAAAATTTTATTAGAATCAATAATTATTTATTTTAATTAATCACCATCTTAAAGTTTTATCTAATAGCAAATGGATTCTCGAAATTTCCGCTTTAGTGAAATAAGCATTCAAAAGAATCTATATCCATGTGATTCCCATTCGAGAATTACTTTGAATGATGAATTCTTTACTCCTTCTGCTATCTTATTTCCAATTATACCATATGAAGATAAACCATATGATCTAATTTTAATACATCGCTCAGAGCGGGGGACCCGTCACAGGGGCGAAATGTCCTTTCCTGGTGGAAAGTTCGAGTCTAATCAAGACAAATCCATGAGGGACACCGCTCTGAGAGAAACTGAAGAAGAAATTGGTGTTTTAAGAGAAAATATAAAGGTCCTAGGGTGTTTAAACGATTTTCCTACAATGACTAAATACATAATAACCCCATATGTAGGCATAATCAATAAAAATCAAGAGTTAATTAGAGATAAAAGAGAAGTACAAAAAATCTTGAAGATCCCTATTGATTTTTTTACAGATAAACAGAATTTTCGCGAACAATCAATTGATATCGAAGGTCATAAATTCCCCATATTTTACTTTAATTATACAAATCACGATGGTCATTCTTATACCATTTGGGGAGCAACGGCATTTATGATAGTGAATTTCATTGAAATCGTTTATGGTTTTACGTTATCCGAGCTTGGGCTAAAAAGATTTAAATTAGATAAAATCAAACATTTAAAGGAATATATTAAATATAGAAACCAAATCATGAAGAAATTTTGAGAGAAAAGTGTCAAAATATACTTACCTATTTGATGCGGAATTTATTCGATCTAGATTAAAAAAATTTGATTCACCCATGAGAATATCTTTAGATCACGAAAAATTCATTCATTCGGCTATAATTTTCCTAATTGTCCCTCATGGTGAACAACCGTATGATCTGATATTAATTCGTCGAACTAAACACAAAAAAGATAAACATTCCGGTGAAATGTCTTTTCCGGGAGGAAAATATGATCCCAAAAGGGATAAATCATATCAAGATACAGCAAAAAGAGAACTGATGGAAGAATTAGGAATTTCACATGATAAATTAACTATTATAGGATGTATAGATGATCATTTAACACCAAAAGGATTCATTATAACTCCATTTGTAGGATATATTAATGAGAATTTAAAAATGAAGAAACGAGAGGAAGAAGTGAAGGAGATTGTGAGCATTCCCGTCAGTTTTTTTGCTAATCGGAACAATTACAAGGAAAGAACATATTATCTAAATGAAGAGTTGATAGGTGTGGGGAAATTTAACTATAAAACAGCAGATAATAAAAAATACGTGATTTTTGGAGCCACTTCACATATTATTGTTAATTTTTTAGACACTGTATATAATTTAGGGTTGATGACACCAGGTTGTAGAAGAATAACCTGTGTGGATATAAAAGATCGAATTATTAATTAAAATTTAAGTGAAATTAAAAATGAATGAATTAATAGAACGCGCTGGTAAAATGATTGTTGAAACTTGCTCCCAATTAAAGCCTAACGAGAAAGCTACAATAATAACAGATAAAGAGACCTTCGAAATAGGCTCGATGATAAGAAAGTATTCAGAAGCAATTTCAACCAAAATCTCTTTCCACATTATTGAAGATTATGGTAAGAGACCTTTAGATTTTATACCTAAAGAGATCGAAAAGGATGTAAAAAATAGTGACGTTACGTATTATGCAGCACAATCAAAACAGGGAGAACTTCAAAAATTTAGGGGTCCAATTGTCAATTTGGCTACTCTTTCAGGAAGAGAGATACACATGCCAAATATTGATACAACCATAATGCAAACTGGAATGCAAGCAGATTATTATAAAATAGCAGGATTAACCTATTTAATAATGGGTATCGCATGTAAGTCAAAAACTGCTCAGGTAACTACACCTAATGGTACCGATTTACATGTAGTTATTTCACCTAAGTTAAAGTGGGTTCCAGATACGGGCTTGCTATGGTATAAGGGGATTTGGGGTAATCTACCGGCAGGGGAAGTATATACCTGTCCTGAGTTAATTGAAGGAATAATGGTTGTAGATGGTACTTTGGGAGATTTCTTTAATCAGAAATATGGTAACTTAGGAAAAACACCGGTAACCATTCCAATCTACAATTCAAGGGCGCAAATAGAAAAGATTACCTGTGAAAATGAAGAGTTACTCATCGATTTTAAAAATTATTTATATAACGACGATAATGCTAACAGAGTAGGTGAATTCGCTTGTGGAACAAATATAGCTCTAAAAAGGTTAATATCTAATCTATTACAGGACGAAAAATTTCCAGGAGTACATATTGCATTTGGAAGTCCGTTTCCAAATAAAACTGGTGCAGATTGGAATTCTATTGGCCATGTGGACGGAATTATGAAAGAATGTTCTCTATGGTTTGATGATAAATTGATCCTTGATCGTGGAAAGTTTGTTGAAAACGAGATTCTAAGCATATATTAGTCTCGATTCATCTCCAATCCATCTATTTTTAATTGGAAAAATATTGGTTAATGATAAAATTCATTACAATCTAAAGATATTAACTATTAACATATAGTTTTAATAAATTGGCCCTTGACGGTTGGGGTGGTCTCTGACGCTGGGCTTCAAACCCAGTTATCCTGCGGAGGGATAGCGGTTCGATTCCGCTCGAGGGCCGCCATTTCTATAAATTTATTGTGATGATTAATGGTCAATCTGAACGAACTAATGGATTATTTTAAAAACAGCAGCATTCCTCAAAACATATTGAATAGAGGGCAACTCGTACTTAATACTTTCCTGCATCCAATTAAAGTCCTTTTTGAGCAAAAATCGGTTCCAATCATGCCTTGGAATGATGATCAAATTGAATTTTTACTCCAAATCCTTTCTCATATGGACACTGATAAGGATGACAAGGCTGCGAGGGTTGGTGAAAGGGAGGCAAGAATCGCTTCAAATTTACAACTCAAAACTTCTTCTGGGTTTTGTCATGGCATTGGTAGGAGTGGTTTTTTGACAGCTCCACAACCAAAAGCTCCCGGAGGATCGATATTATATGAAATTTCTAATTATTTAGCACGTGATTTCCTTAAAAAATTTGGTCTTCCAAATATTACTGAAGCAATCGTGCTGCCCTTGTGCACGGGAATGTCTTTGGCTTTAACATTAGCAGCTCTCAAACCCGATTGGAATAAAAATGATTTCATATTTAAAAGAACAGTAATAATTCCTCAGATTGATCATGATTCTATTTTAAAAAGTATTGAAATGGTTGGTGCCAGGGCTAAAATAGTCAAGGGTAAAATATTTGGAGATGCCGTTCAAATCCCCATTGAAGATATTAAAAAAAGTATTGATGATACCTGTTTTGCAATAATCTCTTTTACCAGTTTTTTCCCACCTAGAGAACATGATGATATCAAGGAAATCAGCAAGCTTGCTAAAGAGCATCAATTAGTACACGTGGTTATTAATGCTTATGGTGTTCAAAGTCCGGAATGGATGAAAATCATTAGAATTGGCATCGATGCCGGAAGAATTGATGCGATAATCCAATCGACTGATAAGAATGTACTTACACCAGTAGGAGGCGCGATTATAGCATCCCCATATAAAAAAAGTATTAAACAAATTAGCCAAACTTATGCAGGTCGAGCTTCAGCTTCCCCTATTGTTGATTTCCTTATCTCGATACTCTCTTTAGGTATTGATGGATATCAAAAATTGATAGAGATTCAAAAGGAAAATAGAATTATTCTCGAACAAAAATTAAATGAAGTTGCCCTTAAATATAATGAAAGAATTTTAAAAGTATTTAATCCCATTGCTATAGCAGTCACGTTAAAAAATCTTAAAAGGGAACAACACATTGCTTTGGGTGGTGCCTTATATAATTTAAGAGTAACTGGTCCTCGAGTTTATGATCCTTCTGAAAAAGTTTTTGGTACGTGTTGTGCAGATTATAGTACGCCTTATATTGTAATGAATGCAGCTATTGGTGCCACAAAAGAAGATATAATATTTGCGGTAGAACGCTTTGAAAAAGCATATTACCAAATGATGCAAAAATAGCATTTATGTCAAGTTCTTGAATATTTTATTAGACAAATCAAAAAAAAATAAAAATGAGAAGAACAATATTATAATAAAAAAAGATTTGTGATAGCATGGAAAATCGTCTTTTAACTCAATTTAATGATATTATCTCTAGTCAGTGGCAATTTAAAGAAATATATGAACCCGCTACTCCACTATCTTCTAGAGAAATTTTTGAATTGGCGTATCATACTTGTAATTCAATTACCACAAGAAATATATTCACAAAATTATCTCTAAATGAAGCAACGGGAGCTCAAGCAATCTTTTACTTAAGTAGCAAGAAATTCATAACGATTGATGGATTAGAGAATGGTTTGAAAATCAAGAAGTATTATCCTGAAGGATCTACTGGAAATAAACTAATGACTGATTTACATCCAAGCTTACAAAGAAGAAAACAAATTTTTGCGGGAAAAAATAATGACACCAAAACTCAGTTATTAAAAATGATTTTAGTAGAAAGAAAACTGGATGAGTGCGCAAACCACGTTATAATTAAAGATTATAATCGAAAAATATACTTTGCGATAGGGGATGCAAGAGAAAGCGCTGCTGTTGTACCTATCTTTATGGAAGCCGAAGGAGCGAGTTTAGTACAATTAGCATTGAACAAGTGGATGACTAAAGTACAACTATTAGATCAAGAAAAGATGTTTCCAGAAAATCTTGTTTCAGGATTACTCAAGAACCTTATGCAAATTAAGAAATGGATTTTAAACTTGATCACTTTAAATCTGGAAAAATGAAATTTTTATCTTTATCATATTCAGATTCTTAATGATTCTATGATAAGATGATTAAAAAGATAAAGAGATTGGGCCATCGGGGATTTTCGTGCTTAACCTTATAATTTAAGTCACTTCGAACCCCGGCTCTCAGGCTTTTACTGTTATGGACAATTTTTTTAGTGTATGTCCATAGGCCATTTATAAGACCTGCGCTTTTTGACCAAGCTCGAAAAACCTCGTTAACCAGGCTGAGCTAATGGCCCAAAGTATAAATTTTTTTTTTTACTAATATTATAAACTCAAAAAGCATAAAAACATAAAAATTTTTTTATTGATGTGCTCTGTTATATTTATAATTGAAACAGAAAATTATTTTTCAAATTATTTAAATACAGGTGTTTTTAATGGCAGAAATGCTTACTGATTTGCTGCAGAATATATACAAAAGAATTGCTCAATTAGGTCAAGCAATTCAAGCGTTGAATTCTTCATTAGACGGATTAAATCAAAATATTGAACAAAAAATAACAAATCTTAATTTTAAATTAGAAGAATTTACTAAAGAAATTGAAATAACAAAAAATAATCATGTAGAAGTATTAAGAGAAATTGGAGAAGGAACAAGAGATGAATTGAAGAAACTTCAAGTAGGTTTGGGTTTAGATGCACTCCAAACACTAATATCTAAATTACAAGAATTTGAAAAATTATCGGAAGAAGTGCTAAATCAAGAGACAGTAAACCTTCTTCTCTCTGAGGCTATTAATTCTGTAAAAATCTTAAAAGAACAAACACCAAGTAAATTATAATGCATATTTCAAGCGATTTAAGGTATTGAATATCATGGCAGAAAAATTATTAGAAGAAATGATAGGTAAAATTAATCAAATTACAACTTCGTTAAGTGGAACAATTGCTCAAATAAATCAAATGAGTACAGCAATTCAAACAATGTCGCAAAAATTTTCAGAAGAAACAATATCGGTCAATGAAAACATTAGGTTAATAGTTGAGGTATTGAAACAGTTCCGAATGAAATCAGGTGAAAGTATACAAGAAATTTCAAACGATTTTAATAACCAAATTAAAGAATTATATGAAAATAAATCGATTGAAGTCATTACTGATGAGGAAAAGAAAGCAATCGATATAATTAGAAAAGCAGCGAAATCTGTATCCAATAATTTATATTATGCCCAATTATTAAATGTGATTCAATCTATTCGAGAAGAAACAAACAGAATTATTAGTTATAAGGAACCTTAAATGAGTTTGATTATAATACAGTGACTTAAAATATTGTTTTTAATAAAATAACAGGAGTTAATTAAAATGCCAATTGGTAGTTTTGTGATTATTTTACCATTAGATAAGGACTATAAAGTGTTAGGTTATTACTTCAAAGATGGTAATTCTATTTTTGAGGTAACGAGTGATATTTTCCTTCGATTGAACTTGGATCATTCTAAAGATGAATATAACCTCCTTTCTTTTAAAGAAATTAAACTTTTTACATACTTGCATAAATTAAAAGGGAAGCTTGCAAGGAAGGCTTCCACTATAATTGTCGGTTTACTTTTACACGAAAATGAAGAACCTGAAAAATTTCGTATTTCTTTAAAAGAAACAGCCGAAGCCGTCGAGATTTTGGGACTGAATGTCTTAGATATACCCCAAGACAAATTTGAACGTTTATTAAAAGACATATATTTAGAACATTTAGAGCCACTTACAGATATATTAAAACCAGAAGCTTTGAAAGATAGTATAATTAATATTACTAAATTTATGTTAAGTGGAGGAAAAAAAGAAAGAGCAATAGCTCAAGATCTATTAAAACGCGTAGAAAATGGAGATCACAAAAAAATCTCGGAAAATTATGAAAGTGCAGAAAAAGCAATGGAATCTTTAGAATACGAAAAAGCAGCGAAATTATTGAGTAAAGCATCCCAAATAGCTGAAGAGTTATATGTTTTAGATATTGCTGAAGTATTAAAAGAAAAATCAAGCTTTTCATTAAAAATCCCCGATTTATCAAAAAAACGGAACAAAATTGTACAAGATGCTAGGAATAGCCTTCGAAACGAAGATTTTCATTCTGCATATGTATCCTATAAAAAAGCAAGTGAATTATCAAAAAAATTAATAGATTTTGAAAAGGAAGAGGAATACCGACTCAAGTCAAAGGCACTTGAAGAATTCTACAAAATTGATCAGAAAAAAAAATAGAAATCAAGTTGGCCAATTTTAGATTTAAATTGAATGTACAAAGAAGTGAAATTTAATTTTTTAATCTGTTTTAATAACTATAACTAATAATATTTTCGTCATATATCCTCTAAGGAAATGCTTGAAGAACATAAATCTATTATTGGGCTAATTACTGATTTTGGTCTAAGAGGGTCCCATTATATTGCTAGTATGAAAGGAGTGATTCTGAAAATAAATCAAATGGTTAAAATAATTGATATATCTCATGCGATAACTCCTTATTCAATAATTGAAGCTTCTTATATCTTAAAAACATGTTACCCCTTCTATCCTGAGGGAACCGTGTTCATTATTGTAGTAGATCCTGGTGTAGGTAGTGCAAGGGAAATATTGGCACTCAAAATAAAATCTAATCAAATTTTCATTGGACCAAACAATGGGATTTTTGGAAATGTTTTTGAGAGGGATGAGATTGCTTTATGCATCAAGATAGAAAATGAACAATATTTCATCAAACCCACGTCTAAAACATTTCAAGGACGTGATATAATGGCTCCAGTCGCAGCATATATCACTTCGGGTCTAGAATTAAGGGATCTCGGGACGGAATTTAATCTTGAAAACATTAAATCATCTTCCTTGGATTATGAAATATTAAATAAGAATAAAAAAATTAGATGTCATATCCAATATATTGATGATTTTGGCAATGGAATTACAAATTTTCCAATAACTGAAGAATTTACAAATAAATCGCTCATTTCATTAAAAGAAGGAGATATTATCACTTTAGAGTTTGAAAACCGTGAATTTCAAGGCAAATTTACCACTCATTTTAATGAAAAACCTCCAGAAACATTATTATTCCTTATAGGTTCCACAGGATATTTAGAAATTTCAATGAATCAAAAAAATGCTGCAAATCATATTGGTATTGAAGTAGGAGATTTAATTTTTATTAATTTATAATATGAGCTCTATTATGGAAAAGGAAATCTTAGCATGTATTAAGGATCAAGATATTAAATATTTGCAATCAGGGGAAATTTCAAAATATATCTTCCCCTTGGAAAGAAAAAAAGCTCATGAAGAACATATAAGTCATATAATTGTGAGGGTTTTTGCGTATTCAATTTCTCCCAAAAATGAGGTAATGTATCTCGTTCAAAAAAGAGGTGTAAAAAAATCTAGTTTTCCAGGCTATTTTACGGATTCTGCTTCAGGGCACGTGCTATATGACAAAGATCTTAGTTTAAAAGACATAGAACAGAATGCAAAAAGAGAACTTCAAGAAGAATTTGGGATACAACCGAAAAATGTTAAAAAAGCATCTTTTTATGATTTAAGGACAGAGATTTATAAGGAGACACGTGAAATATCTTACATTTTCCTCTTTCAAGTGGATTATGGGGTTGATTTTAAAGCAGACCCAATCGAACTTGATTCTGAAACAAGTAGGTTCTATTCTGAAGTTGAACTCAAACAAATTCTGAAAAAAGAGGACTCTATTGATTATTCACGAAAAATTTGGGAAGAGTTACTCACGATTGATTTGAGTGATTCATTAAAAAATAAAATCAATCTGATGAAACAAGGAGATATTGCATTATTCATCGGGAGATTTCAACCATTTCATTATGGTCATGTGTATGTAATTAATAATATATTTAAGAATTTTAAAAAAATTAAGATTGCAATTGGAAGCTCTCAATTATCAAACACGTGTATTAACCCTTTTACAAGTTCCGAGAGGAAAAAGTTTTTGATTGCTGCTTTACAGAGGAGAAATTATCCCGCTAAAAATTATGAAATATTTGAAATCCCAGATATTTTTAATGCCACTAAATGGGTCGATCATGTTGTTTCAATTGTTGGAGATTTTGATATGGTATTTTCAAATAGTGATTGGGTAAGAATTTTATTTCAACAAAAAAACATCAATATTGGCAAGAAAATTACCATTTTTAAGAAGAAATATAATGGAACCAATATAAGAAAATTAATATCTAAAAATGATAAAAACTGGAGAAATTTGGTACCAAAAGAAGTAATTAAGATAATCGAGGATTCTTCTATAGATGGACTGAATCGTATCAGAAAATTATGTAAAAAAGGGTTTTCAAATTGAGTGAAAAAAATCTCATTAAGATAGATGGCTCCACTGGAGAAGGAGGAGGATCAATTATCCGGCTAAGTGGAGGATTTTCTTCTCTATTTAACCAACCAATTCATATTTACAACATTCGTGCTAATCGTCAAAATCCTGGATTGCGCCAACAACATTTAATAGGACTTAAAACATTGGTAGAATTAACAAGTAGTGATTTGAGTCCATGTGGTGTTGGTTCTATGGACTTTACATTGATACCGGGAGCATCCATACAAAAATCAGAAATAGATGTCAACGTTAACACTGCAGCGAGTTTAGGATTGTTACTCCAACCAATTCAAATAGCTTGTCTAAATATGAAGAAATCTCAAGGTTTACTAATTAATCTGTATGGGGGCGGCACTTTTGGGAAATGGGCACCGAGTTTGAACTATCTTAAAGACGTCACTTATAATATACTTAAAAAATCAGGACTCAATATCTCTATTGACATTGAGCGTCAGGGATTTTATCCAAAAGGTGGCGCAAAAGCTCAATGCTCTTTAACCATGGAGAATGATTCAATTAAACAAATCAATATGATGAAGTTGGGCAATATTGAATTAATCAATGGTGAAATAATATTATCAAATCATTTTGAAAATAGGAGTAACATTGGAGAAAGAATTAAAAACACTATTGTTGGAGAATTAAAAAAATATCATCGCCAAGTTAATATGAATATAAATTGTAGATATGTCTCGAGTCATAGTCAAGGATTAGGGCTTCATTTGTGGGCGAATTCTGATATGAATGCAATTATATCAACTGGTACCATATTAGGAGAAAAAAATATAACTTCTGAGCAATTGGGGAAACTGGCTGTAAAAGAACTAACAAAATATACACGAAATGATATTCCTGTTGATAATTATCTTAGTGATCAATTGATTCCATTGATGGTTTATGCCGAAGGTTCCTCATGTATTAAGGTATTAGAAATCACGAGCCATGCTCAGACAAATCTAGAATTAATCAAGAAGTTCTCCAAAAGAAAATATAATATCATAAAAGAAAATGTAGGATATTATATTGAAATTGAGTAATTTAAAGAAATTTTTATATTGTAGTACTATTATATGTTTATTAAATTATTAAATTGGAGATAAGATGTCAGCTCAAAGCTATAATCGCTGTCCAAGATGTGGCAACGAAAATCGTGGTGGTAGTTATGCATGTTCCTTTTGTGGTAAACGATTAAGAATAGAAAGAATTGAAAACATCTCAATATTCAAGAGAATTGAAACCGAATGGTCAAATCCCGCACCATGGTATTTAAAAATTGTATGGCTATTTATCAAACCAAATAAAGCTTTTTGGGATATCAATCATCAAAGAAGCAAGGCACCAGGACATCTAATCATATTATTTAATGCTTTAATTTACGGTCTGATGGGATTATCATACATGTCACATTTCATTATTACTGATCCATTTCTCTTATTTCTCTATAACATATCTACCTTTTTAACATTTTTTTTGATGGGTTTAGGAATTAGTTACATTTTTGGTACCCTCTTGTTATGGCTCTTTATTAAAGGCGCCAATTCTGCTGTAGGATTTTCAAAAATTTTAGAAAGTAGGTTTGGGGGAGATATTCAGAAGGAAACATATCGTGAGGCAGAAATGAGTCCATTCAGTATTTATAAGGGAGGGACATTACAGCAACAAAAATCAAATAAATTTAAAATGATGTATTGCGCATTCACACCATTTTTACTCATCAACCTAATTGAAACTCTAATAATTTTGGTAGGCTTTCCAACTTCCTTAATAAGTATAACAGGATTTTCTCCCACAGTTTTTACAGCAATGTTCAATTCTCCAACTTGGGTTATTTTACATGTTATGGATGCTCTCACAATTGCTATTTGGATTCCAATACTAGTGACACTTGCGATTAGAGAACTCTCAAATTCATCAACAGTTCGAGTGTTAATTGCATCCCTTAGCATTGGGATAATAATAGCAATAGTAGTTTTCTTCTTACGACCTTCATTCTTACCATAAATTTATTACCATCGTTTCTTCATTTTATTTAATCACCTTTAATAACTTCATTGAAATGACACGTCGAAATGATTCTGATTTAGAATCTGAAATATATGCTCTTGTGGAGACAATTATCACTCTCCAAATGAAATATCAAAAAGGTGCTATCAGCGATGCTTTTTTTCAAAAAACCATTAACAATACTTACAAAGAATTATTAACATTTCATTTCAAGTTAAAGGAAAAGGAATCATCACTTTCAGAGATCCTTGATAATATGGATATCACGAATAAATACCAACAAGCGCTAGATATTCTGACTCAAGGGATTAAATCAAGCTCTTCAAAAGATATGACTTCATCCTCACATACGCAAAAAGGTTCTTCAGTGCTAGCGCTTCCAGTTATTACATTAGAAATCACTTCCGCTTTTATCACGCTTATGGATATCTTAAAACTAGGAAGTTTTAATGATACAAGTTTTTTAGAAGACACATTTGATAATTTAGTTGGAAACGTCAAAAAATTTCCTGGTTTAGAATCTTTTAAGTTCAAAGTTTCGCACTTGAGAGAAGATCTATTAAAACATAAAGATAAGGTTGTAAATGATGAAATCTATCGGGAAGATATTGGGAAGGAACTTTACTTGCTTTTTAAAGAATTTCATGATAAATTAAATCTTAAGACTTGATATAAAATCAAAAAATTAATTAAGTTTTCTCCATTTAAAATTACATAAACGTTTTAATAAAAGTTAATTTTAAAATCTCAAAATCAAAAAAAGGTTATTCAATTGCCAAGACCAGCTTTAAGATCAAAATCTCAAAAACGAAAAAAATTAAAAACTCCTGGACATCAAAATGTTATTCATTATTGGAGAAAAAAACCATCTAAAGCTCAATGTTCATTATGCAAGAAACCACTTCAATCTATACCACGAGTACGACAAACAAAAATGAAAAAAATCGATAAAACGGCTAGATCAGTCAATAGATTAGAAAGTGGGAGATATTGTCCGAAATGTTTGCAAAAACAGATTAAGGAATCGGTTTGGCAAGCTCCTGATTTATAAAAAATTTGCCAAAATTAACTAATATTAAATTTATCTGCTCATATCAGCTTGAGTAATAAAAAATGATTGTTACAATTTCAGGACTCCATGGAACTGGAAAATCTACTGTGGGAAAATTAGTTGCAACAGCATTAGGTTTAAAGTATTACTCTACCGGTCAAGCATTTCGAGATCTTGCGAATGAAATGAAGATGAACATTCAAGAGTTTACACGTTATGTTGAAGAACATCCAGATATTGATAAAAAATTAGATGAAAAAATTATCGAAATTGCAAAAAAAAATAACATCCTAATTGATAGTCAATTAAGTGGGCACATTCTCAGAAACGTTGCCAACTTTAAAATTCATCTAATTTGCCCTCTGGAAACAAGAGTTAAGCGAATGGCTGATAGAGATCAATCATCTTATGAATTAAAAATGAAAGAAACCCTAATTAGGGAATCATCCGAATTAGAGCGTTTCAAAAAATTGTACGCTATTAATTTAGATGATCCTAAAGAAATAAGGGAGCTTCATGATTTGGTGATAGACACTGAAAGACTTTCAATTGACGAGATTGTAAAAATAATATTATCCAAAATAACGAACTAAAATTTCTTTTTATGATGAAAAGCATAAAAAATATAATTTTAAAATTATTTCATAATTTACTTTAAGTTGTTTATTATAACTGAAAAAGATTTTAATTCTCAGTAATAATAGACGTAAGAAGTAATTTGGTGACAAATTATGAGCGTGTACGATATAGGAAGAGTATGTGTTAAAACAATGGGAAGAGAAGCAGGTAATTACTGTGTAATTGTCGACATCATCGATAAAAACTATGTTATCATTGATGGTTTAAAAGTAAGAAGAAGACGGGCTAACTTTAATCATTTAGAACCTACTGCAGATATGGTAGAAATTAAAAAAGGATCTGACCATAAAACTGTCGAAGCTGCTATTAAAAAAGCAAAATTGGATAAAAAAATGAAGGAAACATTCTCAATCCCAATAAAGTAATTAATCCGTAATTTTATGGATTCCATTTTTTTTTGCAACGGTAGCCTAGCCTGGTAAGACGCTGGATTGGAATCTTTGGAATAAACTCCAGATAACCATACATCCAGTGTGAGTGATCACTCGGGGGTTCGAAGGAACTTAAATAATAAAGTTAAGTTGACGAAAATCCCTCCCGTTGCGTTTATGTTTATAATTCTGATAAAATATAAGGCAAAATCTTTAAAATTTTGAATTACTATCATTAATCAAAATTAATGATAATTGAAAATTATGAAGAAAGTTATTGGAATTCCATCTGATGGACCAAATTTAAATGATAGTATCTCCGATCATTTTGGGCATTGCAATTTTTTTGTAGGAATTAAAATTAATGAAGATAATTCCTTTCAGAAGTTATTTGAGATTAAGAATAACGGTCATAGTGCATGCATGGAGCCTGTAATGAATTTGAAAGAGAAAGCGGTTACTGATATGATAGTAGGTGGCATCGGTGGTAGACCATATATGGGGTTTTTACAATTAAGTATACCAATGAATCAAGGTATTCCTGGAAAAAGTATTCAAGAAAACGTTGAATTATATCTTAAAGGACAATTAACAGAACTAAAAGGCTCAAGTTGTTCAGGTCATTAAATCCGACTTATTGAAGGAATAAAATTTATTTTTAAGGTTTTATTAAACATCGGGAAATTCTAAAGCTTTTGTTTTGGATCCACCCATCATTTGATCCATTCCACCAGATACTTGTGTTTGTATTCCAGCAAATCTCTGAACCAATGTATTTATTCCGAAGCTGCATAGAAAATACCACCCAGTGAAATTTATCCAACCATATGTAAATGGAATAACTCTCGTTGTCCCATAAACTAATTCCGTCCATGGATAAGCTGTATTAGTGAATGCAGCAAGCATTTGACCAATAAGAGGTACATCATTTGCATTCATGGGGGATAAAGCGACGGGGTTATTCATGAAAATGCCGCGTACTATCGTGAAGATAACGATCATGGGAAGGAACGTTATGCATGACGGTTTCAATCTCTGTAAAGACATGCGTTGCTTCGCTTGTTTAAACATTTCATCCTTCCTTTCCCACCTTTTACGCAATTTTCTATATTTCTCAGGATCGATATCAGCAATCTCAATAATTTTTGCCTTTTCTTCATCATGTGCTTTTTGCGCTACTTGTTTTCTTTGAAGTTCATCCACGTCAGTAAGCCATTTAGAAAGTCCAGTACTAATCAATGCGGTAACAATTGACAATAATAAGACAAAAATCATCGAACCTGGCGGATAGCTCATCCACTCTAAAAAGGGGTTTGATTCTTGTATAAGAGCAAGCAACATGATTAAGATAAAATAAGATGATATATGTTTTAAATTTTTCAGATTACACTGGTTTTTTCATCTGTTTTTTAAAAATTAATTAATCCAATCCCAACATCGCACGCATCCCAGGATATTGTGCTGCTGCCATCTCTTTCGCGATAGACTCGCTGTATTGATGGATAATCCCTATAGCGATGAGTAGCCCCGTACCTGAAGTCAAGGCACCTAAACTGTCTGCGAAAAAGCTCATAGTCGCTATGATGAGACCATTTAGTATTATAAGCGTTGGGATGTACCTCTTTAAAATCCTCTCGATAATCCGTTCTGATGATCTAAAACCCGGAACTTGCATTCCTGAGTCGAGAATCTGCTGTGCGATATCACGTGGTGCAAGTCCTGAGACTTCAACCCAGAGACGGCCGAGCATTATGCATAAGAATATGAATATTATGAGATATATCCCAGCTCTTACAGGGTTTTGTATGAGATCACCTAATCCTCGAGGAGGCGTGAGAAAAAATAATATTCCATAATTTGGAACGAGATAATTTCCTTGAGCTCCTGCCGATACGGGTGCATCAAATCTACCAATTAGATCTAGCCAAAATGTGAGTTCGGGAATGCTACGCAAAGCTGAATCTGGTCCCGCTAGCAATTGGCCGAAGAATAAAAAATTGGCATAGAGTGCGTTAACCAATATGACGGGAATATTAGAAACATATAATAGCTTCATGGGATACTTTCCTTTAAATCCTCTATGTCCACTATAAGCTAGAGGAATTTCAACGCGAGTGGATTCAAACCAAATGACAATAGCAAAAATTACTAATGTAGTGATCCCTCCAATGATAGACGGTGCGTTATTTTGATAAATAAGATCTGCAGTATTAATAGCTGGATCTGTAAATGATTGAATGAATGCTATTAATATTCCGCGAGCAGTACCAGTTGGACTTACGAAGCTAAATGTATTCCAAAAGATCTGACCAGCAACACCCGCAGCTATGAATAATGAAACTCCACTCCCCAAACCCCAACCTTTTTGAAGAAGTTCATCTAATAGTAGGATCACAAGTCCCGCAAAAACCAGCTGAAGAAAAACGATTAGAGCTCCATTGATTCCTAATGTCGCTACATTACCGAAGGCTCCTCCAATGATATAAGCAACACTATTAAATACTGTTAACATCATCGCCATGACTTTCTGAGAGCCACTAAACATGGCTCTATCATAAGGATCTTTCATATCCACCTTAATAATTTTAGAACCCAATAATAATTGCATTATAAGACCTGCGGTCACAATAGGACCAATCCCCAATTCAGTAAGAGTCCCTCTATTGCTTGCGAGGATTACACGGAGCCAATAATAATAATCTGTCGTTTCAGCAATATTTACTCCATAAAGTGGAATGTTTGATAAAACAATATAAATTACTAATACCACAGCAGTCCAAATAAATTTCTCTTTAAAAGATACTTCCCTTTGTGGTTGTTTGATTTCAGGTAAAACCCGAACAAAAGGGCTGAAGAATTTTAGGAATTTTCCAGTCATAATTAATCCGATTTTGTATAATTTTATGCTACTTGTCAGATATATATCTTTTAAAAAACTAAAATTAAAAAAAAACTTTGGTATTTAACATTTTTTGATTCGAAATTTATTGAATTATGGGGGGTTTAATTGGTGGAAAACTCTAAAAAAATAAAAAAAATAAAAAAAAATCCTTTTAAATAATTCATGTAAAGAAGTGTTTTTCTCAGAAGAGAGGCGTCATACCCCTTTTGTTTGTTTAAAACAAACTCCCTATTCCTGTAGGTTCTTCTTCCTCTTCCTCTTCCTCTTCTTTTTTAACTTCCTTAACTTCCGCTGTAGCGGGTGCAGCACCACCAACAGGAGCTGCCATTATAGGAGCTGCAGCAGCAGAACTAATAATATCATCAATATTTGCTTCTTTTAGCCCAGCAACGAGCTTAGTAATCTGAGAATTATCGATATCTGCTCCAGCAGCTTTTAGTACTTTTTCAATGGCACTATCCGTGATACTTTTACCTGCTTTATGTAGAAGCAAGGCGGCGTATATACTTTCCATTTTACAAACCTCTTATCTCTTTATTATATTATAAATATTAATCGATTATTTTATCAAAAAAATTATTATTTTTAACCAAAAAGGCCTCCTATCCCAACTTCTTCATCTTCTTCCTCCTCCTCTTCTTTATCTTTAGAAGGTTTGGAAGAACTTTCACTCGAAGGAGTTGGAAGACCTTCACCCAAAAGCATCACGTTCAAAATCGTGGCATTTGAAACGGCTTTTCGGATATATTCATCTCTCATGTCTTCAATGTAAACGGGTGATTCAAATAAGATTCCAAGCGCTTGTCTATAAGCTTTTTGAATCATTGGCTTGAGAGTTTCTTCATCTATAACGCCAAGTTCAAGAGCTAAATGTTGAGCTGTTAAATAGGCGGATGCAATCTCCTGCTTGAATGCCTCGAAATTCATGTATATCACGTCAGCTGAGTAGATTTCTCCATCACTCCACGCATAATGAATTTTAACGACGGATTCTATAGGTGCCACACCCAACTTCTTCAAAACTGCTGCTTGCTTTACATTAACGAAATCTCCCGCTTTATGAGTTCGTGTGGCTTCACGTATCCAAATTGTATCATTTTGAATTTGTGTTGGTAATCGCAATGTCATGTTCAGTTCACTAATAACTTGCCCAGTAGGTAAACCTGTATCTCCAGCAGGAACCCAAATATCAACCGGAGTTATATCATCCGGCTTAGCTGGAATCATCCATAAATTATCAATCAAGATCTTCTTTAGTTCAAACACATCCATGTCTGTAAAGCATAGAGCTGCTTGTCCGGGAATATTATTCGCAAGTTCATCTAAATTTTCCTTTTTTGATTCATTTTTAAACCGTTCAATCGCTCTAATCTGTAAATTTTTCTTTGACATTTTAATGATAGCCTTTCCACGTATCAATTTTCGAATGTCTTGAACT
>Ga0315535_1000531_pt1 | contig 27126 bp, 25 predicted proteins | sample SalMarSW160220MG_2_FD_203092 | JGI IMG/M metagenome (GOLD analysis project Ga0315535, IMG submission 203092) | Salt marsh sediment microbial communities from the Plum Island Ecosystem LTER, Massachusetts, United States - Salt Marsh Sediment SW1602-20 ... | reverse complement strand
CGTTCGACAGCGATCGGCCGGCTCCTGATGCACAGTGAGAGCTTCCGTGCGATGGGAACGACGGTGACGGTCACCCTCGAAGACGGCGCCCCGCCTGCCAAGGTTCGCAGCTTGTTCGAACACGTCGAGCAGGTCTGTAGCCGGTTCCTCGATCACAGCGAACTCAACAGGGTCAACCGTTCTCCGCGGACGATCATGGACGTGTCCCCACTCCTTGCAGACGTCCTGGCGGCCGCGGACACGGCTCGCCGATTGACCGGCGGGCTCGTCGATCCCGCGGTGGGACAACTCGTTGCGGCATGGGGGTACGACCGCACGTTCAGCGAGGTGACCGACCTGGATGAATCCCCCGTGCTGCCCCCTACCGACAGCGAATGGAACGTGGAAGGGACGCGGCTCTACCGCCCCCCAGGCGTCCACCTCGATCTCGGCGGCATCGCGAAAGGCTGGACCGCCGACCTCGCCGTCGAACTGGGTCTCGCGACGATCGTCAACGCCGGAGGCGATCTCCGTTCGAGTCATCCGGACACGATCGTCGACGTCGAGGACCCGGCAGGCGACATCGCGGCGTCGGTCCGTGTCGGTGACGGTGCCCTCGCGACCAGCTCGGTCGCCAAGCGTGCCTGGATGGTCGCCAACCGTCGCGCCCATCACATCATCGACCCGCGTACCGGGGCACCGGGAACCACACCGATCCTCTCCGCATCGGTCGTCGCAGATCAGGCAGCGCTCGCCGAGGCGGGCGCCAAAGCCGTCCTACTCCTCGGGGAGGAGGGCCTCTCGTGGGCGGATGACCAGAGCTGGATCCGCGGAGCGGTAGCGATCTGGCAGGACGGGTCGGTGTACGCGACGACGGGGACGCGGGTCGCATGAATCTGTCATGGATCTCCGCCCGGGGCGCCGGCATCGCGGCGTACTCACTGCTGGCCGCAGGGACGATGTGGGGGCTGCTGCTCTCTTCAAAGACGCTGGGAAGACGCATCTCGACCAAGAGCCTGACCTTCGTGCACGAGGCGCTCTCGGTCGGCGCGCTCATCGCCACCGTCATCCATGTGACGGCCATCCTCACGGACCAGTATGTCGGCTTCTCTCTGACCAATGTCCTCGTGCCCGGCACGTCACCGTGGAGACCACTGGCCGTTGCATTCGGCATCGTCGCTCTCTATGGGCTGATCTTGACCTCGTCGACGTTCTACATACGGAGACGGATCGGCCAGGCGACGTGGCGAGCCATCCACTATCTGACCTATGGCGTATTCACCTCCGCCCTCCTGCACGGCATCAAAGCGGGGACGGACAGCCACGGAGCGCTCGCAGTGGCGCTGTACGGAGGAACGGGTGTCGTCGTGCTCGCGCTGACAGCGATCCGCGTCGCGAGCTACGGTGACGAGTCGCAGCGCACTGCCCGAACAGCCCCCGCGCGGACCGCCGCCAACCGCACGACTCCGGTGCACACAGGAGCCAGAGCCTCAACATCCCGACACCCCCTAGGCTCCGACCCGTGGAGTGGCTCGTCACCAACGGGATCGGCGGCTACGCGTCCGGTCCGGTCGCCGGACCACTGACCCGTCGCTATCACGGGCTTCTCGTCGCGGCGCTTGCCCCGCCTCTCGGCCGGACCGTGCTCGTCACGAGATTCGACGAGATCGTCAACGGCGGGCGAGTCCTCGGCGGGTACCTCGAGTCGTTCCGGCGCGACGTGACGATCCCTACTTGGACCTTCCGGATCAACGAGGCAGTGCTCGAGAAGTCCGTCTGGATGGAACAGGGCGCCAACACCACCTACGTGCAGTACCGACTGGTGAACGGAGACGGGTCAATCCGACTCAGTTCCGCCGCGTTCGTCACCAGCCGCAGCCACCACGACACGACGCACGACCATCCCGGGCTACGGTCGACACTGTCCGAGTCACTTGTGCGCATCGAAGGTGGCGCCGTTCCGTTCTACCTGCTCGCCAAGGACTTCGACGTCGCGCTCCGCAACGAGTGGAGGCGCAGCCCGGCCCTCGCGATTGAGACCTTCCGGGGTCTCGACGATCAGGACGAGAACCTCCATGCTGTCGACTTCACGACAACGCTCGGTCCCGGCGACAGCGCCCTGATCGCAATCTCGACCGATCCGGTCGCACGCCTCGACGCCGCGCTCGAACGCCGCCGCAGCCACGAGCGAGCGGTCCTCGATGCGGCTCGACCCGAGGAGGAGGTCGCAGCCACCCTGGCGCTCGCCGCCGACCAGTTCATCGTCACCAGCACGACTGATGGGATCCCGGACTCGACCATCATCGCCGGGTACCACTGGTTCACAGACTGGGGCCGCGACACGATGATCTCCCTGCCGGGCCTCTGCCTCGACACGGGGCGCCAGAACGAGGCGGCACAGATCCTACGGACGTTCGCCCGGCACCTGGATCGCGGCATGATCCCCAATCACTTCTCGGAAGACGGAGTCGCCGAGTACAACACCGCTGACGCGACCCTCTGGTACATCGAGGCGATCCGTGCCTACCACCGAGCAGTGCCGGACGGCCGCCTCGTCGACGAGCTCTTCCCCGTGCTCAGCGACATCATCGACTGGCACATCAGGGGCACGCGACACCGGATAGGGATAGACCCGAACGACGGATTGCTCGCCGCCGGCCAACCTGGAACCCAACTCACCTGGATGGACGCGCGGGCCGACGGAAAGGAGATCACCCCCCGCATCGGCAAGCCGGTCGAGATCAACGCCCTCTGGTTCAACGCGCTGAGGACGATGCAGGGGTTCGCTTCACAGCTCGGAGCCAATCCTCGGCCCTACGCAGAAGCCGCTGACAGGGTCGATGCGTCGTTTCACCGATTCCTCAACCCCGACACCGGCTACCTGTTCGACGTGATCGACGGTCCTGACGGTGACGACCCATCGCTGCGGCCAAACCAGCTGTTCGCGGTGTCGCTCACTCACAGTCCGCTCGATGCGAGCTGGCAACGAAAGGTCGTCGACGCGTGCGCTCAGCACCTGCTCACCCCGATGGGACTGCGGACGCTCGCTCCGTTCGAACCCGGATACCGGGGACGGTTCGGTGGGGGTCCGGTCGAGCGGGACGCTGCCTACCACCAGGGCACCGTGTGGCCGTGGCTGATCGGCCCCTACGCGTTCGCGCATCTGCGTGTGTATAACGACCCGCTCGAGGTTCGCCGCTTCGTCGGACCGCTCATCGGATATCTGATCACCCATGGAACGGTGACCGAATGCGCCGAAGGCGACCCTCCACACGAACCACGCGCGGCGATTGCCCAGGCCTGGAGCGTCGGCAACGTCTCGCGTGTGTGGAAGCTCCTCACAGATCACACAGGTGAATAGGCTGAGTTCATGGAGACATGGAACGCCATCCTCTCACGACGCGACGTCCGATCGTTCGAGCCGCGACCTATTCCTCCCGCCGATCTCGATCAGATCCTCGAGGCGGCACGCCGTACCCCCTCGTCCCGTAACACCCAGCCGTGGGATTTCGTGGTCATCACAGACCGCGACCGCCTCCAGGCACTCGCGCGTGTCTGGCGGGGGGCCTGGCACGTCGCCGGATCCGTAGCCACGATCGCGCTGGTCGCCCCCGATGGAGACCGGTCGTCGGTCCAGTATGACCTCGGCCAGGTCACGATGAGCATCATGCTCGCAGCAGCCGCTCTCGGAATCGGAAGCGGGCACGCCCTCGTCACCGATCACGATCTCGCCGCTTCGATCCTCGGACTCCCCTCGGACCGTTTCTGCCCGTGGCTCATCCCCCTCGGCTACCCGTCGAACGGGCCGCTGCGACCGATCAAACACCCGAACCGGCGCGCCTTCGACGATGTCGTTCACCGGGAGCGCTGGTAGACGGATGCCAGTTCCAGCCCAGACACTCACCGGCCACGTCCAGATCCCCGCGTTGGGTCTCGGTGTCTACCAGAGCACACCCGGGAACGCCACGAGAGATGCCGTCCTTGCGGCACTCGACGCCGGGTACCGGCACATCGACACCGCCGCCGTCTACCGCAACGAATCCGACGTCGGCGAAGCGATCCGCCGAAGCGGCGTGTCGCGAGAGGACGTCTTCGTCGCCACCAAGCTGTGGAACTCGAGCCACGGGTACGATCCCGCCCTCCGAGCGTTCGATCGCAGCCTCGACCGTCTCGGATTCGAGTACGTCGACCTGTACCTGGTGCACTGGCCCGTGCCGGAACGACGTCTGGACACCTGGCGGGCGATGGAGCGCATCCTCGAGGACGGGCGTGCACGGGCGATTGGTGTGAGCAACTACATGCCTCTCCACATCGACGAACTGCTGGCCCATGCAACGGTTCCGCCTGCCGTCGACCAGTTCGAGCTCAGCCCGTACCTGACCCGACCCAACCTCGTCGAGAAGTGCCGCGAACTCGGCATCGCCGTCGAGGCGTACAGCCCGCTCACAAAGGGGCAGAAGCTCAGAGATCGTGTACTGGTCGACATGGGAAGGAAGTACGACAAGTCTTCGGCGCAGATACTCATCAGATGGTCGCTCGACCACGGTTTCATCGTCATCCCCAAGTCGGTCCATCCCACCCGCATCCGCGAGAACATCGACGTGTTCGATTTCACGCTCGACTCCGACGATCTCGCCACCCTCGACGCACTCGACGAGGGGCTGGTCACGGGCTGGGACCCGACGGACGCTCCTTGAGTTGGCCCTGCGACGAGATCGCCGTCGCCGTTCTCACCGTCGCTACGCCGTCGAGAGCAGTACAGTGAGCAGCGAGGGACCCGTATGACACAACTCAGACCCATCGAGCGTCGAATCCTCGCCATGAGGAATCGCGGGGTCGCGGTGGAGGAAATCGCCGAACGGCTCAGACGGAGTCCGCAGCACATCGAGCGCATCATCGACTGGACCGAGATCCCCCGCTCGGAGGATCGTCCAGCACGATCGGTGCGCCCGTTCGAGCAGAGAGTGCTGAAGCTGCGAGCAGACGGTGAGAGCCATGAGCGGATCGGGGAGAGATTCCGCCGCAGTCCCGGCTTCATACGCCGGGTCGAAGGACTTGCGCACTACAGCATGGCGATGCGTCTACTGGCCTGACGGCCGAAGCATCGGTATGTGCACTCCTCGTTCTGTCGCGACCTCGATCGCACGCTCGTAGCCCGCGTCGGCGTGACGCATCACACCGGTCCCCGGGTCGTTCGTGAGCATCAACTCGAGCCTGCGTGCCGCCTGGTCGGTACCGTCCGCAACCACCTGAGCCCCTGCGTGGATTGCCTTGCCGATACCGACGCCACCACCATGATGAACCGCCACCCATGCCGCCCCGGAAGACGTATTGAGCAGCGCGTTGAGGATCGGCCAGTCGGCGATCGCGTCGGACCCATCCAGCATCGCTTCGGTCTCCCGATAGGGCGAGGCGACCGACCCCGAGTCGAGATGATCACGCCCGATCACGATCGGCGCCTTGACCTTCCCCGACCTGACCAACTCATTGAACGCGAGCCCTGCTTTCGCACGCTCTCCGTAGCCAAGCCAGCAGATTCGGGCGGGCAACCCCTGGAAGTGCACCTTTTCCCGCGCCAGGCCCAGCCATCGTTGGAGCCCTGCATTGTCCGGGAACAGCTCAGTGATCGTGTCATCGGTCGCGGCGATGTCGGCAGGATCACCGGACAGAGCCACCCACCGGAACGGTCCCATGCCTTCACACATGAGCGGTCTGAGGTACGCAGGCATGAATCCCGGGTAGGAGAACGCCCTCTCGAACCCCCCGTTGACCGCCTCACCGCGAAGGTTATTGCCATAGTCGAACACCTCGGCGCCAGTGTCCATGAAACCGACCATGGCCTCGCAGTGTCTCGCCATCGACTCGCGGGCGAGGTGCACGTAGCGGTCGGGATCGTCATGCCTTAGCTTCGCGGCTGCCGCGACGTCGTACCCGATCGGAACGTAGCCGTTGAGTGGATCGTGCGCGGATGTCTGGTCGGTCACGATGTCGAACTCGATGCCGCGTTCCAGCAACTCGGGAAACGCATCGGCAGCGTTTCCTCGTACACCGATCGACCGCGCCCTGCCCTCCGATTTCGCCCGCATGGCCATGGAGACCGCCTCGTCGAGGTCCGTCGCGACGGCATCCAGATACCCGGTCTCGATACGTCGAGCGATCTTCCTGGGGTCGACCTCTACGACCACAGCAACACCCTCGTTCATCGTGACGGCAAGGGGCTGAGCCCCGCCCATCCCGCCCAGCCCGGCGGTGAGCGTCGCCGTGCCCTTCAGCGAACCCCCGAATCGCTGCTCGGCGATCGCCAGGAACGTCTGATACGTGCCCTGAAGGATTCCCTGGGTGCCGATGTAGATCCAGGAGCCCGCGGTCATCTGGCCGTACATGATGAGACCCTTCGCTTCGAGCTCCCAGAACTGCTCCCAGGTTGCCCAATCGGGAACGAGGAGGCTGTTGGCGATCAGCACCCTTGGGGCCATCTCGTGGGTTCGGAACACACCAACCGGTTTCCCCGACTGGATGAGCAGTGTCTCATCGTTCTCGAGTGCTTCGAGGCTGGCGACGATCGCGTCGAACGCCTCCCAGGAGCGGGCCGCCTTGCCGCGCCCACCGTAGACCACGAGCTCGGCCGGGTTCTCGGCGACGTCCGGATCGAGGTTGTTCATGAGGCACCGAAGCGCCGCCTCCTGGAGCCACCCCTTCGTGTGCAATGTGGAACCCCTCGGGGCCCGAATCTCTCTGGCCATGTTCGCTCCCATAGGCTACAGCGCCTCGATCTTCTGGTACCTTCTCACCATGCCGAAGATCACCGTTACCCAAACGGGCTCGGACCTGTTCACGGTGAACGTCTCCGACGAACGCGGCATCACCGTCCACAAGGTGCGGCTGTCGGCACTCGACCAACGGCGTCTTGCGCCCGAGGCGGATCCTGCTCGACTGGTGGAGGAATCCTTCCGGTTTCTCTTGGAGCGTGAACCCAAGGAGGCGATCCTGCGCACGTTCGACCTCCCTGTCATCGGTCGATACTTCCCCGAGTACGACGAAGAGATCAAGTCGAGGATCGGCTGACCAGCGATCCACTCTCGATCAAAGCCGCGACAGCCTCGATCTCGACGCCGGGCGGACGATCTCCCGACATCGGCGGGACCACGGCCCGGATCCTGCCGATCACGCCGGCAACCGCAGGCGACGGCTTCATCGGCACTCGCAGATCGACACCCCGCGCGGCGCAGATGAGCTCGACGGCAAGGACCCGCGCGACGTTGTCGAGAACGTGGGTGAGCTTGCGGGCCGCCCCCCACCCCATCGACACGTGATCCTCCTGCGACCCCGATGTCGGGATCGACTCCACCGACGCAGGGTGTGACAGCACCCTGTTCTCGGCGACGAGCGCCGCTGCGGTGTACTGCGCGAGCATGTAGCCGGAGTCGACCCCGGGACGCACGGCGAGAAAGGCGGGGAGTCCCGATGACCGTTCGGGATCGAGCAGCCGGTCGGTACGCCGCTCCGAGATCGATGACAGCTCGGTGGCGGCGAGCGCCATCACGTCGAGTGCGATCGCGAGCGGCTGGCCGTGGAAGTTCCCTCCGGACACGATCTCGCCGGTTTCGGGGAGGACGATCGGGTTGTCGACCACCGACCCCAGCTCTCTCACGAACACCCCTCGCGCGTAGGTGAGGGCGTCGGCGACGGCGCCGTGGACCTGGGGGGCGCAACGAAGGCTGTAGGCATCCTGTACCGCATGGGTGAAGTCGTCCCGGTGACTGGCGCCGATCTGGGACCCTTCGAGGAGCGCTGCGATGCGCCGAGCCGAGGCGATCTGTCCAGGGTGTGGCCGTAGCGCATGGATCTCAGGTCGGAATGGCCGAGCGCTGCCGAGCAAGCCCTCGACCGACAACGCGCACGCGAGGTCGGCTGTCTCTACGAGACGCTCGGCTCTCACCAGATTCAGGACCCCCTGGGCAAGCATGCCTTCGGTCCCGTTCAGAAGGCTCAGCCCCTCCTTCGGTTCGAGCTGCACCGGTTCGATCCCCTCCTCGGAGAGGGTCTCCGCCGCTGGACGGACGACTCCGTCGATTGAGAGCAGCCCTTCCCCGATGAGGGGTAGCGCCAGGTGGGCGAAAGGGGCGAGATCGCCGGACGCACCCACCGACCCTTGCGAAGGGACGACAGGAAGAAGATCCCTATTGAGGAACTCGACGTAGCGTTCGACGAGCACGGGCCGCACCCCCGAGTGTCCCTGTGCGAGGGTCCTAGCTCGCAACAGCAGCATGGCTCGCACCACCTCGTCCGGCAGCCTTTCGCCGACGCCGGCGGCGTGGCTCCTCAGCAGGTGCACCTGGAGCTCTTTCGTCTCCTGCCTGCCTATGGGCGTGTTCGCGAGGGCACCGAACCCGGTCGTGACGCCATAGACGGTCCTCCCGTCCCCGATGACCTGTTCGACGAGCCGGCGCGCAGGGGCCATGCGTTCGTACACGGCGGGTGCGATCTCGACGCGTTCACGACCAGTCGCCACCGCTACCACGTCCTCCGGGAGCAGCGGCCCTCCATCGATGACCATCCGACCTCCTCGCTTCGGCGCTTCCAGGCTACCCACGCGGGTCACCGAACCCGTCGCGGGGACAACCCGGTACCAGGAGTAGTCTGAGCGGTGAGAAAGGACGGCATGCAGGTACGGGATCTACGTGCAGAAGCCCGAGAGCGACACCAGCCGTTGAAGGAGGCCGGGAAAGCGCTCAAGCATGCAGCCGCCGAGACCGAGTTGGCGGATGCCCTCGAGCAGGTGTCCGCCGCGCTGGCAGCCCACATCGCACTCACGGAGGGACCGAACGGCCTTCACGCCGAACTCCTCGCCGCGGCGCCACGGCTCGCCAACGACATCCGATTACTCGCGGAGGACCACGACTTCATGGAGCGTCTCGTCGATTCGACCGGTCTCGCTCTCCGATCGCAGCCCACCGACCAGCAGGTGATCGACGATCGGGTGAATCGCTTGCTCGATCGCATCTCGAGGCACCGTGTCCGCGATGCCGAGATCGTGTATGAGGCCTATCAGGTTGATATCGGCGGTCAGGCGTGACAGATGCCGGCTTTCAAATCCTCGACCAGTCGGGCGCGCTCATAGGGCCCGATCCGAAACTCCCCGTCGACGTCATGACGGAGATGTACCGACGTATGGTCGAGTCACGTCTCTTCGACCGCAAGGTTGTCGCCCTCCAGCGACAGGGTCGCATGGGCACGTACCCGCCGCTCGAAGGAGAGGAAGCCGCGCAGGTCGCCTCGGCGCTGACACTCGCCGAGCAGGACTGGGTCTACCCGAGCTACAGGGAGCACGGTGCCGAAATCACCCGTGGCATCCCGCTCGACGTGCTGTTCGCCTACTGGCGTGGACTCCCCAATACCGCCTGGGATCCTCATCGGTACAGGGTCCAGATGGACGCGGTACCCATCGCCTCGCACCTCCCCCACTCGGTAGGCCACGCCTACCAGGCCCGGCTCAATGGATCCGACGAGGTGGTCATTGCCTATTTCGGGGACGGCTCCACCTCCGAGTCCGACTTCCATGCGGCATTGAATGCCGCGGGCGTGTGGAAGACGGCCAATGTGTTCTTCTGTCGGAACAACCAGTACGCGATCTCGGTGCCGCTCGAACGCCAAACCGCATCGATGACCATCGCCGACAAGGCGCTCGCGTACGGGATCCATGGAATGCGCGTCGATGGAATGGACCCGTTCGCGGTATACGTCGCCACCGAAGAGGCGGTGCGTAGAGCAAGGACCGGAGAAGGCCCGACGCTCATCGAAGCCGTCACCTACCGGTTCGGCCCACACGGCACTGCGGACGATCCACATCGGTACCGATCAGAACAGGAAGAACTCGAGTGGAGAGCCAAAGATCCGATCACGAGACTCCGCACATACCTGATGGACCGCGACTCCTGGAGCGATGAACAGGAGATCGCGCTCACCGCGGACATCGACCGCCGTCTCGACGAGGCGGTCTCGGCGGTGGAGGCGATCGTCCCGCCAGGACGAGACGATGTCGTTCGTCACGCCTACGTTCGGATACCGGACATCCTCGTCGAGGAGCTCCACCAGGCGCAGGACAGCGCCGGGGAGTCGAGGACGACGTTCGAAGAGGCTGACCTGTGGCCGGTTCACGAAGAGAGACCTCCAGACGGTCCAACGCAGTCTTGGACGATGGCAGAAGCTCTCAACGCTGCGCTCGACCAAGCACTGGATTCCGATCCCACAGTGATCGTGCTGGGAGAGGACGTGGGTGTGTCGGGCGGTGTCTTCAGGATCACCGACCACCTTCAGGAGCGCTACGGCTCGGAGCGTGTGCTCGACACCCCGCTCAACGAGTCGACCATCGTCGGATCGGCGATAGGAATGGCGGTTGCGGGAGGCCGGCCGATCGCGGAGATCCAGTTCGACGGCTTCGTGTACCCGGCGTTCGACCAGATCGTCTCCCATCTCGGCAGGATGAGATATCGGACGAGGGGACACGTTTCCCTGCCGGTCGTCGTCCGATTCCCGAATGGCGGAGGCATCGGTGCCCCCGAGCACCACGGCGAAAGCCCCGAGGGATACTTCGTCCACACCCCAGGCCTGGTCGTCGTTGTGCCATCCACACCTCTCGAAGCGAAGGGTCTTCTGACGGCAGCAATCCAATCGGACGATCCGGTCATCTTCCTCGAACCGAAGGTGCTCTACCGAGCCGAACGACAAGACGTCCCCGTCGATTCCTTCACGATCTCACTGGGCAAGGCGAATGTTCGGCGATCGGGCACCGACGTGACGATCGTCACATACGGGGGTATGGTCCCGGTTGCCCTTCGCGCCGCCGAATCGGCAGAGAGCGAGGGCATTTCGGTGGAGGTCATCGATCTGAGAACGCTGTTCCCGTGGGACACCAAGACAGTCCTGTCCTCGGTCGAGAAGACCGGACGCCTCGTGCTGGTGCAAGAGCCGCCGCGCACCCTTGGACCGCTGGCGGAGGTCGCCGCCTACGTCGCCGAACGAGGCGCGTATCTCTTGGAGGCCCCGATCACCCGCGTTGCAGGGTTCGATGCGCCGCTGCCGATGGCGCTTCTCGAGCGCTACACGCTGGTGGATGATCATCGGGTGCTCGCCGCCCTCCGGTCGGTGATGCAATAGGGCTCACTTCGTGAGCCCGTATCTCGTACCTCGTATGCCTCGTCACTACTCTTGCGGACTATGGCCGTCGTTGCTGTCATCGGTTCCTCACAGACACAGCCGGGAGAACCCGACTACCTGGATGCCGTCCGTCTTGGGCACGCGCTCGCCACGGCGGGACTCACCGTAGCGAGTGGCGGCTATGGCGGCCTGATGGAGGCGGTGTCCGAGGGAGCCGCAGAGGCTGGCGGCTCCGTCATCGGCGTCACTGCTCCGCTCGTGTTCCCAGGACGAACGCGCATCAACCCATTCGTCACAGAAGAGCGTCCGGCGGACACACTCACCGAGCGTATTCATCAGCTCATTCACCATTCCGATGCCGTCGTAGCGCTCCGCGGCAGCATCGGAACACTCACCGAGCTCATGTCTGCATGGAATGTCGCCTTCGTAGCTCCTTTCAGCGATCGGACCCCCAAGCCGATCGTGGCCGTCGGTCCTCTCTGGGCGGAGCTGGTCCCCTTCCTTGCAGCACGCCTCTCCACGGATGAAACCCTGGTGCACTGCGTCGCGTCGGTCGAACGAGCAGCCGACCTGGTCATCGCTCTATTGCGTGGCGGCGAGGGCAAGTAGGCTGTTGGCGAGGGAACACACCATGGGGAGCAGATTCCGAGGCAGGCATCGGGCGGCCGCCAAACGTTGCAGGGACGGCGAGCACGACTTTCCCACGCCGGTCTCCGTTGGGGGAGGCATCGTGCGGAGCGTGTGCACGAACTGCGGAGAGGTCAGCATCGACATCAGGACCGCCGAGGAGCCGACGGCGCCCGGCGGCCTCTTCGTCGATCTCAACGTTGGCAGGCACCTCGGACGACGAAGAGCCGACACCCCGCGCTGATGTTCGACCGGGGCGTCCTGGACAACGATCCTTCCCGGCGCTCGCTTCTCCTCACCCATCTCTCCGCTGCGCTGGAGGCGGCAGACCCGGCCCTCGCCGTTTCGAGGTCGCTTCGACGAGATGGGACCAAGTTGACGGTCGGTGGACACCGAATAGACCTCGCGTCCGTACGACGGGTTGCCATCGTCGCCCTCGGCAAGGCTTCACCCGCAATGGGTCGGGCTGCATGGACCATCCTCGACGGAACCGATCGTCGTCTTCTCGTCGTCTCCGATCACGCCGAGCCCCTCCCGACCAGCGCCCAGTTCGTTCAGGGCGGCCACCCGTTGCCCAACGCGGCGAGCGAGCGAGCGGCAGCCATGGCCCTCGAACTCGCCGCGGCGAGCAGCGCCGACGATCTGGTGCTCTGCCTCATCTCGGGCGGAGGGTCGTCACTCGCCGAGCTGCCGGCGCCGGGTCTCACACTCGAGGACGTTCGATCCACCGGGCATGCCCTCCTCGATGGGGGGGTTCCCATCGAACAGGCGAACATCGTTCGACATCACCTCTCAGCGTTCAAGGGTGGCAGACTGGCCGAGGTGACAGCCCCTGCTCGTATGGTCACACTCGTCCTATCGGACATCGTCGGAAACCCGCTCCCTTCGATCGCCTCCGGTCCTACGGTTGCCGACCCCTCGACATTCGGGGACGCGCTCGATGTGCTCGCTGATCACCATCTCCTGGACAGAGTGCCTGCGCAGGTCAGAGCCCATCTCGAGGATGGGACCCGGGGCCTGATCCCGGAAACACCAAAGGTCGTCCCACCCGGCAGTGTCACGGTGGTTGTCGGCGACCTCGAGACGGCCGCCTTGGCACTCAGAGACTCGGCAGAGCGGTCAGGAATCCCGACCACAATCACAACGACGACCCTCTCGGGCGAGGCCGCTCCGACTGCCGTCCAGTGCCTCGATCGCGCGGGACCTGGCCTCTCGGTCTTCGCCGGCGAAACAACCGTGACTGTTCGAGGCGACGGGATCGGCGGCCGCAACCAAGAGGGAGCACTTGCTGTCGCTGAGGCGATCGACGGCAGGTCGGACGTTGTGTTTGCGGCGTTCGCTACCGACGGTGTCGACGGTCCAACCGATTCGGCCGGTGCGATCGTCGACGGCGGCACCGCTGCGAGGGGGCGTGCGCGCGGGCTCGACATCCACGATCACTTGATCCGCAACGATTCGCACCCATTCCTCCTGGCTGCGGGCGACCTACTGGTGACGGGTCCGACCGGCACGAACGTCGGAGACATCTGGCTGGTCCTGCGAGACGCCTAGGCGGCCGGCCTCGCCGAGATCTCGCCGTACAATTCCTGTCCGTATGAGCAACATGTTCCTGGGCGGCGCCATCGTCGGAGACGAGGCCCACCCCGACCAGCCGATCAACTACGAAAGCCACCAACTCACGACCCACGGCGTCATCGTTGGCATGACAGGATCAGGCAAGACCGGTCTCGGCATCATCGCGCTCGAAGAAGCGCTTCTCTCAGGAATTCCGGCCCTGATCATCGATCCCAAGGGCGACATGGGCAACCTGCTTCTGACCTTTCCGGGTCTTCAGCCCTCGGACTTCCGACCATGGATCGACGAGGGCGAGGCGTCACGGAAGGGCGAAACGCCCGAAGCGTTCGCCGCCGACACCGCGACCCTCTGGAAGAAGGGTTTGGCCGGCTGGAACATCGACGGCTCACGCATACGGCAGCTACGCAGCAGCGCCGAATTCACGATCTACACACCAGGCTCGGATTCAGGTGTCCCGTTGAACATCGTCGGTTCGCTTGCCGCCCCGGACATCGACTGGTCGACAGACGCCGAGTCGGCCAGGGACGAGATCGAAGGGTTCGTCTCGTCGCTCCTCGTCCTCGCCGGCATCGCCGCCGACCCGATCTCCTCCCGAGAACACATCTTGCTGTCGAACCTCATCGAGATGTCGTGGCAGGCGGGCCGCGACCTGAACCTCGCCTCACTGATAGGACAGGTGCAATCACCACCACTCCGCAAGCTGGGAGTGTTCGATCTCGATACGTTCTTCCCTCCGAAGGATCGCACCAAACTGGCGATGCGTCTCAACGGGCTCATCGCGTCACCCTCCTTCGCGTCGTGGATTCACGGCGCACCGCTCGACCCACAGTCGCTGCTCTTCACGCCCGACGGCGGACCCAGGGCAGCCATCATCTACCTCCAACACCTCACCGACCAGGAACGGCAGTTCATCGTCACTCTGCTCCTGTCCAAGATGGTGTCGTGGATCCGCCGCCAGCCCGGCACGTCCGAGCTGCGAACCCTCATCTATATGGACGAGGTGTTCGGGTTCGCTCCACCGACAGCTGAACCCCCGTCCAAGAAGCCGATCCTCACCATCCTCAAACAGGCGAGAGCACATGGTGTCGGCATGCTGCTGTCCACGCAGAACCCGATCGACCTCGACTACAAGGCCATGTCGAACGCGGGTACCTGGATGATCGGGCGGCTCCAGACCGAACGGGACAAGGCTCGAATTCTCGAAGGTCTGAAGTCGTCTTCGGGGACAGTCGACCCCAGCAGGCTCAGCATGATGATCGGCAATCTCAACAAGCGGCAGTTCATTCTCCACAGCACCTCCGAGACGCAACCCACCCTCTTCGGCACACGGTGGGCAATGTCCTACCTGCGAGGTCCCCTGACCAGAACCGAGGTTGCACGCCTCACCGAGCACGCTCCGGAACGCGAGCTGGCGGCGCATCCCACCACTCCCACGCTCGCAGACAACGAGACAACGGTCGCACCGAAGCTCGCTTCGTCGATGACCGCGTACTACTTGGACCCGGCGGCGAAGTGGGCATCGTCGATCGGGGCGGTCCCCGCCAGCACCACGTTCGAGGCCGCCCTGGCAGTGCGGGTCAAGATGCTCTACGACGACGTGCACGCCGGCGTCGATCACCAAGAGGAATGGGAAACCGTGCTGCACCCACTGACCAACCCTCCCGACTTCGATCACGCCATCGCGGTCGACTACGACGAACGCGACCTCAAACGGGACGCGCCCGCCGGAGCGACCTACGTGCTTCCTGACGCTCCGATCGACGCAGCCTCGTTCTTCAGGGCCGCCGAGTCGTCGGTCAAACAGTGGGTCGTGATGAATCGCAGAGTCGAGGTCTTCAAGAACACCTCACTCAAGCTCTACTCGCGCGTCGGGGAACAGCGAACGGACTTCGAGGCCCGCTGCCAGGAGGCAGCGGAGGATGCTGCCGATGCCGACATGGCAAAACTGAAGGAGCGGTACAAGACCCGCATCGAACGGGTGAAGGATCAGCTCGCGTCGGCAGAGCGCCGGGTTCGTGAATTGGAGGTCGACACGCAGACCCGCCGGCAGCAAGAGCTGGTGGCGGGAGCGGGTGAGCTCCTATCGGTCTTCCTCGGAGGCAAACGCAGATCTCGGAGCCTGTCGGGTGTCGCGTCCCGCAGGTCACAGACTGTCAGAACACAGGAGCGTCTGCGCAGTGCCCAAGAGAAATACTCGGACAAGACGCAGGAGCTGGACGATCTGGAGACAGATCTTGCCAAGGATGTCACCGAAATCACCTCGAAGTGGGACCACGCGGCCGCCGAGATCGAGACACTGGAGGTCGGACTGGAACGCACCGACGTCACCGTCGAAGAGATCGCCCTCGTCTGGGTCCCGAAGTAGGCGGGCTTCGCCCGGCAGTCAACAGCCATCAGCCAGAAAGCGATCTGAGAGGCGCGAAACAGCGGGGCGACCCATGACTCAGCCGTCGAGGGGCCGTCGCGAAGGGGGCGAGCGCGTTCTCCACGTGCTGCCCCGCCGGCTCGTGGAATCTGACCGAGTACACGCGCTCGCCGACCGGTGCGAGGAGCTGGACGATCCGCCGCGCGGTCCTCTATTGCTCGGATCCGAGCAGTGCCCAGAGCACGTCGCGGATCGACAGGATGCCGAGCAGTTCGCCGTCCTCCATCACAGGAAGATGACGATACCCGGTCTCGAGAAGCCACCTCGCTGCCTCGGTGACGTTGACTTCCGGTGTGAACACATCAGGATCGGACGTCATCCAGTCCTCCACGAGTTCAAGTTTCGGATCGGTCCCCTCGGACGCTGCCCGCACGATGTCGCGTTCGGTGATGATCCCGGCAAGTTCACGACCCTGGACGACCCCGATCGACCCGACGTGCGCGGACAGCATCGCCGACGACGCGTCTTGGAGGGTTGCCTCGGGGCCACAGACCTCGGCCCGACCCCCGACCATCGATCTGAGTTTCACACGACACCTCCTCTAGGAAGCGTAGCGTGATCAACTCTCGCCGACGGAGTCGGTGAACCACGGCAGCGTACGCTCCAGCCCTACTCGGAGCCGCACCGACGGTATCCACCCCAGTCTCGTCGTCGCGAGGCTGATGTCCGGGCAACGGACCCCGGGATCATCCTCGGGTCTCGGTTGGGGATCGAACCCGGGGTGAGTGCCCACCACATCTTGGATCAGCTCTCCAAGCTCCCTGATCGACACCGCTTCCGGCATCCCCAAATTCACCGGCCCGACGAGATCGCCCTCGAGCAATCGCAGGATCCCGTCGATGAGGTCGTCCACGTAGCAGAGGGACCTCGTCTGTGATCCGTCGCCGTGGATCGGAAGTGGCTCGTTTCGAAGAGCGGCGGTGAAGAAGGCGGGGACGGCCCTGCCGTCATCGATTCGCATCCGTGGGCCGTAGGTGTTGAAGATCCTCGCGATCCGCACTTCGAGGCCGTGCTCGCGGTGGTAGGCAAGTGCCATCGCCTCGGCGAACCGTTTGGCTTCGTCATACACGCCCCTCGGACCGGTCGGATTGACGTTGCCCCAGTACGTCTCCGGCTGGGGATTGACCGCCGGATCGCCGTACACCTCACTCGTCGACGCGAGGAGGAAACGGGCCCGTTTCGCCTTCGCCAACCCCAACGCCTTGTGCGTGCCCAACGACCCGACCTTCAGGGTCTGGATGGGCCATCGCAGGTAGTCGACCGGCGATGCGGGCGACGCGAAGTGGATGACGGAGTCGACAGGACCGGCGATGTGCAGGTAGTTGGTCACGTCGTAGTGCAGGAACGCGAAGCCGTCTTCGCCGAAGAAGGGAGCGACGTTCTCTTCCCTGCCGGTGATGAGGTTGTCGACCACCGTCACTCGGGCACCGCCGGCGACCAAGCGGCGAGTCAGATGCGACCCGAGAAAGCCTGCACCACCGAGTACGACCGCGTGGGTGCCCCCGATCGCCACCCGGGCTACCGCCGGTCCGGCTCGACCAGCGCGGCGAGCACGTCCCGAATGCTCAGAATGGAGACCAACCGCCCATCCACAACCACGGGCATGTGGCGATGGTCGTGCTCCAAGAGGTGAAGGGCTGCCTCGTCCACGGGGGTATCCGCTTCGAAGGTGCGTACAGGGTTGCTCATCCATTCCGAGACAGTCGCGAGGCCGGTGTCCACATCCGTCGCGACGGCGTGGAGAATGTCACGTTCGGTGATGATGCCGATGAGTTCCCCGTCGCTGACCACTCCAAGCGAACCAACTCCCGTGGCGTGCATCGCACGCGATGCCTCCCCCAACGAAAGCTCCGGGCCGCACATCTGTGGGTGCCCACCGATCAGATCTCGCAGTTGCATCTACCGCAAGCCTAGAGGGCCTCGCTTCGCTCGGCGCGCCTTGGGCATTGAGTCGCGGCTTTCCACGGAATCCGTACTTCGTATCGCGTCCCCGGCCCGGTCGGATACGGCCGTTCTCATCTGGCGATTCCGGCTGCGTACGGAGGTGCGGCCGAGCTTTACCCGGTTCTAGACCAGGTCCTGCTCCCTGATGCCGAACGACGGGTGCCGAAGCCTACACAGAGCGAGTTTCTCGAGTTGACGGATTCGCTCGCGGGTGAGGTTGAATTCGTCCCCGATCTCCTCGAGGGTACGCGGCACACCGTCATAGAACCCGTAGCGGAGAGCGAGGATCCGACCCTCCCGTTCGGGAAGCCGTTCGATGGAAACCCGCAGGCTCTGTGCGACATCCATCTCCTCGGTGATCTGCACCGGATCCGTCGCCTCCTCGTCCTCGATGAAGTCACCGAGCTGCGCGCCGTCTTCTCCGACCGGCTGTTCCAGCGACACCGTGTCCGCGACACCGAGCGCCAGCTCGACCTTGTCGACCGTGACGCCCGCCTCTTCGGCGATCTCGTCGGGCTTGGGATCTCTGCCCAGTTCGGCTTTCAGGCTCGCCTGCGCGGCACGCACGGCGGCAAGTGTGTCGTGCAAGTGCACGGGGATGCGCACCGTCCGCGACTTGTCGGCAATGGCCCGGGTGATCGCCTGGCGAATCCACCACGTGGCATACGTCGAGAACTTGAATCCTTTGCGCCAATCGAACTTCTCGACCGCCCGTATCAATCCGAGGTTCCCCTCCTGGATGAGGTCGAGGAAGTCGATGCCGGACGTGTTGGCATACCGCCTCGCATTGGCCACGACGAGTCTGAGGTTGGCGGTGAGGAACGCGTCCTTGGCTTCACGACCGAGCCGCTCCTTGCGCCGCAGTTCGATCTCTTCCTTCTTGGAACCGAGCCCACCCTGCTCGAGCTTTTCCGCGGCATCCTCGCCGCTTTCGATCTTCTGAGCGAGCTCAACCTCCTGTTCCGCGGTGAGCAGGTCATACTCGCCGATCGCGGTGAGATACTGACTGACGAGGTCGGTCGTCAGTCTGCCTCGTTCATCTGTGAGCTTGCTTCGACGGTCCCTTCGAACACGGTCCAGTACTGGTTTGCCGTTGGGACGCGTCTGGTCGATCGATGCCATATGGGGGTCGTCCTCCGTCATTCAGGTTGGGTACGGTGGGGCAGCCGCACACGCCCGTGCACTATGACACAGATCGTGTGTCGTGTGAACCCCCTTTTTCAACACCCACGCGTGCGGAGGTGTTCCCGGACGATAATGGAGACATGCCCGCCAACCTCACTCCCGACTACAAGTCGGCGGAGGCGGCGTACCGGCGAAGCCGCGACCCGGACGAGCGACTCGCCGCGCTCAAGGAGATGTTCAGGACCGTGCCGAAGCACAAGGGTACAGAGCATCTCCGAGCCGACATCAAGACCAGGATCAAGGACCTGACCGACGAGCTCGCGGGTCCGAAAAGGGCAGGTGCCAGGGGTGGCCCGCCGACCGTTGTCCGACCCGACGGAGCAGCGCAGATAGCTCTCATCGGACCCCCAAACGCCGGCAAGTCGCTCCTGCACGAGCGGCTGACCGGTTCCCACTCCCAGTCGGGTCCGTACCCGTTCACCACCCAGTACCCCCACCCGGGCATGCTCCCCTACGAGGACATCGCATTCCAGCTCGTGGACCTCCCACCGGTAGCCACCGACCACCCGGTTCCCTGGATGGCAAACGCCCTGCAGCCCGCCGACGCGTGCCTCCTCGTCGTGGACGTGTCGACGGCCGGATGCGTCGAGCGGGTTGAGTCGCTGCACACCGCGCTCGCCTCACGCAAGATCACCCTCACCGGCTCCTGGGGTGGCAAGATGAACGCAGATGGCGATCCGTTCGCGATCGTCCTGCCGGCACTGCTCGTCGCCACCAAGGCAGATCGCGCTTCGAAGTGCATGGAGTCGGCCCAAGTCCTCGAAGAACTCCTGGGGCTCGATTACCCGACCATCGCGGTGTCCGCAACCGAAGGAACCGGCCTCGATTCGATCGGACGATGGCTCTTCGATCACCTCGACATCGTCCGCATCTACACGAAAGTTCCCGGCAAATCACCGGACATGCGCCGGCCTTACACCATCAGGAAGGGAGACACCGTCGAGGACGTGGCGACCATGGTGCACAAGGACCTCGCACGGACCCTGAAGTTCGCTCGGATCTGGGGATCGGCCACGTTCGACGGCCAGCAGGTTGGTCGAGAGCACTGCCTGGTCGACGGCGACGTGGTTGAGTTGCATTCATAGGTTGTCGGCCGTCGGTTTTCGGTCATTGGCGAGACTCCGGCCCCAGGTCGGCGCGAATTCGAGCGCGGCGAGCGAAGCGGGCCCTCCCACCGACAACTGAGAACCAAAGACCGAGAACCGGGGTAGCGTCGGTCCATGCCCAACCGACTCGAAGCGGAGACGAGCCCCTACCTGCTCCAGCACGCCGACAACCCTGTCGACTGGTACCCCTGGGGCGACGAGGCGTTCAGCGTCGCCGCGGAGCGCAACAGGCCGGTCCTCCTCTCTGTCGGCTACTCGTCCTGTCATTGGTGCCATGTCATGGCCCACGAGTCGTTCGAGGACCCGGTCACGGCGTCACTGATGAACGACTTGTTCGTCAACGTGAAGGTCGACAGGGAGGAGCGGCCTGACATCGACGCTGTCTACATGGCGGTCCTCCAGGCGACGACCGGTCGAGGTGGGTGGCCGATGACCGTGTTCCTCACGCCAGACCGCAGGCCGTTCTTCGCGGGCACCTACTTTCCGGCGACCGCCCGCCAGGGGGTACCGAGTTTCCAGACCGTGCTCGTCGCCGTAGCCGACGCCTGGGAGCATCGTCGCCCCGAGCTGACCACGACGGCGACCAGCCTCGCCGACATCGCCGGCAGGAGCATCTCTGCGGAGCGCTCGCTCCCAGGGCCAGATTTCGTGCACGAGGCAGTGCATACCATCGCCGCTCAATTCGATCCGGTCAACGGTGGGTTCGGATCGGCTCCGAAGTTTCCCCAGGAACCGGTGCTCGAGTTCCTGCTACGTGTTGGCACCGTCGATGCGCTCGACATGGTCAGGACGACACTCGCCGCGATGTCGACAGGGGGGATACGGGATCACGTCGGCGGCGGGTTCGCGCGCTACTCGGTCGATCGGTCATGGACGATCCCCCACTTCGAGAAGATGCTGTATACGAACGCCCAACTCGCGCGCATCTACCTCCGGGCCGGCCAGGCCCTGCGGGAGCCGGCATTCACCGAAGTCGCGCTCGACACCCTTGCCTACCTCCTCCACGATCTTCGTCTTCCCACCGGTGCCTTCGCCTCGGCTGAAGACGCCGATTCCGAGGGGGCGGAGGGAACGTTCTATCTGTGGGATCAGGCCGAGATCGTCGACACGGTCGGACCCGAACTCGCCCCACTCGCGCTCGCAACCTTCGGTGTGACGGACGAGGGCAACTTCGAGGGGCGCACCCACCTGAACGTCGTCAACGCGCACGCTGCCGATGACCTCGGGATCGACCGCCCCGCGGCGCGGATCATGATGAGGGAGGTCCGACAGAAGCTCCGAGCTCGGCGGTCGACACGCCCTCGTCCCGGTCTCGATGACAAGGTCATCACCGCATGGAACGGACTCGCCATCCGAGCCCTCGCCGAGGCAGGTGCCGTCGTTGGCGATCCACGTCTCACCCACGCAGCCGCAGAAGCAGCATCGTTCATCCGGGACTCGATGGTGGTGTCCGGCAGGCTGATGAGAAGCAGGCGGCAAGGGCGCTCGAATGTTCAGGGTTTCTCCGACGATTACGCATCGTTCGCGCTCGCCTGCTTCTCCCTCTATCAGGTCACGGGCGACCAGACCTGGTACCGGGAGGCAATGCGCGTCACCGAAGGGCTCATCGAGCTGTTCCACGATCCCGGCGGCGGGTTCTTCATGTCGGGGATCGACGCCGAGACACCGCTGGCCCGAACGAAGGACCTCAGCGACGCCCCGACCCCATCGGCGAATTCGCTTGCAGCAGAGGCATTGCTCCTGGCGTCGATGTTCACAGGACGCTCAGAGCTGCGTGCACGCGCAGAGGAGACGCTTCGAGCGACGATGGCTGTCGCCCGAACGTCACCCATGGCTGCCGGTCATCTCTTGGCCGTCCTGCACACGTTCCTGAACGACCCTCGAGAGGTTGCGATCGTCGGACCCGAGGCGGCCGAGCTCGCATCCGTCGTATGGGAAGAGTTCCGCCCGGGTGTCGTCGTCGCCGTCGACACCGACGGCGACGGTGCCGGGATCGTCCCGCTTCTCGAGGGACGCTGGTCAGATCGGACGCTCGCGTACGTCTGCCGGGGATTCGTATGCGACCTACCCGTTTCGAGTCGCGACGATCTCAGGTCACACCTGCAGTGACCGTGTCCTCCTCCGAGAGCACATCAGCCGTGAACACGACGTAGGTCACCCACAACACATCGGCGAGGATCAGGTGCCCAATCTGCAGCCACAACGGAGTATGCAGCAGGATGTTGGCGAACCCGGCGGCGAACTGGAGAACGACCAGCCCGATGATGATCCGGCCGGAGATCCGATTGGTGCCGAGGCTGCCAACGATTCGCACGAGGAGCAGTCCGACGACGATCGCGATCAGTGGGTGCGCGACTCGCAGACGAGTCAGGAAGTACTCAGCCGAATCGAGACTCTTCTGGATACTCGACGCGATCGAATCCGACGGAAACAACGTGTCGGCAAGGGCGGTCACGCCACCGGACGCAGCTATCAACGCAATCCCCATGCCGCCCCCGACGAGCAACCAGCCGCGTCCGCGCCGCCACTGCTCGACCGGTCCACCGTCTACCCAGTGGGCCGTCAAGGCGAGCGACCCGAGCAAGGCAAGGGTGGAGACAAGGTGAATCGGAACCGCGACCGTGCGTGCAACCGACACGTTCAGCGCGACCCATTCGAACAAGACGAGGATTGCGCCGAGCCCCGCCTCGACCAGCACGAAGACTCCGGCGAGCGAGGCCGTCGTTCGAACTCGGTGACCTCGCGGGAAGTTGCGGAAGACCTTCCAGATGAGCACACCGACCAGCACGAGAGCGATCCCACTGCTGATCCGATGTGTGAACTCGATCAGCCGGGCTCCATGGATCTCGCTGGGGATGAACTGGCCGTTGCATGCCGGCCAGTGGGGGCCGCAACCAGCACCCGACTCCGTCGCTCGAACCACTGATCCGAAGGCGATCACCGCGACGTTGAACACCACGGCGGTCCAAGCGAGCTTCGCGAGGCGTGACATCCCGGCGAGGATAGATGTTTCCGTGGATACACTCACGCCGGTGATCTACGAAAGCGTACTCGGGACCATAGGGAACACCCCGCTCGTCCGCCTCTCCCGCATCCACCCCCCAAGCAACCTCGTCGCGAAAGTCGAATACCTCAACCCTGGAGGGTCGATCAAGGAGCGGATCGCCGTCACGATGATCGACAGGGCCGAGCAACTGGGACTGCTCCAGCCGGGAGGCACGATCGTCGAACCGACGAGCGGAAACACCGGGGTCGGGCTTGCGATCGTCGCCGCCGTGCGCGGTTATAGGGTGATCTTCACCGTGCCGGACAAGGTGTCGAAAGAAAAGCGTGACCTTCTGCAGGCGTACGGGGCCGAGGTGGTCGTTGCACCGACCGAACGTCTTCCCAAGGACGCCGACTCCTACTACGGCGTTGCACGCCGGATCGTCGCCGAGACTCCCGGAGCCTACAGTCCCAACCAGTACGAGAACCCTGCGAACCCGGAAGCTCACTTCGTGACGACCGGTCCGGAGATCTGGGACCAGACAGATGGGAGGGTCGGCGCCGTCGTGGTTGGCGTCGGTACCGGAGGAACGATCACCGGCGTCGGCCGATACTTGAAGGAAATGAATCCGGACATCCTGATCGTCGGCGCCGACATTGAGGGCTCCATCTACACGGCACTGAGCGAGGACGACGTTCACCAGTATCTCGTCGAGGGTGTTGGCGAGGACTTCTGGCCGGAGACGCTCGATCCCGGAATCGTCGACGAGTACCTCATGGTGAGCGATGCGGACTCGTTCGCCATGGCCCGGAGGTTGGCCAAGGAGGAGGGTCTTCTGACAGGTGGTTCCGGGGGCACGGCGGTCCACGCAGCCGTCGACTTCGCCCTACGTGAACCCGACCGCCTCACCGTCGTGCTGCTACCAGACTCCGGTCGCGGCTACCTCTCGAAGGTGTTCAACGACGACTGGATGCTCGCCAACGGTTTCGAGGTGCGCTGATGCACTTCGAAACCGACGCCATCCACGCAGGACAAGAACCCGATCCAACAACGGGCGCGGTCACCATCCCAATCCACGCCACCTCCACCTACGCGCAGGAAGCGCCGGGCGTACATCGGGGCTATGAATACTCGCGAACGGACAATCCGACACGACAGGCGCTCGAAACTGCGCTCGCGGTCCTCGAAGGGGCCGACGCGGGTGGGGCGGTCGCGACCGCCTCCGGAATGGCGGCGACGGCGCTGATCGGCTACTTGCTCGCGCCCGGCGACCGGCTGCTGCTCCCCGACGACGCCTACGGCGGAACGTTCCGTTTCTTCGCAAAGGTGCTCTCCGAGCACGGAGTCCACTGGTCGGCAGTCGACATGACCGATGTCGAAGCGATCGACCGGGGATTCGACGAGCACACTCGACTCGTCTGGGTCGAAACACCCACCAATCCTCTGCTTCGTGTGCTCGACCTCATCGCGATCATCGAACTGGCTCACGAGCATGGTGCATTGGTCGTCGTCGACAACACGTTCGCGACCCCCTACCTCCAGAGGCCGTTCGAGTACGGAGCCGACCTCGTCGTTCACTCCACCACCAAGTATCTCGGCGGTCACTCAGACGTGGTCGGCGGTGCCGTCGTCGCCCGTGACGCCGACCTGTTCGAACGATTGAAGTTCCTCCAGAACTCGGTGGGTCCCGTTCCGGGACCGTTCGACGCGTGGCTGACGCTTCGGGGAATCAAGACGCTCGCGGTGCGCATCGAACGGCACTGCGACAACGCCGAGACGGTGGCATCGTTCCTCGCGGATCATCCGGGCGTCACCGACGTCGTCTACCCGGGCTTGACCTCACACCCCCAACATGCGCTCGCGGCCCGTCAAATGGCCCGATTCGGAGGCATGATCTCGTTTCGGGTCGCTGGAGGCACTCCGATGGCCCACCGGGTGGCATCGAGCACGCAGATCTTCACCCTCGCGGAGAGTCTGGGCGGGGTCGAGTCACTCATCGAGGTGCCGGCCGCCATGACCCATCTCGCCGTGGCCGGCACGTCACTCGAGGTGCCCGGTGATCTGATCCGCCTCTCGGTGGGACTGGAGCATATCGACGACCTCGTCGACGACCTCGAACGGGCGCTACGCGCCTGAGTCCCTGGGATACTGCTCCACATGTACCCGACCCCGGTCATCATCATCGCCCTGATCGTGACGGTGGCTGCCAGCACACTCCAGGGAACCGTGGGATTCGGGTTCTCGGTCATCTCGGTGCCGATCCTCACGCTCCTGTACCCAGGGCTCACACCGATCCCGCAGCTGATGATGGTCGCTCCACTGACCATCTTCATGGCCTACCGCGAACGCAGCAGCCTCGATCTGAGGGGCGCAGGCTGGATCATCGCCGGCCGTTTCCCAGGCGCCGTGATTGGTGCGGTCTTGCTCGCCAACGTCTCGGAGCGGGCTCTCGACGGCCTCATCGCGGGAGTGGTGCTGGCAGCGGTCGTCGCGCTCGCTGCCGGCTACAGCATCAAGCTCACGCCGGTCAACAAGCTCGTCGCGGGCGTCCTCTCGGGCATCAGCGGAACCACATCGGCGATCGGCGGCCCCCCACTCGCCCTCCTCTACCGCAACGAGGCCGGCGCCACCCTTCGATCGAGCCTCGCGGCGATCTTCACGATCGGCTTGACCATCAATCTCACAACCCTCGGCATCGCCGGCCAGATCCACCGGCAGGATCTCATGACCGCCCTACTCCTCCTCCCCGCTGTAGCTCTCGGGCTGTTCTTCAGCCGCTACCTGACCGGTCGCGTGGAAGGTGCAGCGCTCAGGCGAGGCATCCTGATCGTGTCGGCCCTCGCCTGTGTCGGCCTCGCCGTCAAGACAGCGATCGGGGCTTGACGTCCCGACGACGAGTCTTGTCGAGCACCTGCCGGCGGATCTCCATGATGAGCTCCTCGTCAAGCGTCAGGTCGATCTCAGCCAGGTAGTCCTCTTGCATGACTGGATCCCAGTCCTCCCACGGTATCACCAGAACGCGCCCTTCTTCCGGTCCCAGTCCGACCACCAGCAGTAGTCGTTATATCACCCAACGTGAGATCACGTCAAGGGTGGAGACCAGACAGCGCATCCTTCAGCGAGTGGGTCGCGCCATGCAGCCCCCACTCGACCAGCAGGAGCAGCACCACGAGGATCGCGAAGGTCAGAAACGCCCGAACCCGGTACGTGGTCATCTGTCGTTGGTCCTCGAGGTAGGACCGCTGTGCCGGCGGAACCAGAAGCGGCTGCGGAGGAATGCTGGTTCGATGCGTTTCGGCGCGAACCACCCGCGGTGTGGACTCAGGCATGGCCCGCGAGTCTCGCTGCTGCTCGGCACCCTCATCGGGAGCCTGCTCGACGATCTCGGTTGCCTCCGACTTCGCGGCGGCAACCGACGAAACCGCGTCGGTCCCGCCCGCCGCCCGGTCCGACTCGGCGAACCCCGAACGGGCCTCTTCACCCTCGCCGGCTTCCGGCGGGACGTCCTCATCCGCAGACGTGCCGCCAGCCGTGGAGGCCTCGACGCCTTGGTCCGCCACGACCTCATCGGGCCCCACGTCCGCAGGAGCCAGATCCGCAAATGATCCTCCGAGCGAACCAGAAGGACGAGAGAGCCCGACGCTCTCGAGCAGCTCGTCCTCCGGAAGATCCAACACCGCGGCGAGCGCCATGACGACTTCAGGATCCGTCGGCTCGCTCCTTCCCCACTCCCATCCGCGAATCGTCGAGGGAGCGCGCCCGACCAGTTCAGCGATCCGCTGGTGGCTCAACCCCGTGGCCGCACGCCCCTGCTGGACGAGTACTGCAAACGTTCTCATCGGTGCCGCGAAGGTTACCCCGGGTCGCGAGGCAGCCAATGACACACTCCGCTCACAGGCGTCGGTCCTTTGAGCCACAGCCGAAGCGCGACCGCGGGGCAGCCGTTCTGAGATTGCAGGTCGGCGTGGCCACTAGCCTTCTCAACGGAGGCGACCGAGCGCCTGGTGGGCTCCCCGGTCTTCAAAACCGGTGGGGGGTCGAAAGGTCCCCGGCGGGTTCGATTCCCGTCCGCCTCCGCCACTACTCAGACCGGAGAGCCCAAGGCCCCCCGACAATCCCCACCAGACACCAAAACCGGTGGG
>Ga0315535_1000529_pt1 | contig 27134 bp, 21 predicted proteins | sample SalMarSW160220MG_2_FD_203092 | JGI IMG/M metagenome (GOLD analysis project Ga0315535, IMG submission 203092) | Salt marsh sediment microbial communities from the Plum Island Ecosystem LTER, Massachusetts, United States - Salt Marsh Sediment SW1602-20 ... | reverse complement strand
GCACCATTGATATGAATTCCCGGAAGAAATGCCACAGTGCAGATCCGGAAAAGGACCTCAACTTCATGATCTCCAGATACCTGAAGGTCCTTCCTCCGTCCTGTTTTACCCTCCTTGATGGAATCTATACCGCAGAACGGGGACCCGGTTTCGATGGAAAGGCCAGGAGAAGCAATCTCCTGGTCGGCTCTCGGGATATCATTTCCGCGGACACGGTTGGCGCCATGCTTCTGGGGTATGAGCCAGGGGAAGTGCCGTATCTTGTCCATGCGGCTGCTTTTGAGGGACGGTCGCTGGATCTTTCGGATATCGAAATAACAGGAGAGAGGATTGAAGATGTGGCATCACGCCACCAATATCAATTTCCTTATACCGCGGATGGGAATCTTCCTCTTCCCATGAAGCGGATGGGCATCGAGGGACTGTCGTACCGAAAATATGACCTTACCCTATGCACCTACTGCTCGATGGCGAGCGGACCGGTCCTGGCCGGGATCGCCCAGGCATGGAAGGGAGAGCCGTGGGACGACGTGGAAGTCCTCACCGGGAAATCCATGAAGCCCACGCCGGGGAAAAAGAAGACCATCCTCTTGGGCAAGTGTATATACCAGGCCAACAAGGACAATCCCGATATACGGGAGATGATTGCGGTGAAGGGATGCCCCCCGTCTCCCGGGAAGATTGTGGAGGCATTCCACAAGGCGGGAATCCCCATAAGCGCTGACTTGCTGGAGCAGATGGATATGCTGCCGGGATTTTTTATGCGGAAATACGAAGGGAAGCCGGAGTTTGACGAGTCTTTCTTCAAGGTTGAATAAGAAAAAATGGAAGAAAAGATTCGGTTCAAATCAGGAGATCTTGCTCTTGAGGGACTTTTTGACCGCGCCGGCGGGAGCAGAGGTGTGGTGGTCACACACCCGCATCCCCTTTACGGCGGGAGCATGCGGAACAATGTCGTTTCGACCCTGGTTCAGGCCTATGGCGAGGCAGGGTATTCGACCCTGCGGTTCAACTTCAGGGGCGTGGGCGCCAGCCAGGGCAGGTACGACAATGGCCCCGGAGAACAGGAGGATGTGAAAGCGGCCCTCGAATATCTCCTCGCGATGGGATGTGTAGAACCGGACCTTGTGGGGTATTCCTTCGGGGCATGGGTGAATGCAATGGGCCGAGAGCGGTACCCGCAAGTCGAACACCTGTGTCTGGTCTCCCCTCCCGTTGCGTTTATGGATTTCTCAACCCTGACATACACTCCGACAATCAGAATGGTCGTCTCCGGTTCCCTTGATGATATTGCGCCGCCTTCCCTGATTCGTGAAATGATCGGCAAGTGGAATCCGGACGCGGAATTCAGGATTATTGAAGGCGCGGATCACTTATACAGCGGGTATGAAGGAGAACTGTCCGGCGTGCTAAAGGATTTTCTTCGGAAACAGGAAAAGTGACGAAAAGAACGAGGCGTAAGGCGGAGGGCGTAAGGCATAAGACTGTAGGGGTTTAGGCTGAAGCAGTTTAGGCTATTAGGCTGTAGATGGCACCGAGGCGCAGAGGCTGGACTGGCGCATTTTAGGGCGGCTTCCCCGCCTTTGGCCGCCCAGCCGCCAAGCTGTTTTGCCTCAAGCGAAGCGGCCCTCAAGGGCGAAGCCCGCTCCTCACGCCTAACGCAGCCGAAGGCGCCGTGCCCTACCACCAGGAGATGGTCCGGTCGTTTTCGAAGATGAGATCCAGGAGTTTCGCGTAATCGGGACCTGATTCATACAGAGAAAACGTGGTGCTTTTTTCTCCTTTTGAGATGAGTTCCATCAGCGTCCTGGTCTCTTCATCAGGTTCTGTCTTCAAGATGTGCAAGATTTTCATTCCCTGCTCCCAAACGGTATCACGAGGTCCATCTCTCTCAGTTTCTCGCCGATTTCTTCCAGTGTCAGGAATTGGAACCCGTGTTTCTCGGCGTTCATCTTGTTGTTTGAGAAGTATTCACACTCCATGTCTTCCAACCACTCCAGGTTCTCCTTGTACTCATCAGTTATGTCCACTTCCACGTCGAGTACAAACATGTAGGAATAGAAGTTTTCAACAGCGAGACCCAGAGTGGAGCGCGAACCTTCCCAGAGGTCTTCTTTTCTCCTGATCAAGAAAGCAACATGTTTGACGTTTTCCATAACTTTTCAGCTCCTAGAATGCCACGTAACGATCACAGTCTTCGATCATCTCGCCGTTTCTTGCCTGGGTCGCGTAGTCTTTATCCTGGACTCCCACCACCGGAGGCTTGAGCCCCTGGCTTTCGAACCCCACGTTACAAAGGGCCACCTTTGCCAATCCTTCAAGCTCTCCGAATCTGGGATGTTGGGTGAGCAAGGTGCCGACATGGCTGAAAAAAATGGTCACCTCTATGTCCTTGGTCTTTGCTGCCCGGCAGAGTGCGATGATCTTCTCAAGGTGCTTGTCTGAGGAAACAAAAATACCCAACGACTTGGCCATAGGTAAACTCCCTAATGCTAGGCGAATGCACTGCCTAAGATGAAGGATGAGAGAAATAGATCAAGATAACTGAGAAGAGCCGGGATCACTTGACCTTGATATAGAAGCGGGTAAATCCGTTGTCATCCTTTTCCCCAAGGTATTCGTGCCCTGTTCTCTTTGCAAAGGCGGGAAGGTCGTTTTTTGTACCCGGATCAGATGAATAAACCTCGAGTACCTGTCCGGAAGACATCTTGCTTATGGTCTTTTTGGTTTTCAGGATCGGCATCGGGCAGCTGAGCCCGCGACAGTCCAAAGTTTCGTCCGCTGTAATGTTTTCTACCATTTCAACAAATCCTCCTCGGTCAAAAATTGTGCTTTTAACGTAATTCCTTGAATGGCGATGTCAAGTCCTTTTGTGTATGCCTCATTTGGGGCTTTTACGGAGCCGTCACATTTCAACCGTAAACTTGTCGGTCTCCTCATTCCACGCGGCTGCAAGATAGTAGATAAAGAGAAGAGCGATCAGGCCGATAACGGTCCACTTGTACGAAATATAGTGAGGGAGAAAGACCCGCTGTCCCATGAGTGCAGTAAGCCCCTCGGACGATCTGGTCAGGAGCTTGAAAAGGGATGTACTGAGGGCAAAACAGACAACGGCTACCATGAGTTTTACCTGGCCTTCGCCTGCTCGCCAGACGGACCCGCTCCCGCACCCTCCGGCCACGACCATTCCGATGCCGAAAATGATGCCGCCGACCAGGCCTCCGAACCAGAAGGCCTGTGCAACATAGTCGGACTCGGGTCGCAAACCGGTCCATTTGAGTGCCGCAAAGCCCAGGATGCTGATGATGAGACTGATGGCGATGGCCCGGGGCACTTGTCCTTCGCCGGTCATAAAGGGGTCACGAAATCCGCGCACAAAGCAGAAACGGGTCCTCTGGATGATAATTCCGAAGGCAATTCCGCAGAGCAGGAGACCGCCGATGCGGGTGTAGGCTTGACGATTATACAGGAAAACACAGATAATCGCAGCCACCAGAGCTGCGGCGCCCAGGTAAGGTTCGACCAGGAGCCAGCTGAAGCCTTTTTTCCCTTCCGGTACTTTTGATCCGACCGTTGATCCCGCGGAAAGGTGCTCGAGTTCCCAGTACAGGTACTTAAGGCCGAGAAACGCTCCGATCAAAAGCCCGAACATCATGGCTATGCCGCTGAAAGAGAGGGCACTGACGGCGGTATAGAACCCCCCGATGTTACAACCGCCCGCCATGGAAGATCCCACTCCCATGAAGATTCCTCCAACACCCCCCTTGGCAAGCTCCAGGGGAGGGGCCATTCGAATGGAAAACTGTTTGGAGAGGAGCGCAGCCCCGAATGCACCCCAGAGCAGGCCCAAGGTGAGTATGGAATTGGTAGACAGCACCGGGGAGAGTACGGGATGATGGTAGATGCCCACGGTGGAAAAGAACCAGTCGCCCCAGTTCCGCAACCCCCCTGCAACTCCCCACGGCCGTGCCCAGGCGAAGGTCACGACACTCATTATTCCGATCAGGACCCCGCCGACCCACATGGGCCAGTTTTCAAAAAAAATCCTGGCGTACCCACGGCTCAGGATTCCCGCTAATACACTTGGTTCTCTTTCGTCACTCATAACATCCTCTTAAGAAATCTTAACATCCCTCATCTTCAAGAATCTTGAAGCCGCCTTCGCCGCCCTCTTTTCCCTGGGGTTTTTTGGCGACAGGTGCCGGAGGCGCCGCCTCCGGCGTTACCTGGCCCGTTTCCGGCCTTTCGGACACGCCGGGAAGAGTCAGACCCGAATTCTTTTCCACCTTCTCGGCAAGGGCGAAGATCACGGCCTGATCATAGTAGCGCCATGCCACTTGGGAACCGGGATCGGCCTGAACTGCCTTGCGAAAGTACTCTTTGGCATCAAGATACCTGCCTCTGGAGTATGCCTCCTTGCCGAAGCGGAGCATCTTGGCGCAGAGGGCCGTATCAGGGACAAACTTGGCTGGTCCCTCGGCCATGGTTCGCCCGGGGAGGCTAACCATCAAAGCCAGGAAAAAAACTGTGCACAGGACTACGGGAAAGGTTCTTTTTGCCATCATTTGAACTCCTTCATTGTGATGAACACAGGTGTAATGCTCAAGGAGAAAAAATTACCAGACGTTCTTAGGCGTGTCAATAGGGAAAGCGGCCCCCAAATCCACCAGCAAGGCATCATCTGCTGCGTTGCCTTCGCTCGCTCCTCCTTGCGGCGTATTGTTCCCATACGCCTCAGTCGTCGCTCCTTGGCGCCTTGCATCTAATGCCGCTTGCAGGTGATCAGGAATTTCACCAAAACACCCGGTGAAACTGATGATGTGAAAATTGGATGGTGGATTTGGGAGGCCAAGATCATCGGAGAGGCTTTCATCTTTCCTTCTCACACGGTAAATGGTAACGTCAAGGACGTCATCACCGTTTTCAGTTTGATGTTGATGAGCTCCGGAGCATTGCTTTGTCTTTGAGAGTTTTCAATACCGCCAGTGCCATTGGAGCTGCTGATGTAACAGTGGAGGGATGCCATGCCCGAAAAAATGGGGAAAAGACTTACTGCCATCCTCGAGGCAATGGAGGACGGCATCTACATCATAAACCAGGATTTTGTCCTTGAATTCATGAACAAAAGCATGGTCAGGGATTTTGGGGAAGGGGTCGGGAAGAAATGCTACCAGGCCTTAAGCCAGATCGAGGATGTCTGTCCCTGGTGCATGGCCGAAAAGGTCTTTTCAGGCGAGACTGTCCGGTGGGAGCATCATGCCCCACGCGTTGGAAAGACCTTTGACCTGACAGAGTTGCCCTTGAGAAACGAGGACGGAAGCGTTTCAAAACTGACCATCTGTCGGGATATTACCAGCAGGAAGATTCGCGAGGACAGGATACGGGCTTCCGAAGAGGACTATCGCCGCCTCTTCGAGCATGTGGGTTGCGGGGCGTACGTCAGCAGCAAGGAGGGTAAATTCCTGAGTGCCAACCCGGCGCTCCTCCAGATGCTCGGGTATGAAAGCAGCGAAGAATTTCTCGCGACCGATCTTGCTTCTGGCATCTATTTGAGGCCTCAGGACCGGCGCCGTTTCCAGAACATGATCGAACGGGATGGCCAGGTAATCGATTACGAAGTGGATTTCAAACGCAAGGATGGGAGCCCCATTTCGGTCCAGCTCACCAGCCATGTCCGCTACGACAGGGATGGAGAGGTGCTCGGCTACGAGGGGATCATTGTGGATCAGACTCAGCGGAAGCACATGGAGGGAAGGCTTCGCGAGGCACATGACTTTCTGAACAGGATTATCAGGAGTTCTCCGAACGCCATCATCGCCACGGATCTCAAAGGGAATATCATCATGTGGAATCCCGGCGCGGAGGAGACTCTGGGATACAAGGCCGATGAGGTGATCGGCAAGATGAACATCGACCAGATCTATCCGGAAGGCGTGGCAAAAAAGGCGATGAAAATGATGCGCGGTCCCGAATACGGTGGTGTGGGAAAGCTAAAGGCCTTCCCCATTGTCTACCTCAGGCGGGACGGGGAAATCCTGGAGGGAAATCTCTCCGCATCTATCATATATGATCAGAATGGCAAGGAACTGGCATCGGTCGGTATTTTTGTGGATCTGAGAGAACGGCTTGACATGGAAGAAAAGCTTCGTCAGACACAGGAGCAGCTGCTGCAGTCTGAGAAACTGGCTGCCATGGGCCGCCTGACTTCTCAGATAGCCCACGAACTCAACAACCCCCTCTATGGCATCATGAACACGCTTGAATTGCTGAAGACCGAAATCTCGCCCGAGAGCAAGAGGCGAAAGATTCTGGAAATGGCACTTTCCGAAACGGTGAGGCTCTCGGACCTCCTCAGAAAGATGCTCTCCTTTTCCAAGCCGGACGAGGAGGAAAAACAGCCCACGGATATCAACGTTATTCTGGATGAGATCCTCCTGTTGCACGAGAAGCAACTGAGAGAGAACAGTATCCGCATCACCTCGCTCTTTGATGAAGGACTGCCGAAGGCCTTCGCTTCCAAGAACCAGTTGCGGCAGGTTTTTCTGAACATGGTTTCAAATGCCAGGGATGCGATGCCTGAAGGCGGCACCCTGACCGTTTCGACACACTTGGAAAGCGGGAAGATCCATATCGAAATTTCCGACACCGGGACGGGGATAGCGCAAGAGCATCTCGACAAAATTTTTGAAGCCTTCTTTACCACGAAAGCCAGCGTGAAGGGGGTCGGACTCGGCCTTTCCGTGTGCTACGGATTCATCAGGGATCACGGGGGAGACATCCAGGTTCGTAGCGAAGAAGGAGAAGGAACCACTTTTACGATTACCCTCCCAGCCTATCACCAACCCGAACATCAATAATCCCGCTACGCTTCTGTTCACCACAGAGCCACAGAGATCACAAAGAAAATACAGTTAATATAGATATTATAGAAAATATAGACAATCATGCCTCCGTGTAACCCTTACTGTTTCCCGGTGAAAATCCTCCACTTCCTTTCGGAGCGCCGGCCTTTCCGCAGGCATGTCACAGGCTGATTTGCTAAATAAGGAGCGCGTAAAATAGATGAGCATCACAAGGACAAAACAGAAATATGAAGGGCATCCACTTTTTTGTTGACAAACGATAAAAACTAGAATAAATAGAAAATCAACTTATCCCGAGGGTTCAGGAGGCACGCATCGATGGAGGACATATTGACCGTATACAAGGCGAGCCAGTATTGCCGCGTATCCCCCAAGAGTATCATCAACTGGATAGAGGCGGGACACATAAAGGCGTACAAGACGGTGGGAGGACACCGGCGAATAAAACGGGAAGACCTCGAAAATTTTATGAGGAAGCAGGGAATCCCCATCCCTGAAGAAGAACAGGAAAGCGGCATCAAGAGGATCCTGGTGGTGGATGACGACCCCATTATCGTGGAAACCATTGTGCAGGCCCTGGAGGAGGAGGAATTCGATTATGAGGTTATTTCCGCCTCTGATGGCTTCGAAGCAGGATTGCAGGTGAACCATTTCAAGCCGCATCTCCTTATCCTGGACATCATGATGCCTGACATAAAGGGCTACGAGGTATGCAGGAAGATCAAGGAGACGGAAGAGACCAAGGATACCAAGATCATCGTGCTTTCGGCTTATTTAGACGAGGAAAAATTCAAAAAGATGAAGGACTACGGCGCGGATCTCTGTTTTTCAAAGCCCCTGCCTCTCCCCCAATTGAGGCAGGAAGTGTCAAGATTGCTGGGCCTTTCCTAACTGAGTAGGTTGATAGGCTGTAGGGAATTAGGCTGTAGGCTATTAGGCTGAAGGATATAGGACAAAGGATAAAGGTTAAAGGATAAAGACGAAAGGCGAAGGGCGTCAGGAGTGAGTAGTGGGCTTTGGCCTTACAGAGAAATGACAAATGTCAAAATCCAAATGTCAAATCAATGTCCAATGTCAAATGCCAAAACAAGTGAAAAGGCAAGGAGGCTGATCGGAGCGAAGCGAAGGTCCCGCAGGAAGCGGGAGAAGCTCGGCAGCGAATTGAGACGTTTTTGCGCGAAGCGTTGACTCTTTTTCCTCTGCCGACGGCGGCAGAGGAAAAGTCTGTGTCTTTCTGTGTGAGTCTGCGGCTAAATGTACATGAAAGGATAAAGACTGTAGGGATTTAGGCTGGAACAGAGGGGGACCCATGAAACTGAAAGAATCCCTGAAAAAGAAAAAGTTTGTCGTCACCTCCGAAGTGCAGGCGGCGATGGATGAAAGTCCTGAACAACTCGTCAAGAGCCTGGAACTGGTCAGGGGGCGCGTGGACGGGGTCACGGTGCCGGAGGTGGAAATAGAAGGGGTTGTGGGCGACACCATCAAAACCTGCGAGATACTCAACAGGAATCGTTTCGAGGCTATCTATCAGACCACGACGCGAGACAAGAATCGCATTCAGCTCCAGAAGGATCTCCTGGAGGCCCATCAGTCGGGAGTCGAAAATCTCCTCGTGTTCACGGAGGATTATCGTATCACCGGCGACAGCCTCCAGGAGATGATGTTCTTCCACGTGGACGCGGGCAAACTGGAGTCCGTCCTGCAGCACATGCGGGAAGGAAGAACAGTAGATGGGGGAGAACTCGGGAAAGAGGCAGATTTTGTCGTGGGGAGCGGCGTGGAATCGGCCTGGGGAAAGAATGTGCCTGATCTGGAAATGAAGGAGATGGAGGCCATGGCCAGAATGGGAGCCGGGTATTTCCTCTCTACGCCGGTGTTCGATGTGGACCGGTTCGAGAAATTCTTGACACAGGTCAATACATTCGGCATTCCGGTGATTGCCGAGGTGATGATATTGCGGACCGCGGGAATGGCCAGCTTTCTGAACCGGCATATCAAATCAGGAATGGTCCCGGAATGGCTGATCAGGAAACTGACAAAAGCGGTAGACAAGCAGAAGGCCAGTATCGAGATTTTTGCGGACACCGTAAAAGGTCTCAAAGACCTGTGCCAGGGAGTGCATATCATAACCATCGGCGGAGAAGAGAAACTGCGCCACTACCTTGACGCGGCAAAACTAAAGTAAACGGAGACGAATTTGGCATTGAGTACAATGAGTGGAGATTGCATGTGGGGTCTATCACACTGACAATAAACGACAGGATCATCAATTGTACCCCTGGGACGAGCATCCTGCAGGCTGCCAGGCAGGAAGGAATCAAGATACCCACCCTCTGCGACCACCCGGCACTGGAACCGTTCGGCGCTTGCAGGCTCTGTCTTGTGGAGGAGAAAAGCGGCCGTCTGATGGCGGCATGCGTCACGCCTGCGGCACAGGGACTGGTTTTAAGGACCGACTCGAACCGGGTCCTCGAACATCGCAGAAATATTGTCCGTCTCCTGATGGCCGAACACCCTGAATCATGCCTGGTCTGCAACAAGGGGAACCGCTGTGAGCTGAGAGGCATTGCAGCGTCACTCGGGATCGGCGAGATAAACCTCTACCCCATGCCCCATCCGCGGACCCTGGAGCAGGCCAATCCCTTTATTGTCAGGGACCTCAGCAAGTGCGTCCTGTGCGGAAAGTGCATCCGTGCGGACCACGAACTGGTGGCGGTAGGGGCCATTGACTACAACCGCCGTGGTTTTCTCTCCCGCCCGGAAACGCTGTACGATCAGCCCCTTGAAGAATCGACCTGCACATTTTGCGGGACATGCGTGTCCCTGTGTCCGACCGGAGCGCTTTCTGTCAGAAATACGCATTACGTGGGCACATCGGAAAGGGAAGCCCCTTCGGTGTGCGGGTTTTGCGGAATCGGGTGTTCGCTCCTGCTGGGCGTTGCAGGAGATCGGGTCGTGGAGGTCAATCCCGGGGATAGGTCCGGCACGGTCAATGGCCCCACCCTCTGCGTCAGGGGGCATTTCGGTCACGATTTTCTGCAGGCCGGAGACCGTCTGACAGTGCCGCGCATAAGAGAAAACGGAGGCTTGTCGGAAGCATCGTGGGACGATGCCCTGTCAATGGTCTCGGAACGGCTCCGGGAGATAAAGGAAAGATACGGTCCACAGAGTATCGGTTTCCTGGGGTCCTCAAGGTGTTCCAACGAAGAAAATTATCTTTTTCAGAAGATGGCCCGCGCCGGCGTTGGAACCAACAACGTGGATTGCTCGGCATTCCTTTCAGCACGCGCCGCCTTGAGAGGCATGACGGAGTTTCAAAACGGGAAGTGGGGACCAGGGCGTCTGAAGAATCTGGAAGAAGCGGACCTCGTCTTCGTGCTTGGTGCGGACCCCACACATTCTTCGCCCGTGCTGGGATACCATCTCAAGCGGGCGTCAAGAAAGGGGAGATCCCTGGTGGTGGCGGATCCCCGGCGGACCGAACTGGCCCGAGTCGCAGACTGCTGGCTCCCGGTGAAGCCCGGGACCGACGCGGCCCTCCTGTCAGGGATTACGGCCCTGCTTTCAAGAGGGGAGGGCCTTGATCGGATCTCAGGCGGTTCCATACCGGATGAGCTGCAGGATTTTCAAAGCCGGCTGAATTCCCTCGACCTCTCCGGGATCTTCCGGGTGACGGGAATAGAAGAAGATGTGCTCAGTGAAGCCGTGGAATTGCTGAGACAAAAGAGGTCGGTGTTTGTTGTAGGGCGCGGCATCCTTCAGCAAAGGGCGCACAGGGAGGCCATGGAAAGCCTGATCAACCTTGCCCTCTTCACAGGAAGCGCTGGATCCGATGAACCGTGGCTCTATGTGCCCACCTACGAAAACAACGAGGCCGGGGCGGGGGACATGGGTGTTTCACCGGACAGCCTGCCCGGGGAAAAGCCCTTGAACGTGCAGGAGGTTCGGGGATTCTGGGAAAGGGCGTGGGACGTCATGCTCTCTCCCGACCCGGGACTGAATGTGATCCGCATGATCCGGGAGGCGGAGAAAGGCAATCTCAAGGCCCTCTATGTGATGGGAGAAAATCCGCTCCGAAGCCTGCCCATGCAGGAATATGTCCGAAAAGCCTTGGAGAACCTGGAATTTCTGGTTGTCCAGGACATACTGGAGACCGGGACCAGCCGCCTTGCCCATGTGGTGTTGCCGGGAGCTGCTTTTTCAGAAAAGGCTGGTTCTTTTACGAACATGGAAGGGAGGATCCAGCGCTTTGAACCTGCGGTTCCGCCCCCGGGCAACGCCAGGCCTGATTGGGAAATCCTGGACCTCCTGTCCAAGAAGATGAGCAATGGAGCATTCTCCGGTTCCCTGGAGAAACTGCGGAGAGAAATGGCGAAACTGGTCGCAGGGTACGGAGATATTTCCTCACCGGATCCGGAAGGCTGGGTTCGAATGGAACGGCCGAAAGACGCGGACCGGCCGGAGAAGGAAGAAGACGGAATGCAGTTTTTTCCGATCCCGGGAATAAGAAGCCCGAAGCAGAATGAGGCGTTTCCTGTCACGGTGATCCTGCGGTCTTTTCGCGGCCATGTGGGGAGCGGCACCAGGACGAGTCGATCGGAGCGTATTCAAGAGAGCGGATGGGCAGGAGAGGTGGAAATATCCGCGGAGGACTGCACGGTGCTCGGCATTCGGGAAGGGGACAGGGTCCGGGTGGAGTCGCCCGACGGAGCCGTTGAGCGAATCGTGAAGATTGATGAAGGGCTTTCCCCTGGTATTGTGGCGGTACCAAGAGGTTTTGCAGGGAATGACGTTATGAATCTCTTGCCGTTGAAAGACGTTGCGGAGCCGAATTTTCCCGGCTTGATCACCTGTGCGGCAAAAATAACAGTAGTGTCTCAGGTTGATAGACTGAAGGGACATGACGATTAGCCTGACGAGGCAAGCCGGGAATGACAAATGCCAAAGCCCAACGGCGTTGAATGACAAATGCCAAAGCTCAAATGTCAAATGAAATCCCAATGCCTCAATGACAAAACATATTCCGCTCGCTCAAGAACCTAATCTGACACAGAGACGCGGGGATTACAGAGTTTTAAGGCAAAAAGTAGATCGCTTTTCTCTGTTTGCTCTGTGTCTCTAGTGAGGCCAAAGCCGAACGGGTGTGAGAAACAGCTTTTAGGGCATTTGACATTGATTTGACATTTTGATTTTGAAATTTGGCATTAAAAGGGCAGGCTAAAGAAATTTTCCTCTTTTTGGAGCTCAAGTCTCCTTATCGAACAAGAATGGAGGGGCTGACGTGGAGGGGCCAAAAGAGATAGATCGGGACCGGCTGGATGCGTTTATCCGGGAATACCGGGGAAAGAAATGGGGCCTGATTCCCTTACTCCAGGAGGTCCAGGAGGCCTTCGGGTATGTTCCTCCCGAGGCCATAGAACCCATAGCGGAGGCATTACACCTTTTCCCGTCCCAGGTCCAGGGCGTCATCACCTTTTACGCGGGATTCAGCCTTGAGCCGAAGGGGAAATATGTGGTGCGGGTCTGCCGTGGGACCGCGTGCCATGTCAGGGGCGGCAGGAGTATTCTCAGATTGATGAGAAAGGAACTGGGACTGGAAGAGGGACAGACAAGCGAGGACTACCAGTTCACCCTTGAAACCGTGGCCTGTCTGGGAGCGTGTTTCCTTGCGCCGACCATGATGGTAAATCAGACCTATTTCGGAAAACTCTCTCCAGCCAAAGTCACGAGCGTGCTGGATCAATACCGGAAAGAGTGATGGAGAAACTGCATTCCATAGGGCAGCTTGAATGGTTCCGCAACAAGATCAAGGCAGGCCGGGACCGGGGAAAGGCCGCAGTACACGTGTGTATGACGGGATGCCGTGCCTACGGTTCTGCGGACGTGCTGGCATCGCTCCAGGAGGAGATCAAAAGGCAGGACCTTACCAGGGAAGTGGAAGTGCGCTCCACAGGCTGCCACGGTTTTTGTGCCAAGGCTCCGGTCATCGCCATAGAGCCCATGGGGATTCAATACCAGGAGGTCTCTCCTGAAGATGCTTCCGAGATCGTGAACGCGACGCTGAAACTGAACCGGCTCGTGGACAGGCTTGCCTACCGGGACCCGGTCACCGGGAAACCCATTTATTACCGGAACCAGATTCCGTTTTATGAAAAGCAGGAACGGCGCGTTCTGGCGCGGTGCGGGAGAATAGATCCGACCAGGATCGAAGACTACGTGGCGGAAGGGGGCTATGAAGCCCTCGTGAAAGCCGTTTCCAGCATGACGCCGGATCAGGTGATCGAAGAGGTCAAGAAGGCCAAACTGCGCGGGCGCGGCGGCGCAGGATTTCCCACCGGCCTGAAGTGGGAATTTGCCAGGCGGGCATCCGGCCGTCCGAAGTACGTGATCTGCAACGCGGACGAAGGAGATCCCGGTGCATTCATGGACCGGGCAATGCTGGAAGGAGATCCCCACGCGGTGCTGGAAGGAATGCTCATCGGGGCCTACGCCATGGGCGCTGAGTACGGCTTCATATACGTCCGTGAGGAATACCCGATTGCCGTGAACCACCTGTACACAGCATTGGAACAGATGCGTTCCCTCGGCCTTCTCGGAGAGAACATCCTGGGAACCGGCTTTCATTTCGAACTGTCTTTGAAGATGGGAGCCGGAGCATTCGTGTGCGGAGAGGAGACCGCCCTCATGGCCTCGATCGAGGGGAAAAGAGGAATGCCCAGGGCCAGGCCCCCGTTTCCTGCCGAATCCGGATTGGACGGAAAGCCAACGAACATCAACAACGTGGAAACCTGGGCCAATGTGCCGTTGATCATCATGAAAGGGGCCCACTGGTACGGGCAGGTGGGAACGGAAAACAGCAGGGGAACCAAAATATTTTCCCTGGCAGGCAAGGTGAACAATACCGGCCTGGTTGAAGTCCCCATCGGGGTCCCCATAAAGGAAGTGGTTTTTGACATAGGAGGCGGTATCCCGAAGGGGCGCCAGTTCAAGGCCGTCCAGATGGGGGGTCCCTCAGGGGGGTGCGTCCCTGCGCAGTATCTCAACCTGCCCATTGATTACGATACGCTCCAGCGCATCGGGGCCATCATGGGCTCGGGCGGGATGGTCGTCATGGACGAGAACAACTGCATGGTGGAAATCGCCCGCTTCTTTCTGAGCTTCACCCAGTCCGAGTCCTGCGGGAAATGCGCCCCCTGCCGTCTCGGGACGACCCAGCTGCTGGAGATTTTGACGCGCGTAACGCGGGGAGAAGGACGGATAGAGGATATCGAGACCATCCGGAATCTGGGTCAGACCATTACCGAGGCGTCTCTCTGCGGCCTCGGGCAGACCTGCGCAAAACCTGCTCTTTCCACCCTGCGGTATTTCAGCAAAGAATATGAAGACCATATCCTTGAGCACCGGTGTGCCGGGGCCACGTGCGATGCCATGGTCATCTCGGCCTGCCAGCACGCCTGCCCGGCGGGCATCGATGTCCCCAATTACGTGGCGGCCATTGCCGATGGACAATACGAAAAGGCCGTGGAGATCATTCGCGAGCGAAATCCCTTCCCCGCAGTCTGCGGGCGGATCTGCATCCATCCGTGTGAATTCAAGTGTCGGAGAGGGGAACTGGATGATGCCGTAGCCATTCGTTCCCTCAAGCGGTTTGCTTCGGACTGGTATTTCCAGAATGTGGGAACGAAGAAAGAGCCGTATCCGGTGACTCGGAAGGACAAGATTGCGGTTGTAGGCGCCGGCCCCGCGGGGCTCACCTGCGCCTATTTCCTGGCCAGGATGGGATACGGGGTCACCGTGTTCGAGGGCCAGCCGGTTGCCGGGGGAATGCTGGGCATCACGGTCCCCGAGTTCCGCCTGCCTCGGCAAGTGATCCAGGAAGAGATCGATTACATCGAGAGCTGCGGGGTTGATATTCGTTACAACACGCCCATTGACGCCGGGCATACCGTGGATGATCTGATGGAAGAAGGATATCGGGCGGTCTTTATCGCTGCAGGGGCCCAGGCGAGTAAACGCATAGGAATCTCCGGAGAGGAAGAGGGTGTTGAAGGGCTCCATTACGGCCTTCCTTTCCTCACGGCCGTGAAAACGGGCAGGGAGATCAGGCTGAACGGCAGGGTCGTGGTGGTGGGTGGAGGCAACGTGGCCGTTGATGTTGCCAGAACCGCCCTGCGGGTGGGGGCGGATGACGTCCAGCTCTTCTGCCTGGAAGCAAGAGATGAGATGCCGGCCTGGGAAAAGGAGATAGAGGAAGCGCTCGAAGAGGGGATCGTTATCAATCCTTCGTGGGGGCCGCAGGAGATCATGCACGACAGGGGAAAGGTGACCGGCATCCGATTCGTCCGGTGTCTTTCGGTCTTCGATATGGAGGGTAATTTCAACCCCAGTTTCGATGAAGACGCTGTCCAGACAGTAGAAGCCGATCACGCCATCATTTCCATAGGTCAGGCTCCGGACATGTCTTTCCTTTCGGAAGACAGCCGTCTGGAGCGGGCCCTGTGGGGAGCGCTCATCGTTGACGAAAAAACCCTTTCCACCAATATCCCGGGGATCTTCGCAGGCGGGGATTTCACGACCGGTCCCACCTATGTCATCAGGGCCATCGCTTCCGGGAGAAGGGCGGCGATTTCCATTGACCGGTACCTGCGGGGCGAGAAGGGCGGTTTCACCATCCTGGATGAAAAGACCCGGTTGGCGGAGGAGCAAGTATTTTCTTTGGAGGAGGGCACGGGAGAGGAAAGACCGCGGGTAGCCGTCGAAATGGCGGACGCTGAAGAAAGGGCAAAGGATTTCCGGGAAGTGGAAAAGGGCTTCACCGAAGCCCAGGCGCGGTTTGAAGCCACCAGGTGTCTCAGATGTGATCTGGAGAAAGACAGGGGAGACTGATGATCAGATCCATTACACGAAAAAAGTCTGAAGAGGAAATTGACCGGCTCCTGGAGGGATTGGGAAGGATCTTCCTGATCGGCTGCGGGACGTGTGTCACCCTGACCCACACGGGCGGCGCGCCCGAAGTGGAAGCCATGAAGGAACAGCTGACGGCAAAAGGGAAGCTGATCACCGGGAGCACCATCCTGCCCGTGGCCTGCGACAACCTGACCGGAGAGGCCTTGAAGGAATTCGGCCGCCAGATGCATCAGGCGGATGCACTCCTGATTATGACCTGTGCCTTCGGTGTCCAGACGGTCGCCAGGCAGATGAAAGCCATGGTTGTTCCGGCCCTGGATACGCTTTTTATCGGCAAGGAGACGGGACCGGGACTGTTCGACGAGGTGTGCACCCAGTGCGGGACCTGTATTCTCGGTGAGACCGGAGGCATTTGTCCGGTGACCACCTGTCACAAAGGGCTTGTCAATGGGCCGTGCGGTGGGACCAATGACGGCAGATGCGAGATTGACAGCGACAAGGACTGTGCCTGGACCCTTATCTACAATCGTCTCAAGGAATTGGGGCGGCTGGATTCCATGCGGGTCCTCCAGAAACCAAGGAACCATCAGGGAGAACCGAGCCCGGGAAAATTCAGGCTTGGGTAATTGCTTTGGGTGGGTATGAATAATCTTGGGTGATGAAGGACGGCAGTATTTTTAGGGGATCTTGGTGAATGTCAAATGTCCAAATCCAAATGCCAAATGAAATCCCGATGTTCCAATGTTCTAAATGTGTCTGCCCGGCGCCGTTGGCGCAGGCGTTTCAAGTCCCCCTTTCGCAAAGGGGGATTTAGGGGGATTTAAGAGGACTTCGTTAAATCCCTCCCGGCCCCCCTTCGCAAAGGGGGGAGTGGGTGGTGCACATACTTCTCGACTTGGTCATTTGGATTTTGACCTTCATTTGGCATTGGGATTTTGGCATTTGACATTAAAGGTTTTATTCGGTGCATGCTCCGTGAATCGCTGTATGACGAGGTGAGGCATATGGTTTCTCGTTTCAAGGATGCCCTGCAATCAGGGAAGTTTGTGGTGACCTCTGAGGTGGCCCCCCCGAAGGGCACCAACCTGGAAAAGATGGGCCACCACGTGGAGCTTTTGAAGGACAAAGTGGATGCCATGAACGTAACGGACCACCAGAGTTCGGTCATGCGATTCCCTTCCCTCGGCGGGGCCCTTCTTGTCAAGGAAATGGGCGGGGAACCGATCCTCCAGATGACCTGCCGCGATCGGAACCGCATGGCACTCCAGGCGGACCTTCTCTTTGCATCGAGCCGCGGCATCCATAATGTCCTTTGTCTCACCGGCGATTCGGTGATCCTTGGAGATCACAAGGGGGCGAAAAGTGTTTTCGACCTGGACTCCAGCCAATTGCTCGCCGCCGTCAGGCTGCTTGAAAAGGGCAGGGACCTGGGTGGAAGCGATCTTGACGGGGCCGTCGCCTTTTGCGCAGGCGCCATCGTAACGCCTGAGGCCAACCCCCTGGAGCCCCAGCTCATCAAATTTGAGAAAAAGGTGGAAGCCGGGGCCGAATTTATCCAGACCCAGGCAGTATATGACCTCGATCATTTCAAGAAATTCATGGAGTATGCCAGGCAATTTCCGGTGAAGGTCCTCGCGGGAATCATCCTCCTGACGTCCGCCCCCATGGCCCGTTTTATGAATAAGAACGTAGCCGGGGTGAATGTTCCCAAGGAATTGATCGATGAGATGGCGGCGTCGCCGAAGGGGCGGGCCATTGATACGGGCATCGGGATCGCCGGCCGCATGATCAAGAGGATCCGGCAAGAGAAGATGTGCGACGGCGTCCATATTATGGCCATCGGACGAGAGGAACTGGTCCCCGCCATCATGGAAGCAGGCGGCCTTCTCTAGAGCTCCAGCTGAAATAGCCTCAAATGCAGAGTGAGGTTGAATCAAAGCGCCTGGACCCTGACAGGGAAATGCCAAATGACAAAATCCCAATGTCAAATGAAATCCCGATGTTCCAATGTTCTAAATGTGTCTGCCCGGTGCCGTTGGCGTAGGCGTTTCAAGTCCCCCTTTCGGAAAGGGGGACTTAGGGGGATTTAAGAGGGCTTCGTTAAATCCCCCCCGGCCCCTTCACAAGGGGGGGAGTGGGCGGTGCACATACTGGTCAATTTGGTCATTTGACATTTGGGCTTGGACATTTATTTGATATTTGGATTTTGGAATTTGACATTAGCAGCGTATCGGCTCCGCGGAAGCGGCTAGAAGGCTTTCTGTGCTGTGTCGAATCTGCGAGGTTGAAGAGCACTACTTCAGCGGAGCGGCAACGAGTTTCCACTTTTCACGGCGTCCATCGGCCCGCGTGACCTGTCTTTCCGTGACCATTGATTGGGCAAGACTTCTCATGAGTTCGGTGGTTGTATGGGGTCCTTTGATAGTGGTATGCGAGAAGATGGTCCCATGCACCTTCACGACAGGGTTGCCCCCATTTGATTGGGACCATTCGTAAACTTCGTTCATATCTTCCTTGATGGCCGTACACTCGGCTGCGAGTTCCTGCGCTCTCTTTCCGAGCTCGTCGGCTTTTTCCATGGTCCTCTCCTGTTGATCCATGCGTTTTGCAAGCCGCATTTCGGCCCAACGGATTTCTGCATCAAGTTCTGCTATTCTCGAGAGCAACTCGGAGGCCTCGATCTCGCTCCCTTCTTTTTTCAGTCTATCCGCATCTGCTTTGAGTTCCTTCTGCTCCAACATGCCCTTGTCCTGGATCTGAGCGAGATCTGCGATTTCGCCATGCATTTCACTGGAAATGGCCTGGAGTTTTTCGGCGATTCTTTCGAGCTTCCTGGATTTTTCTCTTTTGCTGTTTTTCAGGGCCTTGAGACTTTCTATTCTTGCCCGTGCGGCGTCATCTATCCCGACGCTGAGGGAGCAGGGTTTGGATTCATCCGAGCCTATCTGGTTTGCAACAATGCCGTTTTTTGCAGAGATCCTTGAATTGAAGATCTTTCCCGTCTCCATCAGGAGGGCCCCATTGACCAAAATGTCCGAGTCAATGACTTCCTTCTGCACCACCACGTCCCCGAGTACGTGAATCCGGGCATCGTGAATGTATCGGGCCTTGAGGTTTCCGTCTCCTCGTATCGTTGCGCCGATAATGCCGCCTGTGACGGCGATATCCCCGGTGACGGTAATGTCGGCCCGCAGGATTTCGCCTGCGGACAGGCGTCCTCCGCTCACGCGGAAGCCGTCCTGAATGCTCCCCCCAACGCTGACATCGCCGTCGAATTGGACATGACCGGTCTCCAGTCCCACGTCCTTGGATATCTGGAGTCTGGGCAAGACCGACAACTTGCCGTCGGCCGAAAGCATGGGTAATCCATCCTGGGCCGCGTGTGCCGTCAGACCGTCTTCCGACCTTATCGCCCCTTTGCCGCACCTGAGCTTGATGTCTTTCGGGTGGGAAGGGCGAATCTCTGTTCCCAACACATCCATCCCCGGTTTCCCGGGCGACGGAGGTACTTTGATGGCAAGCAGTGCGTCCTTCCTGGCCTGAGGGAGTTCTCCACGGTCACGGAAATCGAGGACCCCTCCCTGTTTCAGGGTCCCTATTTTCAGGGGGTCCGTATCAAAGAAATACTTGATAGCGGCATCTTTGCCCTCTACGGCTTTTTCCCCTCGGGCGATTTCCATGCCTTTTTCCTGTTCCGGGGCATCTTGAAGATACCGCTCTATCTCGTCGTCCGGAATGATCCCGTGCCGTATACCGTTTTCTTCGAGAAGCTGTTTTACCTGATCAACTGTGTAACCTGAAGACTCGCCCTTCGGAAAATCTATGACGGCAGACATGTGATCCTCTGAAATAGAGATTTTCACTGCGCCGGAGGAAGGCGTGGCTTCAGGCTCCTTATCTACTGCGGTGCTTTTTGTTGATTCATTGTTCTCAGGGGGCGCCGGGGATGCCTGGTCACGCGCCGACCGCGCAGGGAGAATAAAACTGGTCCCACACTTCTTGCACATCGCCTTCTTACCTTCGTATTCCGGCGGTATACGGTATTTGCTCCTGCACGTGGGGCACACTGCTATATGGCCGTTTTTTTCGTCCATTCACACTCATATTCGGTTTTCAAGGCAAAAAACTTAAATGTCTAGGCCCAACGACTTCGTGCTGTCTTTCATAATTACGATGACATGTTTCATCCCTCATTCATTCACCACGGAGCCGCAGAGACCACAGAGGATCTTGATTTTTTTGTCCATCGGGAGACGACGATGGACAAAAACAACCTGCTTTCAAAAAATACAACACGCTTGCTGCCGCAGGCAGCATTGGGCTCTTTCGTTTGTCCTGAGTTTTCTCGGGACAAACGAAAAGAAGAATCGACTCAGTGTACTCTGTGACTCTGTGGTAAAAACAGTCCAATAATCATCACCCTTGCGATGAAACGATTACGCGACCGTACTTTTGAAAACACCTACGTAGCTACCCAACAAAAGAGGTAGTGCTGATGTGTTACCTTTTTATGACGGAAGGCACGTCGAAACAATCCTGGATAGCGCGGGTGGACGCCTCGATCTGCGGCGAAGGAACGACCCCCGACAGAGAAGCCACGGAGCAACTCAGGGCGAGAAGGTCAACTCCTGCCCGGTGGAGAGCGCCGAAGAGTTCATACGCCAGCCCATACCGGTCGCCGAAGTGGGGGCCGTTCATCGAAAAGAGCGCCAGGGAAGGAGAATCGATTAGAATGGCGTCAGGGAGCCATCTCCTGGCGGAAACGGAAAGCCGAGTCTGCAGACCCTCGTGGATGCAGAAGAGCACCCTTGCCTCACCCTCGATCCTCGAAGGGGAGGTGATCAGGAAATTGAGGTGGAATCCCATTTGTGCAAGATCTTCAAAGACAAGACCCATGGCCCCGTAGTATGATCGCTGAAAAAGGACTTGAAGGAGCGTCAGGTTGTCCTGCCATTCGAGGCAATAGACCCTGGGCCGCTTTTCCTGGTACGATGCAACGATTTCCTTGTGGAGTTCCTCCTTTCCTTTCTGTGCGAGCTTCCAATCCGCAGGGGTCCGGTACGCCCCAAACTGGAAAGGTTCGAAAAGAGCGCCTGCCGCCTTGTTCAGGATGGATTCCCGGAGGACCGCTGAAATAGCAGACTGGGAGTGGGCCAGCGCGTGAAAGGGTATGTTTTTTTCTCCGAACGCCTGGAGCAGGGCCGCGGCGATGTTGGGATCGTTCCGGTGAGGGAACAGGGAAAGGATGGCGTCTTTGTTTTCTCCTGAAGTTTTCTGGCCCGGAAAACCCTTGAGAATCCCTTCGGTTTCCCGGGCCCTGCCGGCCTCCACTGTCATCTGAAGGCCCACGGTCTTCTCCTGATTGTCACAGATCAGGAAAGGAATGTTTATCTTCTTTTCCGCCAGGGCATGCAGCACTTCCACGAGACGGAGATCATTTCCCTTGGGATAAATAAGGGAGATCTCCCTTATCTCCTTCAGGACCTTGAAGCCACCGAGTCTTTTGGACGCATCCGGCAAGGCTGATTCCCCGGCGCAGCAGAATGGTGGAGAGAAATCCGGGCAAAGCTCAGGATGGTCTCCCGGCCTTGACCATGATCCCCGGAACCCAAATCAACCATCTAAATTTCGCGTCATGTGTTTAACCGAGTTATTTGGCGAAATTCCTGGTCGCCAGCAAGGCGCCGAGGAGCGACGACTGAGGCGTATGAACAATACGTCGCAAGGAGGAGCGACCGAAGGCAACGCCGCAGATGATGTCTTGATGGCGGATCAGGGCGGAACCTTGAACCCGGCTGTTACAGCAGACCGCTCACCAGGTTCCACAAGCCTTCAGTATCTATTGGTTTGGAAACGTAATCATCCGCCTCGGTTGACATCCCATCCGCGTGGGTGTACTTGGTGGTCGGAACCGCTTCTCCGACGGCGGTAAGGAGCACCACGGGAATGTCCCGTGTTTCTGCTTTCGCTTTCAACTCGGCGCAGAGGATGTACCCATCTTTCCGGGGCATCATCACATCGAGGATGACAAGATCCGGGCGACGCTCCTTGATCGATTCTTCTCCTTCAACGCCGTCATAGGCGCGGCCCACCTCACATCCTTTGCTTTCCAGCATCATTGCAACGGTTTCCACCAGATCCGGATCATCATCAACTACCAGGATATACGGGTTAGACATAGCACCCTCCCTTCTCCATCTCTCATGTTCGATTACTCTCCCACATCCGGTCTCGGATAAAGCCCCCCCTGTTCGACGATTTCAGGGACTTTCTGTTCCCATTCGATGGCCATGATGTGGAATCCTTTCACCCCTGCCACTTCCTTGAGCTGTTGAATGGACTCCACGCAGATTTTGATCCCTTCCTCGGCCTGCTTTTCCTTCGGGACCCCGCTCATGCGTTTCACAACCTCATCCGGGACATCCATTCCCGGGACCCTGTTTTTCATGTATTTGGCCATGCCCGCGGACTTGAGGGGAGTGAGCCCGGCGAGGATATAGACCTTGTCCAGGAGCCCCCTGTCCCCTGCTTGTTTCAGCCACAGTTTGAATTTATCCAGGTTGTATATGCACTGGGTTTGAATGAATTCTGCGCCGGCGGCGATTTTTTTTGCAAGGCGGGACACCCGGATCTCGAAAGGATCGGCAAAGGGGTTGGCGGCCGCCCCCACAAACATTCGAGGGGGGCGTTTGATCTCCTCTCCTCCCAGAAACTTGCCTTCATCGCGCATCAGCCTGACCGTTTGTATCAACTGCATGGAATCGATGTCAAAGACATTCTGGCCGGTGGGATTGTCGCCGAAGATCTGGTGATCACCCGAAAGGCACAGGATGTTGTTAATGTCGAATGAGGCCGCCCCCAGGATGTCGCTCTGGAGCGCGATCCGGTTCCGGTCCCTGACCACCATCTGGAGCACGGGTTCGAGGCCCATGAGTTTCAGGCGAATGCATGCCGCCAGACTGCACAGCCTCGTGACCGAGGTCTGGTTGTCCGTAATGTTGATGGCATCCACGTAATCTTTGATCATCTCGGCTTTTTTGGTGATGATCTCCCCGTCACTTCCCCGGGGTGGGCCGCATTCAGAGGTAACCGCAAGATGTCCCGCCGCAAGAATCTTTTCCAGTTTACTGGGTGTCTTCGCTTCCGCAACCGTGCTCATAGTTTCACGTCCTCCCTCACCACTTTTCTGGGTCCTCCGGCCCTGTCCGTGGACCAGTCCTTTATGGGGGTCAGTTTTTCGTAGTCTTCCAGCCTGTCCAGTTCCTTGAGCCTGTCCACAATCAGCTGCCATGCGCAGTCCAATTCAGGATTGATCTCACATTTCCCCTTGGAAGAGCCGCCGCACGGCCCGTTCAGGAGCCTCTTGGCACAGCGGGAGATAGGGCAGACGCCGCCTGTCCTGGCGAGGATGCACTGCCCGCATGCCTGGCACCGTTCCGTCCAGACGCCCCGTTCTTCCGTTACCCCGAGAAAACAGGTGTTCACCCCCGGAAGGACCTGTTTTTCAACGTATTTTTCGGCCATGAACTGGACGCCGACCCCGCATGCCAGGGAGAGAACAACATCGTACTGATCGATGGTATTCCTGATTTCTTCCAGGTACTCATGGTCGCACTGCCTCTCCAGCGTGACCTCGTCGATCTTCACATCTTTTCCCTGATTCATGAAATACATGCGCAGGGCCGAGGCGAGAATGCCGACCTCTTTTTTCCCGCCGGCCTCGCACACCGTCACACACTCATTGCACCCTGCAATGAGAATGGATTTGTAATCCTTCACTTCTTCAATGATTTCTTCAATGGGTTTCTTGTCCGCAACAATCATCTCGAATGCCCTCTCTTTCTCTCAGGCTCATGCCGCCTTTCTCGCCTTGGCTGATTTCAGGGGATTTGGCCCCAGTTCTTTTATCCTTTCGGTCATTTCCGTCGCATAGGCGGCGAACTTGGTACCCTCTCCGGACGAGAGATTGTACATGTGCACCCGCCCCCCTCCGATGCCGATCGCATTGAGGATCACCTGGGCCTGTTCCACCCGCCTCCTGGCCCGGAGGTTTCCCTGGTTGAAGCGGCAGTCTCCCTCCATGCAGCCCACAACGTACACCCCGTCCGCGCCTTTTTCAAAGGCCCGGAGAATATGAAGGATGTCCACCTTGCCCGTGCACGGGACCCTGATGACCCTGATTGTATCCGGATACTGAAGACGCATGGAACCTGCCAGGTCCGCTGCGGTGTATCCTCAGAAATTACAGCAGAACGCCAGAATAACCGGTTTAAATTCCGTCATTTTAATCCTTCCTCCTACTATATTTAGCCGCAGACTCGCACAGACAGACACAGACCTTTCCTCTGCCGACGACGGCAGAGGAAAAAGAGTCAACGCTTCGCGTGAACACATATGTAATTGCCGTCCAGCTGCCAAGCTTCCCAGCCTTTATCCTTTGTCCTATCTCCTATGACCTATCAGCTGCCAAGCTTTTCCCGATTCCAGCGGGATCTCCGCTTCGCTCCGACCAGCCGCTTGGCCTTTTCACTTGTTTTGGCATTTGACATTGGACATTGATTTGACATTTGGATTTTGACATTTGTCATTTCTCTGTACGGGCGAAGCTCGCTCCTCGCTTCCTTTCCCTTCTTTATCCTTTATCCTTTGTCCTTTAGCCTCGCCCTTACGCCTTATGCCCTACGCCCTAAGCCTCTCATAACACCCCTTCCAACAGCGCGTCCACCTTACTCAAGATCTGTTCTTCCTCGTACCAGTTGAGCTCGATGGCCTTGGCCGGGCACTCCGCCGTGCAGATACCACACCCATGGCACATGGCCTCATCGATTTCACTCACCCCTGCCTCATTGATGCGGGGCACGCCAAAGGGGCACGACCTGACACAGATGAGACACGCAGCACAGAGATCCGGGTTTACCCTCGCGGTAACGGCAGAGAGCAGGATTTCCGGTTGCGACAGGAAGGTCGTGGCGCGGGAGGCGGCGGCCAGGGACTGGGCAATAGTTTCGCTGACCAGTTTCGGGCTGTGGGCCGTGCCGCAGACAAAGAGCCCTTCGGCGGCCATGTCGACGGGGCGCAGTTTGACGTGTGCTTCGAGAAAATAACCCTCCGGATTGCGCGGCACCTTCAGGATATTTGCCAGTTCCTCGGTGTCCTGCGCGGCCATTCCGGCGCTGAGCGCCAGGAGGTCCGTCTCAACCTTGAGTTCCCGGTCGAGCACGTGATCCTTGAACGTAACCCAGAGCTTCCCGTCGGCGCTTTCCACGACGGGTGGTTTCTCCTTGGCGAAACGGAAGAACATCACCCCTTTCTCACGGGCTTCCCGGTAGTAGTCTTCGAGGAGGCCGTATGTCCTGATGTCCCGGTAGAGCACGTACACATCGGTATCAGGATTGAGCCCCTTGATGTGGAGCGCATTCTTCACCGCGCTCTGGCAGCAGATGCGGGAGCAATTGGGGTTTTCTTCATTTCTGGATCCCACGCATTGGATCATCACAACCTGCTTCAGGTCGTCGGCCCCCTTTTCTTTCAGCACCTTGTCCAGTTCGATCTGGGTGACGACCCGTTCGTCTTCGCCGTAGAGGAATTCATGCGGGGTGTATTCAACCGCGCCGGTCGCGATAATCACCACGCCGTGGTCTATCTTCCGTTCGTACATGCCGGGGCCCACGATGACCTCTGTGGTGTAGTTCCCTTTGAAGCCGCCGAAATTGACGATGAGGGAATTGGTCAGGACCTGGATCTTTTCATGGTTCTGGACCTGATCCACGAGACCGTCCAGGTAGGTCTGAATATCAGCCCCCTCAATAGTGGTGTTGAGTTTCCTGGAAAGGCCTCCCAGCTGGGCCTCTTTTTCCACGATGACCGTCTCAAAACCCTGATTCGCCATGGCAAGGGCGGCATTCATGCCGGCTACCCCGCCTCCGACAATGAGGGCGCGGTGGTTTACGGGAATCTTCTTTTCCTGCAAGGGCTCCAGAAGAGCGGCCCTGGCCACGGCCATCCTGACCAGGTCTTTGGCCTTGACGGTGGCGCCCTCGTGATTATTGCCGTGAACCCATGAATTCTGATCCCTGATGTTTGCCATCTCGAAGAGGTACTTATTCAACCCGCAGCCCTGAAGGGTCTCCTGGAACAACGGCTCATGTGTTCGCGGAGAACAGGACGCTACCACGACCCTGTTCAGTCCATGCTCCTTGATAATCTCCTTCATTTTTTCCTGGGTGTCCTGTGAACAGGTAAACAGGTTTTCATCGGCAAAGGCGACATGGGGGAGTGACCGGGCGTATTCCACGACGCTCGGGACGTCCACCACTCCTCCTATGTTGATGCCGCAGTTGCAGACAAACACCCCTATCTTCAAGTCCTGCCCCGTCACATCCACTTCTGCAGGGAGTTCGAGCGTCTGGGTATCCGTTCCTCGTGCTTCACTCAGCGCCACGCCCGCGGCGCAGGCTGCAGCGCTGGCTTCCACAACCGAACTGGGAATATCCTTTGGCCCCTCGAAGGTGCCGCATGCGTAAACCCCTTCGCGGGACGTGGCGACCGGACTGAAAGGATCGGTCGCTGCGAAGTGGTATTGATTAAGGTCGATACCGATCCTGTTCGCCAGCTCAACGGTCTCGGATGTTACCTGGAGACCCACGGACAGAACCACCATATCAAAGACCTCTTCCTGGATGATGCCGGATTCGTCTGAGTATTTGATGACCAGGTCGTCACTCCCTTGAACGGGGTAGACGGTGTGTACGCGGGACCTGACGAGCCGCACCCCCGCCTCATCACGGGCCCTGTTCATGTATTTCTCATAGTCCTTTCCAAAGGTCCGCATATCCATGTAAAAGATCGCCGCGTCAAGGGGCCCCTCGGAATGATCCTTGGCCATCATGGCGTCTTTGAGGGCGTACATGCAGCAGACCGCAGAGCAGTACCCGTTCCCGCAATGGGCGAGGTCTCTCGATCCCACGCACTGGAGCCATGCGATTTTCTTCGGTTCCTTGTCATCCGACGGTCTCTTGAGGTGTCCGAGTGTCGGGCCGGTAGCGCTCAGGATCCTTTCGAATTCCACACTGGTCAGCACGTTGGTGTGCTCCTGGTAGGGATAGAGGGCCTCATAGGGGGCAGGATCAAAAGGGGCGCTCCCGGGGCAGAGGATCACGGAGCCCACGCGGATATCCCGTTCCACCACGCGCTGCTCATGGTCTATGGCGCCCGCAAGGCACGCCTTCACGCACTGGTAACATTCCGAGCAGATGCCGCACTTCAGGCACCTTTCGGACTCGGTCCTGGCTTCCTCCTCCGTGAAGGCGGCAACAATTTCTTCAAAATTCCCCTTTCTCTCTTCAGGGGGCCGCATTCTTACGG
>Ga0315535_1000528_pt1 | contig 27153 bp, 21 predicted proteins | sample SalMarSW160220MG_2_FD_203092 | JGI IMG/M metagenome (GOLD analysis project Ga0315535, IMG submission 203092) | Salt marsh sediment microbial communities from the Plum Island Ecosystem LTER, Massachusetts, United States - Salt Marsh Sediment SW1602-20 ... | reverse complement strand
ATTTAACATGTGTGTATGACCTGATATAGTAAGAATACAATAATCATAACAAAAGTTAATCAATTTCTCCCAATTAGAGGAAATCGTTCCATATTTAATATTAAATTTATCATCAATACGTGTTTTCTCTCTTTTTCTCTTTAGACTTTTAAATTTTGATTCTCTGAACTGATCTAATCTTATTTTTATAATTTTTTTAAATTTTTTTTTTATACGACTCAAGATACCTCGTTTCTCTCTTGTATTTATGGGAGGTGCATGTAAGCAAAGAACAATTTGCAACTTTTCATTAAACGTGGTCTTAATAAGATTATTTAAAAATGTTATTTGGTTCTGAGTAAGACCTGTTAAAGAGGGACTTCCTGATAGAAAATCAGTCATTTTTTTATAGCAATCCGCCCCTGTATTTAAAAAAATGAATAAAAAATTGCCTAATTTTAAATAGTAATCTAATGAAGCATTTATTTCTGATAAGTATCCTTTCAATGCATTTTCACTCTTTAAAATAGCTCTAATTGGAGAAGCTGAATAATGTTCTTTTAATGCTTGAGCTTCAATTTTTTTAAGACCTAATCTTTTATACATTCTTCCCCAATTTAAATCATATTGCCAAGGTCGATAATCATGATTCCCGGGAATGGTAAAGATAGGACATAAGATTTCTTCTGATTTTTCTATACCTTCTTTTTTAATTTGATCTATATTTAAGATAATATCTTTGAAAGTTTTCCAATTACTATTCTCATAAGCAAAAATAATTTTATGATTTGATGATCCAACATTGGTAAAATCTACAATATCTCCTGTAATAATTACAAAATCAATTTTATTATTGATAACTTTTTTATTTATTATTTTAACAAATTTTCTAAGTAAATTGTTTGGATTAATCAATCTTTTTTTAAATAAGAGATCAATTTTAAAAAGAGATTTTCTAATATCATCTTTATCATTTGATTTTGGGGGATTAGTTTTTATTTGATTCATTTTTTTGATATTTTTATTCCTAAGATTTCGATACATATTATTAATTTTATTAAACATTTCATCATTTCTTTTAGCTATATGTAAATCAGTAGCTTGCACGATATTGATATTTCTCCAATCATTTTTCGAAATGACAATCGCATGATAATTTATTTTTTTATCCAAATTAGAATTTACAAATAAAATATCAAACATAATGAAATTTCTATTTGATAAAAAGTCTAAAATCTCATCAGTTAAATTAAATTCTAAAGTAATTGTATAAAAATATTCTAAATCACCAAACACCTCTAATTTTCTTAAATTATTCTGTGGTTTACAATATTGATCATCGATATATATTGAGCTATTTATCTTTATTGGAGTTGTTAATTTTAGGTTTGCGATTTTAGGGATTATTGGAGTTCCCCTAAAAGTACGAGGCTTTATTTTCTTTAAATCTATCTTTTTCATTTTTATAACTTTTACTTGTTTGTTCCCAAATTTATCAAATTCTTCAATTGAAATTTCAAATCCTTTTTCTTTTGTGGTAAATGAGAGAATTGTTTTTATTTTTTTCCAAACATTCTTAGTTTTCTCTTTTAATCCTCTTTTTTCGAGAAGATGCTCTAATTTCCACTTATATTCAAAAATAGGTATAAATTTTATATTTTCAGTTAATAATTCTTTTACTTTTTCTGGATTCTTTATATGAGTTATGATTAATAAATCTGTTTTAAAGTCTTGCTTGGTTAATTCTCTGTCAATATTCAATATTCTGGGATGCCCAAAGTTTGGACTAACTAAAAATAAGCCTTTAGAATTCATTATAAAAATCACAATCTTAATTTTAATTTTATATATCTTTAATATCCTTTACTCTAGTTTTTAAGTCACTTCAGCAATTTTAGTGCTTATTGTTCGATAATCACTATTTAAATAATTCGTCTATGTAATTAAAAGAGTTAACAAATATTTTTACATTTCTATTGAAGACTTGGCATTTTATATCCTTGGATTTTTTTCAATTTAAAATAAAAAGAATTTGCGAGCTAACAAATAAGGGGATAAGTGACCTTGTAAATGCTGTATATAAGGGTTACTGGAAATATGCTGGAATTACCTCTTGGAATGACTTATTAGAATATGTATTTGGAAAGATTAATTTTACTAATAAAAATATAAGGGTAAATATATCTGAGTAATGTTTTGAGTAATTGTTCTACTTAGAAAAAGATATATACATGAAAAGTACTTTAAGTAAATAAGAATAAAAAGATTTAATCAAATGAGAGAGTTGCTTATTTGAGATAAAATTAAAAGAGATATTTGAGAAATCAAGGAATAGTGGTTATATTTATGGTTTTAAGTTCTAAAAATTGTATGAAAATAAACAAGGGAATGTTAATTTGGTTTTCTCATTTATTTTTAAAATATATCTCATTTATTTTTGCAAAATTCTCATTTATTATTGAAAGTTACAATAAGATTTGAACAAAGATGACTTTTATTGAAAATTTAATTGAATCTATATATGAGAAGAAAAGCATAGTAAGTATGGGACTTGATCCATCATTGGAGAATGAAGTACACATTCCCACTTATTTAATTGATGAATATAAGAATCCAAGTAAAATTATATTTGAATTTAATAAAACACTTATTGACAATACGTATGATTTGATTCCTGTAATCAAACCGCAAATCGCTTTCTATGAAAAATATGGTGCCATAAGTGCATTAAAAGACACAATTAAATATGCTCATAAAAATGATTTATTAGTCATATTGGATTCTAAACGTAATGATATCGGTTCAACATCGAAAGCCTATGCTGATTCAACTTTTAACGAATATAAAGCGGATGCTTGCACTTTAAATGGATATTTAGGAATTGACTCAATTCAACCATATTTAGACACATATCCTGAAAAAGGATTATTTATATTAGTGAAGACTTCAAATCCGAGTAGTAAAGATTTCCAAGATTTATTTAGTATAAACCTTCAAGATGTTGCTAAGACCGTAACCCAAGCAGTGGTTAAAAATATAACGCTCGAACGAAATTATATGCAAATGGCAAGACTCGTGGATTTATGGGGAAAAAATTTATCCACGTTCTCTAATTTCAATAACTTAGGTATTGTTGTCGGTGCTACTTTTCCAGAAGAATTGAACGCAATTAGAAAAGTAGTGAAAAATGCCTTTATTTTAATGCCAGGATATGGCGCCCAAGGAGCTAAAATGGATAATATAATATCATGTTTTAATAAACAAGGTTTAGGTGGAATTATAAATTCTTCAAGAAACGTGAATTATGCATATAACAATTATAAACAGTTCTCTCCTTCACAATACGGAAAAGCAGCAAGATTTGAAGTTGAAAAGATGAATAGAGACGTAAATAAAATGGTGAAATTACATTAATTTCAGATTGGAATAAATAACCTAAATTGCGCCACGAAAAACCCAATAATACCTCCAAATACGAGTGGAACGATCATCAGAAAAAAACATAAAATAGCTTTTTTCAATCCCGTTTTATGAAGGATATTAATAATATTTAGATCCATAAATATTGCTATTATGATGGCGAATATTATCAAACCTGGCGAAGGACCTTTATCATTAAATCCCCCTGCAAATCCTATAAGAATAAATGGAGAAGCTAACAAGGCAACCATAAACAATTGCATAATAATACTTATAGCTAACCATTTAAATCCCTTTTTAGTCCTTGATTTAACCACTTTTAATCCTAATTTTAAAAATAATATCATAAAGAGAAATGATACCCCAGCAACAAGTGAGTAAGTAATTATTTCACCCATTGAGGCGCTCCCAGTTCCTTGAAATAAATTTAATAGCATTATTAAAACGAATTATTTTTTTTTAATATCAAACCATTTTTAAATTGATAACTTATAAAAGATATATAATAGATTTTTGATTTAAAATTATTTTTTCTCATAAGATATTTTAAAAGTAAAAAATATTTTGAAATATTATGTAATTAATGTAGGAGGATATCTAAAAAATAAAAAGGTAGAATATGCAATGGTAGAAGCAGAGATTACAAAAAATACTGAAGAAATACGGATTTTTGTTAGTGTTTGTGCTTGAGGAATTAATATTGCTGAAATCATTGACACTAAAGCACTCGCTGAATTTGCCAAGACCTTACCTAATGTGGTTGATGCATCAGATTATATCAGTTTATGCACTGAACCAGGAGCGGAATTTATAAAAGAGAAAATGAATGAAAGTAACGCTAATCGCCTTGTTGTAGCATCATGTACTCCTAAAACTCATGAACCCGTTTTCAAAAGCGTTCTTGAATCTATGAATATTGATCCTTCGTTTTTAGAATTTGTTAACATTCGAGAACATGCAAGTTTTGTACATCGCCAAGATAAGGTGGGGGCTCAAAAAACCGCAGAAGATGCAATAAAATCTGGAGTTGCTCGGGCCAGTTTGTTAGAAGAAATACTTGTAAAAGAAGTTGATATAACAAAAAAGGCTTTAATAATTGGAGGCGGAGTTTCTGGATTGAGTGCTGGAATTGATTTATCCGATGAGGGATTTGAAGTGCATCTCGTGGAAAAAAGCCCTACAATAGGTGGTAAGATGGCTATGCTCGATCGAACTTTTCCTACTGATGATTGTAGCATTTGAATTCTCGGTCCGGTTATGCTTCAAGCAGCTCGAACTCCCAATTTAAACCTATATACTTACAGCAATGTTGAAGATGTTTCTGGATTCATTGGAAATTTTAATGTGAAAATTAGAAAAAAAGCTAAGTATGTAAAGAGCGATTGTAATGGATGTGGAGCTTGTTTTGAAGTTTGTCCATCCTATGGATACGATGAATTCAATGAAGGCATGAATACTAGAAAGGCAATTTACGTGTCATTTGCTCAAGCTGTTCCCTCAAAAGCTCAAATTGATATGAGTAGATGTATCAAATGTGGATTATGCGAAAAAGCTTGTGAAGTGAACGCTATTGATTTTAATCAAGAAGATGAGATTATAGAAATCAAAGTAGGCACCATCATAGTAGCGACAGGTTGGGATGAATATGAGCCTGAAACGGGTTATTTAGGTTATAACGTATATCCTAATGTAATAACTCAAATGAAACTTGAAAGATTACTTGCTCCTAACGGTCCGACAGTAGGACATCTTGCCAGACCATCAGATGGAAAGACTCCAAAGCGCATACTATTCATACAATGTGTAGGATCCCGAGATTTAAATAAGCAAACATACTGTAGTGCTGGGGTGTGTTGTATGATTTCAATTAAGAATACAAAATTAATCAAACAACACTATCCCGATGCAGATATCAGTGTAGCATACATGGATATTAGAGCAGCTGGGAAGGATTATGAAGAATATTATACAGCTTCAAGGAAGGAAGGAATAAGATACGTCCGGACGAATATTTCGAAAATTAATGAAGATCCAGAAACCCATAATCTTAAAGTGATAATGCAAAATACTCTTTCAAGTTCTGGTTTAAAGGAAATCGAGTTTGATTTAGTGGTTTTATCTTGTGCAATGATGCCTGCAAAAGGTGTTGAGAAAATTGGAAAGTTATTAAAGCTTGAAAATAGTCAAGATGGTTTTTTCAAGGAATTTCATTCACGTTTAAATCCAATTGACACAAAAATTCCTGGTATTGTATTAGCCGGAGTAGCACAAGGTCCTAAATCGATCTCAGAATCAATTTCCCAAGGAAGAGCTGCCGCGTCATCAGTAAGCCGTATAATGGGAAAAGATAAATACAGGATAATGCTGATTCGGGCTACTGTAGATAAGGAAAAATGTGCAAAATGTGGTTTGTGCGAATTAAATTGTCCTTATAATGCGATTTCATTAAAACCAGACGGTGCAGATGTAGATGAGATTCTCTGTCGAGGATGTGGGTCTTGCTTGTCTAATTGTCCTTCTGAGGCTATTACTCTTAGATACTATCGTGAACCCCAATATGAATCTCAAATAGATGCAATTCTTGAAGAAATTTAGAGAGGTATGAAAAATATGACTGTAAAAGATCAAGTAAAGATTATTGCGTTTATGTGTTGGAAATGAGGATATGGAGCAGGAGATATGGCTGGAACCATCCGAGCACAATATCCTGCAACCATCAGACCGATTAGAATCAATTGTACGGGTAGAGTCACGCCAAGTTTGATGATGAGGGCTATAGGAAAGGGAGCTAATGGAGTTATTGTCGCAGGATGATATGAAGGTGAATGTGATTATGAAACTGGCAATCTCGTTGCTGCGAAAAATGTGGAATATACCAAAGAGATCCTAAAAACAGCGGGATTGAATCCAGAACGAATCCAAATGTTTCACTGTAGTGCTGCAGAAGGTCAAAGATTTCAACAAGAAGTGACCCGTATTTCAGAAGTAATTGAAAATTTAGGTAACAATCCCACGAGACTTTCTGACTCTATTAAAGAGAAGGACGATGTCAAAGGGAAAAAAAAGAAATAAACCGATAAGTATGACTTTTGTGAAAAAACCGTAGTCACAAGAAGACTAATCATTAAGCAATGGTTTCGGTGTTAATGTTTTAACCATTATTTTTTAATTTTTTAAAGTTTGAGCCTATCAAACTTTTAATAGGTAGTATTAAATACGATAAATTCTAGCTATACTCATATTCTAAGTCTAATCAGATTTAGGATATAATATTTATAAAAAGTGATAAATATGGGTGAAAGCTCTAAAGTTGGAATTACCGCCTCCAGAGTTGTTGCTCTCATAGGTACATTAGTTCTAATTAAAGATAGCATTAATTATTTCTACACAACGTACTGGTTAGCTATTTTGTTAGGTGTTATAGGATTGATTATTGCCTTTGTGATATTCGATTCATTAGAAATCATTGATTTTAAGAAACTAAAGATTCCTTATATTTGGTGGGTTCTATTAATTATTGGATGCTTACTAATTCTCTTTGAATATTTAGTAGGACCATCTTATTTAGCAGGAATTTTAATAATTACCGCTGCTATCATTGAGATATTAAGCCAGAATAAGACTTATGTTGCTTCTAAAATAGTCACGTTAATTGGAGCATGTTGGGCAATCTATGAGTCAATAATGTTTATTATGGGGGGATATATTGCAATTGCAATAGTGGGAATTATATTTGCAATCATTTTACTTCTAACATTATTCGATAAAATCGATATCAAAGTTCCTTACACATGGTGGGTTGTGCTCATCATTGGTTTTGTGATCTTTACTTGGGTATCAACTGTTAGTGGTACAATCATAATGGTAGGATTCCTATTAATTTTAATGGCTTTTTAAGCCAATTCTGAATTTTTTTTTATTTTATTTTATTTTTCTTAATACTTTGAAAAAAGATAAAAATTGATCTTTCACTTAATTTAACAATTAATCAATTTATTTCGAAGTAAGTAAAAGCATTATGGGAAAAGATCCAAGAACTGAAGCTCAAAACCAGTTATCAAAAGCGGAAAATTTTTTTAAAGCACGATTATTTAAAAAATCTGGCAAAGCATTCTACCAAGCAGGAAATAACTTTATGAAATTGGAGGATTATGATAATGCTAAACTATCTTATCTTCATGGAGCTCAAACAAAAATTGAAATGGAAAATTATGAAGATGCCGTGTCATTCAATAGATTAGCGGGAGATTGTTGTCTATATGCAAAAAATTATACTGAAGCTAAAAAAATTTATAGAGATTCATTAGATATAATATCTAAGGAAAAAAAAAATTCAGATAAACAAATAAATTTTATTTTATTCCCAGTTTTGGTTTATCTATGCTCATGCATTGAATCGAAACAAGAGGAAGGCCTTGATTTCATTAAAAAATATCAGAAAAAAGTAGATGGTGATTACTTTAAAAACTCTCCTTTAATTCAACTTGTTACTGATTTGACGATAGTATTGCGCAATAAAAATAAAGTCTTACTTGCTGAAATTAGAGAAAATGTTGAGAATTTTAAATTGACTCCCATCGAAAAAAAATTGTTAAAAAAAATATTACTTATATCGAATTCCCTTTTAGATTTAACTTCCACGATTGTTTTAGATAAAACCTCATATACCACTAATGATATAATAAACATGACCATATCAGTAAAAATTGGTGTTCTTTATCAATTATCTAAAGATCTATTTTTTGAAAACGAATTGCAAAGCATAAGGATTACTCAATTCCATTTCAAATTATCTGATAATCTTTCCATAAATAAAAAGCCTAAACTACCAATAGATATAACTATTGGTTCCGATATTGAATTAGATTTCGTGTTAAAACCACATTTTCAAATGGATGAACCTTTTATCGGACCATTTTCTTTAACATTTGAGTTGGATGAACTTCTCTATTTTGTTCATACTACAGATGTGATTAAACCAAACTTGATCTCTCCGCCTCCTTCATTAGATTTATCTCTTAAAAACTTAAGACCGCCCCTTATTGGACAAAGTTTTCCTTTAGAGGTTCTTATTGAGAATAAAAGCGAAGGGGAGGCACTTGATGTAAATATTAATATTGATTTTCCAGAAGAATTAAAAGTTATGCGCGGGACTATTAATAAACAAATATATTCTCTTAGGAAAAATGAAGAGATGAAATGGGAACTGAGTATCAAACCAACTGAAGCGGGAGATTTTACGATTATTTTCAATATTAAGTTCAATGATCCAGATCAGAATCTAATAGAATTTACACAAGAATTCCCTTATTCCATCAAGATGTGAGGAAATAAAATTTTATATTATAAGAGGTACTTTAGGCACTTGCGTTACCAACTCGCATTTTTCCTTTCCAATAATTACATCATCTTCCAAACGAATACCCCATTTATTTTCCCAATATAAACCTGGTTCATTCGTATAAACCATGTTTTCTTTCAATTTGAAGTGTTTTGGAACCTTCCAACTCATTCTCTCTCCAACATCATGTGCTTCAAAACCTAACGAATGACCTAATCCATGGAAAAATAGTTTTTCATGATCGTAACCATCTTTTGCTAAAGATTCTCTACACTTCACTCCTGGGAGGTAATTAGGGCTTCCATCAATCATATAGTCATTAGCGGCGATTTTAGACTTATAAAGAGCATGATAGGCTTTCTCAAATTCTTCGGTTGGCTTGCCCATCCAATAGGTCCAAGTGATATCCGAACATATTTCATCTATCTTTAATCCCGTATCGATCAAAAGCACTCCTGGTTCAATTTTCTTTGTAGAAGTATTATGATGGGGATCCGCAGAATTTGGACCTGTTGCAACTATTGATGGAAATGCTATTTTTCCAATTTTCATATATTCATATTCTAATTTTGCTCGGATATCATTTTCTGTCATCCCCACTTTTACCCAATTAGGTAAATCGTCTAACAATTCCATTGTAGCTTTACATGTATTTCTTAAATCTTTTAACTCTTCAGGTGTCTTAACACTTCTTAATTTATAGATAATAGGCGCTGCTGAAATTAATTTCGTTTTAGGACCTAAATTTTTTATTGAAGTATAATCACCTACACGAAGATAATCAGCATATGAAGTACCCTCAGCATCTAAAACATTTTCTCCAAAATTGAGAGCAATTTTGGAATTCTTTAAAATTCGTGTCAGAAATGTTTCCAAATCACCAAATGAATTGTAAGATTGCACTTTTGCATTAATTCCTTTAGATTCAAGAGTTCGTTTTATCATTGGAGCTTCCATGGTCACAGCCATTACTTCATGCTGACCATTTGCTGCAACATAAATATAATGCTTAGCATGGGATTCTACACCTAACATGAATGAGCTATTTATATCACTATCTTCATTACAGATGATTAACCAACCATCTGTTTCTAACTCTTTTAGAATTTGACTTGCTTTTTCAAATTTATCCATAATTGAAATAATTTTATGATTTTTAATTAAGTTTTTCAAATTGAATCCAAGTAGATGTTAAGACTATGCACATTAAACTTAATTAACCTAAATTTTATATATCTCTATATTAAACTTATTATGAAGTATTATGAAATTAAAAGTTAAAGTAATGAATTATGAACCTGGAAATAGGAAAGATGTTATCATAAATTACGATGATTCATTAGAACTAGGACAAAAAGCAGGAGATAGAATAAGAATTAAAAATATTAAATCAAAATCCATCGAGAATAAATATTGGGTAGCTATTTTAGAAATTGATCACTCGAATTCAATTGTTAAACCGGGAGAAATAGGGTTGTCTTTAGATTTACTAAATGAAAAAAAAAATATTAAAGAAAATATGATGCTTTCCATCAAGCCTGCTGATCCTCCGGAATCATTAATGTTTATCCAAAAAAAAATAAAAGCAAGCAAACTTGCAGTGGAAGAAATAAACAAAATTATCAAAGATGCTGTTTCAGGTTCATTATCAAGAATTGAATTAGCTGCTTTTATTACGGGTGTAGCTATAAATGGGATGGATCACGATGAAATGACTGCTTTAACTCTTGCAGAGGCTCGGAGTGGGAAAATATTCAACTTCGGAACTGATGTTTTTGATAAACATAGCACGGGAGGAGTACCAGGGAATAAAGTTTCATTAATTATTGTTCCGATTGTTGCAGCGGCTGGTTTAATGATCCCTAAGTCATCTACTAGAGCAATAACATCACCTTCAGGGACAGCAGATTCTATGGAAGTATTGGCACCTGTTGCATTTGAATATGATAAACTAAAAGAAATCATTTCTAAGGAAAATGGATGTATTATTTGGGGAGGGGCACTTAATACCGCTCCTGCAGATAATATTCTCATTGAAATTGAACGTCCTTTGCACATGGATCCTATTGGACTTATGATACCTTCTATCCTTACAAAAAAACTTTCATTAGGTGTGAAAAAGCTTGTTTTAGACATTCCTTGTGGTCCTGGAACAAAATTTCCTACAGCACATAATGGGAAAGAATTTGCTTATACTTTCAAAGAAATCGCAAAAAATGTAGGTATTGAAGCAGAATGTGCCTTAACATTAGCACATCAACCAATAGGTCATACTATTGGTCCCGCATTAGAAGCAAAAGAAGCCCTTACGTTACTCATGGATTATTCTGCTGGTCCGAACTCTTTAATTGAAAAATCTACAGATTTAGCGGGAATTTTACTTGAGATGGGAGGAAAAGCTCAAAGGGGCATGGGGCAAACTTTAGCAAAAGAAATCTTACGTTCTGGAAAAGCTTATGAAAAGATGGTTAGAATAATTGAAGCACAGGGAGGAAATCCCGATATTCAACCACAAGAAATAGAAATTGGTCCTTATGAAAAGGAGTTCTATGCCGTTAAATCGGGTCATATAACTGAAGTAAATAATAAACTGATAAACCAAATAGCTAAAGCTGCAGGATGTCCCTACTCCAAAAGCTCTGGCGTGGAAATATTTAAAAAGCAAGGTGCAAGAATAGAAGAGGGGGAAATTGTTTTAAAAATATATGCAGATACCCAAACAAAACTAAAGAGAGCAGAAAAAATTTATAATTCCACTGGAGGACCTATAATACTAGGTGGGATGATGATAGAAAGGATTTAAGTTAATTATATCTAAGAAGTATAACTAATGAATTCAATAAATGCCTTTCACTCCGACTGCAATTTTAAATGATGTTAAAAGCGGTGATTTAGATAAAGCATCTGCTGTAGAATTATTAACTACAATTATTGAAAATTCAGAGAATATCCAAACACGGTTGGAAAGCATTAAAGCTTTAGCAGAAATAAAAGAAAATTCTAAGAAATTATTCATATTTTTAGAGAATTTATTGATTTCAGATAATAATGAGAGAATAAGAATTCAATCAGCTAAAATATTATCCAAGTTATACATTGATCAAGCTATTCCACCAATATATTGGGCATTACAAAATGAAAAATCCCTATTAGTTCAGATAGCTATAATTAACACTTTAGCAGAAATCAATAATGAAAAAACACGGTCAATTTTAATTAAAAAAATCAATGAATTTCATAAAAAAAAGTACAACTATAACCTAAAAGAAATAATTGAAAAACAAGATTTAAAGAATTTGAATAATATTGAGTTGGCTGAAATTCTAATAAATTATCTTGTAATTTCTTCATTGAAACTGGAATTTGGGCGTGTGATATTCTCTCTCAATAAGAATGGCACCATTGCGGATTTAGATTTATCGAATGTAGCTTATCATGGATTAGGTTTGAATCAGTTATTTAACTCACTTGGAGCAATATTATCTCTCTCCTTTCTAAAGCGTTTGGATTTGAGTAATAATCATTTAAAGACAATTCCAGAAATAATAAATAGAGCGTATCAACTGGAAAAATTGGATTTGAGTTACAATGACATCGATAATTTGCCAAATTCCATTTCAGCCTTCACAAAATTAAAAATGCTTAACCTAAAATCTAACAGTTTAAAAAGAGTTCCTGAAACCATTAATAAATTACAAAATCTTGAAACATTAATTCTAAGAGATAATCTTCTTAACACGATTCCTTTTTCTATTGGTAATCTAAAAAAGCTAAAATTGATTGATTTACATCATAATCAAATGAGAACTTTTCTAATAAACACGGATAGTTTGGGGGCTTTAACTCAACTTGAATTAGGATGGAACAAATTTAACCATATTCCAGATACTATAAAAAATGTGAAATCATTATACAGTTTAAATTTCGAAAATAATCTAATTAATGAAGTGCCCATTTGGTTTGATACATTAAAAAATTTAAGACAATTTTCAATCCATGATAATCAATTAAAAGACCTTCCTGGTACTTTCAGTTCATTAGAGCAATTAGAGATTCTAAATTTTAGAAATAATCATTTTCAAATAATACCTGATTGTATCTCATATCTTAAAAATCTAAAATCTCTAAATTTTAGTTGGAATAATATCAAGGAAATACCTAAGTGGATAGATTCTCTAAAATCTCTTGAATTATTGATTTTATGGGGTAATCAAATAGAGCGTATTCCAGATGAAATCGAATCTCTAATAAATCTGAAAACTATTTATCTTAACTTTAATAAATTTACAGATACACCGAAAGAAATAGAAATATTACGGAGTAAAGGGGTAACTGTTAATATATAATTCTAATTACTTATTATTATGAGAGTATCTGAAATTCTAATTCATCCGGAAAAATGTGTCGGTTGTCGAATCTGCCAGCTGACTTGTTCCTTTCTATATAATGAAAAATATTCCTTGGCGCTTTCTCGCATTAGATTACATGATATCTATGGATTAACACCAAAGATCGATTTTTCAGAAGAATGCAATAAATGTGGGCAATGTGCACGTTATTGCTTATATGGGGCACTAGAAATTATTGAGGTGAATGAAGGATGAACTGGTATGGATATACAGGAAAAATACTAGACATTAATCTCACAGATCAAAAAATTTCAATTCTGAAAGAGAATCTCCAGGATGTTAAAAAATTCATTGGGAGTATTGGCATGAATTTCTTTCTTGGAGTCGAAAGAATGAGACCTAAAACGAATCCATTTTCTGCTGATAATATAATTGTACTTGGTACTGGACCAATGGTAGGTACTATAATGCCAGGAGCATCCAGAACTTCCGGACTCTCAAAATTTCCTGCTACAGGTGCAGTTGCTAGTGTTTGTGGAGGGATGAGTTTTGGATTTCATTTAAAGCAAGCAGGATACGATCATGTAATTTTAACTGGAAAAGCAGATAAACCAACATATCTCTTCATATTTGATGATCATATCGATTTAATTGATGCAGATAAAGTATGGGGGCTCGATATTGTTCAAACGACAGATTTAATGTGGAAGAAATATGAAGATTGTGGAGTTATCGCAATAGGACAAGCAGGGGAGAATAAAGTATTTGGGGCACTCACGTTAATTGATAAAACCTCAACATTTGGTAGAGGTGGCTTGGGGGCAATAATGGGATCAAAGAACTTGAAAGCAATCGTCGTTAAAGGTACTAAAGGAATCGAAATCGCTAACCCAAAGCAATTCAATAAATTATATGTTAATTTTATTGATAGAATTCGCAAATATCCTCAGAGAGATTCATGGATTGAACTTGGAATGTTGAGAAGTTTACCTGTTGGAATGATATTAAACGCAAAAGGAGAAAAAAAGAAAGCAAAGCAATGCAGCGATCGTAATTATCTTAAAAATATAAAGAAGAGAAGAATAGGATGCCCCAGTTGCCCAATGGCTGATAAAGACATCCTCGAGATAAGAGAAGGAAAATTTACGGGGCTATTGAATTATACTTCATCCATCATTAATCCCTTTTTAATGTTTACATCTGATGGATTGAGCTCTTATGATGAAGCAGTTAAAATTTTTGACATAATAGGGCGATATGGACTAGACTCGCTTACAATTACCTCATTATTTGACTTCATATCAAATATGATCGACTTAAATTATCTTTCTGATAAAGATTTAGGATTTGAGTGGAAAAAGGACTTTAAGACTTATGAACATTTAATTGAGATCATAGCACATCGAAATGGAATAGGGAATATACTTGCTGATGGATGGAAAGGAATTGCAAGTATCAAAGAAAATTTGGAAGAAGAAATGCTCATAGTAAAAGGATTAGATGTAGTTTTTGAACCAAGATTTTTGAAGCTAGGAACTATGGAGTTTGAGCAAATAGTGAATCCAAAAGGGGCACATGTTGCTTCAGGAGGATCTCCAACTTATGTGGGTGCAGGAGGGGGATTAGAAAAGATGACATCGCATTTTAACCGAATGGGAATCCCCGAGAGTGCTATAGATAGGTTATTTCGACCACCCAAAAAAGAGATGGGTATAAACGTTGGGAGATTAACCCGGTATTCAGAGGATTGGTATACAATATTGACATCATTTGGACTATGTGCTAGAGCACAAATGAATAGATTTTATAGTTTAGAGCTCATTACATCTTTTTATAATGCAATAACTGGCTTAAATTTAAGTGTTAATGAAATAAGAATTGCAGCGGAAAGATCATGGAATCTCATGAAATTGATGAATGTTAGGGAAGGTTTTTCTCGACAAGATGACGCTTTCCCTAAAAATTGGTTTAAATCTTTGAAATACGGTGAAAATGAACTTGAATTATACGATTTCTATGGCAATGTAAAAATTAATAGAGATATTGCCGAGCAATTACTAGAGGATTATTATGATGAACGTGGTTGGGAAAAAGAAACTGGGATACCATCCACATATAAATTAAAAGAACTAGATTTAACGAAATATATCTTGTAAAATCTAATTTTACCTTTTTGATAAGTAAAAAATTAATGAAATGAACCCATATACATAATAGTCTCAAAGGATTTTGAATTAGAATGACCTTTTCTCCCACAAAGATTTATGAAGATTACATTAACAACAAGACTGATAAGATTACCGCTATAGATCAATTTATATCAATAATTGAAGATAGTGATAGCATTCTTGTTAGATTTGAAGCTATCACAAAATTAGGGCAAATTGGAGCATTAGAGGACCGAATTTTTAGTCTATTAGAAAATTTATTAATCTCTGATTCTCATGAAATCATAAGAAATGCGGCAGCGAGTGTTTTAAGAGTTAATTTCCTAAATAAAACTTATGAACCAATTAAATGGGCTTTTAACAATGAAGTTTCAATAATCCCTTTAATAACAATAACTGATATTTTAGGTCACATATCCAAAGATGATGCAAGGTCATTATTATTAGAGAGATTTAACAAAATTGAGAAAAGTTCATTTAGAAAGGAAATAGATAAGTTAAAGAAAAACAACACTATTTCTAATTATTCCAATTTGGAACTTTCGGAATTTTTGATTAATTTCTTCATTATTAAGGAATTGGAAAAGAAATATGGACATATTAATTATAAAATAAAAGACTGTTTAGTTTCTGAATTAGATTTATCAGATGTTAGTAGCCATATTTTTGGTTGGAACGTTTTAATTAAGTTTCCTGAATATCTAGTCCATTTAAGAAATTTAAAGAAATTAGACTTGAAATTTAATCGATTAACACGGATTTCAAATTCATTAGGATCCCTGAAATCATTAAGATATTTGGACTTAAGCTATAATAAAATAAGTAATCTTCCAGATTCTATTGGTTCTTTAAAATCATTAGAATATTTGAATCTAAAATACAACAAGCTGAAGAATTTACCTTCCTCGATAAATAATTTAAAAAATCTTAAAACACTAGATCTTAGATCAAACCGTTTAAGCTCCATACCGAAATCAATGAAATACTTATCAAAATTAGAATTTCTTGATCTCCACGGAAATATCCTTGAAACATTTCCAAAGAGTTTAAAAGGATTAAAATCAATAAAAGTTTTAGAATTAGGTTTAAACAATATAATCAATTTGCCAAAAAGTATAAAATCTCTAAAATCACTTAAAAAGTTAAGTTTAGCAGGGAATAAGTTAAATAAACTTCCAAATTGGTTTAAAAATCTCAAGAATTTGGAAGAATTACAATTATATGATAATAATTTAGTTGAGTTATCTAAAAACATCGGAAAACTTCAAAATATTGAAATCATTTTGTTATGGAATAATAATTTGACATCTTTGCCTGATTCTTTCCAAAAATTACATAAATTGAAATCATTAAATTTAAGCTGGAATAAATTCCAAACTCTCCCAAGTTGGTTAGGTTCTCTAAAATCTCTCGAGATATTGAATCTTTGGGGAAATCACCTGGAGGCTATTCCCGAGTCTTTAACTCAGCTTGAAAATCTAAAAATCTTGGATTTAAATTTTACCTCGATTGTAGAAATTCCTGATTTTTTAAAATCCCTAGAAAGAAAGGGATTAGTAGTCTACAAATAAATTGAAATATTTTGCTTTTTTTAGCTACTTGATATTTGAAATAAAATTCTTTCCTATTCATAATGGGCCCTATAGCGCCTGATAAAATTTTAGAGAAATTTAACGATCAACGTATAGATAAAAAGTCTGCTTTAGAACAACTAATTACATTAATAGAAAATAGTAGATCGTTTAAAGAACGCATAAAATGCATCAAAATACTTTCAGATCTTTGGAAAATAAATGAAAAGATAGCCTCTCTCTCTGAGAATATATATAACTCTTTTGAGAACCTTTTGATTTCAGATTCTAATGAAAACATTAGAAATGCGGCTGCAGTATTTTTAAGTTCGAATTTTAACGATAAGGTTTATAAACCAATGAAATGGGTTCTTCACAATGATGATTCCCACTTAGTCTTAGAAACTGTTTTAAAATCTCTTATTAAATTTTTATTGGATCTTAATAAAGAAAACTCCAAACTAACAAGACTATTTTTGGAACAAGAACTGAATGATATCATTGATCAAGATTTTAAAATTAAGTTTAAGATTTACCTTCAAACAACTTCACAAAAAAATTCAATTTCCGATTATATAGCTATTTTAATGAATTATTTCTCATTAACATACCTTAAAAAGGTAATTTGGCGATTAAAATATGAAATTACGGATTGTAGAGTCACAGAGTTAGATTTTATTTTTAAAAACTTATCCTCAGTTCCTGAAGCAATAAGAAATCTGACTTCTTTAAAAAAATTAACATTACGCTATGATCAAATAACACAACTGCCAAATTGGATAGGAATGTTAAATGATTTAGAATACCTAAATCTTAATGTTAATAATATAAATCAATTACCGATATGTTTTGGTAACTTAAGTTCTTTAAAAGAACTATATTTATGGAAAAATGAGTTAACACACTTACCAGAATCTTTTTGTAATTTAAGTGAGTTAGTTATATTAAATCTTAGATTAAATAATATAACATGCTTGCCTAAAGATTTTGGAAAATTAACTAAACTTAGAGAGTTAAATCTCCATGATAACAACCTAATAACCATTCCAGTATCTATATCAAGGTTAAAATCTTTAGAACTTCTAAATTTGAGTTGGAACAAAATTACTACTCTGCATGATGCAATCGGACACTTGACATTACTTAAAGATTTTGATTTGGAAAGAAATGAATTACGTGAACTTCCAACGTCAATAAGTAAGTTAACATCATTAACCTCACTAAATCTTAAAGATAATAAATTAAAATATATTCCAGAGAATTTCAAGCTTTTAAAAAATTTACGATACTTGAATTTATCACAAAATGAACTTATTTCTTTACCAAGTTCACTAGCTTCTCTCACTAATCTAGAAGAACTCTATATAGGAGGAAATAAATTTTCAACAACGCCAAAATGTTTTAAAATATTAGAAGATAACGGTATAAAAATCTCTTATTGAGCCAAGTATAATTGCTTTATTTCATCAACTGTTGTAGCATCTTCTGGACCTTTTTCAGTTCGAATCCGTTGAAATACAGGGAATCTTAAAGAATATCCCAAAGAAGGAAACTTATCGCTTATGGTAATTTCATCCCCAATGATCTCAATCACAACATTAGGAAGAAACCATTGATCGGGAATATCTTCGCAACTGACTTCTTTTGGTTTTTTATCGACTTCATATTGTGCCATCTCTTTTTTCAAATTGTCCATTATTTCATCTGTCCATCCAGAGGCTATGCGAGTAAATGCTTCATACCTATTATTTAAAGGATCGTACACGGCTCCAATATAAGTACCATAGACTCCTTTTCTTCGCCCCCGTCCATAAAATGCGCCCACCAGTACTACATCAACAGAATCCTTCAATTTCCCGCCTTCTAAGCCTTTCATTTTAATCCAGAGAAAACCTCTATTTCCTGCTTGATATACCGAATCTTCCTTAATTGATTTTGCAATGACGCCCTCATTTCCCTTTTCCCTCGCAACTTGAAAGAATTCCAATAATTCCTCAGTTGATTGAATCAATTTTGATTCTACTAACCTAATTTGATCCCTTTCAACAATGATTTCCTCTAACTTACTTCTTCGTAAGGGAAATGCTTTGTCAATATATGATTCATTCTCTAATAGCAGGATATCAAATAAAAATAAGCTAACGGGAATCTCTTTTGATATATCTTCGACATCATATTTACGTCGACGTCTACTGAGGACTTGAAATGGAAGCATTTTTTCATAAAACACATCCATTGCAACAACTTCTCCCTCTACGATTACCTTATCTGCTTTGACATTTTGTATTACAAATTCGCATACATCGGGATATTGATCTGAAATTTCCAGCAATCTTCTGGAAAATAATTTTACTTTATTGCCAACTTTATGAATTTGAAGCCTTTCACCATCTAATTTATATTCTGCTTTAAATGGTGATCCCAATTTTTCTATGATTTCTCCATAGGGAACTCGAGATGCGAGCATACTCCTTACAGGTACTCCAATACTTATGTTAACCTTTTTAATAGCATCCATGCCTTCCTCAACGAGCAATTTTGTAATTTCTCCAAGATCTGGTTTAAGATTATATGCTCTTTCAATAAATTCTCGATTATCCTTATCACCTGTAAGACCCATTGCTAATCCGTCAAGGATTGTAAGTGTAGATACACCAACTCTCAAAGTAGACGTAATAATGCGCAATAGATATTTTATTTCTAAAGCAGAGCATTCTCTCATGAGGCTTCTAAGAATTCCTAATTTTTTATCTTGAGAACCAGCTCCTTCTGTTATCGACATTTTTTGAAGTGCAGAATATATTTCATGAATTTCAAGGGACTTCTCAATTTTTTGCGAGTCTTCAGAGAAATCAAACAAGGAGGTTTGTCTTTTTCTCTTTGATAAGACGTATTCAGCCGTTAATCCGATATCTCCTTTTTTTATTAAAATTTCTTTTATCTTACTATTCTGCACTCCTGAATGTAAGGATAATGCTTCTATTATCATTTTTTCAGCGATCCCTATTTTTGGAGCTTGTTTAATATTTGAAACCAATTTTCCTTGTAATAAATAGACAATTTTATCTAAATCCTCGAATTTTCCAGACTTTTTTAATTTTTGGAAGAATTCTGATAAAATTTCAATCATTTCAAGCCTTTTACTAGTACTTTCTAACCGTGAAAATAGTTCAGCTAAATCCTTGAATTTCAATTGCCTCATCTTAATAATAATCGATGTAAATTTTCATATTATTAACAAAAAGTAAGAAAAAAAGAATTATAAAATTAAACAATTAATTGGGAAAGAGAGACGAATTTTTTTTGAATTTCCAATTTCACATTAGTCGAAATCCCTTTAAATGAATCGGGTGAAAATGAGATCTTTTCTCCTTCTGACACTTTAAAAAGACATATTGGACCATCCATCATCTCCACGGAATAACTACCATCATTTTTTTTTGAGACCCAAATATCATCATAATGGTCTAAAATTCCTGCTAATACAAAACCAATTTTTGCTTGCAATGCTGGAGCTAAAGTCTCTTCATGTGAAGGCAATTTACCCTCAGTTGGAGTGGGTTTTGTAATAATTGGTGTATCAGTAGATACATCATATTCACTGGAAGGTTTAAATATAGTTTTTACCTCAGGATGATGCGGTTCTTTTACAATTGGTTTTGGCGCTTCTTCCTCAATGGATTTTATTGGGGGTTTGGTTTCATTAGCTATTGCTTTTTCTTCAATGGGTTTAGAAATTGAAGGCTTTTGTTGAATGGGTTTAGATATTAAGGGTTCAGCATCATTCATTTGAAAAGTAACAACATAATTTTCCAATTGTTTACTTTCCCGATTTAATAATTTCTCTAAATTACCATATACCTCATCGGTAGCTGGATCTCGCCCAATTTTTCTCTGATCTATTTCCATAATTTGTTTAAGATCTCGACCTATGATACTTTTGCCAACAGTATACCCATGACCCTTGAGTGAATCTGCTTGTCTAAGAGCAGTTCTTCTGGCTACTAATCCTTGCTTAGAACCATGCCACAACCAAACAATCTGATTCGATTCATCCAAAATTATAATAGATCTCTCATCAGTTAAATTGTTTTTGTTCCATTCGATTGGTTCGCTAACACCACCCTCAAGAACGTTAAACATTAATGCGTAAGATGTAATGACAATCTCAACTCTAACTGTTATTTCAATGTAATATTTATAAAACAAATAGTGGTCTCACATTTAAAAATTGAGTTTTCCGAAAAGGATAAAAATTAAAATCTAATATTTCATTAAACAAATAATACTCATTTTCAAGAATATGAGATGGCAGTCTTCGATAAAAATATTTAGGTTGATTGTATGGAAATCGAGAATTTATTTAGAGAATCATTAAAAAAATATGCCGTATATGAGCCCGTTGAACGATTAAATGAAGAAGATTGGGTAATATTAAACTCAAATGAAAATCCTTATCCTCCTATCCCAGAAATATTAAAAGACATAAAAGATGCTATAGATAATTCGGAAGATTTAAACAAGTATCCCGATCCTTTAGCTTTAGAAGTACGAAAAGCAATCCTTAATCAATTATTACGAGATAAAAATACATTAACAAATCGCAATACGGTGTTTATTGGTAATGGAACCGATGAAATTTTTGATATTCTTTTTAAAGTGTTCATTGAACCTGGAGATGAAGTCATAATTTTTTATCCTACATATGGATTGTATAAAGTATTAGCTAACCTATATAACGCAAAGATCAAGGAAATTAAGCTAACTGAAGATTTTTCAATACCAGATGAAATTTTTAAAGAAAGCGGCAAATTAATTTTTATAAATTCACCAAATGATCCCAATGGTCGATCATTCGATAATGAGATTATTGAAAAAATTTGTAATTCCTATTCTGGTATTGTTGTAGTTGATGAAGCTTACGCAGATTTTGGAAGTAAATCTTGTCTTTCACTTCTAAAAAAAGTCGATAATCTGATTGTTTGTCGCTCTTTTTCAAAAGGTTTTTCTCTAGCTTCCTTGAGGATTGGTTATGCTTTAGCTGATGCGAGAATTATTAAAGAAATGAACCGTGTCAAACTCCCGTTTAATACTAATTATCTTGCACAAATTGCAGCTCTTTCTTGTATTAAACATCGAGATAAAGTATATGAACAAAATAAAAAAATACAATCAGAACGAAGTAGGTTAACTGAAGAACTATCAAAATACAATGGAATATCTGTTTTACCATCTGATGCTAATTTTATATTTATTAGGTATGAAGACCAATCAAAAACTCTTAAATTTTTATGGGATTTAAAGGAACATAAGATTTTAGTAAAACATTTTAGTATGCCTAATCTTTATAACTATTTAAGAATAACAATTAGTACATCAGAGAACAACAGCAAATTTTTAACGGCATTTCATGATATTGCTAACGAGTATCTATGATTTCTTTTAATAATAAAAACTAAATATTTATTATCCATGATATTATTTATTATTCGATTATAACTATACAAACTATATTGTTTTAATCTAGTGGGGTTGACTTGATATTCCTAATCAATTATTTGGAGTTCCAAAAGATAATATAAAATGTCAGAATTGTGGATACGTTGTCATTAAACCTTATCCTACCGATAAACTCTGCCCCAAATGTAGTAAGTTTTTGCCCGGTTTATATGAATATGTAGATGAAAGAAATGTTCAAAACATAAAACCTCAACCTAAAACTTTTGAAAAGAAATCAGTAGTTGCATCAGAACGATTTCAAGGTAAAGTGCGAGTTAAACGAGAAAAAACCAAATTTTCCTTTGAGGATGACAGAATTCCTCTTAAAGGAGATGAAGAATATCTTAAACTATGTGGAATCACCTCCACAGAGAGAACACAACTTTTTTGTAGTAATGAGAAATTCGTCTATTTATTGGAGTTAACTAATAATCTTGATAATATAGCTACGAGTATATTGGGAGGAGAATTAGATCAGATGCTTCTCATTACTGCAGATGGAGAGGAAGATAAATGTCAATTCTTTGTAAAGAACGAAATAATCTACATTATTTACGGTAAGTTTCCAGACAAAAAAGGTAAGTATTTTCTGGAACAAATGGCTAATTTTTATGGAGAATTAGTTCGTGATAAAGATGTTAATAATCTAAATAAATTAGAGAAACACGAAATCGATCGAAAGTTTGGAGCACAGATTCGAGCTATTATTAATAAATATATACAATTACATGATGTTTTTTCAGATCAAGAAATCCCTTTTGTGGAAGATAAACTCCGTATTGACTATTTGGGATTATCCTCAATGTCCATTGGAGTTATATCGTTACTTTTAGGAAACGAGTTAGGTCTTAAATTTCCTGGAGAAACTGAAAGTCTTGAAGAAGAAAAGGAAATGATCGAGTCATTATTAACAGCAAAAATAGAAGCGATTGCAGCTAATACTTTAGGTAATACTGGAGCATACCCTCGTTGGATTGCCGTAAAGTTAGGATTTCAAAATTATAGGTTTTTAACATTCAAAAAATACAAAAACGATTTTTTTCTCTACCTGTTATCTGAAGGGAATCTAGAGAAATTAAATATAACAGAAGATTATTTGGATGTTTTTATAGAGCATGTTATTGATACACCTTTTTCTGGTACCTTAAAACCTTTTAATAGACTAAAAAAGACTTTAGATGAGATGTTAATAAAACACAACCGATTTTTCCAATAATATGACAATATTCACCCCATCAAAGATATATGAGCAATATCTTCAAAATCTTTTAGATAAACGAACTACAGGAGAATTTTTAACTGATTTCATAGAAAATTCTGATGATGATACGTTACGAGTTTCTGCTTTAAAGTATTTTGAAAAGTTGGGACTGAATGATTCATATTTTAAGATATTGGAACAGTTAGTTATATCAGATTCAAGCCAAACGATAAGATTATTTGCAATAGATATGATTCGGGAAAAATTCTTACATAGAGCTCTTCATTTAATTAATTGGGCAATCCAACATGAAAATTTTTATGCTTGTCAAGTATCATTAATAAAGACTTTAAAAGAAATTCAAGATGATTGTATAAAACCTTCTTTCATCAATTACCTAAATCAACTTTTAAATGAATCTAATGAAGAATGGGATTTTATGCAAAAATATGATGTGGTAATAAAAAAACTCTTGAAGCACGAGGTATCATACTTCACACAAAACCAACTGGCAGACATTTTATTAAATTACATTACAATTCTTGGACTCTCTCTTTCCTATCAATACCTCTCTTATGAAATTAACGAAGAATTAGGTGTGGTAACTCAATTAAATCTTTCAGATTTAGAACTTGAAACTAGAGGATTACCTTTTGGATGGAAATATAACATAGAATCAATAAAAGAAATAAAGGGATTGTTAAATCTAACTTATTTGAAGAAACTTAACTTAGCTAATAACAATATAAGCACTATTAAGGATTTAATGCAATTAAAACGATTAAGGACATTAGACTTATCCAATAATAAACTGAGTAATGAAATTGAGATAGAATACTTGAAAAACATGCTATCACTTCAATTAATTGATCTGCACGATAATTTGATTGCAGAGAAAGTCAACATTTCAAAATTCAGACCTGGAACCAGAGTGATATTAAAAACATCTTTACAAGAACTAGAGGAAAAATTCGAACAAGGATTGCTTTAAAACTGAATAAAAAAGAAAAAATAATAATTATTCTATTAATTGGGTCTTTCCACTACCCCATACACCAAGTGCTTTTCCTAATTCTTCGTGATCTTTTGCTACTTTGCGAATATCTAATCCTTGCATAACTGCATCAATTGCCTGCCTGAAAGCTTTAGCACCAGAGATTGGACCATCTGGGTGACTATGGATTCCACCTCCACTTCCAATAAGAATATCAGTACCTGCTTCTTTTATACATTTCTCTACCATACCTGGAGTAATTCCTCCTGAAGGCATTGGCAGTGTTGGCTTTATGTGTTGAAATGGGTATCTTAATGCCTTTAAGTTTTGTTCATATCGTTCATCCAAAATCTCTGCTTTACCATATGGAGCAGGGATTACAACTGAATCTGCCCCACAAATCCTTGGGAATTTAGCAAGCACCAGCATGCTTGTCAATCCAGTCCACGGACTGCCTATATAAGCTCCAGCAAAATCCATGTGTCCTAATACAGGGACTTTTATAGACGGATCTTTGGTAACTGCTCTTAATGCTTCAAAACCAGCGGTTAGATAATTAATCATCAAGGCATTTGCCCCCAACTCAATCATCTTATCAGCATACTCAAACATTTCTGGTAATTGGCTCGTGATATTTATTGTATAAAGTGTTTTTTCTCCCTTCTCAGAATCAGCTTTATCAATGCTTTCCATTACAGCGGTAATTCTATCTTCCAGTCTGTTAAATGAAGGATTGGAAATTAACTCATCATCTTTTACAACGTCACATCCTCCTACAGCTGCTTGATAAACTAAATCAGCAGCAACTTCACATGTATGGCCTGTACAAGGTTTAACCATGTTGTTCAACATTGGTCTTTCGGGGACTTTCAGAAGTTTTCTAATTCCATCTATGCCAAACTTAGGTCCTTTAAAATCTTCTAAATAAGCTTTTGGAAATGCTAAATCTACGAGCTTTAATCCGTGTGTAATACTGATATTTCCAATTACAGATGTTAGGAGCATGGGTATTCCGTCTCCTTTTATATTTATTATTGGAAAACCAATTTGAACAAAATATAATCTCTCTTTCAGATCGTCCTTTGAGGGTAATATATATTCGTATGTTGGAATTTCATATACACCAAGTACCCTAGCAACATGAGTCTTTCTTACTTCTTCAGTTTCTGCGGGAACTCTTACCCAAGTGCCTGTAGATTGTTCAATAGCTGCAAATCGTGATAGGTAATTAACATTCATTCCTCTTGGTCTTTTGATGATATAACTAGCAATAATATATTTTTCTAAGTCAATACCATCTAAACCAATTGCTTCAGGTGTATCTAAATATTTTTCGCAACTTTTTTCCATAATTTTCACAAATTTTTTTTTAATTTCAAGAATGATTTACGATATATAAATTTCGCGATTAAGAGAAAAATTCTTCTAATTTTAGAAAAACTTAAATCCTTTTAATTATACACTTTATATATACATATATTAGCTGAATCATGTTATGACAGAAAAACATGACCCTTTTATTGACTATGCTTCATATCATACAATTTCAGATTTTACTGATTTATCCATAGCAGATATTATTACACTTCAATTTCTTACGCGTTATTCTAATCCTGTTGTAAGACACACTTTATTTAATGAAGTAAAGCAGTTTATTGAATTTAAAGAAAAAGTTGTCGAAATTAAAGATAAAAGCTTGCCATCACCAGCCTCAGAGAAATTCTATAATTTCATTAATTTATCTAAAAAACTATCCACTGGCAGTTTTTACTATAGCTTAGATAAGTTAGAAAAGAGGGGATTATTAACGTCTAATGGCAAAACTGGAAAAGTTTCGATAAATCCGACTCAATTTACGAATTATGTTCCTCAATTGTTGTTAAAATTCTTGATAAACAATAATATAATGGACTCAAATGAATATCGAGATGATTTTTTCAAGAAAATGTTATCTAAAATTGAAAACAGCCATTTTGATAGAATTCTATCTATCTGGTTATCAGAATATGTTCCTTTATCTATCGCAAATCAGCTCTCTGACTTTACAAAAGAAATGTATATTCTTTCAAAAAATGAAATAGATAAATCTAAAAATTATAAAAATAGAGTTAAATATCGATATACTGAAATTATTGGAGGACTTTTTCGTGAACGCGAGGATTTTTTTGATGCAAGCTTTATTCCGGTATATAAAAAGAATCCTAAGTTTTACAATATGACACGAAATAAAATATTAAAGGAAATTATCAGAGTTACTAAACCTAATGGATACATAATTCTAGTATCAATAGCAGATATTAAAATATCCGAAAATCTTTTTATAAACGAGTTAATTAAGCTTTATAAAGCAGCGTATATTAATCGAACATTTACGGTAGAGGAATTATATAAAGACATGAGCGAAGTAGGTTTAAATAAAATTGATGTTTTTGAACATCAAGGGTTTTTAATCGGGATTGCAAAAATCCCATCTTAAATTTTTATGATTAATTGGAAAAAAAAGGAAAACAAAAAATAAAATAAAAATTATTCTTTTAATTTTGGTGCGGATTTAAGAGTCATGTAGGTGTCTTCAAGCACGGTAAGGTATTCGACCAATACTTGGTCTGCCTTGGATTTTCTCTCGTATTC
>Ga0315535_1000527_pt1 | contig 27167 bp, 31 predicted proteins | sample SalMarSW160220MG_2_FD_203092 | JGI IMG/M metagenome (GOLD analysis project Ga0315535, IMG submission 203092) | Salt marsh sediment microbial communities from the Plum Island Ecosystem LTER, Massachusetts, United States - Salt Marsh Sediment SW1602-20 ... | reverse complement strand
AAGATGTACTGGAGGAACGGCCCGTCCCTGCTTATGAGCAAGTAACTGTCGCTGTCGAACTTCATCCACCCGTCCGGGACATCCACGGAATAGTGATGTGCGGGGCCGGCATAGAGACCGGTTACCTTGGTCCAGGGTGCGCAGGCCGTGAGCGGAATCAGCAGGATGAAAAGCAGCCTTTTCATAAACCGGCTCCTTTCTCTGCTTCTCTTTTCCGGCATTCTCTCAAGTAGCCCTCGATATAAGCTCTGTCCGGCCTGTGCGGCGAGAGGAGAAGGCAGCATTGAAAAGATTTTCCCGCAAGCAGCATCTCGCCGGCCTTGTACTGGACGAGCCCGAGGGTCCGGTAGGGTTCCGGGTAGGAAGGGTCCTCCGAAATGGCTTTTTCGTAGAAGATCCTGGCCCGGCGCACATCGCCGTCCTCTCCTCTCTTCCTCAAAATTTCCCCAAGGAGGTAGAGGGCCCGGGCGTCACGGGGAGAGATTCGGAGATATTTTTCGGCCTCTGTCAGGGCTGCGGTAAAGCGTCCGAGCTTCAGATCAAGCCGGGCGTTTTCAAGAAGGGCCCGTTTGGTTTCGAGAAGAAAAATGTCCCGGTTCCTGATTCCGGGCATTTCTGCATCTCTATGAGCGTGAAGAAGCCGCTCGAACTCCCGCATGCGGTCCCGGAGAGAGGGGCGGGTTTCCGAAATAAAGGGCTCGTGAATGCCCTCTTTCATGCTCTCTTTTTCCAGGTGCCGAAACAGATCGACCGCCTCCCGAGGGTCATACCCCGCCTTGATGATCAGATCAAGGCCGACCCTGTCTGCCTCCTGCTCCAGCGAGCTGGAATATGCCGCAACGGAGACCGCCGGTCCATTCGGCGCGAGAAGCCTGCCGACGGTCCCTCTCTCCGGGGATTTCGCGAACCTTTCCTGGATGGCCGCGGGGGCGGTCCCTTTGCCCTCGAAAGCCTGAAGAGTTTTCAGAGCGTGCCGCATCAGGGCATGTGCCATTTCGTGGGCCAGAATCGTTGCAAGCTGGGCTTCATTCTCTATGCGGGCAAGTATGCCGGTATTAATGTAGATGGCCCCGTCGGGAAAGACGAAGGCATTCAGGTGCGGATCCTTGATGACTCGCACTCTGAACGAGAGATCGCCGCGGAGTTCTGCGGGTTGGAGGTTGCGGACAATGCGCTCCAAATAATGTTCCAGATCCGGATCATCATAAATGAGGCCGCTTCTGTCGAGCGCTTTTTCCTCCTCAGCTGCCTGCAACAGCAGCCATTTTAAGTCTCGTGGAGATCCGGACTCCTGCGCCGCGTGCAGCAGGCCGGCGCCGGTGCCGGCGGAAAGCGCGCAACAGAAAATGAGGATCATGAGCGCGTTTTTCATCCTCCTGCCTCCGGAAAATCCGAGAGCAGGCCGTCCACGAGATTTGCGGCACTCTCAGGGTCCCTGAGATCATGATCTCCCCGGGAACCTTTCACGCAGTACCAGAGAATGGTTCCCGATGAATCCGCAAGGGCAAGGCTTATGTAAGTCTTTCTGGGTCCCCCGGATACCTGGTCATAACCCCGTGCAAAAACCACGGCGTCGCAATGGAGCTTCTCCAGGATGCCCTTGAGAGACCCCAAGGAATAGTCAAAATGGGCAATCTTGTCGGGGAAGATCTGGGGCCCGTAAGCGTGCAACTGGATTGATTTGTTTACAGCCCTGAAAAGGGGAAGAATCTCCGTTATCTCCCGGTGAATTTCTCCTTGGGCCATCAGCAGCTTCACGCGGTAATGCCTGTTTCTGAATCCTTGTATGATTGCGCAGTCCAGATTCCGGCGGCCGGTTTCGCTCCAGTCTCTGTTGAGCCGCATTACTTCCTCCTGCGACACCTGGTAGACCCTGACCTCTGCCGGCACAACCAGAATAGCCTGGATGCCTTTGGCCCGCGTCATCCATTCCGGGTTGGCCCTCCAGGGCGGAAGAGCACAGCCTCCCATGGTTGACAAGAGGCACAATATCAAGGCGAAGGCGAGCGTATTTCGGTTGCAATGGGGAGTACTCATCACTGAACCCTTCTATTCGATCTTATTGATAGAATCGGAAGGGGGGCTTTCGGACTTAAACGAATTCATGCTTCGGGATTTCCCCCGGTTGAGCAGCCATGTACGGAAACGAAACCCGGTCCGGGAAAATCTGATTTTCAAAAGGTCGGGAGCCGCGATTAAGTGGTCTCGGGAAACGAAATGTGATGCCGAATTATTGACTTTTCGAAAAAAGGTTTTAGAATAAAACTTAAGTTACAACGCAAAACGGAAATGACGAGACCGAATGAAAGTCAGGCTCGGGGAATGGAAGTTACTGAACGGAAGCTGGATGTAAAATTTCAGAAAGGGGGGACACTAAAATGAAAAGGTGGATTCTATTGATTCTGATGGGATTGTTTCTCTCTGGATGCGGGGCAAGCGCGAGGGAATCAGGTTTCTGGCAGCATGATACCATGTACAAGAACTTCGATCATATGAAATTCAGCTGGTTTGGGTACAAACACCCCAATGCCAAGACAGAAAAAGAATCCCAGGAGCAGGGCTGGTGGGGCGTTGATGTTCCCTATATCCCGGCGAAGTGATTGCTTGTTCCGTGTTTCCGTTCTGCCTCCCTCGGACTTCTCCCTGTCCGAAGGGAGAAGGAAAGGAATTCCTGGACATCTTGAGATGCAGCGAAAAAGGGCCGCATGAGAAGAGTCCATAAGGCACATCCTGTATGGCTTATTGCTATTTGCCTTCTCGTTTTCCTCTCGAATCCCACGATTGCTTTTCCATTGGAAAAGAAAATCGTGGGGCTGATCGAAAAAGTCAAAATTTGTCCGGGCGCCCTTGAAATCATGGCCAAAGTGGATACAGGCGCAACTCACTCCTCACTGGATGTTTCTCATATCGTCGAATTTGAACGGAACAACGTAAGGTGGGTTCGTTTCGATGTGGCCAATCACAAGGGGCAGAAAAGGACGATTGAGAGAGAAATTTTCAGAAAGACCCGGATTAAACGTCACAAAGAAAAGCCGGCCAGCGTCTATGTGGTCAAGCTCGGCATTTGTCTGGGGGACCACTACCGGGAAGTTGAAGTCAACCTGGCTGATCGGACCGGATTTAATTACCGGATGCTGATCGGCCGGAGCTTTATCAAAGACGTGTTCATCGTCGATCCATCACTCAGGTTTACCACCCGGTCCAGCTGCAACGAACCCTGCCGGGAGTGATGCGGAAAACGGCTCCGACAAAGCCGCTTCTAGGTGGCGCTCTGCGGCGGCCCGTTGAACACCGCCTGGAATTCCTGGAGCACAGATTGATCTATTTCCTTCTCATCGAAGCGGGCGATATGAAAAATGGCGTCCCCTTCGTGAACCAGCGGCAGATTTGAATTACCGATGACAATTCCGGAAACAGGCGCATGAACCCTTTCTTCATTTCCGCCAAAAGGGTCGGCAATGATTCCCAGTAGCTCATTTTTGCTCATGATGCTTCCAAGTGCGGCCGCACTGCGCAGGATGCCGCTTTTGGCGGCTCGGACCCAGATCGTCGAGCGCGCAACCAGCGGCCTTTTCCTCGCCCGGGCGGCGCCCGCTGCGGGCAGCATGCCGATTTGACGCATGACGGATAAAATTCCCTTGATTCCGGCTCGGATGGCGACCTCGTCGAACCGGAGCGCTTCACCGGCTTCATACAGCAGCATGGGAACCCCTTTTTCCATGACGGCCTGCCGTAGAGAACCATCGCGAACGTTGGCGTCGATAATTACCGGCGCGCCGAAAGCCTCGGCCAATTCCCGGGTATGCGGCTCGTCCAGCCGAGCCCGGATTTGCGGCAGGTTGCCGCGATGATTGGAGCCGGTGTGCAGGTCGATGCCGTGGGTGCTCCTTTCGACCACCTCCTGCATAAAAATATTGGCAAGGCGGGAGGCCAGCGATCCGGTTTCGCTTCCAGGAAAGAAGTGATTCAAATCTCTCCGGTCCGGCAAGTAACGGCTATGGTCGATAAAGCCGAAGACGTTGACGACAGGCACCGCGATCAGGACGCCCCGCATGCGGAGAAGCCGCTTGGAATTGATCAGGCGGCGGATGATTTCAACGCCCAGGATCTCATCGCCGTGAATTGCGGCGCAGACAAAAAGTACCGGTCCTTCCTTTTTGCCTCGAATCACATGGACCGGCATCGTCATCTCGGTATGGGTATGCAGCCGGGCCACGGGGATATTGACGGTGGCCTGTTGGCCGGATTTTATCGAGCGGCCGTTGATCTGAAAGACCTGTGGCATGAACCTCCTGATCAGCCGGTGCCCCGGGTATGTGTCTTGCCGGGGGCGGCATTTTTTTCAATGTATTTGATGATGATCCCGGCAATATCCTTGTTGCTCGTCTTTTCAATGCCTTCCAGCCCGGGTGATGAATTGACTTCCATGATGACCGGCCCGTGATTCGAACGCAGCAAATCCACGCCCGCTACGTTAAGACCCATGATCCTGGCGGCACGCACCGCGGTGGAACGCTCTTCGGGAGTTATGTGGATCGTAACGGCCTGTCCGCCCCGGTGAAGGTTGGAGCGAAATTCGCCCTTTTTCCCCCGCCGCATCATGGTGGCGACGACTTTTCCCCCGACAACAAAACATCGGATGTCCACGGCGCCGGATTCTTTGATAAATTCCTGCACCAGGATATTGGCTTTCAATCCCCGAAAGGCTTCGATGACACTTTCAGCGGCTTTGTCGGTTTCCGCCAGTACGACCCCGATGCCCTGGGTGCCTTCGACCAGTTTAATGATCAAGGGGGCCCCTCCGGCGAGATTGATCAGGTCCGTGGTATATTTCGTCGAATGGGCATAGCCGGTCACCGGCAGGCCGATACCCTTTCTGGCAAGCAGCTGCAGGCTGCGCAGCTTATCCCTGGAGCGGCTGATAGCCACGGATTCGTTCACGGAGTAGACATTCATCATTTCAAACTGGCGGACCACCGCCGTTCCATAGAAGGTAATCGATGCACCGATCCGAGGAATGATGGCATCGAAGCCTTCGAGTTTCTCACCCATGTAGTGAATGGAAGGTTTGTGGGAAGTGATATTCATATAGCAGAGCAGCGGATTGATGACCGCCACTTCATGACCTCGCTCCTTTGCGGCTTCGACCAGGCGGCTGGTGGAGTACAGTTCTGGTTTTCTGGAAAGGATGCCGATTTTCATGGTATCTCCTTTCTGTTCCCCTCCGACCGGCAGGTTTTTGCCAGGGAACGACCGGTGAGATAGGATTTTTCCGGATCGACCAGATAGCGCCCTCGCAGCGCGGTTCGCCCGAGGAGCATGCGAAATTTCAAAGTATCCCGGTCAGTTAATGTTATTTCAATAGGCCATGATTTTCCGCCCAGCGCAACAGGTGTGCGAATCACATAGCGCAGCTCCCGATGGCCGCCGGAATCGCTGACCATCCGGCGTTCCAGCAGATCGGCCGTGCAGTGGAGGATCAGCTTTTTCCTGCGCTGCAGCGGCCGGATGTTAAAGCGGATCATTTTGCGGCCGCGGGCCTCGTATTCTCTTATATCAAAGGCATGGAGCGTCGATGTCCTGGCCCCGGTGTCTATCTTGGCCTTGATGGCGGGAATCTCAAGATCCGGCAGAGTCATCCACTCACGCCAGCCGATCGTGATCTTGTCGTTATCCGGATCAGGGGGCATGGCCGATCCTCCTGCGCGCATTGACGTTTTGTGTTGTCCTCTTCATTGTTTCGGAAGATTATCATAAGATATCCCGAATGACAATTGAAGACTCCCCCTGATCACCATCAACGCATCATCCGCGTCTGCGAGCGGCGTACGCCTTGACTGCAAACAATTTTGGCCTTAAAATGACCGCTATTTTAGACAGTAACCGACACGGTTGCGAATTTAAAAAACAGATTCCAGCAGTCATCTGACCAGGGGACTGGAGGGTTGCGAACCCATATGCCTCTTATCAAACATCGTCCGGGAGCTATTTGGGCCGTTGCCATCCTCATCCTGGTAAGCCTGGCCTGCGTGGCGCTCCGAACAGTGTGGTCCAGGCAGAGCGGAGTAGCGTCCGGTGACAGCGTCTGGAAGCTGACACTCGAGTACGATTTCCAGGCGAAGCACAGCGGACCCGGCCTTTATCTGGCCTTGCCTATCAATACCCCGCATGTCAGGGTTGTCGGGCAGAACTACTTCTACCCGGGCCTGAATCAGGCCCGGTTCGGGCAAAAGGCCGCAGAAGCGCGAGAAGCCGTTTTTTTTGTCCCTCGCAGTGGCTGGTTTAATTTCCGTGCCGATTTTCAGTTGTATTTTACCCCCTTCAAACGCCGGCAGCAGTCGCCAAAAATGGCCGGCTTGGCCCCTGATCTGCGGGACCTCTATTTGCGCGATGAACCCGGTATTCAGACCGGCAACGACCGCATCGTGAATATGGTTCAACAGTTGTCTGCGCAGCACACTGAGAAGGATGCGCTGCTCGAAGCCATCGTTGATTATTGCGAGAGAAAAATCGCCGTCGTTTCGAAGGGGGCGCCGGATGACGCCGCCGGGGTACTGGCAAAGAGGAAGGCGACGACCATCGGTCGTGCCCGGCTGATGATCGCGCTGTGCCGCGCCGGAAAGATACCGGCGCGGCTGATCACCGGCTTTGTTCTGAGCGAAGACCCGGAGGCGCGACCTCATTACTGGGTAGAAGCATTCGTCAATCAGAAATGGCTCCCTTTCGACCCCGAAAACGGTCACCGTCGTGAACTCCCTGCTCATTTCGTGCCCATAAGGAAGGGAGGAAATGAAATTCTCAGGGCCAAGGGAATTTCCGATCTGGTCAAGCACTATTCCATCACCCATATCGTGACGCCGAAAGGGTTGCTGGGCGGCACTCAGGAAAGCCTCCTTGAAATCATCGATCTGACCCGGCTGCCGCTTTCCACCCAGAACTCACTGATCATCCTGCTCCTGCTCCCGGCAGGCGCGCTGTTGACCACCTTCTTCCGCAACGTAATCGGCGTGACGACATTCGGAACCTTTACCCCCACCCTGCTGGCACTGGCGACCCTCTATGCCGACTGGCGGACCGCTGTTGTTCTGTTTCTCGTTGTGGTCGTTATCGGCATCGGCGGAAGATCGATGATGCCGGGCCTGAAATTGATGCGGGTTCCGAGGCTCAGTGTCGTCTTTACCCTGGTGGCATTCATCATGACGTTCACATTGTCCGCGATGGAGCATTTCAATTTCACCCCTGCAGGGCATGTGGTGCTGTTGCCCCTGGTGGTGCTGACGACCATAATCGACCGGGTGTATACCCTGGCGGACGAGGACGGCATGCACATTGCGTTGCTGCGGCTTTTCTGGACGATTGTCGTGGCCGTATGCTGCATCATGGTCTTCAGGTGGCAATCCTTCGGCCAGCTGTTGCTGGTATATCCGGAGCTGCATTTTTCCACCCTGGCCCTCATGCTGCTGTTCGGCTTGTACAGTGCGCCCAAGCTGACGGAGATTACCTCTCTTCGTCTCTTGGCCGAACCCCGGAAAAAGGCGGTGAAACCCAAACCGGGCGACGCCGGTGATTCCGATTGACTATTTAGGAGGAACGCTGAACAATGAATACCATGCATGCCTTTCGCGATGAAGGCATGAAGTCGGCCTTTCGCGAGTTTTTGGAGTTGTATCCGGATTTTGTCGCCACATACCCCGTTGATGATCTGCGTGCGAAAGAGTACTCGCGTGTGGATGCGCAGCATCACATCTATCTTGATTACACGGGCGGGAATTTGTATGCCGATAAACAAGTACGCGAACACCACGAACTGTTACGCAACCATGTCTTCGGCAATCCCCATTCATCCAATCCCACATCCCTGGCCATGACCGATTTGGTAGAACATGCGCGCCATTACATCCTGGAGTTCTTTCACGCCGATCCAGAGGAATATGTAGCCATTTTTACACCAAATGCCAGCGGGGCCCTGAAACTGGTGGGAGAGTCCTATCCATTCGGTAAAGGCGATCAGTACCTGCTGACGTTCGACAATCATAATTCTGTCAACGGGATTCGCGAATTTGCTCGTGCTCGCGGCGCACAACCGACGTATGTTCCGCTGGAGCTTCCGGATATGCGGGTCAATGAATCCCAGCTCTCCGAGTTCCTCGATCTGGCGCGGCCCGGTGGTAAGAACCTGTTTGCGTATCCCGCGCAATCGAATTTTTCCGGTGTGCAGCATCCGTTGGAATGGATCGAACAGGCACACCAAAAGGGATGGGATGTGCTCGTGGACGTCGCTGCATTCGTTCCAACGAACCGGCTGGATCTGGCGCGCTGGAAACCCGACTTCGTCCCGCTGTCCTTTTATAAGATGTTTGGATATCCTACGGGCGTCGGTTGCTTGCTTGCCCGGAAAAGCGCATTGAAGGAATTACACCGCCCCTGGTTTTCCGGAGGCACCATCACGGTAGCTTCGGTGCAGGGTGATACCTATTACATGGCTGACGATGAAGCAGGTTTTGAAGACGGGACGCTCAATTATCTGACCTTGCCTGCCGTCGAAATCGGCCTGCGGCATCTGACGGCTGTGGGCCTGGATATGATCCACACGCGTGTGCAGTGTCTGACCGGCTGGCTTCTGGAGAACTTGCAGGCCGTGCGCCACAGCAACGGGGCGCCGGTTGTCCGCTTTTACGGGCCGCTGAATATCCGCGCGCGCGGCGGGACGATTACGATGAATTTTTATGACCCTGAGGGCCGTTTCTTTGATCATCGCCGGATCGAGGCCGAAGCCAACGCCCGCAAGATTTCACTGCGGACCGGCTGCTTTTGCAATCCCGGCGGTGGAGAAATCGCGCTCGGCCTGTCGCAAACCGAACTGGCCGGGTGCTTCAATCAGCCTCAGGAACGCCTGACTCTGGATGATTTCCGGCTGTGCATCGACGGCAAGAGTTTCGGAGCGGTGAGGGTGTCCGTAGGATTGGTCAGCAATTTCGCCGATGTCTATCACTTTGTGCAGTTTGCCGGGAGCTTTGTTGATCGAAGGAAGTGATAGGACTGCTTGTGCCGGTGGGACGGAGTAGGTTCTGCTGATTCCGGATCCAGACGGGCTCGCGGCTCAGAGGCAAGCTTTTTCTGAAGTGGTTGGTCAAGAGGGCGCCACAAAAAGAACCAGCGCGGAGGCCTCGGAACGAAGGGCTTCCCCTGAGCAGCACGCTCCTTTGCTCGCCATCGGCTTCTGATAAGAGTTGCCAAAAGACGCCCTTTGAGCAGGAAAACGGCACATTCCCTCCGCTCCGTTCGCTTCGCCGTCCCTGGCTCCGTTGACTGCGCATGTTGGCCCTTTCCCACCTGTGGCGGGACTCCAGGGCCAACATGCGCCGCTCCGGGGACATCCCGTTCCCCTGCTTTCCGAGCACAACCCCATTTGGTTGCTCCCTGAGCTCTCCGGGAGGCCACCCGCTGCCTCCGGGCTGGCAGGAGGGGGCTCACCCGAGGATCGCTTTCAGGTCTTCGTCCGGCGTCTTGATGGGCATGATGTTGAAATTATCCACCAGCACCTTCAGGACGTTGGGAGTGATAAAAGCCGGCAGGCTGGGTCCGAGCCTGATGTCCTTAATCCCCAGATGGAGAAGGGTCAACAGGATAGCGACCGCCTTCTGCTCATACCAGGAAAGGATCATGGAGAGCGGAAGCTCGTTCACCCCTACATTAAAGGCATTCGATAAGGCCACGGCGATCTGAATGGCCGAGTAGGCATCGTTGCACTGCCCCACATCGAGGAGCCTCGGGATCCCCCCGATATCGCCCAGGTCCATGTCAAAGAACCGGAACTTACCGCACGCGAGGGTCAAGACCACGCAGTCTTTCGGGACCTTTTCCACAAACTCGGTGTAGTAGTTCCTGCCTGGTTTGGCCCCGTCACAGCCTGCTACCAGGAAGAAGTGGCGAATAGCGCCGCTCTTCACCGCATCGATCACCTTATCGGCCACGCTCATTACCGCGTTGTGTCCGAATCCGCACATCACCTCCTTGCCGCTCTTGTCCTCTTCGAAGCCCGGCAGCTCCAGGGCCCTCCGGATGACTTGTGAGAAGTCCTTATTCGCTATATGGGTTACTTCGGGGCAACCCACCAGGCCGGTGGTGAAAAGATTGTCCTTGTAGGAGTCTTTGGGTTTCTGAATACAGTTGGTCGTCATGAGGATGGCGCCCGGAAACTCCGCGAACTCCCTCGTCTGGTTCTGCCAGGCGGTGCCGTAGTGCCCGTAAAAATGGGAGTATTTTTTCAGTTCAGGATAACCGTGGGTGGGAAGCATCTCTCCGTGGGTATACACGTTTATTCCTTTTCCCACCGATTGCTTCAGGATCTCCTCCAGGTCCTTGAGATCGTGTCCCGATACGAGGATTGCCTTTCCTTTCTTCGCACCCAGGGGCACCTTCGTAGGCACCGGCTGGCCGTAGGTCCCGGTATTGGCGGCATCCAGCAGTTCCATAACCCGGAGATTGATCTCACCGCACTTGAGAACCATCTTCACCCAGTCATCCAGACCCAACCCCTTGTTCTGAGTCGCGGCGAGCCCTTCGTGGATAAAGGCGTAGACCTTGTCGTCCTCCTGGCCGAGAATCCGGGCGTGGTCCGCATAGGCGGCAACCCCCTTGATCCCATAAACCGTGGTCTGCTGGAGGGAGCGGATATCGGCATCCACATCGGGTCTCGACAGGACGCCGACTGCCTCCCCCTGTTTGACCAGTTCATCGAGGGATCCGGCCGGTGTGAATGTGGCCGGTCCTTCGGAAAAATCCACCTTGCCTCCCGCGGCGCCCACCTTCCTTTTCAATCCTTCCCGCAGCTCCACGCACCGATTAATCATGGGGACAAAGCGGTTCGGATCGAAATCCACGTTGGTGAGAGTCGAGAAGCTCGCTTCACAGGTAAACGCGTTTACCTCGTCGTCCATCACCCCAACCTTCCTTCCCTCTACCCCATACAGAGAAAGGCCGGTCAAGGCGTAGATCAAGAGATCCTGAAGGGCCGCCACCTCGGGCCGTTTCCCGCAGACCCCTATTTTGGTGCACCCTTCTCCTTTTGAAGTCTGTTCACACTGATAACAAAACATGTTTTTCCCTCCTTGTTTCTGGAAGTTCATTCGTAGGAAAGACACCGCTGTACCATCTCTCCCGCCTCATCGTATGGTTCTATTATCCCGGTTGTTGCGAGGATTTCCTTGACCTAGGTCAAGAGAGGCACCTTTTTCGTTTGAGAGTGTTCTTTTCTTAAAAAATAGTATATCACGATCCGCCTTGTGGGTCGATGAAATGCAAAGCCGACAGCATCGGCGGGCGTCATTCCGGGCCAAAAATATATTGAAACCGTAATAACGCCGTGATAGGAGCAGGGTGGTTGGAATCCTGAATTGAGGACAATGGTGCTCAGTGCGCGCATCAATTAATATGGTGTCGTAGCCGTATTGGACAATTTTTTATCACCGCAACGCCGCGAAGTTCGCAAAGAATTTGATTTTTCCCTTTCCGCTGAGACGGCGGAAAGGGAAAGGATGGCAAAAGAAAAAAATGGTCAGCTTTGCGCTCTTTGCGCCTTTAACGAAGCCCCGCGAACGGGGCGAGCGGGCGGTGAAATAATACAAAAGACACCTCATCGAACTAAAGATTCAAAGGCCTTAGGCGGTCTATGGATGGAAACTGGAGGAGAGAACAAACGTATGCATACAGGCGGGAAACGAGTTTTTAAAGGTGTGGAAAGAGGCGAGCCGTTTGAAATAGAGGTGGACGGCGAAAAGATCGTTGCCTACGAAGGCGAGACCATCGGGGCGGCACTGCTGGCCGCCGGCAGCAGAACGCTTCGCTATACCAACAAGCTCGAGCGGCCCAGGGGTCTTTATTGCGGGATCGGACTGTGCCAGGAGTGCTGCATGACCATAAACGGCATTCCCAATACCCAAGCCTGCCAAACCCTTGCGACTCCGGGATGTCAGGTTGAAACCCGGAAAGATCTCAAAAGACGGGAATCTTGAAAATTGGAAGAGTCTGAATTTGTCATTGTCGGTGGCGGACCAGGCGGCGTTGCAGCGGCCATGGAAGCGGCCAAAGCCGGGGTCGCCGTTACGCTTGTGGATGAAAATGAGCGACTTGGGGGGCAGTGTTTCCGGCAGTTCGAAAAAGGCTTCAAGGTAGCCGATCCTGAGGCTCTGGGCCTGGATTATAAGGAAGGGCAGGAACTGCTTCATCAATTCAGTTTGCTGGGAGACAAGATCCGGTATCTGAATAAGGCCCTGGTCTGGGGGATATTCAATAACCGCACGATCGCCCTGGCTCACAACGGTGCTTCATCCGCTCTGGGCTTCAAGCGTTTGCTCGCGGCAACGGGCGCATATGACCGTCCGGTTCCGTTTCCGGGCTGGACACTTCCTGGTGTTTTCACCGCCGGCGGGGCTCAAAAGCTCGTCAAATCGGAGCGTGTGCTTCCGGGGGAAAATATCCTTCTTGCGGGTACCGGTCCCTTGCAACTCGTACTGGCATACCAGATCCTCGAGGCCGGCGGCAAGATCGAGGCCATTCTGGAAGCAGGCAATTTTTACAAAAATTGGCTCCGGAGGTTCCTTGGGATTTGGGGCAACTGGGATTTCCTGAAGGAAGGTCTGGGATACCTTCGCAGCATCCGGAAGGCCGGTGTTCCCCTGCTGCAAGGTCACATTATTTGTGAGGCCCATGGGGAGGAGCAGGTCGAAGAGGCGGTAATTGCAAAGGTGGATAGAGACTGGAGGTTCAGGCCTAGCACCGCGCGCACGGTTAAAGTGGACGCCATCTGCCTGGGGTACGGTCTCGTGTCTTCAACAGAGCTGACCATGCTGGCCGGGTGCGAACACAGTTACGATCTGAGACTGGGCGGCTACATTCCCCTGCGCTCGACGACCATGGAAACCACCGTGCCGGGGATCTATGCCGTCGGAGACGGGGCCGGGGTGGCTGGAAGAAAAGTCGCGATCGAAGAAGGCCGTATTGCCGGGATATCTGCGGCGAGTTCGTTGGGGTACCTTTCGAGTAGAGATGCGGGCGAGCAGATAAAGCCTTGCCTGAAAAGGCTCGATAAAATTGGGCGATTCCGAAGGGTACTCGACGACATCAGTTTGCCACGCAGGGGCCTTTACGAACTGGCGAAGGATGACACGATCATATGCCGCTGTGAAGAAGTAACCCTCAAACAATTAAAAGAGGCGCTGAGCGACGACACACTTCAGATTAAAGATTTCAAACGCATGACGCGCATGGGCATGGGGCCCTGTGAGGGGCGAATGTGCGGGCCTTCTATGATCGAGATGATGAGACACCGGCTCGATGCGTCTGCCGAAGGTGTCGGGTGTTTACAACCCAGGCCGTCGATCAAACCGGTTGCCCTCGGCGTACTGGCTGCGGCTGAGCCGGCGGAAAGGAAAAAGCAGTAGCAGTTGACTCTGTGATCTGCGGCTTGAGCGAAGCGGACAGTGAACAGATTTCATTAGCATATGGTACTTGTCGGGAGGAAGACTTTACATGGTTCCTCATGAAGCTGAAGTGGTCGTAATTGGAGGCGGCGTGGTGGGTTCGTCGGTTGCCTATTTTCTGGCGCAGGCCGGAAAAAATGTCGTTTTGGTGGAAAAGGGTTGGAAAGCAGGAGAGGCATCGGGCGCCAATGCTGCTTTTGTCTGGTCGATAACGAGAAAGCCTGGAATCGATATAAGACTCGCCATGCACAGCCTTGGTATCCACAAGCAGCTTGAAGCAGAACTGGAAACGGACTTTGAGTACGTGCGGGGCGGCGGGTTGTTGATTATAGAAGAGGAAACGCAAGTTCCTTTTGTAGAAGCGCATCTCAAGAAAAGAGCGGAAGATGGGTATCCTCTGGAACTGATTGATGCCAAACAGGTTCTTGAGTTGGAACCTCATCTTTCTGAGGAGAGGGTCCTCGGTGCCGTCTATAGTCCCATCGATGGAAAAACCAATCCCATCTTTCTTGTTCTTGCATTGAACTCACAAGCCCGGAAGCTTGGGGCAAGACTTTTGCACCATACCGAGGTCCTGGGAATACAGGCTGCCGGCGGTGCGGTCAAAGGTGTTGTTACCGATAAAGGAACGATCAAAACGAACCTCGTCGTAGATGCCGCCGGGAGTTGGGGGAGCTTTATCAGTGAAATGGTTGATGTCAAGACGCCGGTCTTTCCGTTTCAAATGGCCATGCTGGTTACCGAACAGTTGCCTCCGACTGTTTCGCACGCCGTTATGGGTGCCTCCTACATGGTTGAAGAAGATGCCGGGAAAAATGAAGGCTTAGGTTGCGGCCTCATTATGAGCCAGCAGACCGCCGGGAATCTTCTTATTGGTGCGAGCTGGAGGAAAGCGGGATACGATAAAAAAACCATTCAAGAGGAGATAGAACTCATTGCAAGGGTAAACGTCAGGGCTATGCCGATGCTCAAAACCGTCCGTTTGATTCGTTCCTATGCGAATTTTTTCCCTCAGACAGAGGATGACCTTCCGATATTGGGAAAAGTTGACGGCATTGAGGGATTTATTATGGCATGTGGCCATGGCGGGCATGGGGTCTGTTTGGGGCCTGGATCGGGCAAACTCATTCAGGAGCTGATTTGTGACGGCAAGACCTCGTTCCCGATTGATAAACTGACTCTTTCGCGGTTTAACCGAGCAGGGAACCCATGAATCGCATGCACTACCCGACCGGTGTGCGACCATTGACATGAATGCCCGGTTAGTGTATTATGGCTCTGGTATTGAGAAATTTGCATGACTTCGTGTGGCTCCTGCCCTGAACGGCCCCGGTGATTACATCTTGAATCCGGCTCAAGAAACCGGAACCTCCACGATAAATATTTACCCTGTCCCATGCGATCGATGCTGAAATCATAGCCGCTCGTCCGATCAGGAGCCCGGAGCCTCGGAACGGAAGAAATGGCTTGCTCCCTGAGCAGCCCTCGAAGGCTTCATGATGTTTCCCGCTCTGCGGGCGGGGACTCGCTCCGGCACGTGTGCCGGATGAGCAAATCTTATCAAGGCATTTATTTTTTTGAATAAAGAGGAGATAGCATGAGTTTGAGCACTTTAGAAATAGGTCGAACGCAACAAGACATGACCCTGGATGAGGAAGGAAGCCTCATAAGAAAAAGGGTCCTCGATATACTGGATATTGCCCCCGATTGGAAGGCCATCATGCTTTCCTCTCATTCACTGGGCATGAAGGGAACATTGACCAGAGAATTTCTAAATTGCATTCTTACCGATTCATTTGACGGAGAGCATGATACGCCTCCGCTGGAATGGGTCCTGCTGCGGGATTCGGTCAAGGCCTTCAGGACGATCCTGTCCGCCAGGAATGAAAGACTGACAGGGTTCAGCTTCCTTCAATACGTCAATGATCTCCTTCATGGTGATATGGATGCTATTGAAAAACCCGATCCTGGTTTCTTCGCGGAACTCGAAAATCTGCTGAAAGGGATCATGGGAAAGACGGGGATCTATTCCGAGGATGTTCCCGCCTTCCTCATACATCACGGCAGGGAGGCCGCTCAGCTCCGATCCGAAGACCTCTCGGGAATGGCCAGAGAGGCCCGGCGATATCTGGACAGGTATCCCTGCGGATTGGACAACAATGCGGTCCGGAGGCGCAGTGTCAACAAATCCCGGATCATGACCTATTTCCATGCCACAGATGCGGAATGGGAAGACTGGAAATGGCACACGAAGCACATCATCAGGGACGCGGATACCCTCAATGACCTTATCAGGTTGAAGGATGAGGACTATCGCGCCGTTAAGCTGGCGCGGGAGAACCGGATCCCCTTCGGAATTACCCCGTATTATCTCTCCCTCATGGATTATGGCCCTGGCCGGACCCGGGACTATGCGGTGAGAGCTCAGGTCATTCCGAGCCTGCACTATGTGGAGAAAATGATCGAGCTCAGGCGATCCAACGAATGTTCCATGGACTTTATGCTCGAAAAGGATACTTCGCCCATAGAGGGCATCACCCGGCGCTACCCCATGATCGTCATCCTCAAACCGGTCCTGACCTGTCCCCAAATCTGCGTCTATTGTCAGCGAAACTGGGAGATGGAGGATGTCTATTCACGGGACGCAGTTATGTCCAAGGACAAGCTGAAAAATGCCATAGAATGGATCGCCGATACACCGGAAATTAATGAAGTCCTGATTACGGGAGGTGATCCCCTCATCCTCTCCAACAGCAGGATCGAGGGTCTCCTTTCCGGACTCTCCCGCATCAAGCATATCCAGAGGATAAGAATCGGTACGCGGACCCCCGTTACCCTGCCCCAAAGGATGACGGAATCATTGGTGCGGACCATCAACCGTTATCATGTGCCCGGAAAGAGGGAGATCCTCGTAGTGACCCACTTCGAGCACCCATATGAAATCACGCCCCAGAGCATGGACGCGGTCCAGAAATTCCGCCGCTACGGCATCGATGTGTACAATCAGCTCGTATACACTTTTTTCAATTCGAAGAAATTCGAAGCAGCGGCCCTCCGGCTGAAATTACGACTGATCGGCGTGACCCCTTATTATACTTTCAACACCAAAGGTAAAGAGGAAACAGACGAATACCGCGTCCCCATCGCAAGGCTGCTCCAGGAACAGCACGAAGAAGCCCGTCTGCTTCCGGGCACGGTCAGAACGGACGAGATCGTCTTTAATGTGCCGCTCCTGGGCAAGAACTATCTACGGGCCAGACAGCACCGCGATGTCATATCGATACTGCCTGACGGCCGGCGCGTGTATGAATTCCATCCGTGGGAGAAGAAGCTTTCTCTCATGGATACCTTTGTCTATACGGATGTCTCCATCCATGCTTACCTGGAGAAATTGCGGAAGGCCGGAGAGGACGTCTCCCAATACGGGACCATCTGGTATTACTATTGATGTCCCTTCAGGTAACCGTTTTCATGGCGCCAGCTTTTCCCCGGTAAAAATGAAACCGCCGGGCGGTGGACCGATGCCGGAAAAATTATTCTGAAAAACCGCCATACCAAAGGGATGGACGTCTTTTAGGCCGTCGGTGTGGATAAAGACTCTGTCGGCATTCTTCAAACACGTCTTTATCGTATTGAGCAATTGATGGGCCGAAGTGCCGTCAAAATTGCCCATCAACCTCAGGTGAGCGCTTTCACTGTTTTGATGCAGGAGAATTCTAAAATTGCAAGCCATGATTTGAACCCCCGGACCTTTCTCAAATTTCGTAACCGCTGTGATCTGTTCCCGGGGCCGTCTTTCTTCGTCGCTCTCGATCAATCCGCTTTCCCTCCATAAATGGCTATTTTTCACAATCTCCCGCCTGTGACGGGACGAGTCAGCGTAACTCTGCGGGATTGCTTGTGCGGCGTACTATTACAGTACGCCTCCGCGTAATCCCTTGATTTCTTCGCACTGCTCTTCGGTGACGGCTTTGCCAGGCTCTGATAAATCTTCTGTTTGAGGTCGTCTATGTGTATGTCTTTGAGGAGGTAGCCGTCCACATGGTGCAGATGAAGACTTTTCACAAAATTGTCGTACGCACTCACGATAAGGATCGGCAGGGAAGGGTCATATTTCTTTATCCTGTCCAGCAGGTCCCATCTTTCAACTCCTTGTAAATACAGCTCCAAGAGAACAACATCGGGTCTTGACTCATCGAGAAAGCTCATAAGGTAATCTGCGTCCTCGAGATGCCTGATATGGTGCCTCTCATCTGCCAATTCCTCTGCAAGCAGCAGCGTCATGTAAGGCTGATCGTCAATAATCAGAATGTTAGCCATGGTATCAGAATCAAAGCCCGCTTCGAGGTCGATCCATCGGATCCCGGTACTCGGCCGTCTCAGCCTTGCTCACAATATGAACCTCACATTCGGGAAAGAACCTGTTGAGCAATTCCAGCAGGGGCAGCAAATGCGTGCCCGGCGCAGTCGGATCTCTTCGAATCACTATTTTTTCCAACACCTTGTCTCCTCCCGCGTCCTGATGGTGACCGCGCATGTTATCCCATTAGATTCTATCTGACAGCGTTTGAAACCGGGAATATTTAGTCGCTGCAATTCCCGGCTTTTTTGTTCCCGAGGTATTCATCCTGACACTGCTGGCACAACCCGGAGACCTGAAATTCGAGCTCCGCCCACTCATCGGTGAACGCACTCGCTTGATTGCGGCAAAGCATGCACGTGTGTGAAGACTTTGCAGATCTGTAGTGGTAGGTATAATCAGAGTCTGCCAAGGCATCAATCAGTTGTGCCAATCTCGACATCGGCGGCCTCCTCCCATCCTTTTTCACCTGTCATAGAATAGAGATATCGCTCAGCAAGCATTTCCACGGATATTCGCCTCTTCTATTTTGATCATGCAGCTGCATGCTCAAAACGAGGCCAATGTGCGATACCCACTCAACTGGTCCTCATCGCTTTTTTCAGCAAGATACATGATGATCGCCAGAGTGACTTCATCAAGTATCTCGCCGTCCCACCCAAGGGTTGAGAGCCTTTGGTTGACCGCGGTCACGGCGGGTTCCCCGGCTCCACCGACGCCATTGAGCACGTCCCTGACCAGCCAAGGAACCTCATCGGGAGAAACTCCTTTTTGAGAAAGTCTCGCCACCAGAACGTCGATGATTTGCTCCACCTTTCACCTCCTCGTATCATCAAAAGAGTTTAAGCCATCCTACAGTGACTCCGGAGGATCTGTCTATCGGGAGAATACTGATTTTCACTAGGATATTTCTGAAAATGGCCCGTTTTTCAGATTTGGGGCCAGCGGAGGAAAACTCTGGTGTCATACAATATATGGTATAGTATGTCTCCTCAAGCGACGATATGAACGGGAGGGGAGAGACTACTAGGGGAATTTCTTAGAGCTTGACAGAGCCTTTTTCAGCAGTGATTCTAGTGAGATCTGCGAGGGTTTCAGGCAGAGTGGTCAGCCCCGGATCGAACTGGTTCTTCATCGTAAGATCCCGGAAGACCCTCGCCGAAAGAGACCTGATCCTCCCCTTTGCCAGGTTATACATCAAGGAATAGGACAGGTGCTTCTCAACAGCAAGGCCTGAAATCCTCCCGTGGAAGACCTCCTTTTTTCATTGTTGTCTTCGATCCGGCCTGCCAAGGAGAGTTTTGACGGAGACGGTTCATCGTGCTGTTGCCCTTGGTTGTACCAAAACTCTCCACTTCTTGCGGAGGCCCAGGATATGTTCTCACGATCCGGGATCTGGAAGAGCGTTCTCGGGGCGCCCCCTGATTGTTCCTGCTCTGCTGGAGGAGGCTCACTCCTGAATAATTTTAACCGACATAGGTCACGTTGAAAGCTGCAGCTTCGAGCTCTTTGACGGTGGGCCCGGCATCTTCGCTCCTCACCCGCAGCATTACCAGCCACTCATCGTCGTCCTCTTCCGGCGGAAGCGTCATTATGCTCAACAGCACTGTCTTTGTCTTGTCGAGCACATCCATGATCCGCTTTATGATGCCGAACTCGGCAGGGGCCTTGATATCTATCCTTTTTCCTCCGCGCCTCACTCCTAGGACCCTGATCATTATCCGCACGATGTCGGACTCGGTCACCACGCCCACCAGTTTCCCGTCCTCCACTACGGGAAAGGCGCCGACCTTCTTTTCCTGCCCTATCCGCAGGGCCTCTTCCACCGGCATGTCAGGAGAGATCGTGACGGGTTCTTTCACCATTATTTCCTTGACGGTCATCTTTGACAGCAGATAGGTGAGCTCCCATATGCTCAGGGAAGTAGCCGGCGAGGGCGCGGCCTCAAGCAGCATGTGCATGGTAACCAGACCCATAAGCTTGTCCCTTCTCATCACCGGGAGCCTCCGGATCCGGTGGGCCTCCATGATCCGCTTGGCGTCGTTCAACGGGGTGTTCTCGGTGACGGTGATCACGTTGGTGCTCATAATATCTCGCACTTTCATAGTATCCTCCTCGTTTGATGGTTTTTCAGCGGGATGCTGCACAACCAATTCGCATGGAAGACCCGCCTCAACAGTGCCAAGGCATGTTCACCTGCGTCAGCATCATCCCGCCCAAAAATTGCAATAGCCCAAAAATTGCAGTAGATTGTTCAGCTTCTCCTACCCGTATTCTCGAATGAAAAGTCCGTGCTTACAGATAAACCCTATTCATACGTCCGAAACAAGAACTATGCCAACATCGTCATTGGAATGATTCTTTTGGTTTTATAATAAGTTAGCCTATTTTGAGATTGCCGGTCGTTCATGAATCGTCTCGATCTGTCCTATACAGGAGGACTATGTCCTGTGAGATCGGAATTTGTCTTTTTTGGCTGGATTTCATAACGCCGATTTCCGGTTATCCAATGCGGTCGTGGTTTTGGATTGACAATTTTCCTTTTTTCGGGGATTAACAATCTAAGGGTATGAGTACGTTTGAGAACTGCCTCTTTCTTTTTCGATGTTGCTGAAAGGAAAAGGACGGAGATGGAACCCGGCGACACCAGGACCTTGTTGCAGATGGTCTTTGCGAGCTTAACCGATGCTGTCTTCGTAATAGATCCAATCACTCACGCTATCACTGCCTGCAATCCCGCTGTAGAAAACATCTTTGGGTACGGCCAAAAAGAGGTAATTGGAAGACACTCTGAATTCCTGCATGTGAATAGAGAAATGTACGAGGAATTCGAGGCGAAGATTTTTCCTTCACTCAATGAATGCGGTGTATTTCATTGCGAATATCGCATGCGGAGAAAGGACGGCAACGTTTTCTGCACGGAGAACACGGTCACGGAGATAGTGGATGATTCGGGCAATAGGACCGGAGTAGTGAACGTCGTGCGCGACATTACCCCTCGCGCGCAGGCAGAGGTACCGCATGGGGTCAGGGGCCAAGTCCTTGGCCGGAGCCGGGTAATGGAGGCTCTCGGTACATTTGCCCGGGGCATCGCACATGACTTCAATAACATCCTGATGCCCATTGCCGTGAATACCGAATTGGCCCTTCGCAGCGTCGGTGAAACGGGCCAGGCGTCAGAGTACCTTAAAGATGTGCTCGAGGCGGCGCAGCATGGAAGGCAACTGTTGAAGCAGCTCGCCGCCTTCAGCCGCCGGAATGAACACAAGCGGGAACCAATCGAGATCGCACGGGTTTTAAAAGAGGCCCTTGAACTCCTCAAGACGGCGGTGCCTGCGAGTGTTGAGATTCGAACCTGCATCGGAGTCGATTTCTCCACTCACATCCTGGCTGACCCGACGCAATTCCATCAAGTGCTGTTGAACCTTTGCACCAACGCAGTCAACGCCATGAAGGAAAGCGGAGGAGTGCTGGAGGTAAGTCTTGTGAGCGTGGAGATCGATGAAAAGGCTGTATCCCCACCTGCGGACCTGGAGCCGGGTCCCTACCTCAGGCTGACTATAAGCGATAGCGGGAAGGGCATGAGCCCGGAGTCAATGGAACGGATCTTCGAGCCTTTTTTCACCACCCGGGAGCAAAGCGAGGGAGCAGGGATGGACCTTGCCGTCGTGTATGGGATCGTAAAGAATCATGGCGGAGCAGTCACCGTTCAGAGCGAGGCGGGGAAGGGGTCCGCCTTTCATGTGTTCTTGCCGCGGCTGAAGAACGGCTTCCTCCCTGATGCCTCCCGAGGGGGCTCAGCGGGAGGAGACTAAATCATAACATCATGGCAAACATTCTCATTATCGATGATGATCAGCTCATTTGTTCCACGCTTTCCAGCGTGATGAGGGCCGGCGGCCATGCTCCCTCCTGTGCGTTTACCCTTAAGGAGGGGCTTGAGATTGCTGCTTCTCATCCATTTGATGTGGTGATTCTTGATGTGCGCATGCCCGATGGAAGCGGGCTGGATGTCTTGCAGCGTATTCGGGAAACTCCGTCCTGCCCGGAGGTGATTATCATAACAGGTTTCAGTGATAAGGATGGCGCCGAACTTGCCATCACGCACGGTGCCTGGGACTATATTGAGAAAAGTGTGTCAATCGATGAGATCATGCTGCCGCTCGAGCGGGCCCTCCAATACCGGAAAGAGCGGCAATCCGAGGTGAGGCCAACCGCCCTGAAGCTGGAGGGGATCGTGGGGAGCAGTTCCGCGATGAGGACCTGCATCGAGTTGCTGGCGCAGGCCGCGGCAAGTGACGCAAACGTGCTCGTTACCGGGGAGACCGGCACGGGCAAAGAGCTCTTCTCCTGGGCCATCCACGACAACAGCTTCCGTGCAAACAGGAACTTCGTGGTGGTGGATTGTGCGGCCCTCCCTGAGACCATCGTGGAGAGTGTGCTCTTCGGCCATGAGAGGGGGGCCTTTACCGGCGCAGACAAGTCAAAAATCGGCCTCATCACGCAAGCCGACGGAGGCACACTCTTCCTCGACGAGGTGAGCGAGCTTCCTCCCTCCATCCAAGGATCATTTCTCCGGGCGATTCAGGAGAGGCGCTTCCGTCCGGTAGGAAGCGTAAAAGAGATTGCCAGCAACTTCAGGCTCATCGCTGCCTCAAATAAAAATCTCGATGAGATGGTTCGAGAGGGCCAGTTTCGCAAGGACCTGTTGTTCCGCCTTCGCACCTTCACTATCGCCCTGCCCTCGCTGAGGCAGCATCCCGAGGACATCAAGGAGCTGGTCTCCTACTGCCTGACCAAATCCTCCATACGTTCCGGAAGGGGGATGAAGGGCTTCTCTCCGGACTTCCTGGATACGCTTCTCGACTATGACTGGCCCGGCAACGTGCGGGAGCTGATCAACGCCCTGGAGCGGGCCATTGCAGCAGCCGGAGAGAGCCCCACGCTGTTCCCCGCACACCTGCCCGCGGAGATAAGAATCAAGGTGAAGCGGAAGCAGGTGGGGGAAGAGGAGGACGGGATCGAGGTTCTTCAGCCCGGCGCTCCCGGTTCAGGACGACCCTTTCCGACCCTCCAGGACCGGCGGGAGGCCGCCGTCGCAGAGGCGGAAAGGCAGTACCTGGAAGAACTGATGGCCCATACCGGGGGCAATATCAAACAGGCATGCGCGGTGTCGGGCCTTTCGCGCTCCCGTCTGTATGGACTCCTCAAGAAGCACGCCGTATCCTCTCGGGGTTGATCTATCCCCATTCACTCCCTTCTTCATAGGAACAATCCGACTCTGCAAGACACATTCCTGCCCGATGGGACATTTTCTTCTTTGACTGGACAGATGAGCAGGTAAGCCCTTCGAGTTCACGCATCGAGATATCAAGATAACCAGTTTAAATAAAAATGAAATCCATTTCCCCGTCCGTGTTGGCATACTTCTTGTTTTATTTGAGAGTGAGATTGTGGTCTGCGGCAAACTGGAAGGATCGGCATCGGGTGAAGGTATTATTCTATTCAAGCACCCCGGAAGATCCGGGAATGGGAGTTGAGACGAGGCTGAAGGATCTCGTTCCAGCGGGCAAGGTAGAGGTCTATCGATCGATCGAGGGACTTGCTCGAAGGGTGCAGCGTTTGTACGGCCACGATACGATCGTTATTCTCCAGGCTCAGGACAGGAAACAGCTTGTACGCATGGTTTCCCTTCGCGATCTGTTCCAGGGCGTTCGGATCATCCTCCTTGTACCCGATCGGGAAGAGGAAACCATAGTGCTCGCACACCGGTTGCGCCCCCGTTTTCTGAGCAACAATGAAGGTGATTTATCAGATGTCATGAGCGTACTCCAAAGAATGCTTGGCAAGGGCGAGTAATTGGAGCAGCCGATCAGGAATCGCGCCGGGTGGAGAAAGGAGAAAGCAGGCAGGAGGTGTCAGTCGGCAAAAAGATGTTCATCAGGACTCATGGATAAATGGAGGTGATCAACATGATTACATGGGAAGAGTCATTGGATGTATCGATCAAAAGGGCAAGGGATGAAAACAAGCTCATTCTTATGGATTTCTTTAATCCACATTGAATTGGATGCCAGCAGCTGGACGCTGTTACATGGCCGGATGACAATGTCTCGAGGGTGGTAACCGAATGGTTCATTCCTTTGAGAATAAACAAGGAAAAGCGCGATGACATGTTTCAGGAGAAACTTGTCAGTTGGACCCCGACTGTTGCCGTCCTCGACGCTGACGGACGGGAGCACTATCGATCCACGGGATTTCTTTCACCGGCGGAATTGTGTGCAAGAATCATATTGGATGGGGCAAAGGTAGAGCTTACCTTAAATAATTATGAGCTCGCGACCAAATGTTTCAATGAGGTAATTGAGAAATATCAAGGATCATTCCCGGTACCGGAGGCGGTCTTCTATCTTGGGGTCGTGAAATACAAAGCGGGCAACGAACCGAAGTTCCTGAGAGAAGGCCTTGATCGCCTGAGAAAGGAATTCCCGGACAGCGAGTGGACTTTGAGGGCCAAGCCCTACGAATTAATCCGCCCGTGATCGAGGGCGGACGGCGCGACGAGAGAAGGCAGCGCATCTTGAGCCTTGCGAAATCCCGTCTTGAACGTATCCATCACCAAAAACAAGAAAGTGAGGAATGATCATGAAAAAGATTGGAGAATTGTATCAAACAGCGGATTGGAAAGCCGAGAAACACGTTCCTGTCATCGAGTGTCCTGACAGCGTTGCCGCGGACCAGGTGTTCGAGGTCAAGGTGTCGCTGGGCAAGGAAGTCGCCCACCCCAACACGACGGAGCATCATATTCGATGGATTCAGCTTTATTTCCATCCAGAGGGAGAGAAATTTGCCTGCCAGGTCGGAAATTTCGAGTTCAGCGCCCATGGGGAAACCGTGGAGGGACCAAATAAGGGACCCGTGTATACTAATCACTCGGTGACGGCGAGCATGAAAGTCAAGAAACCGGGCGTCCTTCATGCCACGGCACTGTGCAATATTCACGGGCTCTGGGAGAACAGCAAGGGGCTTTCGATACGCTAGCGCCCATTCACAAAGAGGTTGTGGGCACGGGCGATTTCAATCCGGAAATGAGGTTCGTCCGGTCAAAGTACGCAGGAACCGGATGAACCGCCCACTATGAAAAGAGGTAATGGTATGAGTAAGATCGCGGTCATTATCACGGATTTGTTCGAGGACTCGGAATACTCCGAACCGGCAAAGGCATTCAAAAAGGCAGGGCACCAGCTCGTCCATGTGGGGCTGCATGCCGGGAAAACGGTCAAGGGAAAGAATAGGGAAACGCCGGTAAAGATCGACAAAAGCGTGAAGGATGTTTCAGTGGGGGAGTTCGATGCCCTTCTTATCCCTGGAGGGTATTCACCGGACAAATTGAGGGTCGACGAGGATGCGGTGCGCTTTTCAAAAGAGTTCGTGGAGAGCGGAAAACCCGTGTTCGCCATCTGCCACGCGCCACAGCTTTTGATCACCGCGGATGTGATCAGGGGCCGCAAGATCACCGGATGGAAGTCCGTAATCCAGGACATCAAGAACGCCGGGGCCGAGTTCATAGATCAAGAAGTGGTAGAGGACGGCAACCTCGTATCGAGCCGCAGTCCCGCGGATCTCCCTCACTTCATCGACGCGTCCCTGAAGAAGCTCTAAGAAAGCCGGCACTTTGTTGTCGTGTCGGTCTTCAAATAGATGTTGAGCACGAGCCGGTTGCCGATTCAGAAAGGCGTGCGGCTCAGGGGGGAAGCCTTTTCTGAAAAGACGGTGCCCGGAGCCTCGGAACGGAAGAAAAGCCTTCCCCCTGAGCGTCGACGGCAGGACTGCTCTATGGCTTTCCGCTTTGCGGGAGGAGACTCAGTGGAGGCTAGCATGGGAAAAGAAGTGTTTATAGAGGAAGAAGAATGCATCGGTTGCGGGACGTGTGAGGAGATGTGCGAAGAGGTGTTCAGGCTCAATGAGGAAACGGAGAAGGCAGAGGTCATCATGCCGGAAGGCGGTCCTGAGGATCTGATCCAGGAGGTAATAGACTCATGTCCGGTTGAATGCATTCACTGGGAGGAATAACCTGAAAGGAGGTACGTGGCTATGATGCCCATCGGTCCCTTGATGATCGAGCACAGGGTTATAGAGAGAATGATCGAGGTCATGAGGCAAAAAGTGCAGCAGTGGGAAAGGGAGGAGAAAGCGGATACCTCCTTTATTGAAACTGCGGTGGATTTTATCCGGACGTATGCGGATCGGTGCCATCACGGAAAGGAAGAAGATATTCTGTTTCGAGATCTCGGCAATAAGCCCATCTCCAAGGATCACAAGCGCATCATAGAGGAGCTGATGGCGGATCATCGAAAGGGAAGAAACCTGACCGGGAGATTGGTAGAGGCGAACGTTGCGTACCGGAATGGCGATGATAAAGCAGTCTTTACTATCTTTGATTGCGTGAAGTCCCTGGTCGAGTTCTATCCAAAACACATCGAAAAGGAGGATCGGCATTTCTTTATCCCCATCATGGAGTACTTCAGCAAAGAGGAGAAGGACGCCATGCTGCGTGAAGAATATGACTTCGACCGGGATCTCATCCATGAGGTGTACCGTCAGTACGTGACAACTGCTGAGGAAGGCGTGGGAAGGTCGGGCAATTGATACTTCCCGGCTCGCAACAAGATTAGTGAGAAATCCCCCCTCGCCCCCCTTTCCAAAGGGGGGTTGGGGGGAGCCGAGCTGGTGGGCATGCCTTCTCGGGCCTTAAGTGAACAGTGTTGGGGTTAAGATGGGCTTGCAGATCAAAAGGGTATACGATGCGCCGGAACGGACCGACGGCTGCAGGATGCTGGTTGACAGGATGTGGCCGCGCGGCGTGTCCAAGGAGAAGGCAAAGATTGATCTGTGGCTGAGGGATATCGCGCCCGGCAACGAGTTAAGAAAGTGGTTTTCCCATGATCCGGAAAAGTGGTCGGAATTCAGGGGGAAATACTTCGAACAACTGAAGGAAAAGAAGGACTTGATAGACCTCATCCGTACAAAGACAAAGGAAGGCACCGTGACATTGCTCTATGCGGCAAAGAATGAAAAATACAACAATGCCGTATGCCTCAGGGAGTTCATCCTTAGCCGTAAGTAAATTCTCACCCCCCGGGTGGAGGACCAGTAAACGTTCTCCCGGTGCGGGGCTTGGAAGAGAGAGTTTCAATCGAATCCCGAAGCTCGGCGAGGAAGCTTTTTCCTCCGTTCCGAGGCTCCGGGCTGGTCTTTTCTGCGACTTATCAGCGTGGGATAGCTACCCCCTCCGCATTCTCGACTGCGTCGAGCTGCGGGTTCCC